>CXWL01000766.1_pt1 | contig 13676 bp, 11 predicted proteins | sample 590931 | NCBI WGS metagenome assembly CXWL01 (sample SAMEA3498368, study PRJEB10139) | groundwater metagenome | biome: water well; material: biofilm material | place: Germany | collected 2015-04-27 | reverse complement strand
GCCGCCAGTTCGGCGGCGCTGTTGACGAGGACATTGCGCGTCGTGGCTGGCGGCGCCGGGGCGGAAATCGGCGCGCGCGGACCCCAGGGGCCGGCGCCGGTGTGAAACGGAATCCTGGCCAGGTCCAGCGCCGGGTACCAGCGATAAGGTTCGGCCACCGGCGCGCCGGGCGCGGGGCACACGGACGCCCCCTGCGAACCGACAGGGGTCGAAACCGATGCGGCCAGCGCCGCGACAACCAGCGCCGCGCTTTTCGAGATTCCAAGCATGATGCGAGTGTACTAGATTCAGCACCGGCACTCGTTCATGCTAGGGTTCGCGTCTGCTAGGTGATTCCAGTTCCGGGCAGCGCCAATCGATGTCTTCGAACTTTTCCTCGAAACGGCTCATCCAGCTTCTGCTCGTGGCAGCAGGGTCCATGATGGTCGTCTATGCGATCTCCGATCATCCGCTCTATGGCGGCGAGCCGGGTTTCGGATCGCTCCAGGGCCTTATCGCCGCCGCCGGCATCGCGGTCGCGATTTGCGCGCTCCTGCCAAACCGTATCGCCGGCAGCATCCTGCTCTTCACGGTCGCCAGCGTTGCGATGCTTGCTTTCGCGGAGATCGCGGGCGAGATCCTGCTTGGCGCGCGCCACCGCCCCATATTTCAACCCGACGACCGGCTCATCTTCAAGTTCATCCCGAACCGTCGCAGCGTGATGACGCATGCCCCGGTGAACGGCGGCGGGTCGGTGGCCCATCGCATCAATTCGCAGGGCTTTCGCGGCGAAGAGCTGCGGCCCGCGGGTGAGATGACACGCGTGGTCGTATACGGCGACTCGTTCATCCACGCTTTCTACACGCCGGAGAAAGACACGTTCGTGGCGCAGCTCGGCCACCTGCTTGCGGAGCGCACCGGCAGGCCGGTCGAAGCGATCAACGCGGGCGTGAGTTCCTATGGGCCAGATCAGATCGCATTGAGGATGGAGGACGAACTGCCCCGCCTGCGCCCCGACCTGGCCATCGTGGCGGTGTTCGCGGGCAACGACTACGGCGACCTGCTGCGCAACAAGATCTTCCGGCTCGGCGCCGACGGTGCGCTGGAAGTGAATCGCTGGACACTCGACCCCAAGGTCCGCATGTGGCTCGAACTCAGCCAGCGGGAGTCGATACTCAAGCGCGCGGTTCGAAGCACGTTCGGCTCCGGAGCGTCGGCAGCGCGTCCCGCCGCAGATGTTACCGGCACGGACTTTCTGCTCGCCGAAGCCGAACGCGAGTATCGGAACTACTTCGTCAAGCGCAATGACGTCGTCACCAACACGCATGTGGATTACTACAGCGCCGACATCAGTCTGACGCCGGACAGCGCGTCGGCCCGCCACAAGATCGCGCTGATGCACGCCGTGCTCCGCCGAACTCGCGACGTCGCGGCACGCAGCGGGGTACCCCTCGCCTTCCTGTTCATCCCGCACCCGGCGGATGTCTCGGAGGGCAATGAATGGGGAATGAACGATCGCAAGCGCTTTCCCGCGTACGATGGCCGCAACCAGACCGCGCCGCTCGAGAGGATGGCGAAATCCCTGGGCGTGCCGTCCTTGAGCCTTTATGACCTGTATCGCGCGCATGGTGCCGGCGCGCTTTACCTTCGCGGAGGCGACGACCACTGGAACGCCGCCGGCCAGGGGTTGGCCGCCAAGTCAATGGCGGAGCTGCTGCTCCAGACCGGCCTGCCGCGCGCCAGTGGAAAGGCGATTACTTCTTCGGAAAAAACCGGCCTACCGCCGACGCCACTTCGCGCGAGATGACTCCGTAACCCGTCCCCTGGGGATGGCCGTCCGCGTCCGTCGGGTAGAGCTGGACGTGGCGGTCGATTGCCGACTCCAAAGCGGGCATGACGTCGACAAGCGCGATGCCCTGTTGGTCCGCGAAACGCACGAGTTCGGCATTGGCCAGTTGTTCCGCATCGCAGAGTTTGAGGAAACTCCCGGGCAGCTTTGCGCCGGGTTGCCGAAGATGGCGGCAGTATGCGCGCTCCTTCGTCGGGATCAGCACCACCAGTAGCGGGATCCCCTGGCGATCGGTTTCGGCTTTCAGCGCCACGAAGGCCTTCTGCGAGATCTGCATGCCTTCCCGCACCGCCGGAATGCCGAGGTCGACGGCGGCGAGCCTGAGCTGCGGCGTGAAGATGGTACGTACTGCCGGATTGGCTGCATCGTTCCAGAGCAGCCGCGCGTCGGGGCCCGCGCGCCTCGCCAAATCATCCTGCTCCCGGGCCGCAAAGCGGCGCAGCACGGTCTCTCTGAGCATCGAATAGAGCACGCAGTGGCGCGACAGCCAGTTGCGCAGGTCCTGGAAGCGCTTTCTCGGTTCCGCCTGCCCGGCACGATCGAAGTCCGTAGCGCCCGCCGGCGCCGTGGTCGAGACCCGCCATCCGTGCCAATGGGGCCTGCCGTGGGCGACATAGTAGGCATCCATGAGGTCATTGCCGAAGTAGAAGCCGACGATCACGAGTCGCGGCTTCAGTTCGCGCGCCGTGCTCTGCGCCAGATGCAGGTACTGGAGCGGCCCGAATCCCCCGAGCCCCATGTTGTAGACCTGTTCGCCGGTGAGAGCGCCAAGTTGCTGGGGCCAGCTCGCGTCGCGCGGCGCACTGACACCATAGGTCATCGAGTCGCCGATGGCCACGATATCGGCGCGCGCCGGAACCTCTGAGTTGCGAAAACCGAGCGCGTCGTGCCCGGTGGTCAGCGGCGGAATCCGCAGGCCGAGGACCTCGTCCTGCACCGGGGTGGCATGCAGGAAATCCGCCGGATTGACGACGAACCGGACCGCGACTTCGGCGAGCGCAACGGCCACCAGCGTGGACAGGATCACCAGCCCTGCCGGGGCAAGCTTGTTCAGGATTCGCGCCAGCCGCCGTTTCACCGGCCTATCCGAGCTGCGCGTGAATGGCGCCCGCTGCCCGAAGCGCGTTGGCGGCGATCGTCAGGCTTGGATTGGTGCCGCCACTGGAGGGGAAAAACGAGGCATCGACGACGTAGAGATTGGAGACGTCGTGCGCCCGGTTGTTCCTGTCAAGCACGCTCGTTCTGCGATCGTCCCCAAAGCGGCAGGTGCCGCACACGTGCCCGTAGTTGAGGTTGTTTTCGCCCGAAAGCATGATCATTCGATGCGGTCGGAGCGCCTCGGCGAGCCGCTTGCGGAACGACAGCACGCGTTTGCGCAGTTCGTCGGGATAGCGGTACTCCACCCGCATGCCGTTCTTCGCCAGTGGATCGGCGACGATCCGGTTGTGGTGATAGGGCAGGTCTTCGATGGCGCTCGCCCACACCGCGGCGCTCTTGAAACCCAGAATCTGATGCATCAGCAAGGCGGCGAGCCTGACCGCAGGGCTGGAGAGCCTCCTCCACCAGATCGGCCTCGGACTGGCGAGCTTCTTCCACCAGGCCGGATCCCGCTCGGCGACATCGCGCATGTATTGCATGATCTGCCCCAACTCCACGGTCATCCCCGCCGTCTGGAAAGTACCGAGCTTTTCGCCATCGGAGAAGTAGAAATCGTTCAAGGCCAGGCTCTTCTGCGGCCCTGCGCCGGACAGGCTCTCCAGCGGGGCCAGAGCGAAGAAATCGCTGGCATGAAACATCAGGTTGCGCCCGACGAGTCCCGAGCGGTTGGCTAGCCCCGCCGGCCATGCCGCGGACGTGGAGTTCAACAGCAACACGGGACTCATGTAGGCGCCAGCCGCCAGCACCACGACCTTTGACCGTATCAGGACATCCTTTCCATCCCATCGGCAGCGGATCAGCTTGACTTCCGTTTCCGTGGCCTCGAGCCTTGACACCTCGCAACCTGGCAGAAGGCAGGCGGCAAACTCCTCCAGGGCCGGCAATACGCAGATCCTGCCGGCATCGCTCTTGCATCCGCGGGTACAGGGGCCGGCTGCGCACCCCGTGCAACCCTCCACGAACTCGCAACCGACGTGAATCCGGTACGGATGCAGGCCAAGCCGCAGGAACGAATCATAAAGGTGCTGATCCCTTTGACTGAGGGGCGGGGGCGTGCGCAGCCGAGGCTCGCCTTCCTGCGCCAGGGGGTCGGGCGTCCCTCGCACGCGGTACAGTTCCTCCGCGCGTTCGTAGTACGGTCGCAGTTCTTCATAGCCGATGGGCCAACTCTCCGGCAACGTCGAATCATGTACCTCGGGAAAATTGGCCCTGGGCCGGAAGTCCGCTGGCGCAAAGCGTTCGAGCGCAGCCGCATACAGGGCTGTGGTGCCGCCGATGCCGCAGCCGAGCGGCGCAAAAAATTCGGCCTTGCCGAAACTTGTCGTCGCCTGGATGCGCTCCGGCCACATGCCGCTCCCCAGGCGTGACTCGGGCGAATCGTTGGCGGCGCGGTCGGGCATCGCGGGCGGGTCCTCGTTGCGCCTCATCTGTTCGCCGCCGCCGGGGAAATGCAGGCCTCCGGGAACGGACCGCCCCTTCTCGATGAACAGCACGCGGCGCCCGAGCCTCGCGAGTTCGTAGCCGGCAGTCGCGCCGCCCATGCCGGTTCCGATCACCACGGCATCCCACTCGATGGCGGCCGGATCCTGCGGAATCCAGGGACTCGCGCTCATTCGCTCCGCACGAGCCCGAACGAGAGCCTGGCGATCAAGCGCCTGAACCGGGCTCGCAGCCCATGGTCTTCGATGTAGAGCGCGCCCTGCAGAAAGGTCCTGCCGGTGGGTCCGTTCGGGGGCAGGCTTGCCACGACGCGCGCGTAAGCGTAGACGCCTTGCGGGTCTTCGCCGCTGTCGCTCATCCTGGTTTTCACGACACCGGGCAGCAGTTCGTTGATCAGCACGTCCGGATACCGGGTCCTGTCGACTTCGGTCGCAAGCGATCTCGTGAACGCACGCACCGCTGCCTTCGAAGCAGTGTAGGCGGAGCTGTTCGGGATCGGACCGAGCCACGCGAGCGAACCCAGGTTGATGATCCGGCCGAAGCCCCGTTCCAGCATTCCTGGAAGGGCCAGTCTGCAGCAATGGGCCAGGCCGATGACATTTGTCTGGATGGCGCGGCCCCATTCGGCAGGCGTCGATTCGAGAAATGACGCCTTTGGATACACCGCGGCGTTGTTCACCAGGATGTCGACCTTGCCGCACAACCGGAGCGCCTCGGCAAACAGCCGCTCGACATCGTCGGGACGTCCCACGTCGCCGACGACGACATGCATTCTGCCTGCCTCGCAGAGGCGGNNGGCCGTCGCCTCGAGATCGGCGCCGGTTCGCCCGAATCCGACGACCGTAGCCCCGTCCGAGCAGAACCCGGCCGCAATGGCCCGACCGATGCCGGAGCCGGCGCCCGTAACGACCACGCACCTACCGGAAAAGATCATGCTTGCCCCCTGAAACTTAGCGTGCTTGCGTTCGGTCGTGTCCCTACTCTCAGCTTCCTGCGCAGTCGCCCGACCGGACGCTCAATCCCGCCATACAGAGCCGCGGCTGCAAGGACCGTGATCACCGTAGCCGTTGGCAACAGCAGCGGCAAAGACGTGCCGACCATCTGCTTGCTGAGGTGGAGAATTGACGGATGTATCAGGTAAATCGCGTAGCTCAACGCGCCGATCCAGCGGACCGTCCGGTTGTTGAGAACCCGCATCGGGCCCCAATCGGGATAGCGAACGGCGACGATGAAGATGGAAAACAGGCATATGCCTTGCGCAGAGTATCCGACCGTCTCGCGAAAGGCACGCTCGCCGACGCTGAAGGTGAGCAGAATGCCCAGGACGGACAGCGGCAGCAGGACGCACTTCCAGGCGAATTCGGAGATCCGTGTGGCATCGAGCGCGGGATTGCCCCACAGCGCGAGCGCGCAACCGAACAGGATCGAGTCGATGCGCGTGTCCGTTGCCAGGTAGGTCCGGTCAGGACTGGCGCCCAGGCCGAACACCAGCCAGCAGCGCCAGAGGAAAACCAGCGCACACAGGGACAGCAGAATCGCGGCGCGCGAGCCCCGCGAGGCGATTCTGGCGAGCAGGACGAACAGAACCGGAAACACGAGGTAAAAATGCTCCTCCACGGCCAGCGACCAGTACACGTCCGTATGCGGCGCGATCGGCGCCTGCCAGCCGCCCGCGATGATCTGGTAGTTCGTCAATTGCAGTACCTGTCCCAGCAGCCACCACGGATCCATCTTCCCCGAGTACCAACCGTACAGGGCCGCCAAGCCCAGAACTAGGTAACAGGTGGGAAAAATGCGCAGCACGCGCCGCAGATAGAAGTGCCGGAAGTTCACACTTCCAGTGCGCTCCATCTCCAGGCGCATGAGCGTGGTGATGAGATACCCCGACAGGAAGAAGAACAGCGTCACGCCGAAATTCCCAGGGATGAAGCTCGGCACATTGGCGGCCATCAGCGCATGCGAAAGGAAGACCGGGAGGATTGCGACGCATCGCAAGCCATCGAGCGAGGGGATGTGGCTCCCTCGTTCAGCGCTCATCATGGGTTCGGGCAAGCGCTCCGTGCGCGCCCGCGAGGCGCGACGGCGCCGGTCGGGAAGCAGTTCCCGTGGCAGCTACCGGGGCCTTGGCACGCACCAGCATCCTGGAATACGCAACGCCAAGACCGGCTACGATCCAATAGATTGTGGGAATTCGCAATACGGGGCTGACGGTGGCGATGATGAACAGAATTCCAAGGAGCACGGCCAGCAATGCCCGGCCAAGTACATGGTGCTCGTCGTTCCTGTCGGCGAGGTCGCGCATGCCTTTCCAAACAACAAAGATTACGGCAAGGAAGAAGCCCACAAAAAGCACCAGACCGACCAACCCGCGCCCGAGCACCACGACCGCGTATGTGTTGACGAGGTCGACCTGTCCGTCGTCCCCTCTCAACGTCTGCAACGCGGGATGCAGGACGAAGTCATGCGTGCCGAGCAGCGGGTTTTCCCAGAATACCTGGTAAGACATTTCCGCGAGCAACTGCCGCCCGATCACGTTGCGCTCGTCGATCGTTCCGACAAACGGCAGGTGATCGATGATCGTGGCGCCGTAGGGCGTCAGCAACAGCACCGGGACGGCGACCATGCCGATCAATCCGAGCTTCGCCAGCTTGAGCGCGGGCGCCGGACCGGTCGCGACAAACACCACCACCATCAGAACCGCCCCGACCCACGGCGCGCGCGACAGAGGACCGATCAGCCCGGCGATCAGCAAGGCAAAGCCAAGGCGCCAGAGCGTTGCATTGGGCACCACTTTCCGCAAATACAGGTAAAAACCAAGCGCAACGGCCACGACGTAGCCGGCGGCGATCGCATGGCCTATGGTCCCGGTGGCGCGGATATTGTCGCCCCTCACCAGATAGCTGTTCCAACCCCATGGCGCGCCCAGGGCCCTCTCCAACGCCTGATAGAGCAGCCAATGCCGGGAGAATTCGAGGAACAGCGTTGCGCTGAGCACCATCGCGGCCACCGCAAAGGACATCAGCGCATCGCGGAAATCCGCCAGGTTCCTGAGCGCCCGGCTGGCGACGTAGTAGGGCAGGAAAATGTCGACGAAAGCGTAGAAAAAGCCGTCCCTCAGGATACTGGTGAAGGTCCGGTGCTCGAACATCAAGAGCACGCTCAGCATCAGGTAGCCCGCCAGGAGCTTGTCGGCCAACAGGCGGCCGAACGGGTCCGTGCCCGCTTGCTTGCGAAGGTAGAAGAAGGCCGGCAGCAGCACCGTCAGTCCAAGCAGCCGCACGTAGTCCATCTGGAAAAGGGCGGCGATCAACCCCATGCCGGAAATCTCGCCCGGGATGGGCGGCACGGCGAACAGCACGAAGAAGTACAAGGCCAGCCCGTTCCGTTCACTGCGCCGGGCATGCACCAGCAGGATTCCGGCGACGGCGACATAGAGCCAGAAGTTATGGGCAAGAAAAGCGATCAGCGTGAGCGCGAACCAGAGCTTGCACCGGCGGTCGAAATCCTTGTCCGCCATGGCCAGGGCGGAGGCAGGCACCCTGGCAAAAGCGAATACCACCGTCGCCAGAACGAGAATGAAGACCAGTGCCCGCAGGTGCTCGGGCATTTCTATCCCGGATTTCGCGGCCTGACGAACCGCGCCAGGATCCCGTCAAGGAACATGAGACCGCCCAGGGCCACCATCAGCAGGAGAATCCCGGTGGCGCCATGCAGGAAGCCCTGCCCTGCCTCGTCGCCAAAATGATAGGTGATCAGCATCAGCAGCACGACACGCATGATGTTGGCGATGAAGGCGATCGGCAGGATGCTGGCCAGCATGATGCCGTTGTGCAGCAGGCTCGCGCGCGAAGTGAGATACATGAACAGCGCGCCCAGCGCGGAAAGACTGAACATGGAATGCAGGCCGGCGCAGGCGTCGGCCACCAGAAGCTGATACTGGCCTATGGTGATGAGGACGCCGCTGCGGGCCACGGGATAACCCGCCGCATACAGGACGTGTTCGGCAATCACCGACACATGCTGCTTGAGCGGTCCGGTCAAGGCATCGACAAAGCTGCCGGGCAGCGGAACAAGGAATGCGGTGAAGAAGATCGGGAACCACAGAATCCGCAGGGCCTTCCAGCCCCGCATGGCGAGCAGCACCCCAGCGAGAATCGGCGCCAGCCCGCCGATTTCGAACAGCGGGACCTCCTGGGATCGGCCCAGAACATACAGCAGCAGGCCGAATACCAGCAACGAAAAACCTGCAGCAGGCGCCGTGCGCGCGGGCACGGCGAACAGCGCGGCGCGCCTCTGCCAGACCAGCCACACAATGACGGCGAGGATGATCGGACCGTGGGCACCTTCGTCCGCTTGCCAGTGCCAGCGCGCCAGGTCATGGAACGCAGGCACATAGAGCACCAGCAGCGCGGCAAGCACCGGGAGCCAGTCGATCCGCGCCGCAGTGCCGCCAGAATCGTGGTGGTCGAGCACGACGGACATGCGGTTCCTCTCAGTAGCTGTTGAGCACGGCGCCGACGATGGTTGCCCTTGCCTCGGTCACTTGCGCGGAAATGCCCTGGACCTGCCAGGTGCGGGCAGCGTTCTTTCGCGCCACGATCAACGCGGCGCCCGCCCGGACCGCGAGGATTTGCGCGTCGGCGGTTTCGGCCGACGCCGACGAATCGAGCAGAATCACGTCGAATGCGTGCGACAACTGCTGCAGCAACTGGGGCAGAACCGGCCGCGCCAGGAGTTCCGTCGGGTTGGGCGCAAGGGCGCCGGCGGGCAGCACCGCGAGGTTGGGCAGCGACGGGATACTCTGCAGCGCTTCCATGCCGGCGCGCTCGGAGAGCATCGTGGACAGGCCGATGTGGCCGTCAAGGCCGAACAGCAGGTGCTGGCGAGGATTGCGCAGGTCGGCGTCGACCAGCAGCGTGCGCTCGCCGAGCTGCGAGAACACCACCGCGAGATTGGCGGCAATGTGGCTGCGGCCGTCCTTCCTCTCCGCGCTGACGATTGCCAGCGCCTTGTTTGCCGGACCGGCGTCGAACCAGCGCAGGATGAGCTGGCTGCGCAATCCACGCAGCGCCTCCGCCTTCGGGCTGTTGGGCACATAGGCCGTCACCACCTCCTCGCTGACCGCGCTCTGGCCGGGCAGCAGGTAGGCAAAGTCGAACTGCAGCGAAAGCGCATAGTCGATGTCCGCCGGGGAGAGCAGTTCGAGCCGGATCGCGGCTTCCCCGAAACGCAGGTTGCCTTCGCGCTGCAACCGCAGGATGCGCTCCAGATCCTGGACTTTCAATCGGCCCGCGTCGACCAGCACGGCCCCGATCGAACGGGTCTCGCGCCCATGCACCGGCCGCATGGTCGAGGTCGTCACGACGTTGCTGTCGCCCATGGTGGCCAATCAGCTCGCCGGCAGCGCCTTCCCGCCGCCGCGGAATCCGAGCCTGCGCGACCGCAGGGAAGGCCCGATCACGGCAAGCACCGGCAGCTGCAGCATCTCCTCCAGGTCTTTGGCGGTACGGATGCGCCGGTCGAGGAACTCCAGTCCGACCACGGACGCGCCCGCAAGCAGCATCCCCGCGACCAGGGAAATCAGCAGGGTCTTGGACCGAGGCATCGGAAACGAGGGCTCGATCGGCTCCACCGCGGGATTGAGCACATAGATGTTGGTGCGGGTCGCCTGGCTCTCGAGGTTGGTCTGCGTCAACCGGGCGGTGACCGCTTCATAGCCCCGCTTCGCGGTCTCCACGTCGCGCAGCAGGACCGCGATCTCATCGCGCTCCTTCTTGATGGTCAGTATCTTCTTCGTTTGCGCCTCGATCGCCGCCTTCAGCTCGGCCTCCCTGTTGAGGCCCATGGCGCGGGAGGAGGAAAATCCGCTCGTCGCGAGTTTCATCTCCGCCGCGAGCCTGTTCTTCTGTTCGGCGAGTTCCGATTCCATCCGCAGGTACTGCGGATGCCTGGCGCCGAGGTTGGCCCCGGCTTCCTTCAGCTTGACTTCCAGCTGATTGATGGTGGCCCGTATGGACTGCACCGCCGTGTTCTGCACGACCTCCGGAAGCGTACCGGCATCGACGGCGCCGGCGCGCTGCCTCCTCTGCGCGTTCCTGACCTCCGCCTGCACGGCGGTGAGCTGGGCCGAGAGCTCGCGCAGCTTCGCGTGTTCATTGTCCATCGCGTCGTCGGTGGCGACGATGCCCTTCCTGCGCTGAAATTCCGAAAGCGTGGCCTGCGCCTTCTCCACGTTCTCCCGCAACACCTTCGCCTGCTCCGCGAACCACAGGCTGTACTGCCTCGCCGGTTCGACTTTCAACTCGACCGAAGCCTCGATATAGGCTTGCGCAAAAGCATTCGCCACCGCCGCGACAAACGCCGGATCGCCTCCCTGGTAGCCGATGACGAGCATGGTGCCGCCGTCCCGCGAGGGATTGACCGAGATGCCCTTTCGCAGCAGGCTGGACATCCAGTCCTCCAGCTTGCCCTTGCCTCCCGCGGCGTCCTGCCACAACTGCTTCACCGTCGGGTCCTCGTCGAGCCGCAGTATCCTGACGACCTTGCGTCCGACCCGGTCGCTCCTGACGATCTCCACCTGCGTGGCCAGGCTGCCGGGTGCGCCGCCCGACTGCGAGAACAGGGCGGAAACGGGATCGGGGGACCGCACGTCCACCATGACGACGGTCTCCGCGTTGTACCGTCTGGGCGCGAACTCGTTGGCGACGAGCCCGGCCGCAATGGCCAAAAGCGCGACCACAACCGCTACCCGATAGCGCGCGCGCAGGATCAGGAGAACACTTTGCAAATTCACGCGGACCTCTTCAGAACAGGCTTTCCCGGACGTAGAGCACGTCGTCCGTCCGCACGGCGTCGTTCAGGTCGGGCGCCAGGATCTCGACTTGCCCGCCCGCGCCCTGCCGATAGACCCTCAATCGCCGCTCGGTACCGCGGGCGGAGGGACCGCCAGCCTGTGCCAAGGCCTGCCGAACGCTCATGCCACGCTCGATGCGATACGAGCCCGCTCGCACCACCTCGCCATAGATGTAGAACATCGGCTGGCGGTGAACGTAAATGATGTCCCCGCCGGCGACGACAATGTCCTGGTCCAGCTTGTTGTCGAGAAACATACCAGCCACGTCGATTTCCCGCCGCAGCGGCTTGCCGTCGCGGGTCCCGGTCAGGATCACCACGTCGGAGCCGCCGGTGGCGATGCCACCGGCGATGGCGATCATTTCGGAAACGCGGATATTGAATGTTTCCAGGGGAAAACGCCCCGCGCGCCCCACCGCGCCCAGCACCGAGACCTGGTTGCCGCGGTTCTGCACCAGGGTGATGTTGACCTGAGGTTGCTGGATGAAGTTCCCGGCCTGCAATGCCCTCGCGATCGCCTGCTCGGCGGCCGGGATCGTCATGCCCCCGATCCTCACCGAACCGACGAGCGGATAGCTGATGGTGCCGTTCTCCGTGACGCGCGTGTCGACCGTCAGGTCCGGATTCTGGAACACGACGATCCGGATGCTGTCTCCCGCGCCGATCTGGTATTCCGGCTGCCTCTCCTGCGGGGCGGCGGGTTGCCTGTCCTGCGCGCCGGCAAACGGAATCGACAACCCGAGGAAAATGAAGGGCAGCAGATTCGCAAGAACTCGCTGGATTTTCATGCTTTGACCTCCGGCTCCCGGGCGCCTCGACGATTCACTTGAGCGCGCCAACGCCCTTCCTGATGGATTCCTGGGGCAGCGACGCCGGATTGGCCGCGGCGGCCCTCGCCTTGTTTTCGGCCTCCAGTCGCGCCTTCGCTTCCGCGGCGAGCCTTGCCTCGGTGGTTTTCCGGGCCCTGGCCTCGGCCTCTGCCTCGGCCTTGCGCTTCGCCTCGACGTCCGCCTGCGCCCTGGCCTTCGCTTCGGCCCTGTTTGCTTCGGCTTCGGCGGGGATCGCGGCGAATTCCCCGGTGTACTGGATCTTGGCCCCGGCCTTCAGTTGCTTCATTTCGTTCGCAATGGCTTCACTCGCGCGGCGATTCGCGAGGAACTGCTGGATGCGCGGCGTGGCGGTCGCTTCGTCGACCGGCTCCGGGTTCGCGGCCAACACCCGGATCACCTGCAGATTCTGGCCGGACTCGATCACCAGGATTTCGCCGACCTTGGCGTTCTGCAGTTTCGGCAGCAGCTCCAGTGGCAGCTGCTCCGCCGCGCGCACGCCGCGATTCGGAACGAATTTGACATCCTGCGACTGCAGCCAGTCGGCAATCTCCTTGAGCGAACGGGATGTCGCCGCACGCTGGCGCAACTCCCGCGCCAGGCCGTCCTGCGCCGCAAGGGAAACTTCCTCCAGAACGAAAACCCGCCGCTGCGAGAACAATTCCGGGTGGTCCGCGTAGTACTTCTTCGTGTCCTCGGCGGAGGGCCTGGGCAGCGCGGCGACGACCTGGTCGAGATACGCGCGCGCAAGGATTTCGCTCTTCGCCGCCTCCAGCGCCTGCTGCACGCCGGGCGAACGATCGAGGTTCCTGTGGATCGCCTGCTGCCTCGCGAGCTGCTGGTCGATCAGCCTGTCGAGGATCTCGCGCTTGGCCCGGTCCGCGGCCGTCAAGGCGACATTCGGGGTCCTCGCGAGGACGTTGTTGACATCGTGCACCGTGATCTCGTGCGAGTTGACCTTCGCCGCGACCTGCGTCACGGGCTTCTTGTTGTTGTCCCGATCCTCTCCGCAGCCGGCGGCGAGCGCCAGGATCAGGAGCGCGCTACAGGCTCTGCGAAGTTGCCGAAGATCGTTCATTGTCATTGCATGCGCCAAAGACTATTTAGTTTCAAGCAGATATGCGAAGCTGCGTAGTCTAGTCGATGAAGCGCCGGTCTCCAAGCGGTCCCCCGCTGGACAATCGTCAGGCGTTGTCAGGGGCGCCTTCCTGTAGAATTGCGCTGCGTTCCTGTCCGGCTGGTTGTCTGACCCGATCAATTGACCCTGCTGCCTGCGGACCCTGCTGCCTGCGGACCCTCGGAAGGGATGGCGTGAGTCGCTTTTTGGATTGGCGGTCGATAGCGGTCTTCCTGGTCGCGACCCTGCTGTCCGCCTGCGGTGGAGGGGGGGGGGACGGCGGTTCGGTTGCGCCTGCGCCCGCGGTTCCCATGTCGGTGATCTCCACAACGCCTGCCAGCGGCGCGACCGGCGTGGCCCTGGACGCGACGATCACGGTGGTGGCCTCCCGCGATCTGAACCCCGCCTCGATCACGACGGGCGGCACCTTCGCGGTGACAGCCGTGGGCGGCGG
>CXWL01007700.1_pt1 | contig 13678 bp, 10 predicted proteins | sample 590931 | NCBI WGS metagenome assembly CXWL01 (sample SAMEA3498368, study PRJEB10139) | groundwater metagenome | biome: water well; material: biofilm material | place: Germany | collected 2015-04-27 | reverse complement strand
GCCGGTTACGGCATCCACCTGTACGGCCATCAAGTCTTTGACCGGGGGTTCATTGAAATGCTCTGGGAAGAAGCACGTGTTCGGTGCCTGTGCAATATCCGACTGCACGCCCAGTTGGAGCGAGCCCCGTTCAGAGGTCACACGAACCTTTGTGCCTTCTTGGAGCCCCAGTCGTTGCATGTCGCCTGCGTTCATCCGAAGTTTTCCGGTATTCGGCGCAATGTTGATGAGCCCCGGCGCCTCTGTCGACATCTTGCCTGAATGGGCGAGCAATTGTCCCATCACCAGCGCGAAGGGCCGTTTGGAATCGGTGACCGGTGCCGCGGCGCGATAGCGAGTCTTCACTTCTGCGGGGTATCCGTTTGTCAGGTATTGATCGGGAGCCGGTATCACTTTACGCGGCTGGCCGAGGTTGTAGTACCCGGGCAAGAGTTTCATGATCTCGGTTTGAATGTCGTTGGCCGATTCGTATCCCCACTGGGCCCCCAGTGCATTGGCCAGCGCCGTCATAATGTGCCAATCCGGCAGGCTTTCTCCGACGGGATCCATGGCCTGGCGCACGCGCAGGACGCGCCCCTCCAGATTTGTAAACGTCCCTTCTTTCTCCGCGTAGGTGCAGGCGGGAAGGACAAAATGGGCCTGACGACCGGTGTCGGTTAAGAAGGGATCTTGCACCACCAGTAGTTCGAGCCGTTCGAGCGCGCTTCGAACTTCAACCGAAGCCGGGAGTGTGGCCAAGGGGTTTTCGCCGATGATATACAGGGCCTTGATCTGGCCGCTTTTGCAGCGCTTCAAGATGTCCATCAGGTTCGCGCCGTTTGCAGTGGCAGGTAACGTGGTCTCCCACGCCTTGCTGAATCGATCACGCGACGCCATATCGTCGTAACGGCCCTGACCTGGTAAGAATTCAGGTGCGACGCCCATGTCGACGGCGCCCTGCTCATTCGGCTCCTCGGTCAGGGTGTTGACGCCGCAACCGGGCTGGCCGAGCTTTCCGGTAATCCAGGCCAGGTCGATGAGCTTAAGCACGTTCTGATAGCCGTCAGGCCGCCGCACGATGCCTTCCGCACACAAGAAGATCGAACGCGGGGCTTCGGCCATGATGGCGGCGATTTCCCGGTAAGCGTCGACGGAGATCCCGGTGTATGCGGCAATCTGTTCGAGAGAGAGGCCGGCCAACGCGGCTTTCAAAGCTTCGTAGGCTTTCGGGTGCTTGTTGATGGCGTTTTCGTCGACGAAGTCCTGATCGATGGTAGCTTTGACGAGGCCATCGATGACCCATCCCTCCGTGCCTGGCTTGATGAGGAACGGATGGGAAGCCAGCTTTCCGATATTCGTGACGGTCGAATCGAGAACGACCACCTGCGCCTTGTACACCCGAATGGCTTCCTTGATCCGGACAGCGGTCAGGGGGTTGGTCTCCGTGATGTTGGATCCGATCACCAGAATGGCTTTGGCTTTGGTGAGATCTTCCCAGTCGTTGGGAGTTCGGCCGAAGCCCAGGGCATGGCGCGAGGCATGGACAAAATTCATGTGGCCGTAGCGGGCACTGCTGTCGAGATGATTGCTACCGAACACGGTCCGCATGAGCTTTTGGAACAGATAGAGTTCTTCGTTCGTGCAACGGGCGGTAATCAGTCCGGCAATCGCATCCGCACCGTGCTTCTGCTTCACTTCGGTGAAGCGGTCGACCACTTGGTGCATCGCTTCGAGCCAGGGCTTTGGGGCAAGTTGGTTCCCCTCGCGCACCAGCGGCTGAGTGAGCCGAGTCTTGCTGTCGAGATACTCGAACCCGAACCGTCCCCGTACGCAGAGTCCGCCATGTCCTTTGGCGGTTTCCTCGCGATCGCCCCATTTGTTTTTCCAGGACAAGGGAGAGGTCACCCGGATGACTTCGGAGTCTTTCGTCTCGAGATAGAGCTGGCAGCCGTCACCGCAATAATTACATGTGCTGGCGGTCTTTTTCATCTGCCAGGGCTTGTACAAGTACTTCGAATACTTGTTCGTGATCGCGCCGACGGGGCACACGGCGAGACAGTCGCCGCAGAATTCACAGGACAGCGGGAGATCGCCCTTCGCCACGACTTGGTTGAATCCGCCCTTTTTCATGAATTGCAGGGCATCGATCATCAGCACATCTTTGCAGACGTTGATGCATTCGGCGCAGGCGATGCAGCGATTCATGTTGAAGTCGAGCACCAGACTGCGTGTGTCTTCCGGAATGAATTTCTGCTTCGCGCTGGCCAGATTGGTCACGCCGTGTTGAAACGCCATGTCTTGGAGTTCGCAGTGACCGTCCGCGTCACAGACCGGACAATCCAGCGGGTGAACCGAGAGATGTTTTTCGACGGCCTTCTTTCGCGCCAGGAAGAGGTCCTCCCCCTCCGTTCGGATCACCATGCCGGCGGTGGCTTTTGCCGTGCATGAGCGAACCGGAGCCTTCTTCCCTTCCTGCATGACGAGACACATACCACAGGAGCCGAAGGGGTCGAAGGTATAGTGGTAGCACATGGCCGGAATGATCTTGCCTGTGCTAGAAATGACGTCGTACAGCGAGACGCCGTCTTTGGCGGAGACCGTCTTCCCGTCGATGCTGAGCTCGATCGACGTCGCTTCGACGTCCGGATTGGTGGCTGGCTTCAAGCCCATAGTTCGGATCCTTGTCTCTCTCTGGCTACCGGTCGCATTCGCCCATGACGATATCGTAGGTGCCGAACAACGTAATGGCGTCGGCGATCATATACCCGCGTGACATATAATCAAACGCGCCCATATGGATGAAGGAGGGGGCGCGGATTTTCAGACGATAAGGTTTCCCTCCACCTGTACTGACAATGTGGAATCCCAGCTCACCCTTGTGCGCTTCCGTTCCACAGTAGATTTCCCCTGGAGGGGCGTTGAAACCCTGCGAGAAGAGTTTGAACTGCTGAATCATCGCCTCAAGATTCGTGAAGACCCGTTCTTTAGGCGGCAGGGTCACGCTGGGGACATCCGCCATGATCGGACCTTCCTGCATCTGCTCCAGGCACTGACGGATGATTTTCACGCTCTCGTAGAGTTCCATGACCCGGATCCAATAGCGATCGTACGTGTCACCATTCTTTCCCACGGGAACACTGAATTCGCATTTCGGATAGGCCGAATAGGGCTCGTACTTGCGCAAGTCGTAATCGACTCCTGATCCTCGCAATGTCGGGCCGCTGAGACCGAAGCTGACCGCATCTTCGGCTGAGATGACGGCAACACCCTTGGTGCGCGCAACCCAGATACGGTTCGTTTCCAGGAAGACGATGTACTCATCGATCTTGGGCGGAAAATAGTCGAGAAACTTCTTGAGCTTGTCGAGTAAAGACGGTGTGAAGTCGCGTTCGACCCCGCCGATACGGTACCAGCTGGTGGTCAATCGGGCGCCGCAGAGTTCATCGAACCAGTCCAACAGAATTTCACGGTCGCGGAAACAATAGAAGAAGACGGTCATGGCACCGATGTCGAGCGCTTGAGTTCCCAGCCAGAACTGATGGCCGATGATGCGCTGAACTTCCGCGACGATCGTACGGAGATATTCGGCCCGATCAGGCACCTGGAGATTCATGAGCTTTTCGACGGCGCGGCAATAGGCGAAGTTGTTGTACATCGCGCAGACATAATCGAGCCGGTCTGTATGGGGAATAAACTGGTGATAGGTGCCGTCCTCGGCGAGCTTTTCTACCCCGCGGTGGAGAAAACCCAAAACCGGCGTCGATTTGACGAGCCGTTCACCTTCCAGTTCCAAGATCACTTTGAGGACACCATGGGTGCTTGGGTGCTGCGGCCCCATGTTGAGAAGCAGTTCCTCGGTCCGGAGCGTCGGGAGCGATTCGCTCTCCGGATGTTCCGGATCGACTTTATAGACTGTCGTTCTCTGGTCTTCAAACGCCATGAGCCAATCTCGTTCCTATCGCGGCACTTCGTCGAGAAAATCGAACGTGTCCCGCCAGCCCTTTCCGCGAAGCGGGAAATCCTTCCGCAGCGGATAGCCTTCCGTGTAATCGTCGGGCATCAGGATGCGGCGCAGATCCGGGTGATTGCGGAAGCGGATCCCCATCATGTCGTACACTTCCCGCTCCATGAAATCGGCACCTTTCCAGATGTCGGTGAGGGAGTCGACGATGCAATCAGATTCCGGGACCCGGGTCTTGAGTCTGATGCGCTGGCGCTTTCGGATCGCATAGAACTCCCAGACTACTTCAAAGCGTTCTTCGTCATCGGGCCAGTCCACGGAACTGACGTGAACGATGTAGTCAAAGTCCATCCCCGGATCGTCGTGCAGAAACTGAGCGACTTCATGCACCTTTTCTCGCGTGACGGTCACGGAGATGTCTCCGCGCCACTCATTTGATGAAACGAAACCCACCGGAAAGGTGTTCTGCACTCGTTGCGCTAATTGATGCATTGTGCCGTTTCCTAGACCTTCAGGCTGGCTTTGACCTGGTCTGGCTGTTTCACAAACACCCGTTTTTGCATAATGCGTTCTTGCAATTTCAGAATGCCGTCGAACAGCGCCTCCGGCGTGGGCGGGCAACCCGGAACATAGATATCGACGGGGACGAACCGATCGACACCCTGAACGACGCTATAGCTGTCATAGATATTGCCGGAGGTGGCGCAGGATCCCATAGCAATGACGTACTTAGGCTCCGGCATCTGATCGTAAATTTTACGGATTACGGGGGCCATGCGTCGACAGACCGTTCCAGCCACAATCATCAAGTCGGACTGTCTGGGAGAGGCACGAAAGACTCCCGCTCCGTAGCGATCCATGTCATAGCGAGATGACACCGCGGCGATCATTTCGATCGCGCAGCAGGCCAGGCCGAAGGTCATGGGCCAGAGCGAGCCTTTGCGAGCCCAGTTTACAGCCTTTTCGACGGTGGTCGTAATGACGTCGGGAGAGCCGTCCTTATCTGGACGCCCCAGTTGGATCAGTCCCATTCAAGTGCTCCCTTTCGCCAGGCATACACATACGCGACCAGGAACAGCGCAATAAACACCATCATTTCAACCAACCCAATGATCCCGAGCTTTTCGAATACGATGGCCCAGGGATAGAGAAAGATCACTTCAATATCGAAGATCACGAACAGCATNNGGGAAATACCTGGTGAGATACTCGAGCAGAAGATCAAAGCCGGTCATCGTTCCCATCTCGCAAGATGTTGAACTAGAAAGAAGAGTCGAGATCTTAGTTCTGCGGTCTGGGGGATAGCAAGCGGACAAAGGACCTACAGAAATGGACCCGAAAGCCCTAGGCAGTCCTGCTGGAGCTGTTCTAATGTGAAAAACAGAAACTTCCCGTATTTGCAGTTCCTCAGTGTGAGATCCAAGCCCTAGGTATTGGGACAATTGCGGCCTCAATAGCCTGTGGGGATGAGCTTCTTACGGCTTCTTTGAGTCGGGTGTGAGTCGAGGAGTGCGGACTGTCCGAAGTTGGGTCGGAGGAGTTCCTTGAGAAACATCCCATTCTGCTTCCAGTTGGGAGAAGGCCTTCGCCTTCCGGCGCCGGTGGATTTGGGTTTCGATCCGCGGTTGTTTCGTCGGATCGGGATTATACGGTGATTTTGGGGGCGTCATGTCCTTTGATGCTAATTCTCTTGCAGGGAGAGCATTGATACGACTCTTGTACGATAGCACCTTGCAAAAACCTCCGTCAAACTTCTGTCCAATCAGGAGAAATTCTTGACAATACCCTATTATTTGCTATGGTTTGCGAGGATTCACTCGCCTCAACCAAGGACAACATTTATGAAAACGACGACTTCTCTCCTCTTGGCCCTGGCATTGTGTGTGGTCACGGCGCCGGCTGGAGCTCAGCCGGTTGATACGAGCACCGTACGATTTGGGGAAGGCGCCTTGGCATTTGCTCAGGGGGCGATTCAAAAAACGACGCCTCGTGATGGCATCGTGAATCTCATTACCGGTGACAATCAGTCGACCGGTGATCGAATGATTTTAGGGCAAAATGATGCGTTGTATCTCAAACTCGATAATCCCCATGACGTCGCGCCGGGTGATCTCTACACCGTTTATCGCCGAGTGCGGAAGGTCTTTCACCCGGCCACAGGCGAGTATTTTGGGTTTGTCGTTATCCGGCTGGCGGTGGTGCAGGTGACGCAAGTGGATCATGCACTGACGACGGTTGAAGTCGTGCGGAGCTTTGGGGTGATTGCCCCTGGCGATCCTGTGATGCGTTTTGTGCTGCCGGTTTCTTCAGAAGAGCCCAGCCAAGTGAGTGATGTGGCGGAACTTCGGGGAATGATCGTCGAGCTCCAGGCCGATAAGCCCATGACGCTTGTGTCGCAGTTCGATGTTGTCTATCTCGACCGTGGAAAAGGAGATGGCCTCAGGAACGGAGACCTTCTGGAATTGCATCGCCACAGCCAGGGGCTCCCGCCGCGGAAAATCGGACAATTGAAAGTGATCGCGACGGAGGATCGGACAGCGACAGCCATGATCCAGGGGGCTACGACCAGAGTGATGAAAGGCGATCGATTCAAACTGGCAGGGCATTCTGCGCCGATGGGTTTACCCGTTGAGACCCCCGTTCAGCCGCTGTCTCAGCCCAAGTTTCTCCAAACGGAGAAGACGGTGGCAGCGGTTCCGCCGGATCTCGTTGCCAGGAAGCTGAGGGTCCAAGATGCTGCGGGAGAGAGCCGGTTGAATCTTGGCGAAATTACGAATTTTCTCCGGTACGATTCAGGAGAAGCTTCAATTCGGCCGGAAGGATACAAAGTCCTGGATCAATTGATCGAGTATCTGCGCACCAGCGGGGACGCGCGAATGATCCGGGTCGAGGGGCACGCGGACAATGTCGAGATCGGCCCGACTCTGAAGTCGCGGTATCCGAGCAATTGGGAGTTGTCCAAGGCCCGCGCGAGCGGTGTCCTTCGCTATCTGGTCGAAAAAGGCGGATTGGATTCGGCTCGCCTGGCTTCCGTCGGGTATGGAGATGGCCGCCCAGCTGCGACGAATGCGACGGAGGAGGGCCGGACCAGTAATCGGCGTGTGGAAGTCCTGCTCTACGCTCCCGCCTCAACTGAGGCCAATCCTTCACAGCCGACGATGCCAAAGACAGCAGACAAGCTGGATAGTAATCCTGCCAGCCTCAGCGCTAAGGGTGCTCACGACTCTTTGTCCGCTCCTGCTGCACAGGATGCCGTTGGTGGTTCCTCTGACTCTTCAGCAATCGGGCAGGACGCCCTGCCGGGCAACGACGGACCCGGAACGCTCAGTCTTCCTGACTCTTCAGGATCGGCGGGGCTTCCAGATCCGGCCGCGCAGGATCCGGCTGTACCCCCTGGTCGGCCCCTAGAGTAGGTTTCTTATTTCAAATGGGCGGGCGCATCTCTCATGTGCCCGTCCCTTGAACAGTTCTTCTGCGGTCATTCTCCCCTCACTTCTTTCTCTTCATTGTTCTGGCTTTCGCCTCGCTGCTAGAATGCCGGATGCCCATCGATTCTCGTCCACGTACCGATTATCCGAATGCACCCATGTTTGCCGACGTGATTGTTCCGCGGCATCTGGCGAAGACCTTCACCTATCTGGTTCCGCCGTCTCTTGTGAGCCGGGTTGGAGTAGGCCAGCGTGTGGTCGTGCCATTTGGGCGAACGACGTTGGAGGGGGCCGTTATAGGACTGACTCGCGATCTGCCCGGCGGGCTGAATGTATCCCAACTCAAGACCATTGCTTCGGTGTCAGATGGCGACGGTTTGTCCGGGTTTTCTCCCGGGATGTTCGAGCTCTCGCGGCAGGTAGCCGAAGAATATATCGCTCCCTGGGGGCAGTGTTTACGGCTCGTGGCACCGCCGGCTCGCGCGGTTGCCCAACCGAAATGGTCTTATGTGGCCACTTCACAGGGACGTCTGGCCTTGGAGCAGGGGAGTTGTCCGGAGGTGCATCTTCCGCTACTCCAACGAATCGCGCGCAGGAAGAAGGGCCTCTCTGCTGGGACCATTCAGTCGTCTCGACGGAGCAGTGACCGTCAGGCCCTTCTGTTTCTCGAAGCTCAACAATGGATTCTCCGGAGCGAGGGAGCCGTCTCCAATCGTCCGTCTCGTATTCTCGGAAGTAAGGCCGGGACTGAACTCTCGACTCCCGTATGTGTGCCGATCGCTCCAGCGGTTGAGGTGATGCAGCGGCTCCAGATGCTCATGCAGGCTTGCCCGACAAGGGTGCTGATCGACGGGGTCTTGGACTATCGAGTCGGTATCATGGCAAGGCTTGCCCAATTGGTTCTGGAACAAGGGCGGTCCGTTCTCATTATTATTGGTGAAGTGGTGCGAGCCCAGTGGATGGCTCAGGTCCTTCAAGAGGCCACAACATACCCCGTCACACTTCAGTCCCGTGGTGTGTCGGGAGTCGATGCTGAACTGAATGGGAAGGTAGCTCCGCAGATTGTAATAGGAACCCGCTCGGCCATCTTTTATCCCCTTCGATCGATCGGGTTGATATGGGTTGATGGGGAAGAAGATTCCGCCCTCAAAGAGCCTCAGGAGCCGCACTATCATGCACGAGAAGTGGCATGGATGCGGGCGCAGCGCGAGTNNGAACTGGTAGATATGAGCCGGGAGTACGGCGGAGCGCCATTCAGCGCGACCCTCACGGCCGCTCTGCGAGCCACAGTGGCGCAACAAGATCGCGCGATTCTGTTTCTCAACCGCCGGGGATATGCCGGGGCTCTCGTCTGTCGCGATTGTGGATGGGTGCCGCGCTGTGCTTCGTGTGCCGTCGCCTTCGTGTACTACCGGGAGTCCGCACGCCTAGTCTGTCGCTATTGTGGGTGTAGAGAGTCGCTGCCCGAAATCTGTGGCGCCTGTGGAGCGTCACGCTTAAGCCCGATTGGGGAAGGAACAGAACGAATCGAGCAGGAAGTCCGCCGGCTCTTTCCCGGGGCACGGATTCTCCGAATTGATCGCGACACGACTCGTGGGGTGGTGTCCACGCGTCGACTGTGGCAGCAAGTCCATTCCCGGACCTGGGACATCCTGATCGGGACACAGGCATTGTTTCAACGGGAGCCCATTCTGCCGGTCGGTCTCGTTGGAATTGTCCATGCCGATTCCGGTCTGCACGTCCCGGATTTTCGGGCGGCTGAACGGACCCATCAGTTGTTGGTTGATGCGGTGGATCTGGCGCGGCCGGCGCCCTCAGGGGGGCGTGTCATCTTGCAGACTGCTTTGCCGATGCATCATGTTATGCAAGCGGTGGCCGCGCACGATCCGGCCATATTTTATGATGAGGAGATTCAGGCGCGTCGCATGTTGGGTTATCCGCCGGTCCAGCATCTCATCTATTTGACGGTGTCAGGGAAAGATCGGCGGCTGACCGAGGTTGCGGCGCAGCGATGGGTGAACGAATTACACAAAATGCTCGTTGCGGCGCCATCTCGATCGGCATCGGCGCAGCAGAGTCTATCGGCGGATCCACAGAGTCAGGGGATCGTCGTTCTCGGACCGGTGGCGGCGACAGGGGTAGGCTCCAGAGGAACATTGGGGTGGCACATCATGGTCAAGGGTGGAGATCGCTCGGCGATGCGTGACGGAGTCCGCCGATCGCTCGAGACGATGGAACGAGCGTATCCGGGTCGAACCTTCAAGTTTAGTGTGGATGTCGATCCGGTCGATATGGGGTAAGGGACTATCGCTTTTTCTGGCGTGAGGGCCGTTTGGTGTGTTCAGGTGTGGAGGCGGTGGTCGGGGGAGCAGGTGTTCCAGGCTTTCGTTTGAACAGGCCGTAGGAAAAGGACATCCAAAAGACCGATGAGAACAGACCAAGGACCACCGCGGAGAGAATCGTACCCATTTCTTCATCAGAGGGTACTAATGCAGCTGATTTGAGCTGTATCATCAGTTGCAGCGGCCACGCGAAGCTCTCGAGCCCGAGCAACAGTGTCGACCAGGCCCAAATCTCCGTGATGGTACAGCACTTCCAATATAAAAACGATCCGACCAGCGCGACCCACAGGACAATCACCTCGGGCGCCAGCGTGCCCCAGAGCAGCCAGAATCCTATGGCCACGACGAGTGTGCCGAGGCTGATATTCAGCAGCAGGATTCTTTGAGTGGCTGGAAACATGGAGGCGGCAGTGTGCCGGGCAGGACGCCGTGATGTCAACGTGGAGTGAGGGATGTGGGCGTGAGCTAGTGACTGAGTTCTGATTGGGCCGCATCCAGAAGCGTCTGCATATCGAACGGTTTCTGAAGGGTGCGTCGGGCTCCAAGCATTTTGGCCACATCGAGGAAATTCAGGATGCCGATCATGTCGCTGCCACCGGTAATGGCAATCACGCGCGAGGCCGGGAACTCACGGCGCAGTGTCATGATACTTTCGAGCCCGTCTTGATCGGGCATCAGAATGTCCATGATGACGAGATCCGCGGGCTTGGTCCGATACCGCTCCAGGCCCTGCTTCCCGTTGCTGGCTTCCTGTACGTCGTANNTGGCATCGTGTTCCTCAACAAGTTCGCGGGCGAGTTCACGGTATCGCTGATGGGCGGACGGAGCCTCTGAGGCCGCTTGGTCCAATACCTGCCTGATTGTGCGAGCCACATCCTGCAGCATCAGTGGTTTTAAGACATATTTGGTCAAGCCTTGGACTTGCTTAGCTTCTGCGGACAACGTGTGTTCCGATCCTGAACAGAGAATAATGGGAAGATCGGGACGCAAGAGGCGACAGTCCTTCGCTAGGGTAATGCCGCTCATGTTCGGCATCGTGACGTCGGTGATCAGAAGGTCGAACCGCTGGGGGGCCATGCGAAACGCCTGTAAGGCTTCCGATGCACTCATACGCACCACGGCATAGTATCCCAGCGACTCTAGCATCTCCCCTCCAAAACGGGCAAGGGATTCCTCATCGTCGACAAAGAGGACGCACTCATGCCCTTGCGGCAGCGGCTCTTCGGCGTTGGGAGAAACGGCAGTGGCGTTCTGGGTGGGGATAATCGGCAGGTAGACCTCGACGGTCGTGCCGGTTCCCGGGGCGCTGTCCACAAATATGGTTCCGCCATGGGCTGTGATGATGCCATGCACGACCGCGAGGCCCATGCCGCGCCCGGTGCCAAGATCCTTGGTGGTAAAGAAGGGATCGAAGATGCGTTCCTGAATGTCGGTCGGCATCCCTTCCCCCGTGTCCTGGACCATCAGCCGCGCATAAGCGCCTGGCTCCAATCGAGCCTGGGGGCCGACTCGCAGTTGCGCAACCTGGACTTCCTCCAGCGCGACGGTGAGGGTCCCGCCCGTTTTCTGCATCGCGCGCAACGCGTTCTCTACAAGATTGAGCAGCATCTGATGCATCTGGGACGAATCGGCGGACACCGGCGGCGTTGGCACATGGATGCGTTCGTTGAGGTGGACCCAGGAGGGGACCAGCGGCCGGAGCAGTTTCAGTGATTCTTTGATGAGAATGTGCAAGGAGAGCGGGCGTTTGAGGTGGCGCCCTTGCTGGCTGAATGTGAGGAGTTGATGGACCAGATCGCGAGACTTTCGTCCAGCGGCAATAATTTGATCGAGGTGTCTCCGGACCTTGTGATCTTTAGAGAGGGCTTTGAGGGCCAGTTCACTGAACCCAAGGACGGCGGTCAGGCTATTGTTGAACTCGTGCGCGATTCCGCCGGCCAAGGTGCCGATCGCTTCCATTTTTTGCAAATGCTGCGTCTGGACCAGAAGCTGTTCCCGTTCCTGTTCCGCACGCTTGCGGGAGGAAATATCTTCATGGGTAATGACCAGGCCTTCCTGGGGTCCACGGAGCGGCATCACCGTCATGGCAAACCATCGAGACTGGTCAGTGGTCGGACACGCATACTCCATGGAAAACCGGTCGTGTTTTCCGGTTCGAACGGCTTCGATTCCCTCGATGGCTTCCTGTGCGCTGGCATCTCCTTGCTGGACGGCGGTTCTGCAAATGCTCAGATAGTTCTGCCCGGGCGAGATCGGGGCCGCTTCGCCTGCGGCGATCGGTGCGAATTGTCTCCAGGCTTTGTTCACGGCCGTAATTTGGCCGGCCTGGTCGAGCACGGCGACTTCAGCTGTCAGTGAATCGAGNNGGTGAGGAGAAGAAGCTTCGGCGCTGATCGGTGTGGCTGGACTTGAATTCATCCGGCACCAGGATGTCGACCGAGTGGCCGATGAGTTCGCCGTGACCGTAGCCGAATATCTTTTCGAGTGTCGCATTCGCCAGCGTGATCGTTCCGTCCTCTGACGTCAGGAGGATGCCGTTGGGGGCGGATTCCACCACCATCCTGAATTGTTCATCCCGATCGTGGGCGATCTGCTCCATCATCACGTGCGGAGTGAGATCTTGAAGCGTGCCGCTCACCCGGATCGGCTGATTCGGGTCATCTCTGACAATCGCTTCCCCGAGGCAGTGCACGTGGCGAACGGTGCCATTCGGTTGCACAATACGGCAGCTCAGATCCAGCGGTGTGCCGTTCTCAAGATACTGTGCTAGGGCCATATGGAGACGATCTCGATCGTCCGGATGGAACGAGGACAGGAACCGGTCATGGCTGGCATGGCTTGTGTCCTGTTCCTGGCCCAAAATACGGTACAGCTCCTTCGACCAATGCGCGGTGTTGTCTCCCGGATGCCATTCCCAGCTCCCAAGGTGAGCCGCGGTCTCGGTTGACGTTAATTGTTGTTGAAGTCGCTGGGTGGTCGAACGGGCCTGTTGTTCTGCGGTCAGATCCGAGCAGGAGAACAATGTGGCCGCTCTTCCCTTCCAGAGCACGGGTGAGGCGGAGACCATGACCGTGACGACTTTGTGAAGCGTGTGTGAATCCAAACAGACGAATCGCTCTTCGTAACAGGTGCGAGGATCCCCTGAGCCGCGCAGGTGCTGCAGGCGTTGCCGCGCGGCCTCTTGCCGGTCAGGGGGCAGTATCGCCGCTAGGGGATTCCCAATGAGTTGTTCCGGAGAAGTGGCTCCGAGGAGTCGAATTCCGGCGGCATTGACGTACACAATGCGGTTATCTTCGCCGATCACCAGAATGGCCTCGGCCATGAGTTCAGCCAACAGATGTGAGGGATCGTGGGTGTGTTTGAGAGCTTCTTCTGCCTGCTGTCGTTGGGTGACATCATTCATCACCCAGATAAACTGGATCACAGTTCCCGCCCGATTCTTGACGGGGGAGAGCGTGACTTCGTTCCAGAATGGAGTGCCGTTCTTCCGATAATGGCGGACGGTGACGCGGCAAGCCCGGCTGTCCTGAAGAGCCAGCCCGATTTTCTCAACTGCGGTTCGGTCGGTGTGGGCTCCGTTCAGAAAGTGAGTCGATTGTCCCAAGACTTCGCTCTCTGCGTAGCCGGTCAAGAGCCGGAATGCCGGATTCGCCTGGATGATCGGATGGCGGGGGACGGAGGCATCGGTGACAAGCACGCTGGAGCTTGTGGCGGCAATCACCCTCGATTGAAGAAACGTGTGCCGTCGTTCACGAACGAAGGCCCAGAGAGCGGCTCCAGAGAGAAGGGCGCTGCCAAACAAGAGATTGCCGGTTACATCCATGCCGGGCTCCAACGCGTTGCCAGGTTCGGCATGCGGGGCTTCTCGATAACGCGTTCCCGGTCCAGCCGAGGCCCGGTGCTCAGGCCGGGCGCTTCCACACCGCAGAGGAGAGCCAATTGATACAGGCAAGGACCAAACAGCATCA
>CXWL01008309.1_pt1 | contig 13679 bp, 15 predicted proteins | sample 590931 | NCBI WGS metagenome assembly CXWL01 (sample SAMEA3498368, study PRJEB10139) | groundwater metagenome | biome: water well; material: biofilm material | place: Germany | collected 2015-04-27 | reverse complement strand
TCCAGGATGCACGCGTCAAGTATGCAGCCTGATTCACGGATAAATCAGGCCGGATCAATAGTAAAGAGCTATTTGCTCCTCACTTACGTAAACAAGTGATCTTAACCTCTCGATCAGACTTATAATTAAGAAACGTTTCAATGCTCAAAAAACAAGTAGCTTTTTACACTGTGATTAAAATAGACCCTACCATTAAAATAAAAAGAATTCTGGCTGATGTACTAGGATTGGGGGAACGGCTCAATGCTATCAAATCGGATACCCTATTACTCGGCAATATTCCTGAGCTTGATTCTGTCGCAGTCGTTACGATTATCCTGGCTTTAGAAAAGAATTTTTCTATCTCGATTAAAGATGACGAGATTAGTGCGAAAACGTTTGATACGCTCGGTGCTTTAGTTAATTTTGTAGAACAAAAATTAGCCGATAAAAATAAACTATCCGATTAAGATCGCCCATCAATCAATACTTGAACGATGCAGATTGTATTTTGATTTGAATACTGCATAATTGCTGCATCTAATTCAGAATAAACTGGAACAAAGCATTGAAATTACATCCTGCAAATTTTGCTCATCAATATATTTTCACCGGCTATGGAGATGGATACATATTGATTAATCAGATTCGTTACGAAAAGAACCTGATCGTTATGCCCGACCGCTTGATCGAAGACTGGCCGGTAATGTCAGTTTCACAGCTGGAAGTTCAGCATTTTGAAATGCTGATACCCTATAAACCAGAAATTATCATTCTTGGCACCGGCATTACGCATAAATTTCCTAGTCAATCCGTTCTAAGCCAGTTAGCCAAAATGGGAACTGGAATCGAAGTGATGGATACAAAAGCCTGCTGCCGTACCTACAATATTCTGGTTGAAGAAGGACGGCGTGTTGCTGCAGCGCTGCTGATCTAGTTTTTATCTATATAAAAGAAACCCAGGATTTATATTGCCGTATTGTCTAAATTAACCGAATCAGTCGCAAATAATGCAATAATTCGCTTCAATCAAATCACAAATTTAAAAAAGAAATGGCCATGACAATTATGATTGTGATAAATTCATGGTTGGAAAGTCAGATATAGTAGAATTGACTTCCTTCATAATATTAATATAGGAGTTAAAAATGAACAAATTTCTTATCGCTGCAATCGGTTTAGTCTTTTTACTGGGTTCTTCTGCCACTATGGCCAGCGGAAACAAAGAATCTGCATTGCCTCCAATGGCTGCACAGGACATTTTAAATCAAATGGGATGCGACGGTAAAAAAGCTGGCGAGAAAATTAGAGATCGTGTTGACGGTGAAATGGTTACTTGCCCAGCTAAGATTAAACAACCTAATTTTGGCAAATAATAGTAATTACACGCAAGTCGATTGATAGGTCAAGTGAGATAGGTTAAGGTTATTTTCTTCTTCCGCTCAAAGTCGGTTTCAATGAACTGAGTAGTAGAAGTAAATATTTCGAAGCTATCGGCTTGGCCTATTATTCTATTGTTAGCCAAAAGAATACGTTTGAAGTGTGTCATACATACAAAAAATAGAACGCCTGTTCCGATTTATTTGAACAATCAGCTCGATGATTCTTTAGTCTTCAGAATGTTAAAAATCTTTCATAGCATCATCTCCCTCACACCGGCATAGCAATTCATTTTTTGAATCCTGCAGCTTTGCTTTTTTTATCATCGTCGCCATTCGCAACAAAAAAACAAATACCACGCATTATCATAATATTATCTATTATTTCTTGATATTATATCTTAGAAATATTCTTTAACTTTCTACAAACAAAGAATTAATTCTAAATTTAAATAAAAAAATCGTAAAGATATAGTAGAATACTCAGAAAATAATATTCAGGTATGCGATCTATTCCTTTTGAATTGTTTTTAATTTAAAGAATTAAATACTGGCAAGTTAAGATTATTTATTCGAAATACTAAAAATAATCGCACATAGATTAAATACTCTTAACTGACACTCTCCTCGCTCATAACGAAAATATTTAAGTAGATTAAAAATGATTTGCAATTTCGGTCAATTGGAGAGAAGAAAGAATGAAACAGGTATTTTTTTTATTTTGCGCCATATTTTTTTATACCAGTAACACCCTTGCACAGAAATCCAATCTAGATATTAAGTCGCAAGCTGCGCTGGTTTTTAATGCTCAAAATGCGCATGTTATTTATGATAAGAATGCAGATAAGGTAATGCCTATTGCTTCTATCACTAAATTAATGACCGCCATGGTCACGCTTGATGCACGTTTGTCCCCGAATGAAAAAATCACGATTACGAATGCAGATGTCGACAAACTGAAGCACTCATCTTCTCGATTGCCCGTTGGCAGCAGTTATCCTCGCAATGAATTATTACGTTTAGCACTGATGTCATCAGAGAATCGCGCCGCTGCAGCATTGGCTCGCACCTATCCCGGTGGCACCAAAGCATTCGTTCATGCCATGAATCTAAAGGCCAAGAAAATTGGAATGTCCAACAGTCGTTTTGTCGACTCTACCGGTTTGAATAGCAGCAATGTGGCGACAGCACGTGACCTAGCAAAATTAGTTTCAGCCTCCAATAGCTATGCCACTATCCGTGAATTTTCAACGACATCACAGCATTCCGTATCACCAGGAAATAAGCGCGGTCAATTACAGTATGTCAATTCCAATAGTCTGGTGCGCAACCAAGGATGGGATATCGGTGTTTCTAAAACCGGCTATCTCAGTGATGCGGGCCGCTGCTTGGTGATGCAAGCCAAAATTTCAGGCCAACCCGTTGTGATTGTTCTGCTGAATTCCTGGGGCAAAAACACCCGTATTGGCGATGCCAACCGCGTAAAAAAATGGATAGAGAGTAACCAGGGCCGCAGGCAAGTATAAGAATGGCAGATTCTAGGTCAGGTTATAAACTTCGCTGTACTTGCGCTTAAGATAATCAACGAAATAATCCGGATTCAAAGCTTCACCGGTAACGCGCTGAACAAGTTCCTGTGGCGAATAAAGCCTTCCTTGACGGTGGATCTTCTCATTGAGCCAGTTCTTAATCGGCGCAAAATTACCTTTAGTAATATTCCGCTCAGTATCGGGTTGTTCGCGTAATAGCGTTTGGTAAAACTGACACGCATACATCGCACCCAGTGTATACGAAGGAAAATACCCAAACGCCCCGCCGCTCCAATGCGAATCCTGCAGTACGCCGAGCGCATCGGTGGGCGGCTGAATTCCCAGATACTTCTGCATCAGCTCATTCCAGATGTGCGGTAAATCATCAACCTGCATCGAACCATCAAATAGCCCCTTCTCGATTTCATAGCGCAAAATAATATGCAACGGATAAGTCACTTCATCCGCCTCCACCCGGATAAAATCCGGCTTACAGGTATTAATCGCGCGATAAAAAGAATCCACGGTAGCAGATTTCAGGTTATCCGGGAATGTCGCACGGATCGTGTCGAAATAATGCAGGCAAAACGGTTTACTCTGCGCGATCATGCGCTCCCAGAATAACGATTGGGATTCATGGATTCCCATCGTCAGTGATTCCGCAGCCGGTAGATCGCCCAGCTCATGCGGGCGTCCTTGCTCGTAGAGCGCATGACCGGTTTCATGGATCACCGCATACAGCGATTCGACAAAATTACTGTCCTTATAGCGCGTCGTAATGCGCACATCGGTCGGATGACTACCGCCGCAAAAGGGATGCACCGACACATCCATCCGTCCCTGCTCGAAATTAAAACCGATATCCCGGCTGATTTTGCGCGCCAAAGCCTCCTGCTTATCCAGCGCAAACCTGCCCTGCAGAAAAGCAGTATCCGGTTGATAAGAATGTTCCTGAATGGCATGAATTAGCGGGATCAGTTCCTGCTTCAGGCGCTCGAATACCGGCGTGATCCTATCCATTGTCGTGCCGCGCTCAAACAGATCAATGTTTGCATCGTAGGGCTTCAAATCCGGCGACACACACTGCGCCCATTCTTGCTTAAGTTCCAGAAAACGTTTCAGCACCGGCGCAAAATCAGAAAATTTATTCTCCTGACGCGCCATCACCCAAATGCCCTGCCCGCGCGAACTTAACTCCGCCAGCTCCTGCACCAGCCGCTTTGATACTTTGGTTTCTAACTCATAACTATGCAGCGCTTCACGGATATTGCAGCGCTCCAGCTCACCCAAATCATCAAAATCCTTTTCCTTTAACTCATTCAAACACTCTCCCAGCGCAGGATCGGTCATGCGTTCATGAATGACGCCCGCCAGTGCTGCAATCTGCTTGGCACGCGCCTCACCGGCACCCGCTGGCATCATCACTTCCTGATCCCAACCCAACGTACTCATCACACCGCTTAAATGGGTGATTTCTTCCAATTTCTGGACTAAATTTTGATAATGCTGATTCATAATCATCCCGTTATTTAATCAAAACATAAACCTGCTAACGATCCGCCTGATTCCAGGGGATAGCGCTAAAATCACAAGCCCAGTATCATACCAACTTTAACACCAACCATTCACACTGCCATGCTCTGGATAAAATCACTGCACATCATTTTCATGGTCACCTGGTTCGCGGGGCTATTCTACCTGCCGCGTTTGTTTGTCTATCATGCCCAATGCGAGGATCAACCTGGCAAGGACCGTTTCAAAATCATGGAACGCAAGCTCTATTACGGCATCATGACTCCCGGCGCGGTGCTGACGGTAGTTTTTGGCGTGTGGCTGTGGCTGGGTTATGGTTTTTCTGGAAGTTGGTTACATGCCAAACTGGCTTTGGTTTTGATATTAATTTACTATCATTATTATTGTGGAAAATTTGTTAAAGCATTCAAAAGCGATGCCAATCAGCATGGTCATGTGTTTTATCGCTGGTTTAATGAATTCCCGGTGCTGATTTTGTTTGCGGTAGTGATACTGGTTGTGGTCAAACCGGATTTAGTTGCGGTGATTTCTGAGCTATTCGAGTAGAAATACTCTTGCTTTTTCCGGCTCAGACAGGATTATCATCCAAGAAATTATTGCTTATATTCTACAAGTACAGTTGGATTAGTTCTAAATATTCAGTCATTATAGATTCTCCCAAGAATTTAAATCTATAAATAATAAAATTCGTTATTCAATCCTTCCGATCCCTTTGAGTTTCTGAAGTGCTTCCATTGCTAAATCCATACGATTTGCTTCGAAAGCAAATTGCTGAAATGCAAGAAGTGCAAATGTGCCAGAAAGCTTAATAACTTCAGCGATTTCTTCAGATGAAAAGTTCGGCTCAATATACGAACCTTTCGTACGGCGACCAGCTTGTTGCATACCGCCATGCGTGTAGCTATGCATAGCATACATAGCATTTTTCTTCAAACTAGAAAGCGTTCCATCCTGGAAAGCATCCAACTTCTCAATTGATTCAAGTAATTGATAGAAACACAAATCGAGCTTATCTTTAATGAATTGACTAATCTGATCCTCCGTAGCACAGCGGCGAAGCCATACACCACGCACAAAGGTCTCAAAAACTGGACGAACAAGCGCAAATGCTGATCCATTGATGCGAGAGCGCAATAGTGTAGCAATGCCAACATGATGCTCGATTACAACATCATAGCAGGAGACGGCAAGTATTACCCTTTGTTCCCGAGGGATGTCCAACCCATCTAAGCGATGAGTAATCCAGTCATGCAATTCAAAAGCCTTGGTAATGAGAATCTCTGCATTTACACTCGAACTTAGATCAGACATATAGCTTCAACTCAATCATCCACAACCACCTGTCCCGGAAACAGCACATCGGTAAACCCAAACAAACGAAAATCCTTAATCCGCATCGGGTACAGAATCCCCTGCAAATGGTCGCATTCGTGCTGCACCACGCGCGCATGAAAACCGCTGACGGTGCGATCAATTGCTGCGCCGTACTGATCCACGCCTTGGTAGCGCAAGTTCGCATAGCGCGGCACCATGCCGCGCATGCCGGGTACGCTCAGGCAACCTTCCCAGCCGTCTTCTTGCTCATCGGATAACGGTGTCAACTGCGGGTTAAGCAAAACTGTAAAAGGAACTTCGTCGGCATCGGGATAGCGTTGGTTCTTTTCAAACCCAAAGATCACCACTTGCAGGCTCACGCCAATCTGCGGCGCGGCCAAGCCTGCGCCGTTCAAATGCGCCATCGTATCCTGCATATCCTGAATGAGTGCATGCAGCTCGGGGGTATCGAATTGATCGACAGTTTTGGCCACTTCGAGCAAAATGGGCTCGCCCATTTTAAGTACCGGTTTAATCGCCATGACAACTCACCACATGTTCCAATATGTTTCTGACACCCACCATCGCTTGTTCCAACACGGCATAGATCTCCGTAAGCGGGATTGCATTGACGTTAGTACCGCGTCCGGCGGCATAATTGGCGACCACGGCAATGGCAGCGTAATTTAATCCCAATTCTCGTGCCAGCGCGGTTTCCGGCATGCCGGTCATACCGACCATATGCGCTCCGTCACGCTCCAGCCGGTTGATTTCCGCCGCCGTTTCAAGCCGAGGCCCTTCTGTCGCCGCATAAATCCCGCCATCAATAATTGCTTCATTGGCATTCCTCGCCGCTTGGAGTAGTAATGCCCGGGTTTTCTGGCAATACGGCAGAGTAAAGTCAATATGGGTCACACGTTGATCCGTTTTGTCAAAATAGGTGAAATTGCGTGCATGGGTATAATCAATAATCTGATCCGGAACCACCAATCGGCCCGGCGTCAGATCAGCGCGGATACCGCCCACCGAGGCCACGGCGATGACATGAGACGGTTTCAATGAGTGCAACGCCCACAAATTCGCACGATAATTGACCGCGTGCGGCGGTATCGTGTGGCCATGCCCGTGCCGCGCCAGAAAAACGATGTCCTCATTCTTCATCTTACCAAACGTCAATGGCCCCGAAGGTTCGCCATACGGTGTGCGAATGATTTGCCGGTGTGATATTTCGAGGCAGGATAATTGCGTCATTCCGCTGCCGCCAATAATTGCAAACATGATTCTCCTGTTTCAAACTTTTACTGCATAAATCGCAGGCAAATTCCGCCAAACGCCGTGAATATCCATACCAAAACCGAACACATAACGATCCGGCACCGTCAATCCAACAAAATCGGCTTTAAATGGTTTGGGCTTGCCCGTTTCTTTTTCTGTTAGTACCGCACTATAAAATGCTTTGGCGCCCTTTTCCAATACTTTGTCACGGATTGCGGCCAGCGTAATCCCTTCGTCCAGAATGTCATCCAGCACCAAAACTACTCGATTTTTCATCGTTTCCGTAGGTTCGGCCAGCCAGTGAATTTCCCCGCCAGTCATTTTTTTGCCATAGCGCGTCAAATGCAGGTAATCAAAATCCAGCGGAAACCGAAGTTGCGGCAGCAATTGCCCAGTGAATACTACCGCCCCGCCCATCACGCATAAAACCAAAGGCTGTTGCTGCGACAAAGCTCTTGTGATATCCCCTGCTAAGTTTTGTATCGTTTTCTTAACTATCCGTTCTGAATGAATCAACTCAGCCGCTTCCAGAATTTGTTGTGCTTGTCGCATATCTAACATAGGAATTTAAACTCTCGCAACCCAATCAATTTTTGTTTTAAACTATTGCCTGATCTAATATAAGACTTTCCGCTATCCTAGCAACACCCTTTGGAGAGAAAAATGCATTGGATGATAAAAACTCTTTTAGCAATAACCGCCATCACACTACTATCAATCAATCCTGCTCTCTCGCAGACTTCTACGCCTTCTGATTATCCAGTCTACAAAGACGGAAAACTAACCATTCCTCGTGTAGATACCGAGGCTCAAACGGGAAACTATCAGAAAGTGGAGTTTCAATTCGATAATTCTTCGAATAGCTGGAAATTAATCAATCTTGTTGAAACTAAAATTATTCCAGGACCAGCAACCTATGCAGAAAAAGTTGAAGCAATCATTACGAATTCTTCACCAGTACAAGTATTTCTTAAGATCAGTGGAGAATTCTCAACTGGGTGTGAATTCTTTCAGCAGATTAATCAAACACTCAAGAACAATAAATTTGAAATTAGTTTGCATCTTGGCCCCAATCCATTCCCTCCGGACATTGCTTGTGCTCAATCACTGGTTCCGTATGAAAAAATAATCCCGCTAGAAGTATATGATCTGCCTGCTGGAACTTACGAATATAGCGTCAATGGCGAACATACTGGCTCATTCACTTTAACGAAAGATAATACTCTGTAAATCTGTCATCCGACCACCCGGATTATTGGAGCAATTCCAATAATCCGCCTTCATCAAGAATCGCGACACCTAATCCTACGGCCTTATCGTATTTACTACCCGGATCGGCTCCCACGACGACATAATCCGTTTTTTTGGAAACACTGCCGCTGACTTTCCCTCCCAGTGCTTCGATTCTTTCTTTGGCTTCTTCGCGGCTCATTGTCGGCAATGTTCCGGTCAGCACAAATGTTTTTCCACTCAGTGGCGCCGCCGCTTGGATTAATTCGGATTTTCCTTCGTGCTCGTCCCAGTGCACGCCGCTGGCACGAAGCTGTTCAATCACTTCACAGTTATGCGCTTCAGCAAAGAAATCCACGATACTTTGCGCCACCACCGGACCAATATCCGGAATTTGCTGTAGGCGCTCAGTATCCGCTTCTATCAATCGGTCCAGACTACCCAAATACGCAGCCAAGTCTTTCGCCGTCGCTTCTCCAACATTGCGGATACCCAACGCGTAAATAAATCTCGCCAGCGTCGTGTGTTTGCTTTTTTCAATCGCCTGCAAAATGTTGTTCGCCGACTTATCCGCCATGCGTTCCAGATTCGCCAGCGCAGTTATCCCCAGCTTGTACAGATCCGCCGGTGTGCGTACGATGGCATTGTCCACCATTTGATCGACCAGTTTATCTCCCAACCCTTCAATATCCAACGCGCGGCGCGAAGCAAAATGCAGAATAGCCTGTTTGCGCTGCGCCGGGCAAAACAAGCCACCGGTGCAGCGCGATGCGGCTTCATCCGGAAGCCGCACAGCCTTGGCGCCGCACACCGGACAATGCACCGGCATGTTGAATATTTGCGAATCAACCGGGCGTTTTTCCAGAATCACCGATACGATTTCCGGAATCACATCGCCAGCGCGGCGCACGATGACGGCATCTCCGATGCGCACATCCTTACGCTCAATTTCATCCGCATTATGCAATGTCGCATTAGTCACCGTCACGCCGCCGACAAATACCGGCTTTAAGCGCGCAACCGGCGTCAACGCACCGGTTCTGCCGACCTGCACATCAATAGCCAGCAATTCTGTGACCGCTTCCTGTGCCGGAAACTTGTGCGCTATGGCAAACCGAGGCGCGCGCGATACAAAACCCAATTTCTCCTGTTGCGACAAAGAATTGACTTTATACACCACGCCGTCGATCGCATACGGCAGATTCTCGCGCTGCGCACCGATTGCTTGATAATACTCCAGCAATCCCGGCAACCCCGTGACCACTTGACATTCTTTGTCTACCGGGAAATGCAAACCGGAGAGATAGCTCAGTATGTTGCTGTGCGTATCGCGCGGCATGTGCGCATCTTCGTATTGCCCAACCCCATAAGCAAAAAAAGTAAGGCGCCGGGTCGCAGTTATTGCGGGATCGAGTTGACGCAACGATCCCGCTGCGGCATTGCGTGGATTGGCGAATTCCTTTTCACCTTTGGCCAGCTGGCGCTGATTCAATGTCAAGAAATCCGCTTTCAACATCAGCACTTCGCCCCGTACTTCCAACAGTGACGGAGGATTTTTTACCGGCAGTGATAATGGAATCGATTTGATCGTCTTCAAGTTCAGCGTAATGTCTTCACCGGCATTACCATCGCCGCGCGTCGCACCGGTTTTAAGAATGCCGTTTTCATAGCATAAGCTGACTGCCAATCCGTCAAATTTTGGCTCTACCGTATATTCCACATGCTCAACCGATAATCCTTCGCAGACTCGCCGGTTAAATGCTTCGACTTCGGTACCGTCAAACGCATTATTCAATGACAGCATCGGGATACGATGCGTGATTTGCGAAAAGGCCTTGAGCGGCGCAGCACCGACGCGCTGCGTTGGGGAATCGGCAGTGATCAGTTGCGGATAATCTTGTTCGACTTGCTGTAATTCGCGTAATAACTTATCGTATTCCGCATCGGGAATACTCGGATTATCCAGCACATAATACCGGTAGTTATGTAATTCAATTTCAGCACGCAAATCCTGCAGTTGCTGTTTTATTGTCTCAATTCTGTCATTCATAGCTAACAAGTATAGCGAATACCGGTAAGACGCGGTTTCAGTTATTTCTGAAAAATCCTTTATACTGCGCATTCAATCAGAAAACTAAACTTTCGACATCCTGATGTCTTGAGAAACGCGATATGGAAAATAATAAACTAAAAATACGCATTCAAATCCAGCAACAACCGCCGCAAGCCATTGACGAAATTTATCCTGACCTGCCCGAACCCGAAGTCACTTATGAAAGGGTATTAGATTGGAGAAAAATTTCAATCGCGGCGTTGATACTGCTACCCATCTTGATTCTGATTGGTTATCTCTTATTCGCTGATAAAAATAATGAAAATATGCGGATTGAGCCACCCCCGGTAGATTCAATTATTTCTGTACCCGAGAATAAAACTTCTTTGGATAAAACCGAACCGTTAACCGGCTCAAGCGATAAATCATCCAAAACGCTTCCCGATCAATTGACAATCCAACCGAATACGCAGGTTGATCCAGTTGACTCTAAAGAAACTACGATTGCAAGCAAAGCGATTGCCACACCCATCAAAAAACCAGAGTCGGCAGCAGTCATTAATCAACCGGCTATAACCGGGATAAAAATACCTAAGACTGCACGACAATCGAAACCCCAAAAAACATCGGATCACCCGGAGGTTGTCAGAGCACAATTAAGCCATGCCATAGAAGAACGGGAACCGGTTGATTCTATTGATGCTATTCAATTAAGCCCCGGCGAATCCAAATCCATTCATTTCTATCTGCATTTAAAGAATCTGCAGGGAAAAAATATCCGTATCAACTGGTATCACGACGACAAACTGGATTCACAATTGGCTTTACAAGTGCATAATAACAATTGGCGCACGCATGCCAGCAAACAACTGGATCATCGGCGACTCGGTTCATGGCGCGTTGAATTAATCGATGAATCCGGAAATCTTCTGGCGATGAAGAATTTTACCGTCACCCAACACTGAAGCCCACTCACACTATCGATACTGAATTTGAGAGTTCACTATGAAATACTGCAGTAATTGTAGCGCCACCGTGGAATTGTTAATACCTGAAGGCGATTCTTTGCCCCGCTATGTCTGTACTACCTGCAACATCATTCATTACCAGAATCCCAAGATGGTTGTCGGGTGTATTCCGGAATGGGAAGATAAAATTTTATTGTGCCGTCGCGCCATCGAACCGCGCTTAGGCTGGTGGACTTTACCGGCTGGCTTCATGGAAAATAACGAAACTTTGGAACAAGCAGCCGCGCGCGAAACTTTGGAAGAAGCCAATGCCAGAGTAGAAATCGGTGATCTGTACGCGGTTTACAGCCTCCCTCACATTAGTCAGGTTTATGTGTTATTTCGCGCACGCCTGCTGGATCTTGATTTCAAACCCGGTATTGAAAGTCTGGAAGTCAAGCTGTTAGCCGAAAATGAAATTCCTTGGGAAGAAATGGCTTTTCGTGTTATCCATGATCCCTTAAAGCAATACTTTAAAGAACGAAAGCTGGGAAAATTGGGGTTTCACAGGGGTGTCATTGACCGGCCTCGCAGCAATCCCTGAGTAATGTCATTGTTTTTTCGCTTAAAAATCGAAGGTTTTAGATTCTCTAATGGCAGGATATAATGTTTATTTTTTGCAGACTCCTATGAAGCATCTATTCGTATTACTACTAATGTGCCTCGTTGTCTCGTCAGTATCTGCCCAACAACAAGACATCTCCATAGCGGCAAAAGCTTACATGCTCTCAGATTTCCAAACTGGGCAAGTATTGGCTGGTCAGAATGCACACGATCGTATAGAGCCTGCATCTCTGACAAAACTGATGACTGCTTACGTGGTTTTTTCCGCTCTCAAACAGAATCAACTGTCGTTGAATCAAAACATTCCCGTGTCTGAAAGTGCCTGGAAAATGATCGGTTCGCGCATGTTTATCGAGCCCACTAAACAGGTTACGGTCGATGAATTGCTTCGGGGAATGATTGTTCAATCTGGAAATGATGCTTGTATTGCTCTGGCAGAAGCGGTGGCAGGTTCGGAAGCAAACTTCTCAAACTTGATGAATAAAGAAGCCGGACGTTTGGGAATGAAAAACACGCATTTTACAAACTCGACCGGATTACCTGATCCCAATCTCTATACAACGGCGCACGACTTGACTTTATTGGCAGCCGCTATCATCCGTGATTTCCCCGAGTTTTATCCGCTTTATTCGCAAAAAGAATACACCTATAACAATATTACTCAGCCAAACAGAAACCGGCTTTTGTGGCTTGATCCGCATGTGGATGGTATGAAAACCGGTTGGACCAAGACTGCCGGTTATTGTCTGATTACATCGGCAATACGGGATAAACGGCGGCTCATATCGGTGGTAATCGGCGCTCAATCAGCCAATGCACGCAGCATGGAAAGCCAGCGGTTACTCAATTATGGTTTCCAATTCTACGATACCCTGCATTTATACAAGAAGAACGATTCGCTCACTACGATCCATTTATGGAAAGGCACTCAGAATGAACTGAAAGCTGGATTTGACCGGGATGTTTATTTTACATTGCCCAAAGGTCAGGCTGACAAACTGAAAGCTACCATGGAATATAAGCAACCTCTGATAGCTCCGGTTCAATTGGGACAAGAGGTCGGTACGGTAAAATTCACGCTGGATGACAAAACTGTAGAAACTTACCCGTTGGTTGCCTTGGAAAAAGTTGAAACAACCAATATCTTCGGTCGCGCGTGGGATAGTGTAAAATTGCTCTTTAACTAATCCTGCCTTATCACATCGCAAAAGGTTCACATGATATATCTGAACGGTAAGTTTATGCCCATTGAGGAAGCCTGCGTTCCTGTTTTGGATCGCGGTTTTATATTTGGTGACGGCATCTATGAAGTAATCCCGGTTTATTCCCGCAAACCATTCCGTCTCGCTGAGCATCTCAACCGGCTACAACATAGTCTGGATGGCATTCGCTTGCAAAATCCATTCAATGATACGGACTGGAAAAATCTGCTGGAACAAGTCATCGCAAAAAATGAAGGGGAAGATCAATATCTTTATCTGCACATCACGCGAGGTGTAGCTAAACGGGATCATGCTTTTCCGGCTAACGTTCCGCCTACCATTTTTATCATGAGCAACCCGCTGTTGCCACCGCCAGCCGAACTGCTGGTTAGCGGCGCATCCGCCATTACCGCCATTGATAATCGCTGGATACGCTGTGATGTTAAAGCGATTTCATTGCTGCCCAATGTGCTGCTGCGTCAACTGGCTGTGGATGTGCATGCGATTGAAACTATCTTGATCAGAGACGGATTTCTGACCGAAGGTGCCGCCAGTAATATATTCGTTGTTAAAGATAAAGTGCTGCTGGCGCCTCCGAAGAGCCATTTGATGTT
>CXWL01006664.1_pt1 | contig 13680 bp, 7 predicted proteins | sample 590931 | NCBI WGS metagenome assembly CXWL01 (sample SAMEA3498368, study PRJEB10139) | groundwater metagenome | biome: water well; material: biofilm material | place: Germany | collected 2015-04-27 | reverse complement strand
GACTGTTGCGCTCCAGAGCGGGCCATCTGCACGCCCATTTCGCCGACCGTCCCGCCGCCATTGCGCGGGTCGCCGCAGCGTTCGCAGACCTGCCGTTCTCGATCTCGGCGCACGCCAAGGATATTTATTTGGCGCAGCGCGAGCCCCTGGCGCGGCGCCTTAGTGCAGCGCGTTTCACGGTGACCTGCACCGGTTACAATGCGCAATTCCTGCGAGTGCTTGCACCGCAAGCCTGTGTGGTGCGCGCCTATCATGGCGTCGATCTCGACGCGCTGTCGGGCGAAAGATCTCCGGCAGCGCCCCCGCCTTTGATCCTGAGCGTGGGGCGTCTGCGCCAAAAGAAGGGGTTCGACACCCTGATAGCGGCGTGCGGGCTGCTGGCGGACGCCGGACGACCCTTTGTTTGCGAGATTATTGGCTACGGCCCCGAAGAAGCGGCTCTGCAGCGGCAAATCGAGGAGGCCGGGCTAGCCCACAGCGTGCGCCTCCGCGGGAAGCTGCCGCATGAGGACGTCATCGCGGCGATGCGGCGCGCTCGGGTGTTCGCACTGCCGTGCCGGGTGCTTGACGATGGCGACCGCGATGGCATCCCCAATGTTATTCTCGAAGCCATGGCCGTGGGGCTTCCAGTGGTTTCGACGCGGATCTCTGGCGTTCCTGAGGTGGTGACTGAGAATGAGAGCGGGCTGCTGATTGAACCCGATGATGCTCAAGACCTCGCAAATGCTCTCACCCGTATCCTTGACGACGATGCTATGGCTGCACGTCTCGGCGCGGCGGGGCGCTATGTGGTGGAAACCCGCTTTTCGCTCGATGGCGACATCAAGCGCCTCGACGCCCTGTTGGACGCGAGCTTGCGTAATGACCCGCCCGCACCCACCACGGCCTACATCCTGAAGGGCTTTCCCCGCCTCTCCGAGAGCTTTATCTCGAACGAGATCCGCATTTTGGAAAGCATGGGCGCGGGGATCGATATCTATGCGATCAAGCGAGGCGATGAACTGGGCGCGGCGGCGCTCTCCGAGATTCGGGCGTCAATCACCTATCTGCCGGCGATGACTTCTATTTCAGGCGTTCAGCTCGAACGTTGGCTCATCCAGAACTTGCCGGCTTATTTCGGCGCATGTGCGAGCTTGGCGCTGCGTACGCCGCACGCCTTCTTCGCGACCGCAGCGCGCGCCATCTCGATGATGCGGGCGTACAAGGATTGCCAATCAGGCGCGCCGCGCAAAGTGTTCATCAAGGAATTCCTGCAAGCTGCTTACATCGCTGCGCACATCAGAAAGCGCGGGCGCGCCCGGCACTTGCATGGGCATTTCTGCCACGGCGCGACCACGGTGACGCAATTTGTCGGCGATCTCTGCGGCGTGCCCTACAGCTTTACCGCGCATGCTAAGGACATTTACGAGGCCAAGCACAATCCTGGCGACCTTCTGCCGAAGAAACTTGCCGGCGCGCGCTTTGCCGTGACTTGCACCGAAGCCAATCGCACGCATCTCCTGGAGAAAGGCTGCGAGTGCGGCGGCCTGCACACGATCTATCACGGCCTCGACACCGAACTGTTTTCGCCGCGCGCCGGCGCCCACACTGGCGGCGGCCCGCCCGTTGTGCTGTCGGTGGGCAGGTTCGTGGAAAAAAAGGGCTTCCTCGATCTGATCGAGGCGTGCTCGATCCTGCGCCAGCGCGGGGTTTCGTTCCTGTGCCGCATCGTCGGCGAGGAGGGCGAAGCCAGCGCGGCGATGCGCGCGCTGATCGCCCGCGAAGGGCTTGAAGATGTCGTGACGTTGTTGCCCCCGGCGCCACAGCGCGCGCTGCGCGGCATCTATGCGGATGCCGACATCTTCGCGCTACCCTGCCGGATCACCGCCAGCGGCGATCGCGACGGCATTCCCAATGTGCTCGCCGAGGCCATGGCGATGGAGCTTCCACTGGTCACCACTGACGTGTCGGGTATTCTCGAACTGGTCAGCGACGGCGTGAACGGGATGGTGGTCAAGCCTGGTGACGCCGCTGCGCTCGCCGCTGCGCTGGAGGATTTGATCCTGGGCCCGCCGGGCCGCCGCTTGGCGCTCGGCCGTGCAGCGCGCGCGACCATCCTGGAGCGTTTCGACTCGCACAAGACGACGCGCGCGCTCAAAGCGCTGCTCGACGACGCCCTCGCCGCGAGCGAGGTCGCCTGATGCATGCGCGCGCCGTCACGGATCCTGCAGCGGTTGATGATTGCGCCTTCGCGCCCGCGTTCGCGCGCCTTTCGGATGAAGCGTTGCTGGCGCATTTTCGTGCGCGTCAGCGCCCGTTCTTGTTCGTGGTGGAAGAGCCGGAGGAGATAACTCCCGAGAAGATCGCCGGCATTATGAGCGGCGTCTTCACACTCAACAGCGAAACCCATGTTCTAGGTCATGCTTTCGATTGGCGCGCAAACCCGTCCGCCGATCAGGAATGGCACATTCTGCTGCACAAATTCTATTACGCCGTCGGACTGGCGCGCGCTTTCGAGGCCACGGGCAAGGAGGAATACCTTCACCGCTGGCAGGCGCTTACCTCCTCATGGATCGCCCAGCACCTCCCCGCCGATTTCATCGCCGCCGACGTCACCGGCCGGCGGTTGCAGAATTGGGTCTATGCCTGGAGCGTCTTCGTTCGCTCGCCGCTGCTGTCTGCGGACTTTCACCGTGACCTGCTGATCTCGCTGCATCGGCAAACCGAGGCGCTGCTGAGCAATCTACACAAGGCGCGCAACCACCGCACTTTGGAGCTCTACGCGATTTTCCTGGTCGCGACCGCATTCCCCGAATTCGTCGAGGCGAGCCGTTGGCGTGGGTTCGCGCTTGCGGAATTGGAAGCAAACGCGGTCGCTGACTTCCAGGCCGATGGCGGCCATTGCGAGCAATCCACGCATTACCATTGCATCGTGCTGCGCAATTTCCTGAATATCGTGCGCCTGGCGCAGCTGAACGACATTCCTCTGGCTGCGAATTTTGAGAATGTTCTGCGACACGCGCTTTTGTTCGGCGCGTGGATGCACCGGCCCGACGGCGAGATCCCTGCTCTGAGCGACGCCGATGGCGGCTCATATCTTCCGCTCCTGAGCGAGGGTGCGCGGCTACTGGGATGTGAGGCGGCGCTCGCGGCGGCGCACGGTGAGCGATCGGCGCACTTTGCGCAGAGTGGATATGTCGTGCTGCGGAGCTCGGCGCACGCGCCGACGGAAGCGCCCGCGGATCGCCGCTATCTTGTGTTCGATGCCGGCCACACCGGGCACGGCAATCATGGCCATCTCGACGCTCTGTCGATCGAGGCTTACGCCTATGGCGCTCCAATCGTTGTTGATCCGGGGCGTTACACCTATGCCGAGGAAGGCGAGATCAATTGGCGCGCGGCGTTTCGAGGCACTGCCGCGCATTCCACCGTCCAGATCGATGGTCGCGACCAGGCCCGCTATGAGCCCGCCGGCCGCAAGTGGAAAATCACCGGGCCACGCGCGCAGGCGCGCGTTCGTGCGTTCGCCACCGTCGAACGCGCCGACTATGTCCATGGCGAAGTCGCCAGCGCCGAGTATGAAGCGTGCCACCAGCGGCGCATATTCTTTGTCGATGGGTGCTATTGGCTCATCTTCGATACGCTCGCCGCGCCGAGGCGCCACTCATACGATCTACGCTTCCAACTGACGCCAGAGGCGTTGGGCTTGGTGAGCCTAGCGGGTTGCAGCAATCGGTGGGAAGCCACAACCCCGCACGCGCAATTTACGTGCATCGCCAGTGAAGACATCCGCGCTGAGATCGAGAAAGGCTGGGTGTCGCGACGTTATGGGAGCAAGAGCGAGGCGCCAAGGCTGCTGTTTTCGGCTGAGGCGGCGGATTTCACCTTCGCGACTCTGCTGGCCCCGCTTGGGGCGGGTTCGCTGGCGCTTTCAGACTTGGAGCGCGGCGACGGCGCGCTGCGCGCAAACGTGCTTCATGCCGATACTGAAGTCCTTGACACGCTGATCGTGCACGAGGACCGCGGCGCTGAAATATGGCGCGTTGGGCGCGATGGTAAACAGGTCCTGCTGCTGCAGACAGGGAGCTGCGCATGATCACCGCCGCCGACCTCTGCACGGGCGATCCCCTGGCCCCGGCCCTGCTGCAAGCCATGGACCCCGCTGCGTTGCGCGAAGCGTTTCAAGCGGCAATGCCGCGCGCGTGTGTTGAAACAGCCGAGATCGAGCGGGCGAAATACAAGCCGGGAGCAAAAGCGCTGTTGAGCGCGAGGGTGCGTCTTGCGGGCGAGAGCGCCGCGAGGTTGTTTGCGGTGCGCGTGCTCCCACCGGGAAAAGCGCATGCGCGCTACCAACGTGCCATCGAGGAAACGGGTCCCGGCGAAGTATTGTTACTGGAGAGGATCGGCGCCATCGCATGGGCGTTTCCAGCCGACCTGCGGATCACGGGACTGCGCTATCTCGCCGACGCCAATTTGTTCGAGCACGCAACTCTGCCGGAGCTGGCGCAGGCCATTGCGCCAGGCGGGGCCGTCGAGACATGGTCGAGCGAAATCGCCCACTACGCAGCCGAGCAAAGTTGCACGGTGCGCGTGCGCCTGAGCGGGCGCCTAGCGAGCGGTGAATCGTTCGCGCGCATACTCTACGGCAAGTGCCACGCCACCGGCGAGAGCGGGGGCGCTGTGCAGGCGCTGGCAGAAATCGGCGCTGCGCTCGACCGTGAGCGGATGCCGACGTGCGGCATTGCGCGCGTGATCCTGGAACAACCACAATTCGGCATCCAGTGGCAGGAGTCCGCGCCTGGCGTTCAGCTCGAAATGGCGGGATTGTTCGACAGCGCCAGCGGCCTGGACGAGCGCGTAGGCGCCGCGGTCGCCGGCTTGCACGGCATCCCCGTTAAATTTGACGCGCCGCCCGCCGCCCCCGACCTTGCCAAGCTTGAGCAACGTTTGGCGATTGCGGCAGTGCTGCCTGCTGCGGTGCGCGCGCGCGTGCAGGCCCTACAGAGCTGGCTAGCGCGCCGCGCGCCGTCGCGGCCACATCACGCCGGTTTACGGCTATGCCACGGAGACCTGCACGCCAAGAACATGTTCGACGACGGTGTGCGCATCCATTTCATCGATTTCGACGCTGTGCACATGGCGCCGCCGGAACACGACGCCGCAAGCCTTTCAGCGGCGATGACGTATTGGGCCGCACTACAGGGCCTTCCCTATGACGCTGCCGCCGCCGCTTTCGCGCGCTGGCGCTGCGGCTACGAATCAGCCGGCGGGCGCTTGAATGAAGAGCGCCTTGCCTGGCTGAGCGTGTATTGCCTGCTGGACGAGCGTCTCTACCGCTGCCTGACCCGGCTGAAGCCGGGCCGACGCGCCATCGCCGAAGCGCTCGTGGTCCAGGCCGAACGTGTAGTGCAGCGCCGGAGCGGGCGCGATGTCTGAACGCGGAACTCTCGCACGCGCCGTGCGCCGATTTGGGCCGTACTGGCTCAAATATCCATGGCGGATTGCGTTTGCCTATAGTGCTGGCTTGACGGCTGCTGCGTTTACGCTCGCCGCGCCGCTGCCGCTCAAAGTCATCATCGATAATGTGCTCCTGGGCGCAAATTCGGGGTTCTCGCCGCTGGACGCTTTGAGCCGCGAAATGCAAATCGGAGCGCTTGCGCTCGCCGCCGCACTCATAGCGGTGGCCGCGGCTTCCGCCTCCGCCGCCGAAAAGATCGCCAGCGCCCGGCTACGTGAGCTGATGACGCGCGATTTGCGCGCGGCCAGCCTCGACCACATCTTGGGACTTTCCGTTTTGCAGCGCCATACAGATCGCAGCGGCGAATTGGTGTTGCGACTTATCGACGACACCGGCCACATTGCGCGTCTGTTCTGCAAAACCTTCCCGACCATCTTCCGCTACGCGATCACCGTGCTCCTGACGTTGGCGGCGATGTGGTGGCTGAGCGGCGCGCTCGGGGCGTTGGGTCTTGTCATCGGATTGGCTCTGGTTTGGCAGATGCGTCGCGCTGCGCCAAAGCTGCAAGAGGCCTCGCGCGCTAAACGCAAGCTGGAGGGCGGCATTGCCGGCTTTGCGCAAGAAGTCCTGCGGGGCTTGGGCTTCGTGCAGTCGGTCAGCGGCGAGGATGAGGTCCGCTCGCGCTTTGTCGACGTGAACGCCGCGAGCACGGCGGCAGGGGTCAACGAGACCCGCACCCAAGTGGCGCTCGAGCGCAGCATGCAGAACGCCAGCGGCTTGGCGGTAGCGGTGCTGGTTGGGTTGGGCGCTTTGCTTGTGCTGCGCGGCCAGTTGAGCCTTGGCGCGCTGACGGTTTGCCTCGCCTATTTGAACCAGCTGCTGAAGCCGGTGGAGAAAATCAACGAGCTCGCCGGCGCCGTCACCGGCGCGCTCGCCCGCGCCGACAGGCTGAGCGATCTGCTGGAGCGGCCCACCGGGCTCACGGTGAACCCGGACGCCGCCGCACCCGCGCGCGTGCGCGGGGAGTTGAGGCTGCACGGCTGCAGCTTTGCGCATCGTTCACCAGGCGCGGGAGTGCAGACTGCGCTTTGGGATGCGGAACTTGTCGTACGCGATGGCGAGTGCGTCGTCATCGAAGGCCCCAGCGGCGCGGGGAAGAGCACGCTGCTTGGTCTCATCTTGCGCCTGTACGATCCCGAGAACGGCGAGCTCTCACTGAGCGGGCGGGCCTATCGGGATTGGCCGGTGCATGAGCTGCGACGCCAGTTTGCGGTCATGCGCCAAGAGACGCACTTGTTCGCCGGCACGATCCGCGACGCGCTGCAATTTGGCCTCGGCGCGCGCAGTGATGCGGATTTGCTGCGTGTGCTGAGCCGCGTCGCGCTTGGCGATCTCGTGGCTGACGCGCCCGCCGGCCTGGATACCCCGCTGGGAGAAGACGCGGGGAACCTTTCTGGCGGACAGCGCGCACGGCTGGCTCTGGCGCGCGCGCTGTTGGCGCAACGCCCGGTGCTGTTGCTCGACGAGCCCTTCGCGAACATCGATCCAGAATCGCGCGCTGTGCTCATCGATGCGCTGGGCGAGGAGCGTGGTGTCAGAACCATGCTGATCGTGACCCACCAGTCGCTGCCGCCCGGCTTTGCGGACCGGACGCTGCGTCTAGAAGCGGGCCGCTTGACCGAAGAGGTCCCGACCCTGCTGCGAGTCGCGCCATGAACCTCGCCCCGCTCACGCGCGAAGCATACTTGAATGCGGCGATCGCGCGCTTGCAAGCCGATGACCCCATACCGGCGTTGCTGGGGCGTGCGCCCTGGAGACGGACCTACGGTCGCCTCAGTCCGCGCGCCTCGCGTTACGCAACATTGGTTTATGAGCGCCCAGGATCGCAGCCTGTGCGCGTCGACCTATGCGAGCGTGGGGACGCAGGGCTGCATCGCCTCCCCGGCGCCCTCGGATGGGCGGAGTTGACACCCTGTAGCGCCGACCCCGCACTACCCACACTCGATGAGGCTTGCGGCCACTACGCCATAGATAAGATCGTGCGTTATCGGCCTGGCAAACGCTGCACCATGCGTGGAGCGATCAGCGGCGCGCCGGCATACATAAAGGTGTTCGCCGACGACCGCGGCGCTGAGGTGGCCAAAGAGGCAGCGCTCTTGCACTCCGCCGCCGCCGAGGGTCAACTCGGATTTGCGGTCGGTCGATGCCTGGAGTGGAACAGCGGCCTTCGCGCTATCGCGCATGAAAAGCTCGACGGCATCTCGATTTGCGATGCACTGATGAGCGACCGCGGCGCCGACCTTGCGGCTCAGCTGGGGCGGGCGCTAGCGACGCTGTCCAACACGGCGCTGAAGCCGCGCCAAATCTACGATGCGGCGAACCAGATGGAGCGGAGCAGACGCTATGCGCGCAAGCTAGCGCAGGCGGCGCCGGACGCCGCCGATGCGGCCGCTGCTTTGCTGGCCGCGCTTGAAGCGGCGCATGAAGCCGCGCCCGACACCAAGCTGCGACCCATTCACGGCGCGCCCCACCCGCAACAATGGCTGCAGCACAATGGCAAGCTCGCTCTGGTTGACTTCGACAGGCTCTCGCTGGGGCCGGTGGAAATCGACGCTGCGACATTCCTCGCCGAACTCGATTTTGAAGCTGGCGACCGCGAGCAGATGCAACAGGTCGCCGCCGCATTTCTCAGCGCTTACGCGGAGGGCGTAGGCGGTTGCGACCCGCGCGTGCTTGCGATCTATCGCATGCACAAGCACCTCGCCAAAGCCTACAAGGTCGCGCTCTCGCTAAGCGCCGCGCGCGAAACGCGCGCTGCTCGAATTCTCTTGAACGCCCATACCGAGCTTACCGGAGCGATGCAATGAAGCCGGTCCTCTATCTTTATTGTCAGCATTCGGTTGGCATGGGCCATTTCGTGCGCTCGCTTGCGCTTGCGCGCGTATTGGCGGAGTGGTTCGAAATCCACTTTCTCAACGGTGGGCGATCGCCGCCGGGATTCAATCTGCCTGACACAATAAGTTTCCATCACCTCTCGCCGCTCGGCATGGGCAAGGAATCGCAACTCACCAGCCTGGATGAGAGCGTCAGCGTCGAAGAAGCCAAGAAACTGCGCGTTGCTGCGATCCGCAACCTGATCGCACTATCCCCGCCCGATCTGGTTCTGACCGAACTCTATCCGTTTGGGCGAAAAAAATTCGCCTTCGAACTGGAGCCGCTCATTCAGGCCGCGCGCAATTGCGGCGCGGCCATTGTTTGTAGTGTGCGCGATTTGCTGGTTTCCGATCGCCCCGACCAGCAGCGGCATGACGACCGCACGGCGCAGAAGCTCAACGCCGAATTCGACGCCGTGATCGTCCACGCCGACCCTCGCTTCGCGCGGCTGGAGGAATCGTTTAGGCCTCTGAGGCCCNNGCCTCTGAGGCCGCCGCGGACGCGGGTTCATTATTCCGGCTTTGTGGTTCCCCATGAGGTTCGTCGGCAGGCAGCGGCGCGGGAGCGCCGCGTTCTGATTTCAGCGGGCGGCGGGCTTGTCGGCGGCGCGCTGTTCCGGACCGCTTTGGCGTTTCACCACTCCAATTTTGCCCGCACAGGGCGGCCCATGACCATTGTCGCCGGACCGTTTCTGCCCGAGTCCGAATGGAGCGCGCTGCGGGCAAGCGGCGCCGGCGTTGACGGGCTTACGCTCGAGCGATCTGTCCCCGACCTGTGCGCGCTGATGTGCGCGGCGACGCATTCAATCAGCCAGTGCGGCTACAATACCGCGATCGACATCCTAGTCAGCGGTGTCTCAGCGCTCGTGGTTCCTTACGCGACCGAGAAAGAAAATGAGCAGACGGTGCGCGCCGAGCGCCTGGCGGCGATGGGTCGCATTGGCGTGCTGCAAGAACGCGACCTCTCAGCGGATGCGGTCGGACAAGCGCTCGAGCGCATCCCGGTCGGGAGCGCTGCCGGCCAGAATCTGGCGCTCGACGGCGCGCGGGAGACAGCACGCATCCTGGACGACCTCTTGATCGGCAGGAAACGCGGTCGCACTCGCGCCTGGAGCGGTGTGGCATGAGCGATTGGCTGGTCCCCCTTCGAGTGGCGCTTGCGGAGAGGCGCGCGCCGCTTGAGTTCTTTGTCCGTGACGACGACGCCGGTCGCGCCGATGCCCAGCTGTTTCGCCTGCTAGACGTGTTCGAGAGCCGCGCCGCGCCGCTCGATCTCGCTGTGATACCGGCGGCTTTGCAGCCGCAAACCGCGGAGGCGCTGCGCCTACGGCGCGCGCGCTGGAGGGGACTCAATTTTCACCAACACGGCTATGCCCATGTCAATCATGAGCGCGAAGGGCGTAAGTGCGAATTCGGGCCCACGCGGGGTCTCGCGCGTCAGCAGGCCGACATCCGCATGGGCAAGGATCGGCTCGCCGCGTTGCTGGGCGACATCGATCCGATTTTCACCCCGCCCTGGAATCGCTGCACGCAAGAAACCGTGTCCGCATTGAAGCGTGAAGGCCTCCGCGCGCTCTCGCGTGAGGCGAAGGCAGCGCCGCTTGCGCTGCAGGACCTGTATTCCTTGCCTGTGAGTGTCGATTGGCGGCGCCAGCGCGGGGGAGTGCGCGAGACCCCACGCGATGCGGCGGCGGCCCTGGCCGAGCAGGTCGCGGCGGGCGCGGCGAGGGTGGGATTGATGTTGCACCACCAGGTTCTCGACGACGAGGACTTCGATGCGCTCGACGCACTGCTAACTCGTCTGCGTTCGGCGCCCAATGTGCGCCTCAGCTCAATGATGGAATTTGTGGAGGAACAGAATGTCTCACTCATCGGCGCTTAGGCGCTTTGGATACTCGACCGCGGCGCTGGCCGCGCTTTTGCTGGCGGCGGCGCAACCGGCGCATGCGCAGGAGGAGAGCACCGATCGCGGCGGCGACACCGTGCTCCAGGTGGATGACGTGCGCTCACTCGCCCGCCAGCTTGGCGTGTCGCTCGACGACAACCGTCCGGAGGATCAATTCGAGACGACAATGTTCGGGCGCCCGCTTATCGTCGGCGGCGAACTCGAAGCCGCCGGCCAGTGGCGCGACAACCTCGATCTCACCGGCGAGGACGGCGTCGGCAAACTCACGCCCGAGGCGCAGCTCGAATTCCTCTATCTGTTTTCCGACCGGCTAATCGCCTTTGCCGAGGTGAAGGCGTTCGTGGATTCCGAAGTGTGGACCGAGACCGGCGATGGGGAGAGCGATGCAGGGCTCGATCTGCGCGAGGCATGGGTGCTGGCGCCGCGCCTGTTCGGCAGCGATTTTTCGCTCCAGGTCGGGCGTCAGCAATATCAGGATCGCCGCGAGTGGTGGTGGAACGAAAACCTCGATTCGGTGCGGTTGCACTATGTGCAGGGGCGCTTCACCGCCTTCCTAGGCGTCGCTGAAGCGCAGCTCCGCACCTCCACGCTGGAGGACATCAGCCCGGAGGACGAGGATGTGACCCGTTTCTTGGGCAACGCCGCGTTCACCTGGACGCGCCACGATCGTCTCGAAGCGTTCCTGCTGTCGCAGCAAGACCACTCGGGTGCGCCTGCGATCAATGCGGTGCTGAATGAGGACAGTGAGGACGAAGCTGACTCAGACCTCACCTGGGTGGGTCTGCGCGCGCGCACGCGCCAGAGCATTGGCGATGCAGGAAAAGTCTTCCTCAGCGGCGATCTTGCGATGGTCGACGGCGATGAAACCGTCACCGAGTTCGCGGATTTCGCGCCGGGCCAGATCCAAGCCGTGGACCGCTTCAGCCAAGACGTGTCGGGTTGGGGCGCCGATGTGAGCCTCAGCTGGGAAGTGCCGATCGAATTGGAACCTGTCGCCAGCATCGCCTTTGCCTATGGTTCAGGCGACGACACGCCAAGCAATGGCAGCGACGATTCTTTCCGGCAAACCGGACTGCAGGGCGACAACGGCAAATTCCGCGGCATCAGCCGTTTCCGCTATTACGGCGAAACGCTGCGGCCGGAATTGTCCAATCTGCGCGTGCTGACGCTCTCGCTCGGCTCCCCAGCGCCAGCCCCGGTTGAGGGCGAGGCCTGGATCGAAGCGGTGTTCCACAATTACGCGCAAGCCGAGGCGTCGACCGATTTTCGCAGCGAGCGGCTCGATGTCGGTCCCAACGGCGTCGATGAACATCTGGGCGACGCCCTGGATGTCATCTACTCGTTCGAGAGCGGGCGGCGCTGGGAATTCGAAGCCACGCTCGGCTCATTCCGTTACGGCGACGCCTTCGGCGCCGACCGCGGCGAATGGGCCTACAGCGCCTCGTTCAAGCTGGACTACAATTTCTAGAGTGTAGCGGGGTCATCCGCCGATGAGCCGCGTGGACTTGTAGGGCCTACAGCAAGTCGTTCTGCTCGCTGTGACGTACTGCAAATGTGCTTTGTCATTTGTAGTCGACAGTCCTCAAGGCATGAATGGGTGTTCGCTGAACTAGATTGGCTGTTGCACCACAAGCGTCGGACGCTTGTGGTGCAACCAGACGATGCCGCTCCGGCGAGGGTGCATCCGGGGTTGGGATTGGGGCGAGTGAATCCTCTCTGTGGCCACTTTGGGCCATCACCCCTCTCCCAGATTGAGCACGTCGCGGCGGTATCTTAATACCGCGATGCGACTGCCCGCTGGCGCAAAGCGGTCCTTCGGGAGTTCGTCGCGCAGCTCTGCAAAAAGTGTCGAATTGCTATAGTCTTTCCGGCGGCGCCATTGGCGCAAGCCGGAGAAGCGGGATGCCAAGGCGTTTGTTGCTCGAGAGCGAATACGTTTTTGATATCCGCCGAGGGTTTGACGCTGGCGCTCGCGAGGCCGTCTTGGAGCCGCGGTTCGAGGCTTTTGCGCCCCCAACAGGCGGGACGGCCAACAATGGCCTGCCCATCTTGGACTGGGATCAGGGGGCCGCCCAACTCAACCGCGGCGGCTTCAGCTGGAGCGCCATTCCAGCCGCCGCGACCACAGTAACCTATGCATTTCGCGCCAGCACCACGCTCGCTGAGCTGGCCGGCTTGCCCCCGGGGGTCTCGGGGTTTTCTCCATTCAACGCGATCCAGATCGCGGTGACGGAGGAGATCCTCCGCTTGTGGTCGGAAGTGGCCAACATCACTTTTGTGCGCGCGGGAACCGGAACCAGCGGCGCTGCGGCTTACTCGGACAATGCATCGATCCTTTTCGGCAATTTCAATTCCGGTCCGCCGCAGTTTTCCGCCCTCACCTACCTGCCCAGCCCAGACGGGACGGCGCCAAGTGCGTTGGAGGGAAACATCTGGGTGAATGTCTCGCGCGACTACGATGCCGACCCGGCGGCATTTCCTCTGGGCGCGCACATTTTGGCGCATGAGATCGGACACGCACTTGGCCTGCTGCATCCAGGCGATTACGGCGGCGGCGCCAACGGCGGCGCTACCTACGGCGCCGACGCCGAGTACTGGCAAGACACCGCCATGTTCACCAACATGACCTACTTCAGCGAGGCGTTCACCGGCGGCGCGTACGGCACGCTCGCGATTACGCCGCAACTGCATGACATCGCCGCCGCTCAAATGCTTTATGGAGTCAATACGACGACGCGCACCGGGAATACCGTATACGGTTTCAATTCAAACGCAGGCCATGCGACGCTTAACATCGCTGGATCGACGAGCGCAGCGACGTTTACGATCTGGGACGCCGGTGGCGAGGATACCCTGGATCTGTCCGGTTATCTGACTGCCGTGGAAATTGACCTGCGCGAGGAAGCATTTTCCAGCGCCGGCCCCGGTCCCGGCATCGGTTTGGCCCATGGCAACATTGCCATCGCGCGCAACGTGGTGATCGAGAACGCTATCGGAGGGGTCGGCGCGGACACGTTGATCGGCAACGCCGCATCGAACCGGCTCGATGGCGGCGCTGGTGCAGATACGATGGCTGGCGGGCTCGGTAACGACACTTACCTTGTCGACAGCGCGCTTGACGTCACCACGGAGCTTGAGGGCGGCGGAATCGATACTGTTCACAGCAGCATAAGCTGGTCGCTGTTCGACGAAGTCGAAAACCTCACACTCACCGGCGCGGCTGACATTGACGGCACAGGCAACACGCTTGCCAACGTCATCACCGGCAATGGCGCGGCGAATGTGCTGCTCGGCCTGGGCGGCGACGACTCGCTCTTTGGTAATGCTGGCGACGACACGCTCAACGGCGGCGCCGACGACGACACCCTCGACGGCGGCGCCGGCGCTGACGCGCTCATCGGCGG
>CXWL01120536.1_pt1 | contig 13681 bp, 10 predicted proteins | sample 590931 | NCBI WGS metagenome assembly CXWL01 (sample SAMEA3498368, study PRJEB10139) | groundwater metagenome | biome: water well; material: biofilm material | place: Germany | collected 2015-04-27 | reverse complement strand
CAGCATGGCGTCAAGGCAAAATCTGTCGCAGGCGACACCCTGAGCGACGACAGCCTGCGCGCCTTGCTGCAAAAAGCGCTGGGAGAGGACGGGCAGTTTGTGCTGGCCAATTATTTCCGCGCAAACCTGGGCCAGGTGGGGGGCGGGCACTGGTCAGCTTTGGCGGCCTATGATGCGCAGACCGACCGCGTGCTGATACTCGATGTGGCCAAGTACAAATACGCCCCGGTGTGGGCCGGTATCAGCACCCTGCGGCAAGCGATGGCCACCCTGGACAGCACCAGCAACAAGGCGCGCGGGCTGGTTATCGTGTCGCAGTGATGGAAACAGGNNCGTTAAAATTTCTTGAGCAACGCAGCATCGCGACGGGGTTTGGATTTATAGAGGTCCCCTTTATTGAATAGCTGATGCCCTGTAGAATCAACGAATCACACACAATAGGCGCGGATTTATGCCACTAAATTCAATAGAAATTTGTGCTGGCGCTGGCGGCCAGGCTCTTGGGCTGGAACAAGCGGGCTTCGAGCATGTCAGCCTCGTTGAAATTGAAGCGGCAGCTTGCCAAACCCTCCGCTTCAACCGCAATCATTGGAATGTCACAGAAGGTAATCTCCGCCATTACTCGGCAGAGAACTGGAGAGGTATTGAACTCCTGGCAGGTGGCGTACCTTGCCAGCCTTTTTCGCAGGCCGGCAAGCAACATGGCAACGAAGATGATCGCGACCTCTTCCCCGAAGCCATTCGATTGGTATCCGAGTGCCGGCCTCAAGCCGTAATGCTGGAAAATGTTCGCGGGCTGCTTGATTCTGTTTTTGACGAGTACCGCGCAAAAATCATCGCCGACTTGAAAAAACTGGGCTATGTCGCCGAATGGCGCTTGCTTAACGCTAGCGATTTTGGCGTTCCCCAGTTGCGCCCACGAGTTGTTTTTGTGGCGCTAAAGAAAAATGCCGCAGAATATTTTGTGTGGCCGTCAGCCCTTATCGCCCCGCCGCCAACGGTCGGTGAAGCGCTTTTCGACCTCATGGCCGCAAACGGCTGGCATGGCGCAAAGCAATGGCGCGAAAGGGCGTGTGATATAGCCCCTACGCTGGTGGGCGGAAGTAAAAAACATGGCGGCCCCGATCTCGGCCCCACCAGGGCAAAAAAGGCGTGGGCTTCAATTGGCGTGGACGGCATGGGTATCGCCGATGCCGCGCCAGAACAAGACTTTGTCGGTATGCCCCGCCTGACAGTTCGCATGACCGCACGTATCCAGGGGTTCCCCGATCATTGGCAATTCAGCGGCAAGAAAACCGCCGCATACCGCCAAATCGGCAATGCGTTTCCCCCTCCCGTTGCCCATGCCGTCGGTACACAAATTCAAGCAGCACTGAATGCCGCCGTAAAGCCAAAACTCAAACGAGCGTAGCAATGGCAAAAGAAAAAACACAAAGGGGCGGCGCGCGCGGAAAACTCCGCGCACACTTTTTGGCGAACATCGGTCGCATCATGGGTTCCGAAGAATTGCGCGCCGTTGGGGGCAATCAGTCGGAGTGGGCGCGCCGTGTTCGCGAGCTTCGCACCGAAGAAGGCTACTTGATCCTCACGCACAATGACCGCAGCGAATTGAAGCCCGGTCAATATCTGCTGGAAACCCCGAAACCGCAACCGGCCTTTGAGCGTGCAATATCAAAAGAAACACGCGCCTTTGTCCTCGACCGCAACGGCTTTACTTGCCAAATGTGCGGCGCAGTTGCCGGTGAACCCCACCCGTATGACAGCACAAGAAAAACCAGGCTGCATCTTGGCCATATCATCGACAAGAGCGTGGGCGGCACCGATGATCCATCAAATCTCCGTGCAATATGCTCCGTGTGTAATGAGGGCGCGTCAAATGCAACCTTAACCCGCCCGGATTTGCAGAAATTGCTGATTCAAGTTCGCCGCGCCACATCTCAAGATCAGCTTGAAGTCTTGCAGTGGCTTGTTAACAAATCCCCCAAACAAGCGGCAGATAAAATAAAACCGCAAATCTAACCATGCTTTTACGCTAACGGCTGCTTTGGAGGTAATCGGTCGGATGGGTTGGGTCGAAAGGCTCATTCCTGCTGCACTTCAGAGCCGAACCAAAATTCGCTACAGCCAAGCTGCGTTGATTTGCCGGCTTCATTTGAACACTCAGGAGAGCATCATGCCTTACGTCAACATCCGCATCGCCGGAAAACTCAGCCGCGAACAGCGCGCCAAGATCGCCGAGGAAATCACCGACACGTTGGAGCGCATTGCATTCAAGCCGAAGTCCTACACTTACATCGCATTCGACGAACTGCCGGACGAGAATTGGGCGATTGCCGGAAAGTTGCTGGATGAGGAATAGCCACGAAAATGATATGCAAATAAACCTGGGAAAAACAGTTGGCAGAAAATTTCGTATCACCTCATGGTGTTGTATTGCCTTTGTAGGTGCGAATTTATTCGCACATAATTTGTTGTGAGTGCGAATAAACTCGCACCTGCAAACCCGCCATTTTTCTAGAATGAATACCACTTTTAAAACACCCCTGGCCGGCCTTGTTCTTCTGCTTGGCGTTTCAGCAAGCCATGCGGATGAGCCACCCGCAAAAATTTCGGAAAGCGCGAATGCTACGCCGGATAAATTCAATCTCTGGATAAATCCAGGACTGGTCTCATACCACTTCGACCGCAACGCCGGGTATCGCGGGCTCAATTGGGGGTTTGGCGTCCAGTCCAATTTGTCCGAGGAGGTGTCGGTGCTGGCGGGAAATTTCATCAACAGCGACCGCATCCGTTCAAATTACGCGGGGCTGGCCTGGCAGCCGTTGTCCTGGCGTTCGGTCAGGATAGGGCTCGCCGCTGGCGTCTTCGACGGCTACCCCACCATGCGCAACGGCGGCTGGTTTGTTGCGGCGCTGCCCTGGATAAGCATCCGGAATGAGCGGATCGGCGTGAATTTCACCATAGTCCCCAATTACTCCAACCGCCTGCACGGCGCCATATCGGGGCAAGTGATCCTGCGCGTCTGGTAGGTTTGCGGGGTACACCAACTCAGCGGGGTTTGGCTCCCTGCGTCGTGATGCGGATGATCTGCCACTGGCCCTTCCTGGCACCCTTGCCGAGTTCGAACATAACCACCTTGAGGCCATCCAGCAGCGCAGCATCCGCCACCCTGAAATCCATCGCCATACCAGGCCAAGCCAACAGAAACAGGTACGCCGGGGCGCGCCAGCGAGCGTGAGGTGGTGTTGGTACGTGACCTGCGCGCAGCGCTGGCGAAGCTTAACTCGATGTTGCCGGAATCGGCGATCAATGAGGCGGTGGTCGAGCTTACTCCCCACCCCGCCTCACGACGACGCAGTTACCTTCAGCTACGGATCTGTGACAAACTCCGATAGGGACTTGCACCCCGCAAATGGCACGCCCTCACGGGCGTACGTCCCCCGGCATAGCCGGGGGTTTTACCTAACTGAATTACCGGATAAAATTCAATGTGCCAGCCACGCACATACTGAATAATCAATAGGATGAGTTAAATATGCTGCTGATGATCGATAACTACGACTCATTCACCTACAACCTGGTGCAATATTTCGCCGAGCTGGGCAAAGAGGTGGCGGTGCATCGCAACGACGAAATTACGCTGGAGCAAATTGCGGCGCTGCAACCGCAGCATATCGTGATCTCGCCGGGACCATGCACGCCCAACGAGGCGGGCGTTTCGGTGCCAACCATCAAGTGCTTCGCCGGGCGCATCCCCATCCTGGGCGTATGCCTCGGCCACCAGAGCATAGGCCAGGCCTTTGGCGGGAAAATTATTCACGCCAGGCAACTGATGCACGGCAAGACTTCGCCCATTTTTCATAATGGCGCCAGCGTGTTCCGTGGATTGCCCAGCCCGTTCACCGCCACGCGCTACCACTCACTGGTGATCGAACGCGAAAGCCTGCCGGATTGCCTGGAAATCACGGCCTGGACAGAAGACGGCGAAATCATGGGCGTGCGCCACAAAATGCTGGCGGTGGAAGGCGTGCAGTTCCATCCGGAGTCCATCCTCACCGAACACGGGCATGACATGCTGAAGAACTTTCTCGAAGGGGCGGGACGATGAATTATTCGCACCTGCTCAACCATCTGCTCAGCGGCACCGATTTGCCGCACGATGACATGCGCGAACTGATGCAACACATCATGGGCGGCCAGCTTACCCCAGCGCAAATTGCGGCGGTGCTGATCGCATTGCGCGTGAAGGGCGAGACCGTTACCGAAATTGCGGCGGCGGCGGAAGTGATGCGCGAATTATCGAGCAAGGTTGTGGTGCGGGATAACGGCCATTTGATTGACACGTGCGGCACCGGCGGCGATGGCGCACAGACCTTCAACATCTCCACCGCCAGCGCGCTGGTCGCCGCAGCAGCCGGGGCGCGCGTCGCCAAGCACGGCGGGCGCTCGGTTTCCAGCACCTGCGGAAGCGCAGACATTCTGGAAAAACTGGGCGTGAACGTGAATCTCACGCCGGAGCAGGTGGCGCATTGCGTGGACAGCATCGGCGTCGGCTTCATGTTCGCGCCCAACCATCACAGCGCGATGAAACACGCGGCACCCGTGCGCCGCGAACTCGGCGTGCGCACGTTGTTCAACCTGCTGGGGCCGCTGACCAACCCGGCGGGAGCCGCGAATCAAGTGATGGGCGTGTTCCACCGCGACCTCGCCGACAAGCTGGCGCGTGTGCTGCAACAGCTTGGCAGCCATCATGTGCTGGTGGTGCATGGCGCCGACGGCATGGATGAAATTTCCATCAGCGAACCGACTTACATTGCCGAACTGAGGGGCGGCGCGGTGCGCGAATACAGCGTGCATCCAGAGCAGTTCGGCCTCGCGCCTGCGCCATCGGATGCCATCCGCGTGGCAAATGCCGACGAGGCGCGCGCCATGCTGCTGGCCGTTCTGGACAACCGGGCTGGAGTTGCACGCGACATCGTACAACTCAATGCGGGAGCGGCGGTTTATGTGGCTGGATTGAGTGACACGCTGGAACTCGGCGTCAAGAAAGCTGGCGAAACCATCGCCAGCGGTGCGGCGAAAAACAAGCTGGCGCAACTGATACAAGTCAGCAACAAATCCTGAATCTCCGGGTTCAATTCCCCGCCACAAGCGGCGGGACGGTTTTAACCTAAGCCGGACGAGCCGGAACCAAAAACGGGAAGGCTTGTGGCCCGGATGAAGCGAAGCGGTGCGTGGTTGTTGGGGCTTCAGCCCCTTACAACCACGGCCTACCCCTTGCGGGTGGAATCCGGGGATCTGCAGGCGTACCCGAGAGCGCCCCGGATTCCATTGCATTTCATCCGGGCTACACACTATAAAAAGCAGTTCAGCCACGGATTAGCCTTGCATAGCCATTCGACTAAGCAACAAGTTGCAAGTCGCTGGTTAACACGGCTGTACGCGGATTATCAACGAGTTGGTTTTCTCATCCGCGCCACCTTTTTGGTGGGTGGCGAACCTTGAGCAACGCATTGCTTTATCTGTGTTAATCGGTGTTCATCCGTGGCTGAGCCGTTTTTAGGATTAACCTATTTTAGGGCGTATCGGCCATTTTCTGTTTGTCTTTTAATTTTCGTTGAAATGAGCCCGGATTAACAGGCTGCGGTCATGTTCGGTATTCACTCCATCGGCGTCCAGGCGTTTGAAAATTTCATCTAATGCCATATCCTCGTCGGCAAAAATATTGTCCTGGGCAATCAGTTCGAACAGCCTTGTCTGGCGCATGATATCGAGCACCTGCTTCTTCAGCCCGCTGAATACGACGGCGATGCCATTGTCGCGCAGGCGTTGCACGAGATGGTGGATAACCTCCTCGCCGGAAGCGTCGAGCTGGTTGATGCCATTGCCCACCACCAGCAAATAACGGGCTTGCGGGCTGTTTGCCACCGCTTCCAGAATGGTGTCTTCGAAATACGAAACGTTGGCGAAGTAGAGCGAGCCATCGTAACGCATGGCGATGACATGCTGGCTGGCCGGCAGGTTTTGCACTTTAATGTCGCGCAGCGAGCCATCGCTGTGGCGTCCCAGAATGGCCACTCTGGGGCGCATGGTGCGGTAGAGGTACAGGATGATGGCAACCCCGGCGCCTACCAGGATGCCGTTGTCGAGATGCGGCGCGAAAGCCAGGGTTGCCACGAACGTCACCAGGGCGGCGATGCCGTCGTGCCGGTGCGCCTGCCACGCATGTTTGATGGCCTTGAAGTTAATCAGGCCGGATACCGCCATGATAATGACCGCCGCCAGCACGGCCTGCGGCAGGTGATAGAGCAAGGGGGTGAGAAACAGCAGGGTTATCAGCACGACGATGCTGGCGAACACCGATGACATGCCGCTGCGCGCGCCCGCATTGAGGTTGACCGCGGAACGCGAGAACGAGCCGCTGACCGGGAAGGACTGGCTGAAGCTGCCGATGAGATTGGACAACCCCTGGCCAAGCAGCTCCTGATTCGGGTTTATGCGCTGCCTGGTTTTGGCTGCCATGGCCTTGGCGACGGAAATGGCTTCCATGAAACCGACCAGGGAAATGACCAGCGCGCTGGAAAGCAGCGCGGCAACGGTGTCCCAGCGGATGTCCGGCCAATCAAGCCTGGGCAGGCCCGATGGAACGCTGCCGACAACCTCTCCGCCGCCGATCAGTTCAAGCTCGCCATTGCGCAGCTTGCCGATGCGCCAGCGGTGCCCATCGGATTGTTCGCCTTGCGGCACTTGCCCGGCGAGGTACAGTTTTGCAGGCTGCCCGGCATTTCCCGGCACTTGCTCGAAAATGAATTTGCGTAATGAGCGGCTATTATTTCTGTTCTCGTTTCTGGCGTTGCCGAGTTCCAGTTGCAGCAACTCGGTTTCATATTTGAGCGCGGCGGCGCGCTGGCTGCCGGTCACGTCTTTCTGATACCTCTTCAACTCTGCCGCGCTGGTATCCAGCTTGCCTTTCAGTCCGCCGATCCGCTCCTCGGTGCGCAGGTATTCCTCGGCAAGAGCCCTCACCTCGGCATCCATGATTGCCCCTACCTTGCCGGCGCCGTTGTGTTCATAACCTATGCCCCAACTGGCCAGTGTGGTCAATGCCACGGCAATCAATACATTGGGCATTTTAGGGGCCAATTTTTTTAATGCGAGCATGATGGCAAAGGCGGTCGCCCCCATCGCCAGTGTGGGAAGGTGGGTTTCCCCGATTTGCAGCAACACCCCCCCTATATCCTGGATGAAATGCCCGCTGCGCCCCATCGAAACGCCGAACAGCTTGTTGAGCTGGGACAGGCCGATAATGATCGCGGCGGCATTGGTGAAACCGACGATGACCGGATGCGAAAGAAAATTGACCAGCACACCGAGCTTGAACAGCCCCAGCGCCAGTTGCAGCAACCCGACCAGCATGGCAAGCAGGATGGCCATGGCAATGAATTGCTCTGAGCCGGAAGCAGCCAGCGGAGCCAGCGCCGAAGCGGTGAGCAGGGAAACCACCGCCACGGGCCCGGTGGCGAGTTGCGCCGACGAACCCCACAGCGCGGCGATGATGCCCGGCAAAAAAGCCGCGTAGAGACCGTAGTAAGCGGGCAACCCGGCAAGCTGCGCATAGGCCATGGACTGCGGGACGAGAACCAGCGCGACGGTGATCCCGGCTATCAGATCCGCCTTGAGGGTTTCCCCTTGCAGCGGAAACCATTTCAGGAAGGGGAGCAAATTTTTCATGGCAGCCTGGGTTCACCGTTGGGTAAAGTGGCGTGGCACTCCGCAAAAATGCGATTTTTGCAGGTGCGGCAAATTTCCGGATCCAGGGTGCTGTAGACCGGCTTGATCCAGTTCGACATGACGGGGAAAAAACCGTTTTCGCCGATGTCATTTAGCTTGTCCGACTTGCGCAGGAATTTGTAGATGGAATCCTTGCAGCGGTAAAAATACAGCCCCCCGCCTATCTTGCGGCGGCGGCGCGCCTCCTGGGCCAGCATTTCCGCACCCGCCACATCCACAAAATCAATGCCGCTGGCGACAATCAGCACGGATTTTTTTAGCGGTTCTTTTTCGTCTATCTGCATCAGGCTGCCCTGCACATGATCTACGGCTCCAAAGAAAATCGCGCCGTTGAAGCGCACCATGCTTAATTGCGGGCATTCGGGGTGGTTATAGGCGCTCACGAAATGGTAAGCGCCTTCCTCTTTTGCCGGAACCACAGGAACAATATGCGGGCGCGAAACACGATACAGGTAAATGGCAAGGGAAAGCAGAATACCGAAGAAAATCCCCTGCTCCAGATCAACCAGCGTACCCAGCAGTGTCACCCACAGCACCACTGTCTCGGCACGGCTGGTCTTGCCGATGGCGGCAATATGATGAAAATCTATCAGCCCCCAGGCCACCAGGAACAGGATGCCCGCCATGGCGGCATTAGGCAGGTAAGCGGCCAGCGGCGCAACCAGCAGCAGGATCAACAACAGAAAGATCGAAGCGAATACGGTGGCCAGCGGTGTTTTTGCACCGGCAGCGAAGTTGGCGCCGCTGCGGTTGAATGAACCGCATGAGGCGTAACTGGAAAAAAAACTGCCGATCAAATTCGACAGCCCCTGGCCGATGAATTCCTGGTTGCCGTCTATGCGCTGCCCGGATTTCACGGCAATGGCGCGCGAGATGGAGACCGCTTCGGTCAGCGCCAGCATGGTGACCACCAGAGCCGGAAACACCACTTGTTGCATCGTCGAATAGGAGAAGTCCGGCAAGGAAAAAGGGGGGAGATTTGCCGGCAACGCCCCCACGGTTTTGATCTGGGTGGCCGCCAGGCCGAATTCCGCGTTGATGAAAAACGCCACGATGCTGCCGACTGCCATGGCCACGATCATGTAGGGCAGCTTGGGGACAAATTTTTTCGTCAGGATACCGGCGGCAAGGGTGATGACGCCTACCGCCGTGACATACAGATTGATATTGCCGAACTGCAATACCAGTTGCTCGATCACCGCATGGAAAGGCGCGCCGCGCGCGATGTTGAGGCCAAAAAAATTCTTGACCTGGCTGGATGCGATGAGCAGCGCGGCTCCGGCGGTAAAGCCGATCACCACGGTATGCGAGATAAAATTCACCAGCACACCCATGCGCGCCAGTCCCAGAATCAGTTGGAACAAGCCGGTCAGGAAGGTCAGGGTCAGCACCATGCTGATGAATTGCGGCGAACCCGGATCTGCGAGCGGGCTCATCGCGGCAAATACAGCGATGGATATGGCCGTGGTAGGGCCGGAAACCAGATGCCAACTGGAGCCGAACAGGGCGGCGATAATAGCGGGCACCATCGCCGCGTAAAGGCCGTATTCGGGCGGCATTCCCGCGATGGTGGCAAACGCCACGCCCTGCGGCAGCACAATCATTGCGCCGGTGATGCCGGCGATCAGGTCATCTTTGACAGCGGCGCGATTGACCATCGGCCACCAGTGCATGAAGGGCAAAAGGTGATACAGCCAATAGTTACGGGAGAAACTATTTCCCAAGGTTTTTCCTAACATTCAAGTGCTCTGCCTGCCCCGCGCAAACTCGATCGCCTAATACCAATAAGCAACATCTTGCAAGCTATCCCCTGGCAACCCCCAATAGCGAGGTACCGGGAAGTGACGGAATAGGCATGGCGATAGCGAACAGCCTCAACACAATAAACCCAGAAAACGCAGTTGGTTGAAAATATTTTGTGGCTTCATAATGTTGTGCCGTACCTGTAGGTGCGAATCCATTCGCACCTAACTCGTTAGTGCAGTGCGCCGCTATTGGTGGTACTTATGCGCAAACCCTTGTCGGGCTTCAGCCCGACCATGCAGCGCCGACCGTTAGCATAAGCTCCAAACAGAACGGCGCACTGCATTAGTTAGTACGAATAAACCGCACCTACAAAACTACCAGTTGCGTTTCTGGGATAAGCTCTCGGCAGTATGCGCAATTGGGTGGGTTGCCATCTATAACCGTGACGAGGGGTGGTGATATAGCCCATCTGGGGTATTCCATTCTACCGCAATGCAAAACGGGAGCCTGAGCCCCCGTTTTGCATGGAACATAAACCTGGATTACGCGGCTTGCCTGCTTGCCCCATTTCTGCGCCGTCCCGCAAAACCCAGCAAGCCCAACCCGGCCAGCAGCATGGCCCAGGTTTCTGGCTCTGGAACAGGTGTCACGGGGACGACATTTTGCGCGACGCTCAGGCGTACCACGTCGGTGGTGCCGATGGCGTCGGTCAGGTAATTAATTTGCCAGAACAGGTTCGGGTCGCTCAGCGCCGCGAAGCTCAGCGAGCTGAAGCTGCCCGTGATGGAGCTGGCGGTGAGGATGTCGAAGGTGTCGCCCGCGTGCGGCGCAAACAACCCGCCGCCCAGATCGAACAGGCTGACATTCAGCAGGCCATCGAGGAAGGCGGTGCCGGTGACGTTGAGCGCATCGTACTGGGTTCCGGCCAGCAGCCCGCCGATCTCCGCCGTAAAGATGCCCGAGGCGGACTGGGTGTAGTCGCCGGTGATGGAGAGCATGCCCGGCGAATTGCCCGGCCCGACGTTGCCGCTGGAAATCACATTGCCGACCACCGTGCCGGTGCCACCCAGCAGACCGTAGTTGACCAGCCCCAGCCCGCCTGCGGATACCGTCGCGCCGGCGCCGACATTGAAGCTGCCGTTGGCGTTGTTGGTGATGCCCTCGGTGGCCGTAAGCGTCTGGCCGCTGCCCAGCGTGAAGTTGCTGTTCGAGACGAAGGTGTTCAGCGCGACCTGGTTGCCGGTGACGTTCAGCGTGCCGCCGTTGTAGTTGAAGGCGCCGCTGCCCACCCCGTACACGATATTGCCGACGTTCAGCACGCCGCCGTCCAAGTTGTAGGTGCCGCTGCTACCCGCGTACTGCCCCAGGATGAGGTTGCTGGTCACGGTGTTCGTGCCGCCGGTCTGGTTGAAGGTGCCTGTGCCGGAGGAGCCGATGATTATGTTGCTGGCCGACAGGCTGCCGCTCAGGGCATAGGTACCGCTGCTTCCGCCCAGGTGGCCGAGGGTGAGGGTGCCGCTGACCGTATTCGTGCCGCCGCTCTGGGTGAAGGTGCCGGTGCCTTCGCTGCCGATGACTTCGCCAGAGGCCGAGAGGCTGCCTGCGCTCAGGTTGTAGCTGCCGTTGCCGCTGGAGACGCCAAGATAGAGAATGTTGCCGACCGTATGCGTGCCGCCGCTCTGGGTGAGAGAGCCAGCGCCCTCGAAGCCAATAGTTTCGGCACCAGCCGCGAGCGTCTGGCCGCTGCCCAGCGTGAAGCTACCGTTCGAGCCGGCAGCACTGCCGATGTTGAAGGTGTCCAGGCTGATCAAACTGCCCGTGAAATTCAGCGTGCCGCCATCGAGATTGAAGGTGCTGCCGCCTGCACCGTCCACGATATTGCCGCCAACATTCAGCGTGCCGCCGCTCAGGGTGTAGGCACCACTGCTGCCAGCGTTCTGCCCCAGAGTAAGGTTGTTTGTCACGGTATGCGTGCCCCCGCTCTGGGTGAAGGCGCCGGTGCCGTAATAGCCGATACGCTCATTAGCCGCCGACAGGCTGCCGCTGCCGCTCAGGGCATAGGTACCGCTGCTTCCGCCCAGGTGGCCGAGGGTGAGGGTGCCGCTAACCGTATTCGTGCCGCCGCTCTGGTTGAAGGCGCCGGTGCTGTTGCTGAACGTGCCGAGGTATTCGCTTGCCGCCGACAGGGTGCCCGCGCTCAGGTTGTAAGTGCCATCGCTGCCGCTGCGAGTTCCGATATAGAGGTTGCTGCTGACCGTATTCGTGCCGCGGGTCTGGTTGAAGGTGCCGGTGCCGTCATAGCCGACGAACTCAAGGTTTCCGGACAGGCTGCCGCTTGTCAGGCTGGTACCGCTCAAGGTGTAGGTGCCGTTGCTGCCGCTGTTGTAGCCAAGGTAGAGGAGGCTGCTGACCGTATTTGCGCCGCCTGTCTGGTTGAAGATGCCGGTGCCGGAGTAGCCGATGATTTCGGCGCCAGCCGCGAGCGTCTGGCCGCTGCCCAGCGTGAAGCTGCCGTTCGAGCCTGAAGCATTGCCGATGTTGAAGTGATCCAGGCTGATCGAGTTGCCGGTGACATTCAGCGTGCCGCCATCGAGATTGAAGGTGCTGATGCCCGTCCCATTCGAAATGTTACCGACATTCAGCGTGCCGCCGCTCTGGGTGTAGGTGCCACTGCTGCCAGCGTGCCGCCCCAGAGTAAGGTTGTTGGTCACGGTATTCGTGCCGCCGCTCTGGGTGAAGGTGCCGGTGCCGGTGTGGCCGATGTATTCGACGGTGGCCGAGAGACTGCCTGCGCTCAGGTTGTAAGTGCCGTTGCTGCCGCCGTTGTAGCCGATGGATAAGTCAATAGCAACTATATTCGTGCCGCCGCTCTGGTTGAAGGTGCCGGTGCCGCCGAAGCCGATGTATTCAGAATATGCCGACAGGCCGACTGTGAATTGAGAAAGTGCCGACAGGCTGCCTGCGTTCAGGTTGTAGCTGCCGTTGCTGCCGCTGTTGTAGCCTAGGTAGAGTGTACCGCCTATACCGCCGACCGTATTCGTGCCGCCACTCTGGTTGAAAGTGCCGGTACCGGAGGCGCCGATGTTTTCGAAGTTTGCCGACAGGCTGCCTGCGCTCAGGTTGTAAGTGCCGTTGCTGCCGCTGTTGTAGCCAAGGGAGAGGCCGCCGCCAAAGATGGTGCCGACCGTATTCGTGCCGGCGCTCTGGGTGAAGGTGCCTTTGCCGGTGCTGCCGATGGTTTCATTTATCGCCGCCAGCGGGTCAGAATACGGTGACGATTGCAAGAGCGTCATCGTACCGGTTCCGGTGGCGTTGATCGTCAGGCTGTTCAGCACATCCAAGGGGTTAGCCGCGTTCGAGTAATAAACCGTCCGATTAGTGGCATCCGACTGGGTAAGACTGGCGATGCCGCCATTCAGCGGCTGGGCAAATGTTGCAGCCCCGCCGACCGTAGTGCTCCAGCAGTTGGATTCCCACCAATAGCTGCCGCACGCCCAATACAAGGCCGCCGCTGATGCGGAAGCAGGCGCCAGTGCGCCGCCCCCCAGCGCCATCAATACCACCAGATTCAGAAGCCGCCTGCGCGGTTTGATGTCAGATTTCGTGGTCATGGTACCGATCCCATTTTTTGTTAGTTAAAGGGCACCTCTAAAAATTCGTCATCCCGCGAAGGCGGGGAATCCAGCTTGTTGATTTAACTGGGCTCCCAACCACGTGGGAGCGACGAAAAATGAATTTTTAGAGGTGTCCATATGCCGCGTCGCAATTTTTTGCTCGCGCCTTGTCTTGCTTATAACCAGCCACTTGGCTGCCGTTCTTTGGCGGCCTAGTGGAATGGCTAGTAGTTTCACCAGGACTTTGAATTTCTAGAGATGCCCTGAATGCGATCCGTGTTTATTCTTGTTTTCGGATTGCAGCCCCCAAATTGGGGGCGTTTGAAAAATCTCCGGGGACACGCTACCAAATCATTGCAATAAAAACAATTGTACTTGAGGACATTTGGGGAATATTTTTTGGCCTATATGCCTATATATACATAGGCCATCTCCCAGTAAAAGAGTAGGGATTATCCAGAACCATACGGCGGAACCGCGTTGCGTTCCGCCTGCCGTAATACAAAACGGGAGCCTGAGCTCCCGTTTTG
>CXWL01032900.1_pt1 | contig 13683 bp, 10 predicted proteins | sample 590931 | NCBI WGS metagenome assembly CXWL01 (sample SAMEA3498368, study PRJEB10139) | groundwater metagenome | biome: water well; material: biofilm material | place: Germany | collected 2015-04-27 | reverse complement strand
GGAAACAGGACGGCCGTCAGTGCGGCTGGGGCGATCGAGAGCCTGATGACGATCTCCATTGGAGTGGCGTAGTACGCGGCCGCGCCCGCCGACACCATCGCCCCCAACAAGAAGCGGTCCAGATAGCCCATCAGTGGACTGACCACGTTGCTCACGGTCATCCAGCCGCCCGACGAGCAGAGTGGTCGGACCATGCTGCGGTCGAACGCCAGCGCTTCCGTTTGGCGCGAAGAGAGTGCTGTCACTGCCGCCCAGTGAGCCAGGGCGCCGACCCATCGGCCGGCGCACAGTACCCCGGCGATCAAGTCCAACTTGGGCTCGGTAAGGAGCACCAGGGCTGCCGGTCCGACAAACGTGAATAGCCCGAGCGGTAGCCGAATGGCGTTGACCGCGACAAAGGCGTGGCGAGCTTCGAGAACGCCGCGCAGGCCGGAGGTTGCGATGACAGCAGGCATCGCGATGGCCATGGCCATGACTGCCCGCGCGGTTTCACCCACGTCGGGTTGACCCTGTATCGCCGCAGCGATTGGCGCCGCAGCCAACCACAGGAGGACGCCGGCGCTCGTGCTCAGCACCAGCATCATCGTCATGGCTGTACCTACGAGCCGCCCGATCCGATGTTCCTCGCGCAACTCGATAGCCGCCGCCACCCGTTGCGTGAGCACCCGGCCAAGTCCGAGGTCGAAAAGACTGGCGTAGCTTGAAATCGCCCAGATCAGGGTCAAGACACCGAAGCGAGCCGTCCCCAGTGCATCGATCAACACCGGAATGCAGGCCACAGCCGCCAAGAGTGGTAGTCCCAATCCGGCTGCGTTGAGCACTGAGCTCTGGCCGATGGGCCGTCGGCCACGGGTTTCACCCGGTGCAGCCCGCGCCTGCCCCGATGGTGCCTTCGCCGGAAGATTGAACACGGATCCTTCTTCGCTCTTCAGGCTTCGCCGCCGTTTTGAGGGCAACGCCGCTCCCGGGGCTTCAGGACGATAGCTTGCAGACGCGGGCTAGACAGCATGGATCAAGCCCGCGTGCTGGTCTCAGCGCCAGCGAGTTCAAAGATCCGGCGCCAAGTCTCGGCTCCGGTGCGGGACCAGTCGTAGCGCCTGCTGCGCACCAGCGCGGCGCCGGCCGCGCGATCCGCGCGCGCTGGGTTGTCCAGAACCGAGCGTATGGCAGTCGCGATGCTTGCGGGCGCAAAGGGCGAAAAGTAAACCGGCGCCTCGCCACCGAACTCCGGCATTGGCATCACGTTGGAAGAAAGGACAGGCTGCCCAGCGCCCAAAGCCTCTAGAAGGATGTTGGGGCAGTTTTCGCACGAGGAGGCGAACAATACGGCGTGGGCATGCCGATAGTACGCGGGCAATTCCTCATGAGGCACTGCTCCGGGCATGTGCACCTGGCCCAGCAGCCCGAGTTTTTCGACCAAGCGGGCGACACGAACCGCTTCGGGCAGGTTTACTTCACCCAGTAGCAGAAGCTGGTGGCATTCGCGTGTCGCGGCCGGCAAGGAGGCATAGCCCCGCACGACTTCGGTGTGGTGCTTGTAAATGTCGAAGCGCGACACATACAGCAGGTATGCCCCCGCAGGCGCCCCCGCGGGCCGCGGCAATGTCAGATCGTGCGTGCGGAATGCGTCGGCGATGCCGTGCGGGATGGTCACGGCCGCGGGCACGTGCACACGAGCTTCGATGACGGCGCGCGCATGGTCAGAAATGAAAATCGTCAGGTCGGCCCCGACCATGCTGCGCAACAGCACGTGCGACAGGACGAGGTTGCGCAGTCTCTGCAAACCCCACGGCATGCGTGCCAGCAGCACTGGGTCGAACGGGATCATGTTGCGGAACATCGTGACCACGCGGCAGCCTTTGGGAACGCGCGTAGCAACCACGCCGCCGGGGCAAAACAGCACGTCGGCACGCTCACGACGCAGCAAACGCGGAAGTACAAACTGCTCCCAAAGCGCGCGTGTCAACGGGTTGGCCGTCGGCCAGCGCACGTCGGCCAGTCGCACGCAGGGGTGTGGCGGCAGGGCCAACCCCTTGGCAGCAAACACGAGAACCTCCAGGTCGTCGCGATGCGGCAAGTGCGCGAACAGGTTTCGCAGGTAGGTCTGGCCACCTCCAAGCCGGGCAGAGAACGCGTTCACCACGATCTTCATGGAATGCGGCTCGACAACATTGGGCGCAGGCGGTTGCACCTATGGCGAGGCGAAACCGGGGCGACGCCCGGAGCCGACCACGCCGTTGAGGCCAGAGCGCAGGTCAATCTCGACGAACCGGCAAGTGCGAACCAGTGCGTGATAGAGGCCAGCGAATGCGGGTGGTCATGCTCCGGCGAATACATGTCGAAGGTGGCGTCGTCCGCTCCTGAGCCGTCCTCGGGTACCCGCCGCCCCCGCAGGTGGCTCCTGGCGTCAAATGCGGCCCGCAAGCGGGCCTGACTGACCGAGATCCTCGAGTAGCTCTCTAGCCGCGTTCTGGCATGAAGTTTCCACTGAAACCCGAACGACTCTGTGTCATTGGTGGCGGCGCAGGTCTGCGCCGTCGGCGATAGATCGGACGAGCGACAGGCTGGGCAGACGTGCCTGGGCAACTTGGACGCGATCATGGATTTCACTACGCTGCCAGAATAGACGCGGCGCTCGCCGTCGCCTGTGTATCGACAGAATCACTGGCCAGGGAGGGCGCCGACACGTGCCGCTGCCAGGCCTGGAACATCAATACGTTCCATAGCAGATGGCCCCTGTCGAAGGTGCCAGCAAGATGTTGCTGCCACGCGCGTGCGATTGGTACGGGATCGAGATATCCGGCGCCAGCGATTTGACTGGGTTCCAGCAGCGATTCGGCCCATGGGCGCAGCGCGCCGCGCAGCCAATCACCGAGCGGGATCTCGAAGCCGGCCTTCGGGCGCTCGATCAGGTGGCGCGGAACGTAGCGATCCAGAAGCTTGCGCAGCAGCCACTTGCCAGTTCCTGCGCGCACGAGCAGGTGCTCAGGCAGCGCGAGCGCCAACTCAACTACCCGATGGTCCAGGAACGGTGCTCGCGACTCCAGACCTGCGCTCATCGATGCACGATCTACCTTGACCAGCAGGTCGTCGGGCAGATACTGCGCAATATCCCAACGGCGCATGGCGGCTACGTCGGATCCCAACTGCGCCCAGTGCAGAGGGCCGGCGCTAGCTGCTGGCGTACCTAACACGACCCGGTCTTCGGGTTGCCAATGCGACATCAGGCGCACGTAGGCATCCCCAATGCTCCTGGCGCGCAGCAGTTGGGCTACCCGATGGATGCGGCGTCCATTTATGCCGCCTCTGGTCGCAGCGGGAAGCCACCCAAGCACGGCATCCCAGTTGCGTGCGGACATGCTGCCCAGGATGCCGGCCGCCACGGCACGCGCCACAGGGGGCTGGCGCTGGATGCGCTGCCAAACCGAGGCCGTCGTCGGATAGCGAGGGTAGCCGGCGAACAACTCGTCGCCACCGTCTCCCGAGAGCGACACCGTGACGTGCTGGCGTGTCAATCGTGCCACGAGCGTTGTGGGGATCTGCGACGAGTCAGCGAATGGCTCGTCGTAGATCGACGGCAGGTCGGCAATCAAGTCGGTCGCAAGCTTCGTGCTCACGTGCAACTCCGTGTGATCCGTACCCAAGTGCCTTGCGACCGCACGTGCATAGGGCGCCTCGTTGAAGGCGTCCTCCTCGAAGCCGATGGTGAATGTGCGCACGCGCCGCTCACTCTGGCTCTGCATCAGCGCCACGACAGCGCTGGAGTCGACACCACCGGAGAGAAACGCACCGATGGGTACGTCGGAGACCATCTGCAGCGCGACGGCATCGCGCAATCTGTCATGCAATTCGTCGGCGAGCTCAGCCTCCGCGCGGCCCGCTAGACGTTCACGCAAGTCCGCCGTTTCAACGCTGTCCGCGGACCAATAGGGCTGGGGTGACACTGCTTCGACCGGCGATCGCAACGACAGCCAGTGTCCGGCGGGCAGCTTGAAAATGCCACGGTAAATGCTGCGCGGTGCCGGCAGGTAACCGAAACGCATGTACTCGGCAAGCGATTCCCGGTCGATGCTCAAGTCGGACTCAACGCCAAGGCGCAGCGCCTTGAGCTCGGAAGCGAAGCGCAGATGCCCAGACACGAATCCGTAGTAAAGGGGTTTTTCGCCGAGTCGGTCACGCGCCAGAACCAGTGTCCGCGTCCGGCGGTCCCACAAGACGATGGCGAACATGCCCACTGCCTTGCGCAGCGTCTCCTGGACTCCCCAGGCTTCTATGGCGGCAAGCAGCACCTCGGTGTCCGAGTGTCCGCGCCAGACAGGTGCCAGCCCGGCGAGGCACAGTTCGACGCGGATTGCCTCGAAGTTGTAGACCTCGCCGTTGTAGGCGAGTACGTATCGTCCACTGGCCGAGGCCATCGGCTGATGCCCGGCAGGCGACAGGTCGATGATCGCGAGGCGCCGATGCCCCAGGCCAACGCCGTTCGCGTCGTCAAACCATGCGCCTGCGGCGTCGGGGCCTCGGTGATGGACCTGGTGCGTCATCGCCAGCACACGTTGGCGCAGTTCTGGCACCGGTGTCCAGGCGGCGATACCGGCTATTCCACACATGGGTCGTCTCTCTTCATCCGGCAGGGCGCGGCGGGTCGGCGCGTCGGCCATCGATCCGAACGCCGGGCAAGGCCTGCTCCGTGTGCGTTTGTCGCCGGCGCTGACGCCGGCTCATGCGGCGCATCGCCAATTGCCCAAGGCGGACGAATGCGAGTGCCACCAGGTAGTTGACGAACGCGCCGAACCATCCGTTCACCAGGAGCAGCAGCCACATCATCCACGTCAACTCAACCACCGGCGCGCTACCGAGTGCACGTGATAGCAGCATGCTGCCCAGTCCTAGACCGCAGACGAAGAGCACATAGATAGGCAGCAGTTCGGGGGCCAGGATCGGCCAGCCTATGAAGCTGACATGGACGTTGTAGGAGATCGCATCGAAATCGGTCCCGTAAAAATGCGCAGTCAGCCATGAGTTGAGTTCAGGCGCGGGCGTCCGGCCCAGTAGACCGGCGAGCGCGGGGAAGAAGGTACCGTCAAGGAAGAAGGGTCTGATCTCCCCGGCATTCAGCGCCGCACCGATCACCCCGCGGTTCTCGAAGATATAGGCGACGACCATGAACTGCTGCAGCCGGTCGCTAAGGAATCCGAGTATGAAGAGGTAGAGATTCCGGCCATCGAGCAGCACATCCATGTGGGACAGGATTTCCAGGAGTTCGACGCTCTCGTCGCGCACCAGAAAGCGAAAAACCAAGATCAGCGGCGCGACAACCGCGACGAATGTGAACCCGCCCAGCAAGCGCGCCGGTGTGAGGCGCAAGCCATTCGAACGGATGAGCGCGATCAAGAGCAGGAACAGTATGCCGGAGGACCATCCACGCGCCAGCGAACTCACCAAGTAGAGGCCGAAGTTTGCCTTGTAGAGCCTGCCGTTGTCGGCAGCCGCCAAGTAAATCATTGCCACAAAGTCAATCGGAATGATGTAGATGATGAATCGAAGCGGGTTGTCGGATCTCGCGAACTCACCGGCAACGCCCACGCCCGTGTCGAGCGCGAACACCAATTGAAACGCCGACAGCAATAGGACGAACACGTCCGCCGCCAATTGCCGGGTCCCGGTGTTCCGACCCGCGTCACCGATCCGTCCGACGCCACGCATCCAATCAAAGAGGGGGAACAACACCACGACGTAGGAGAGAGCAACGAACAACAGCAACACGAGGCCGGTCAAGCCAGCTGGGGCTCGTACGCCGGCGAAATCGCCAGATAGAACGCCGGTGTTCACTGTTTCGACGTAGGCGGCGAGGTTGAACGCCAGGTAGCCAGCCACGAGCAGGAACCGGCAGTGTCGCAGCGACAATTTCATCGCAACAGTGGCCGCAATTCGAGCCGGGCCCGCGCCAAACCGAGAACGGGAACGGGCGCGAACATCGCCATAGGTTGTCTGTGCGGTCGCGTCACAGTATTCTCGGATTGATCTGCCTGTTTCGTCGCAATGCGGCCGGCAATTGCAACACCCCGAGCGCGCTGAAATTCGAAAGCGCGACGCGGAAGAAATCTCGCCATGTGCCGCGGTGGTTGCGCAGATCGACGAGGCAGTTGATCAGGCAATTCACAAAGATGTCGCGTCGGTGCGCCGGAAGCAAGCGCAGGTAGTGGCGCAGGTGCTGACAGTAGATTCGCCGCATTCGAATTGTTCCGTCTCCTGCACGGGAGATTCCGGTGTCCGGGTTGTAGCGATAGCCGCCGAAAATCCCCTCCAGATACCGACCGTACCCCGAACACAGAAACTCAACGGCGAAGAACCAGTCCAGCGCATGGCCGTCCACCAGCCTCGTCTTGCGCGCGGTGGCGCGGTACATCGTCGAGCTGTGGTAACTGACGCTGCCGAAACGCAGCAGATCACCCAGGTGCACCTTGCCCTCGGGCCAGATGTCCGTGCTAGGCAGGTTGGGCACCGAGATCGAACCGCTGTCATTGAACACGTGCATGCGGTGCCAGACCACTGCACAACCCGGGTCGGCGTCGAGCACCTGGACCTGTGCCTGCAGCTTTCCCGGGAAGACCAGATCGTCGCCGTCCACATGCGCGACGTATTCGCCAATTGTCTGCTGATGGACAAAGTGGTAGTTCTCGTAAGCGCCCATGTTGCGCTTGTGCAAGTGCGCCTTGACGACGTCGGGGTAGCGCCGACGGAAGTCCTCAATGATTGCCGGCGTTGCGTCGGTTGAGCAGTCGTCGGAGACAATGACTTCGAATCCGCAATTGAGTTCTTGATCGACAAGCCCTTGCAGGCATTGCGCTATGTAGCCCTGCTGGTTGTAGGTGACGACGCAGATCGAAACCTTGGGGTTGCAGAAGGTTGGTTTCGTGTTCATGCGGTTTTCGCGCGGAACTTCAAACGGACAACGGCGCGAACCTGAGTGGATCCCGCGGCAGCGAGGCACAGCAGCGCCAGGGCAACCAGGACTAAGCTGGCGGCCGACTCGGCGCGCCCCAGGACTGTCCCGCCAATCGCGGCTTGTGCCAACCAGGCTCCTGCAGCGCAGAGCGCGACGATGGGGCCCAGATCGTGCCAAAGCCACTGCGTGTGGAGGCCCAAGTAGAAGCGACGGTGCACGCGCGGTATCCAGCCAATGAAATAGGCCATGTTGGCACTCAGCCAAGCGTAACCGGCGCCGATTACGCCCCACTTCAGGGTCGCCAGGACCAACGCCGGCATAAGAAGCACGACAAAGAGCAGATGGCCAATGATGTGGAGCTTGAGATCCCCCTTCGCAAACTGCAAATAATAGGGAAATGCGGCGAACGCCAATATCCCGTTGCCCAACGCGTACAGGGTCAGGCTGGGGGCGGCCTGCGTGGCGACTTCAGCGTTTCCGGTCCATGCCCAAAGCACTTGCCGCGCGAAGACGGCCAATACCAGCGTCAGCGGCACGGCGATCACGCCGACAAGTTGTGTCGCACTCCGATAGACACGAATGAGCCCAGCATCGTCGTTCTCAGCGCACAGGCGGGTCATGCGTGGCAGTACCGCCGCACTGATCGGCGCCCCGATCAGGGTGATGCTGCCAGCCACCATCACTGCCAGGGTGAAGTAAGCGTAATCGCCCAAGGACAGCAGCCTGGAGAGGATCAACTTGTCGGTTTGGGTGACAAAGACCCAGATTGAGCTGGTCAGCGCGACACCGAGCGAAAACTTGAGCGCGTCGCGCAGTGAGTGCCATTGCCAGGGAATCGCTGATTCGCCACGCACACTTGGCAGCAGTCGATAGGTGCGGAATACGAGCGTGACCAGCTCGAGCATGCCGACCATCAACTGGAAACGAAAGAAGTCCACCGCGCTGGCTCCCGCGAATGCCATGTAGGGCACGACGAGCACGAATCTGATGGTTGCCGCAGCGCTGTTGAAGCTGCTCAACCAGACTAATCGTTCGAATCCGCTGATGGCACCGCGGTACAGGCCGCATATCCAGCGCAGCGCGACCAATACGGCCATTAGGCGAACCGCGTGTTCGACCTCCGTGGACGGCATCTGGCGCGGGGAGAGCCAGTCGCTGGCGATCCAACTAGAGCCGGCCCACAGGGCTCCAGCGCCAAGGAAAGCCATGGCAGCGAAGAAAACTTCGAGCAGGCGCAGAAGGCGGCGCAGGCGAAGGGCGTCGCCAACGCCTCCAGCGTGGCGGGCGGCTTCACGCGAGATCGTCGAGGTCAGGCCAAGGTCCAGCAACTGGAACCATGCTTGCAACATGATGAAGAAGCCAACGAGCCCGTAGGACTCGATGTCCATGTAGCGCAGATACACAGGCACCATGGCGAAGCCAATTAGCGTCACATAGATCTGGCTCGCGTAGCTCGCAACAATGTTCCCCTTGATCGACATCGGATGTCGGCCCTTAACGGATCTTGCTGGTCATGAATTGCCGCTCCAACTCCAGAAGGTCGCGCTTGCGCTCCCGAACGAACCTTGCCGGGGCGCCGGCGTAAATGCCGAAGGCGGCGCAATCGACGCGCACCATGCTCAGTGCGCCCACAGCCACCCCCTCCTCGAGACGCGTGCCCGGCAACACTACGCTCCCGCAACCAACGATGACATGCCGACCGAGGAAGACATCGGCATGGATTGCACCGGTATATTGACCCGGTACGGTCGGATTCGTCATTGACGCACCTGAATAGTCGTCGCTGCTGGAGTAAATCGAGACCCGCGAAGACAAATTGCAGAAGTCAGAGACGGTGATCTTTCCCCTGCCGATCAATGATGAGTAGACGGCAATGTGCACATGGCTACCGATTTCAATTCCGCCCGCGCCTGCGGAGAGGACACAGAAGTCGTCGATCCGTACGCTGTCCCCGAGCGCGATGTTGGGGCATCCGTAAAAGGACGCACGGTCAGAGATGTGAACGTTGCTGCCTACGGCCGCGAAGCCCATGCGCAGAAGCGTGGCACGGTCAAGAGTCGCCATGATCAACGACCACTGATGACCTTGATGACGCGGCGCTGAGCGTCGGCGCCAAGGGCCGGGTAGATTGGCAGGCAGATGATCTTCTTGGCGACTGCGCTGGCGACGGGTAGATTGTCGCAGTGGGCGGATGCGAGCCCGCGATACATCGGAAAGTCTGAGATCAGCGGGAAGAAATAGCGGCGCGCAAAGATGCCATGCTCTCGCATCAGTTGGTAAAGGGCGTCGCGGCTCATCGGGTAGGACGGCTCGACCAGGATCGGAAAATACGAGTAGTTCGGTACCGTGTCCGGTGCTTTGTCGAGGCAGCGGATGCCCTCGACGTTGGAAAGGGCGTCCCGGTACTGACCGTCGATGGCCTTGCGGCACGCAATGGCCGTTGAAATGTTCCTCAACTGCAGCAAGCCGAAAGCGGCACTGATCTCGTTCATCTTGCCGTTGATGCCGGGTGCTACGACTGTGGTCTCGTCGACAAAGCCGAAATTCTTCAACTGGTCGATTCGGAGTTTGGTCTTGGCGTCCGGGCAGACGATGGCACCGCCTTCGAATGTGTTGAAAACCTTGGTGGCATGGAAGCTCAAGATCGAAAGATCGCCGTGCTTGAGCACGCTGCCAGCGCTGGTCTCCACACCAAAGGCGTGGGCGGCGTCGTAGATCACCTTCAGGTTGTAGTTGTCGGCGATCTTCTGGATGGCGTCGACATCACATGGATGTCCATAGCAATGTACCGGCATGATCGCGGTCGTCTGTGGCGTGATCGCGGCCTCGATCTTCGAGGGATCCAGGTTCAAATTCCGCGGATCGATATCCACGAACACCGGCTTGATGCCGTTCCACAACAGCGAGTGCGCGGTGGCCACAAACGAATAGGGGGTCGTGATCACCTCGCCAGTGATGCGCAGGGACTGAAGCGCCGTGACCAAACCGAGCGTGCCGTTTGCAAAGAGTGCGATGTGTTCAACCCCCAGGTGCTCGCGCAGCGCCGCCTCGAGCTGGGTATGGAAGGGGCCACCATTGGTGAGGATCTTGCTGTCCCAAATTTCGCGCAGGTACGGAATGAACTCCTCCAGCGGCGGCAGATAGGGCTGCGTAACGAAGATGGGCTGCTCGTTGTTCATTCTCTTAGGCGCATCACGGTGCGGCGTCTGCAAGTTCAGTCTTCAGCGACGCGATGACCAGTCGCAGCTGTTCGAACTCGGCCTCCTTGCGTGACAGAAAGGCGTGAGTCAAGCGCATCTTCTCGCGCACGCCAGAGGGCGTTAGCACGTACGCATAGGCAGACTTCTTGTCGCTGCGGCGGAAATTGCGCGCCTTGACTTGACCCTTGTCCAGCAGGGCATGCAAGACGTAGTGCGCTTTGCCAAGGCTCAAACCAAGCGCTTTGGATAGATCGCGCTGCGATAAGTCGGGCCGCTGCTCCAGCAGGCGTAGCACCGCAAGCCGGGCCGCCACCGCGTCACCATGTGCAGGAAGATCGGACCTCGCGAGTACCTTGTGTTCAAGCATTGAACGCGGGATTGTAGGCCTCGGCGTGGGTGGCCCCCGGGCCAGCACCCGGCCATGCCGGCGCTAGCTTCCAGGCGCAGAGATCTCGGAGAACGAAAGCCGGTCGTCAAGCCGACGACGACGCTGCAAGTCTTCGCCTTACCGCGAGGGTTGCGGCTTGCGCCTTGCCATCGAGACGAACCAATCGCCATCGTCATGTCCCGAAACTTCAGTTTCGATGTACTAGTCGCGCGCAGCTCTTCGCCATTGAGGGCGCAGCAATACAAGAAGTCCCAGAAGCACAAGGGTCGCCATGGCAGCCAAGGACGCTATCGTTGCCCGCTTGGGTCTGCTCTTCTTTTCCGGTGGTGTGGCCGGGTCGACAATCTGGATCAATGTGCCCTCGCGGCTCTCATCAAGTCGCGCCGCCTCGTACTGTCGAGAGAAGAGTTCGAACAAGGTCTCCTGGTACTTGTACTCACGGTATTTCGTGATGTAGTCTGGCCCGCCTGCCACATCGCCCGCCTCTTCGAGGCGGGCCAGTTGGGCGCGCAAGGCAGCCAGTGCAGCCTGTTGCTGTTGGACTTCGGGCGCGCTGTCAGCGAGTGCGCCGCGATAGGTCTGGAGGCGCACTTCTGTTGCCGTGACCTCGGCCTTAAGCCTTGCATATCGTTCGGTCGCTGCCTTGGGCTCCGCGCGCAGTGCCCCAGGGTTAAAACCGCTGGCCTGCAACGCCTGCTGTGCACCCACCAGCTTGTCACGCACCGTCTTCATCTGGTTCTCGAAAAAGGCTCGCCGTTGCTGCGCCTCCGTGATGGCTAGCACCGATGTCACGCGGCGCAGCTCCTGTACGTACTGATTGGCGATGTCGGCTGCGCGCCCTGGGCTCTTGTCGTCGACTTCGATGACGATCAAGCCGTCCTTCTTCCCAACACTGAAACGCGAGTTTGCCGCCAACTCGACTCGGGCGTCGACATTCAGATCCTTGTCATACACCTGCATCAGTTTGAATTGCTCAATCAGACGCGTGGCGACGGTTGTGCTCTGCATGAGCGCCACGTATTGGTCTGCTGGGCTCTTGATGTTCACGGCGGCGCCGGCCAAGCCTCCCAACGCCCCTAGCGAGGCCAGGGCAGAGGCGGCCATGCCCTGTTGCTGTTGAGGCGGGAGAATGACAGCCCGCGCCGTGAAGGTGGGATCGATCAAGTAGGTCGCGCCCAGCGCAACGCACCCCGCAGCGAGTGACCCGAACACCAGCAGCTTCCACCGCGCTGCCAATGCCACCAGCAGCTCAAACGCCGACTCGCTGTCAACCGTCGCTGTACTTCCTGCCACCTCGCTCACGGCCAGATCACCCGTATCGAAGCCAGCCCCAGCCCGAGTTGGTACAGCACCTGGGTCCAATCCTTGGCCGATTGCAGGAAGGTTGTCTTGTTCGCCTCTTCGGGCACGAAGACGGTGTCGCCGGGCAGGATGGCCAGGTTCTCGACCCGGTCGCTGCCCAGGCCGAACCAGCCGCCCTGGCCTTGTTGCGCACTGACGACGCTGCCGTTGGCGCGCACGACAAAGATGCTTAGCTTGTCGGCACCGCGGGTGGCGCTGCCGGCCAGCCGCAGGTAGTCGTCCACCTTGCGCTGGGCGGCGTAGAGATAGCTGCCGGCATTGAAGACACTGCCGAACACGCCCACGGCGGTGGGCAGCGCTGGCACGAGCAGGCGGTCGCCATCTTCGAGCGCCAGGTTGGGCAGGTCACGCGCTTCTGGCGCCAGTTGCAGCACGATGCGCCCGGTCGGGCGGGCTTCGCGCAGGCGGGTCAGCAGGCGCTCCGAGGCGGTTTGCTGCGCGATTTGCGCGCTGGCTTCCTCGGCCGTCCGGGTGCTGGTGGCGGTGGCGCGCTTGCTGAACTCGAGTTCGACGTCGCGCAGGGCGCGCTCGTAGTTCACCTGCTGCGCCACGCGCACCGATTCGCGGTTGAACTCGGTGCCAAAGACGTAGGCCGCCGTGGTCAGCCCGCCGGCGGCCTTCAGCGCGTCGGCGACCGTCGTCTCGGGGGGCAGGATGTAGGTGCCCGGGCGCTGCACTTCGCCTTCGACGCGCACGCGCTTGTTCTGGCGCTCCTGTGGCAGCGCGGCGTCGATGGCGCTGAAGGCGCGCACCACGTCGCCGGTGTCCAGCGGTGCAGTGGCATCTTCGGGCAGCCGCAGTTGGCGCACGCGGCGGTCGTTGCGTTCGGAAAGCCGCTCCACCGCAACGCGGCTGCGGTCGGCCACCGAGTTGAGCCCGCCGCCCATGCGCACCACGTCGGCCACGGTCTCGGCCTGGCGGAGCTCGAAGATGGCCGGCTTGTTGACGCTGCCCACCAGCGCCACCTGGCGGCCCACCGGGCCGACATGGATGACGTCATCGGCCTGCACCGATTGGTCGGCATCGCGGCGGCCGAACAGCATCAGGTCATAGAGATCGAGATGAGCCACGGTTCGGCCGCCCCGGCGCAACTCGATATCGCGAAAGCTGCCCGACCCCGATGGCCCGCCGGCCCGCGTGAACAGCACCGACGACAGCGTGGCCAGGCTGCTGACGGTGTACGCGCCCGGCCTCAGCGCAAACCCGGTGACGAAGACGCGCACATTGCGCAGTTGGCCGAGCGCCACGCTGAGTTCGAAGTTCTTGAAGACCTTTCGCGCCTGCTTGTCGATGGCCGGGCCGATCCCGGCCAACGGCAGGCCGGCAACCTGCACGCTGCCAACTCGAGGAATGCTGATGCGCCCGGCGCGGTCCACCGTCAGGTTCAGGTCGGCATCGACGGCACCCCAGATCGAGACGACCAGCTCGTCGCCGGCTGACACGCGGTAGTCGGGTGGCACGGGCGGGTCGGTCTCCGGCGGCGCCGGGCGGTCAGTCGCGTTGTCGATCACCAGGTCGGCGCCGAAGCGGCGCAGTGTCTTGTCGTTCAGCAGCTTCTGCAGGTAGATCTCGAACTCGCCTGGGCGGTAGCGCCCGGGGGTGTCGTCGGTGCCGTCGTCGGGGCGGTCGCCCGGGGTGCGCACGGCCGGCTGCTGGGGCTGCTGTTGGGGTGGCCGCTGCTGCGGCTGCTGCGGCTGCCGCAAGCGGATCGGACCGCCCGTGGTGGCCGGGGTTTCGCTGCCCGTACCGGTGCTGGTCTGCGCCAGTGCGGGCAGCCCGCCGAGGCC
>CXWL01003963.1_pt1 | contig 13685 bp, 12 predicted proteins | sample 590931 | NCBI WGS metagenome assembly CXWL01 (sample SAMEA3498368, study PRJEB10139) | groundwater metagenome | biome: water well; material: biofilm material | place: Germany | collected 2015-04-27 | reverse complement strand
TCAACGGCAAGACTACGAAAAAGAATTGCTGGCTGGATTATCGGCGTATACCTACCTGGAGAAATCATGAAAGCCGGTATGATAGGGCTGGGCGCCATGGGGATTGGCATGGCCAGGCAGGTTGCCAAAGCCGGTTTTTTAACAGGTGTTTATAATCGCACCGCCAGCAAAGCTCAAAGTCTGGCCGAAGAGCTTGAGTTGACCGTCTATGATCAGCCCGAATTGCTTGCTGCTAATGTGGATGTCGTTCTGATCTGCGTTTCGGCCGATAGCGATGTATTGGCTATGGTTACGGCGGTATCGAAAACCATAAGGCCCGGTGCCGTCGTTATTGACATGTCCACTGTGAGCAGCGATACAGCTTTGAAAGCGGCGACTATGTTGGCTGAAAAGCAGGCGCATTTTCTGGATGCGCCTGTATCGGGTGGTGTTGAAGGCGCTCAAAAAGGCACTTTGGCCATGATGGTCGGAGGTGACGCGGCTGTATTGGAAAAAGTCCGGCCAGTACTGGAAACGATGGCTGTTCATATCCAGCATATGGGTAATACCGGTGCAGGACAGGCCACCAAAGCCGTTAATCAAATCATGTGTGCAGGCATCAATCAGGCCGTCACTGAAGCTTTAGCGTTCGCTCAGACTCAAGGCTTACCGATGGATAAAGTCATCGACGTGATTTCTGGCGGCGCTTCCGGCAACTGGTTTCTGCAGCATCGAGGATTAACGATGTCTCAAGGCACATTCGTGCCCGGATTCAAATTGGCGCTTCATCACAAAGATTTAAAAATCTGCCAGGCCATGGCTGCTGCAAGTGGCTTTCCGGTGCCATTAACCGATACGACAGTCACCGATTATGAGCAATTGATGACTCGGGGTTTTGGTGATGAGGATATTTCGGCATTGTACCGGCTGAAAAAGCCAGATTCGGTGTAAATTGATTGAATCAGTTGAGTGCCCGAGAAGCACCGAGGCGCAAATAAATCACTAAATTTACTGGTTTTTTTGGATACAACACTGACCTATAAAATTTATGCCGAGGATAGTTTTTGTTAAAACGCGATTGCCTGAATAAGGACTATGCAGCCTTAGTTGAAAAAACCGCGTTACGCTTTAGCAGCTCAGGACGGTTTGTGCAGGGTTTTGTGCGCGGCAAGCTATTGCATGACCCGGTTTATCGCGAAATATTGAATAGAGATATTCTGCCGACTCAAGGAAAAATCCTCGATTTGGGCTGTGGACGTGGTATTTTGTTGGCATTATTGACCACATTGCGGCATTCAAATTCAGCGATTTCTCCAGGACTGGAGTATCAGGGTTTTGAGCTAAGCGAAAAAGCGGCCCGAATTGCTCAGAATTCGCTGGGGATGGACGCCGATATTGTCAATGCAGATATACGGGCGAAGGATTTGCCGGATTGTCAGGCTGTTTTGTTGCTGGATGTTTTGATGTATATGCGGACTGAAGAACAGGAAGACGTATTGCAAAAGGTTTGCCGTGCATTACAACCCAGCGGCATTTTAATTATCAGGGAGGCGGATGCCGGGAGCGGATTGCCCTTTGCGATTACTTGGCTGGCGGAACGCGTTTGCGCTTTCGCAAGAGGGCACTGGCGGCAACATTATGGTTATCGTACTAAGCAGGAGTGGAACCGCGTATTGGAGCAGTTAGGCTTTAAGGTTGATATGGCGCCTATGGGTCAGGGAACACCTTTCGCCAATGTTTTGTTCGTTGCTCGCCCGGGTTGATCTGTTCTCGTGAATTCCCCGTGCTTTTTTTCTTGCCAGGTTAATCTACCTTCTAATTGCGATGAAGAAATACCAAGGTTGAGTTTTTTTGATTGCTTTAGCTTTCGGCAGGTTTTACTATGAGATCAACCGGTAAGGGTGACTTACCAATTATTTAGTAACCTAAATTAAGGAATAGTAAATGAAAATATCTTCAGTCATTGCATTATTTATTTCGTCGGTTGGTTGCGCAGCCGCTGCAGACTTGGTTGTGCCTATGAATTCAGTTAACGAGCAAGGCGTGTTAAAGCCGATAGGCAATATCACCATTTCAGAGTCGTCCTATGGACTGATTTTTACGCCAAGTCTGGACGGTTTGAGCGCCGGTGTTCACGGGTTTCATGTCCATGAAACACCCAGTTGCGAGCCTAAGGAAAAAGAAGGCAAGCCAGTAGCGGCCTTGTCAGCGGGCGGACATTTTGACCCTAAGTCGAGCAAGCACCACGGAGCGCCTTGGGCCGATGGCCATGCAGGCGATTTGCCCGGCTTGGTTGTCAGCTCAGACGGTAAAGCCAGCTATGCCGTACTTGCCCCCCGTTTGAAACTCAGTGATGTTAAATCGCGTGCGCTGATTATTCATGCAGGCGGCGATAATTATTCCGATAACCCAGCACCACTGGGCGGCGGTGGCGCCCGTATTGCCTGCGGTTTGGTAAAAGGATAAAGCTAGGTTAGAAAGCAGGTTTTTTTTCCGGCATATTAACAAGACAGGGTGCCGCCACGACAACCCGGTTTCTGCCGGTGTTTTTGGCTTGGTACATGGCGGCATCGGCGCGTTTGATAAAGGCCTCGGCACGATCATCGTTTTGCAACGTGCTGACACCGAGACTGACGGTAATATTATGCGTTTCCATGCCAAAGGCCAGCGTATGGTGCTCAATCGATGAACGTATCCGTTCAGCCAGTAGTTCGGCGCCCGGCAAATCGGTGCCGCTTAGCAGGATGACAAACTCTTCACCGCCGAAGCGGAACAACATATCGCTGGCGCGCAGGTTTTCTTTAATCCGTTTGGCGGCCGAGGCCAGTGTGAAATCGCCGCAGTCATGACCGTACTGATCATTAATCCGTTTAAAGTGATCGATATCCAGAAAGATCATCGACAACGGTTTGGCATGCCGGCTAGCCAGACTCATTTCCCGGTTCACCGAATCATCAAAAGAAGCCCGGTTATTGGCTTGCGTTAACGGATCGGTATACGCCATGCGGATGGCCTGATGATATAACGTGGCATTTTTCAACGGATAAATCAAACAACACAACAGCGTTTCCAGCAGTTTTAATTCGGCTTCCGGAAATTTATGATTGCGCATCAATTTGAGGGTGCCGAGTTTTTGCTCTTCGACTTTCAGGGCATAACTGCAGGAATGCCGGGTAAAGACGCCGCTTTTGACTTCCAGGCCAAATTCGGAGTTGGAATACACAAAAGCGCTATGGGGCACCAGAGCTTCAATTTTGCTGCTGAAGATGGCAATCAATTTATTAAAATCCAGCGTTGTTTGTAAGGCGCTGCTGATGTCATAATGGTTCAGGTTAACCGCTTTAGCCGCTTCAAAGGTATTGTTGCTGATAACAGCCAGATTCGTTGATTTTTTGCTCATGACAGGTCCTCGGGTCTTGAAATCTTGATAGTAACAAGTAGCAAGCCAGGATTGTGCCAACATAACAAAACAATGTCTAATCAAAAAGATAGCGCAGTATTTAGGTTGTTAACTGTCTGGGTGACGGAAAACTGGCAGGTCATAGCGGCAAGCTTTTGCCGCTATGACCAAATCAACAGCAGCAACAACAACGGTTAGGCGAAGCTAAAGTACATCACTATCAAGTAGCTTGAGTGTTTAGCGGGATCAAAAGCGCGGTCCCTTCAAATGACGATTCAAACGCACCAGCACTATCAATATTTATGCAAAATTTGCCCACCAAACTTTACCGGACTCAGCAAGTTAGAGAACTGGACCGGCTTGCCATTCAAAAAGCAGGTATTTCAGGTTTCGAGTTAATGAGTAGAGCTGGAAAGGAGGTATTTGATTGGATTGGCAGAAAATGGCCGAATGCTCAGTCGTTAGCAATTTTTTGCGGTGCCGGCAATAATGCAGGTGATGGCTATATTATTGCCGGATTGGCATTGAATGCCGGCTTTCTGGTGAATGTTTACAGTCTGATCAATCCTGAAAAGCTCAAAGGCGACGCGTTGTCGGCTTATAAAAACTATGTCGCAGCAAACGGGAAAATCATTTTATTTCAAGCGGATCAAGTTATTAGCGCAGATGTTTTTGTTGATGCGCTTTTGGGAACCGGACTGGACAGGCCGGTTACCGGGCTTTACGCCGAGGCCATTCATAGCATAAATCGACAGGCTGAAAAAATTATTGCTGTGGATATTCCGTCAGGCTTGAGTGCAGATACCGGCAGTGTTATGGGCCTTGCGGTCAAAGCTGACACTACCGTTTCGTTCATTGGTCTGAAACAAGGCTTGCTGACAGGTCTGGCAGCCGAGTACTGCGGAGATATTATTTATGCCTCGCTGGCGGTGCCGGATTCGGTTTTTGCCGAGGTTCCAGTTTCTGCGGTTCGTGTTGTCAAGACGGCATGGCCGCAGCGAAATCGTTGCGCGCATAAAGGAAATTATGGTCATGTGCTGGTCGTGGGAGGTGATCTGGGTTATTCAGGTGCTGCAAGACTGGCGGGAGAAGCAGCATTGCGGGTGGGAGCCGGTTTAGTCAGTGTGGCGACGCATTCTGATCATGCAGGCCATATGAATTCGGATAGGCCGGAACTGATGTGTCACGGTATCGAAAATGCCCAACAACTGACAGTTTTAATGGAAAAAGCCAGTGTGGTTGTTTTGGGGCCGGGACTAGGACAAAGCGATTGGGCAAAAGAATTATTTGCAGCCGCGCAAGCGTTTCAAAAACCAATGGTTGTTGATGCAGACGGATTAAATTTATTGGCTCAAGCACCTCAAAAGAAATCCAACTGGATTTTAACGCCACATCCCGGCGAAGCGGCCAGGTTAATAAATTGGGCAACATCGGAAATTCAGCAAGACAGATTTGCTGCGGCCTCTGAGATTCAGGCCAGGTATGGCGGTGTTACAGTGCTTAAAGGTGCAGGCACACTGATAGTTTCAGCAGATGAAATGGCTGTTTCTACGACAGGAAACCCCGGCATGGCGTCGGGTGGTATGGGGGATGTTTTGGCGGGTGTCATTGCCGGATTGCTGGCACAAGGATTTTCGTTAGCAAATGCAGCCCAACAGGGTGTTTTGGGGCATGGCTGGGCGGCTGATTCAGCTGCAAAAAAAGCCGGGGAAAGAGGATTGATTGCTAGCGATTTAATGCCTTATTTAAGACAGTGGGCCAATCAGTGAATCGATATCTGAGTAATGAACAAGAGACCGAACAATTCGGTGCAGAACTTTGGCAGCTTTTGCCCGAAAAGAATCTGATTTTTTTATATGGCCAGTTAGGCGCAGGTAAAACAACCTTGGTTAGAGGCGTTCTGCGTGCTGCCGGCTATTCAGGAACGGTCAAAAGTCCTACTTATACATTGGTGGAGGAGTATCAGCTCCGGCACCGGAAAATAGTACATTTTGATTTATACCGTCTTAACGATCCTGAAGAGTTGGAGTGGATAGGTATCAGGGATTATTTCGACCAGGATTGTCTTTGTTTTATTGAGTGGCCTGATCAGGGCAAAGGCTTTCTGCCTGAGCCGGATAGAGTGATTACCTTGGAAAATGAAGGGTTTGGACGCTTACTGACGATGGAAGCTCATTCAGGTAACTAAAATAATTTTAACCGATATGTAAAAACAATAACATACTGCTATAATCTAATCAAAAGTATCACTATGGAGCGATGGTTGTGAGCGGTTTCGGTAAAATCTTATTGGCTATTGGATTGCAGTTAACGGCTGGAGCGGTTTTTGCGCAACAAACCAGCATTAATGCATTGCGATTTTCATCAGTAGCCAATCAGGTTCGTATGATATTTGAAGTCACGTCTTCTCCAAGTCATAGGGTGTTCGTGCTTGAAAACCCTCCACGCCTGGTCATTGATATCAAGGATGCGCATCTGACTCGGCCCATCAATCAGCCGTCCGTATCACATCCCTTGTTTGCCAGAGTCCGCGCGGCAGCCAAAGATGCTTCCGATTTAAGAGTCGTTGTTGATCTTAAAAAAATAATTTCGGCAAAGAATTTCAACCTGACCACTAACAATGGTGATGAGCATCGCTTAATCGTTGATCTGCTGGATAAGGGAGCTGATACGATTGCCAGTGCTGACAGTCAGAAAAGTGTCGAAAATACGGCTTTAAACCGGCCGCATACTAGCAAGGCAGAGTCTAATCGTTCCGTTTCCATCCATTCCAGACAAGGCGACGATCATCCAGTTAGTTCTAAAACGCAGTCTAAACGAGCAAAAGGTGTTGTTATTGCTGTTGATGCGGGTCACGGAGGCGATGATCCCGGCGCACGCGGACCTAAGGGCACTCAAGAGAAAAAAATAACCTTTGCCATCGCCAGTAAACTTGCCGCATTGATTAACAGGCAACCGGGCATGAAAGCCGTCCTGATTCGTAAAGGCGACTATTACGTTGGCCTTAGAAGCAGAATGCAAATCGCACGAGCCGCTAAAGCGGATCTGTTTATCTCGATACATGCTGATGCTTATCAAAATGCAGACGTTAAAGGCGCTTCGGTTTATACCTTATCAAGAAATGGCGCATCCAGCGAAGCGGCACGTTGGCTGGCGAACAGTGAAAACGCGTCTGACTTAATCGGCGGTGTCAGCCTGGATGACAAAGAAGACGTTTTGGCTTCGGTATTACTGGATTTATCGCAATCTGCTACGCAGGAGGCGAGCGTCAATCTGGCCGACCATGTGTTGAAAAACTTCCAGGACATCTGTGAGTTGCATAAAGGAGCAGTCCAGAAGGCCGGTTTTTTGGTGTTAAAATCACCCGATATCCCATCGATTTTGGTTGAGACAGCTTTTATTTCGAATCCTTCAGAAGAGCGTAATTTAATAACTTCTTCCTATCAATCAAAAATTGCCAACGCGATTTTTAAGGGTGTAGTTAATTATTTTAGACAATCTGCGCCGGTCGATAGCCGGGTTGCAGCGCTTTAAACGGGGTCGTCTGGCCCTAACCTCAGTCTTGGTTTGTCATCAGGCAAACCAAGACTTAAATGAAGTTTTCTAAACTATCAAGAACATTGCCATTCATATAGAATATGAGCCTTTGCTCAGGCATGGCAAATGCGTATTCATTCTCTTCCTACACAACTTGTCAATCAGATTGCCGCCGGTGAAGTGGTTGAAAGACCGTCATCCGTAGTCAAGGAGCTGGTGGAAAACTGTTTTGATGCCGGCGCCGGACAAATCATTATTGATATCGAACAGGGCGGCGCCCGGCTTATTAAAGTCAGGGATGACGGTTGCGGCATTATCAAAGACGATTTATCGTTAGCGTTATCCCGGCACGCAACCAGCAAAATAGCCACGTTAAAAGATCTGGAACGGGTTGCCAGCATGGGTTTTCGCGGTGAGGCTTTACCGAGTATCAGCTCTGTTTCAAGACTAACTTTAATTTCGCGTACTGCAAATGCAGATTGTGCCTGGCGTGTGAATGCGGATGGTTCGGAGCAGGATTTTGATCCGCAACCGGATCCGCATCCTGAAGGTACGACGATCGATGTGCGCGATCTGTTTTACAACACGCCCGCCCGGCGCAAGTTTCTGAAAACCGAAAAAACCGAATTCGGCCATATTGAAGACTTGGTAAGACGCATGGCGCTGAGTCGATTTGATACCGGTTTCATTCTGACTCACAATCAAAAAGAAATATTCAATCTAAAGCCCGCAAAAACGGGCAAAGACCAGGCACTGAGAGTTGCCGATATTTGTGGTTCGGCCTTTATTGAAAATGCGTTAAAAATCGACTTTGAGGCTTCAGGCTTACAGTTAAGCGGTTGGGTTGGTTTGCCGGCATTTTCGCGAAGTCAGCAGGATATGCAGTTTTTTTATGTCAATGGCAGGCTGGTTAGAGACAAGCTGGTTTCGCATGCGGTAAAACAGGCTTATCAGGATGTTCTGTTTCATGGCCGGCATCCGGTATTTGTTTTATATCTGACGCTAAATCCCGCTTTGGTGGATGTCAATGCGCATCCGGCAAAACTTGAGGTCAGATTCAGGGAGGGACGGCTGGTACATGATTTTTTGTTTTCAGCGTTACATCGGTCATTGGCAGATTTAAGACCTGGAGAACAGAGTCAGACAATACCAGTTCAGCATCATGAAGCGATTTCGCCATTGCTTGCGACACCAACCTCGCCATTTGAAACTAAACCACTTAGCCGGCAATGGCAACCTCAACAGGCAGCTTTGCCTTTCAAAGTAGAAGAAGAAATCAAGGCTTATGTGTCGGTGTATTCTGATTCTGAGCGCAATCAAAAACCGCTGGAACCACAAAATCAGGAAATACCGCCGCTAGGTTTTGCGATCGCTCATTTACATAATATCTTTATTTTATCGGAGACAAAAAAAGGCCTGATTGTGGTTGATGCGCATGCTGCTCATGAGCGGGTTTGTTATGAGCAATTAAAACAGCAATATCAAAGTAGTGCCGTGATTCGACAGCCACTATTATTACCCATCAAGATCAAAGTCAGTACGAAAGAAGCTGATTTGGCGGAGCAGGAACACGAATTTTTTGCTACTTTCGGGTTCGAACTGGATCGCTCAGGACCGGAAACGGTAGTCTTGCGTTCAATTCCGGCCTTATTAGCCAATTCCGATGTAGAAACGTTGGTTCGTGATGTGCTGGCCGATTTAACCGAACACGGGTTGAGCCATCGGTTACAGGAGCAATCCAATCAGATTCTGGCATCGATGGCCTGTCACGGTGCGGTTCGTGCTCACCGGCGTTTATCCATCAATGAGATGAATGCATTACTTCGCGATATGGAGCAAACCGAGAGAATAGGGCAGTGCAATCACGGCCGGCCTACCTGGATAGAGTTCTCCACTCAGGAACTCGATAAGTTCTTTCTTCGTGGACAGTAACAGAAAATCAGACGCGCAGATGCCAACATTTGTGCCGGGTCAGTCCTCAAAATTACCATGAATAATCAAAATAATCCTCCCGCAATTTTTTTGATGGGACCGACCGCTTCCGGCAAGACAGCTTTATCTGTGCAACTGGCGCAAGCTTTGAATGGTGAAATCATCAGTGTCGATTCCGCCCAGGTGTTTAAAGGTATGGATATAGGGACGGCGAAACCTTCACTGGAAGAAAGGGCCGGAATCCCTCATCATTTGCTCGATATTCTGGATCCTTCAGAAGTGTTTTCAACCGGTCAATTCCGGGATCAGGCCTTGGTATTAATGAACGATATTGCCGCACGCGGAAAAATTCCGATATTGGTAGGCGGCACCATGCTTTATTTTAATGCTTTAAATAACGGGCTTGCCACTTTGCCCGCAGCAAATCAGGCCATAAGGGAAAAGCTAGATAAAGAGCTGGCGTTGCTGGGTAAAGAAAGATTACATCAGCGCTTGGCTAAAATTGATCCGGAATCAGCAGCTAGAATTCATCCCAATGATCCACAACGCATTCAACGGGCCTTGGAGGTCTATGAAATTACTGGCAGATCATTAACGTCCTTTTTTAAAGAGTCGCAATCAACCGANNTAGAATAGCCATCCGGTTCCGGCAAATGCTGGAGCAGGGTGTTGTCGATGAAGTAAAGGCGCTTTATAGCCGTGGCGATTTGTCGGAAAAAATGCCATCCATTAGAGCGGTTGGTTATCGTCAGATATGGTCTTATCTGCAAGGTGAATATGATTATCAGACCATGACAGAAAAGGGCATTATTGCCACACGTCAATTGGCCAAACGGCAATTCACCTGGTTACGCAAAGAAACTGATGGCGCTATTTTTCAAACTGGTCAACCTGATCTTTTGGTGAGGGTCATTGAGAGTATCAACAGGCAATCGGCAAAACTAAAGATTTAAACAACCTCTACTAAGATCATTCTTTAACAAGTATCTTGAAGTTTGAATTACGCTACAGCACAAATAGTTTTTAATAAGATGTTGACGGGTGCTTTCTGATGGAAACCAGGATTGAATCACAGATTTTTATACAATATGAAGATATAATTTTATGTATATTTTTATGCCTTTCAAAGCATCCTTTTGGTTCTTTGTAAAAGAGATTAAGCTGTTATCAATTTATTAAAATAATGTTAATACTTTCATTATACTGAAAATAATTCTACAACCTTACTGAGCTGGATCGGTTGGATTGCTCAGTAGCTGATATTTTTAAGGTGACCGATTTGACTTCATTTCCTATTTTCAAAAAAACCTTTCTATGGGTTGCAACAGGCGTAATTCTTTCAACTGCTGAATCGTTTGCTGATGTTAATGCATCATCAAATCCAATTAAAATAAAGCCCTCTGCGATTTATCATGCCGTTCGTGGAAAGCCGCTGTCAGAGACGCTTGCTCAAGTCGCTCAACGCTCTGGCATTACCTTCAAGATTAATACTGATCTCGGCAAGGATGTTGTCAGTCAATCGATTTCTGCCGACAACTGGACCAACGCCATTAAATTATTGCTTAGCAATTACAACTATACGCTTAACCAGGAAGGTGGTGTTGTTAAAACGGTCATTGTCATGAGTCGAACGCATGAAGCGCAGACTGATATTCCAAACTCGGTTACCGGTAGTAAGCAAGACATTATTCTTATTCAACCCAAATTCGATGCTTTACCGTCAAAATATCGTGAATTTCCTACGGGGAGTGTTGCGGCGATTGATTTGCCGGTTGACGCTATGATGAATGTTAAAGACGGTTCAACCATTACATTGGATCTGCCGATAGGTCAATATAGCGTCGCTCACGATCACACTGTAAATGAGGATGACGGAAGCAAAACCTGGGTGGGCTATTTGTCGGACGAAGGTGAAGGCTACCGCGTTTTTTTGTCTCAGGGTGCGAGCGGCACAATGGGGATAGTAACCACGCCTGACGGCACATACAACATTGAGTCGTTCAAAGGTGTTACTTACCTTGTCGACACCAATAAGCTTCAGCATGCAGGCTATGAAGGCGACTCCGTCATCCCGGCGGAAACGATGATGGGAGCCATCAAAATGGATTCGACGCAGTCCGAGGTTGATCAATTGCAAGCCGTTACTGATGCTGCAAAAAGAGTTCTTGATGCTGCCTCAGCCTTGGTTACCAAGGATACGGCTTTACTGAAAAGTGCTCAAGCTGAGTTAAAATCTCTTAGGGCTTATTTCAAAGCTGAAAAGTCAAAATTTGTTGCTGCTCGAAGCTTATACACTTCTGCAAATGGAGCTTATCAAGCCAATGCAACAGCCCAAAATTTTGACATACGGAATACAGCTTTTATCAACTTTAGGGCAGCTAAAAAGACTTATTTGGCCGCTTTAAGTTCTTACCAGACAGCTATAACTACGACCACACAATTAACGAGTAATCTAAATTCTGCTAAAGCTGATTTTGATAAGGCCCAAACTAATTATGATCAGGCATTAGCGTCACTTAATGCGGCGAAAGCAGCGTTAGTAACCACTTCTGACCCTACAGTTGGTTCAGTAGCTGCAACCGTACCTGGCGCAACAAACAAGTCGGTGGTTGATTTAATGGTTGTCTATACCACTGCCGCCCAATCGGCTGACTATGCGAAGCAACGTATTACATTATTGGTTACAGCCAGTAACCAGGCCTATATTGACTCAGGCATTAATATGAAACTGAGATTGGTCTATACCGAACCGACAACTTACATTGAAAGCAATAGTAATTCCCTGGCATTAGATGATTTAGCTAATAGTCGCGGTGCATTTGCGGCAATAAGCCAGAAGCGGGCACAATATGGTGCGGACTTGGTGTTCTTATTCAGGCCTCTGTATGCCCAAACCGCCGGCTCTTGCGGAACTACCTATGTAGAGTTTGCCGGGGGCAAGCCGGCAAACAAATGGGCTGGTTATGGAACTATCGGTGATGGCAATTCAGTCGATGCGAAAAAGGGTTATTACTGCGCAATCAATACCTTTACACATGAAATAGGACATAGCCTGGGTTTGGTACATGATCGTGAGTACAGTAGTTTCACCGGCGTATTTGACTATTCCTATGCGTGGGGGGTTCAAAGCTCTTTTGCTACCATCATGAGCTACAAGCAGCCTGTGCTGATGTATTTTAGTTCGCCTGCCTTAACGACGAAATGTGCCGGTCAACCCTGTGGCTATCCCGAAACCGATAACGCAAGAAGTTCGGATCAGTCCAAATCGGTTAATTATACAGCGCCGATAATAGCGAATTTTATGCCGACAACAGTCAGTACGCCCATTTTGAAGTAGTCGACTTTATGGGGTTTTATAAATCAATGCCAAGTTGACATGGAAGTGCCGGACTTATTTTGATCTACCCAATCTCTCAATTGCAATGCAACCCAGGCGCCATCATCCAGAGTCAGGTCGTGACCTGCCGATTGATGGCGCTTGAGTTGCAGGTGCCATTTTTTGTGTATCGTTTCAGAGCAGGCAGGCGCTACCAGACGATCGCATTGTCCATTTAAAAGTAAAACGGATTGATCGGGTTTTGTATCACCTGGCCGATAGGTTGCAGCAGCTACAATCTGACGGAAGCAGTTTTTAAGGCTTATCGGGCGATCATGTTGTATCTTTTGCCAGGCATCAATCAATTGTTCGTCCTGCGCTCGAAAGTTGCTGACCAGCTGTAAAATGCCCTTTTCCCGCTTTCGTAAGTCGGTTGTCGCGGTTAACGCAATAAATTTTGGATAACTTTGCCAGCGTAGCCGCTGATAAAAAGGGTTTAAATCGGCAAAGCTGGTATTGATAAGAGTTGCACCGCAGATGTCTTCAGGAAAGCTTCGCATCCATTCCCAGGCAACCATGGCTCCCAGCGAAAGAGCCAGAATGGTTACGGGTTGCTGAATGCAATTATTTTCGACGGCATAATTACGTACAGTCTCGGTTATCGCTTTGATAGAGTTTGGACTGGCTTCCCGATGAAAGCGTCCTGTTCCGGGCAAGTCCAGCAATGTTAGTTGTGCATCCGGAAATGTGGTTTGCAAAAGGGGTATAAAGTCGCCCCAATGAGCAGATTCACGTGCCAAACCGCGTAGTAAAATCCAGTTCCGGCCTAGTGTTTCATTCATACCAAAGCTCTAATGCTTTTTTTTCAAAGACCACTTTTTGTTCAGGCTTCAGTTGTGCCCATTTTTCCGGATACAAAATACTCCGGTGTAGAAAATCAAACAGCATAAAGTGCCTTCGAAAAATTCGTTGTTGCCGATGAGGTAGAAGCGGATGAAACAAGCCATGCCTTGAGAAAAGGTGCATGGGGCTCTTTCGTAGCCAAAGCCATGAACCCATTTCCAGAGTCAAAGGCAAAAATAGTTGATCTTGCGCACTTGATTGCACAAAAGTATCAAACAAATAATCCCATAGATCACCGTTGATCATATATTCCTGACATGTGGGTTCAATTCTATAGATATGGTGCTGGTAGCATCGATCGAATCGTTCCTTTAAAGCCAGGGTTTCTGCAATAAAGGCAAACGGCATTTTACGTGAGGCGTAGGGAAACCATAAGCGGTCCTGAATGCCGAATCCTGAGTGCAAATCCAGCGCGATGGACAGTGGAGATTGAAACATCCGGGTCTCCACGAGCCGGCACAAGGCTTGTGCTTCACTCTCCATCGTCAATTCATTGCCTCGAAACCACGGTAAGCGAGGTGAGAGGCGATGTCCGCTGTAGAGGCGGGAGCCCCCCGCACGGCTTTCTCATAAAAACTTTACTTGCCTGAGCATTGATTCCAGGGTAGAAACAGAATC
>CXWL01117121.1_pt1 | contig 13690 bp, 14 predicted proteins | sample 590931 | NCBI WGS metagenome assembly CXWL01 (sample SAMEA3498368, study PRJEB10139) | groundwater metagenome | biome: water well; material: biofilm material | place: Germany | collected 2015-04-27 | reverse complement strand
ATGTTCGCAATGACCGCAAGCCGAGTAGAGCCATGGCACGCCGACGCGGTCGCCTTCTTTCGCCGTCGTCACGCCCGATCCGATGGCCACGACCACGCCGATCCCCTCATGACCCGGAATGAAGGGCAGGGTTGGCTTTACCGGCCAATCGCCACGTGCGGCGTGCAGATCCGTGTGACATACGCCGCAGGCTTCAGTCTTGACCAGAATCTGGCCGGGTCCTGGTGTGGGGATGTCCCACTCGCGCAACATCAATGGTTGTCCGAACTGTTCAACGACAGCTGCTTTCATGGTGCTTGTCATGGTTTGCTTTCCGTTTTTGGTGGCACGGGTTGACTGACGTTCAGTCTGCGTACAAGGCCATTTTTCGATCTGCGCGGCATTGCGTGGACGGCGACGACGCCGACAGCACCGTTTGCAATCGCTTCTTCCCGTAGGGATGTTGATCATATGCCAGTAGCGGGCAAACTCGTGTGCGCACGTGCTAGGCGCGCGATGCATAGGCCGTTTCCATGATGTACATCAAGAAGCACCGGGAAAATGAGTCCCAGACGGGGCGCGCTTGAAAAATTCCTGTGAGAATCGAGCACGACTGATACCGCCGAAGCGTTCAACCTTACCTTGCTAAACGAACCAGTCGGCGTCACGGGAGTCGGCAGCGGCGATTTGAGCCGAGCGAACGCGAGGGAACCGCTGCGCGTTCCCGGCACTCCTCCAGAGCGACCGGTCGGCAACGTCACCTTTTGTTGGAGGAGAAAGTCGACGCCCGCTGACATTTACCGGCGGCGGGAAAATGCTGTGTTTTTATACAGATTATTATGCACTGGCCGTCATGACCAAAATGCTCAAAATGCGCCAAGTTGGAGAACGACGACCTCGACGCCGAGCGCGCCCAGCAACTTAAGAATGGCCGATCACAGCTTGAGATTGGCCGCGATGTGGCCGGATTCGTCGGCGGGGCGATGGCCCACGCAATGTTGGGTGCGGCTAAAGAAAGGATTTGCCCCGAAATCAAGAAATGATCTGACTGCTATTTGGCAAGTGGGACTCGCGCCTGGCCCCGGGGGCAGAGCCAAAGCCACCCTGCCGCTTGTCTCGGGAAATCGGTCGCCCCTCAAAAATTTTTTGTGCACGAAATAGCGAAATTTTTTCGTCGCCCACAGAGGACGATAACGATCTCGGAAACGAGCACCGTGTATAAAAAAGCATTGCCTGCTTTCATGCCTAGGATATACTGAGTGGCCTACCAGTAGTCGTCGAAGTCACTACCAAGGCGAGACAGAAAATGGATGACCTTTCAGGACCTGATCGGCGGCTCCCGTCGAATCGCACCCTTTCCGTAGTCGTGGACGTTGCTGTAACGTGCCGCGAAACCCTCGGGGAGAACGCCGCCAAGCTGATTTTTTTGAATCACAACATACCTTCTACGGTCGCGGCGCGAGTGCTATTCCATGCGCAAGAGCGCCGCGTTACCGAATTGGAGCGAGCGGCTGATGAAGCCGCCGGCAGCCACCCGCCTGGGGACTTGACGATGGACGGTGCGACGTACCTGGCTGCCGCTGAACGCGACGCCAAACTTGTGGCTGCTCTCCAGCGTGCGCTTCGTGCGGTGACGCTTACGCATGGAGAAGCTTACTCAGCCATTTAAGACGACTCTCCACTTTGGCCTGGGCCGTTTCTTGTCGCAGTCGGAGTATGAGGAAAAAATACGGCTCCTTGGTTCGTACCATATACAGCCTAGTGTACGACTTCCAACTTGGTTTTTTTGCCGTTGCGATAGGTGTAAAGGGTCAGCGCTGCATCGCTCAGGTCCCCGTAGGAGTCGAACATGATGGTCCCGGTCACGCCCTGGTACTTAATCTTTGCGATCTCCGGGATGTATTTCGCCGGGTCGGATGATTTTGCGTTTTGCATCGCGGTCGCCAGTACCATGACCGCGTCATAAGCGTACGGCGCGTAGGTCTGCAGGTCGAGGTTGAACTTCTTCTTGTAACGGTCGACGAAGTCGGCATATACCTTTTCCTGCGCGCCGCTCACGCCGCCCGCGACCGCACAGGTGACCTTGTCCTCGCCCACGCCATCACCGGCCAGCTCGGGCAACCGCTCCGAGCAAACACCATCGCCAGCCATGAATTTGACGTTGAGGCCCAGCGCCTTCATTTGTTTGAGCATAGGGCCTGCGACGGCATCCATGCCGCCATAGAAAATCAGGTCGACATTTTTGCCTTTTACCTGTGTGAGGATGGCGTTGAAATCGGTCGCCTTGTCATTGGTGAATTGGCGGCTGATGATCGTTGCCGAACCCGGCGCCGCTTTCACGCCCTTGACGAATTCGTCGGCCAGGCCTTGGCCAAATGCCGTGCGGTCGTCAATGACCGCCACGCGCAGCGCCTTCAGGTTCATGACGGCGTACCTGCCCAGGGTGCTGCCAACCTTGCTGTCATTCGCTACAACGCGGAAGGCCGACTTGAAACCCTGGCGCGTGTACAGCGGCGTGGTTGCCGCTGGCGTGATCTGGGGAATGCCGGCAGTGTGATAGATCTTCGACGCCGGAACGGTGGNNCACCAGCTTCTGCGCGACCGCCGTGCCTTGCTTGGGATCGCCGCCGTCATCTTCAGCCATCAGAACCCACTGGACCTTTTTGCCATCGATCGCGAACCCCTTGGCGTTCAGGTCTTCCACTGCCATGCGGGCACCGTTTTCGGTGTCCTTGCCCAAGTGCGCGCTCGGGCCGGAGACGGGGGAAACGCTGCCGATCCTGACGATATCGTCGGCCGCACAGGCGTTGGCGGAAATAGCGAGGGCAATAGCAAATGGAATGACATTGGTTGCGCAGCGCATATCGGCAAGTTCCCCTGGCGGTAGATTTTGTTCGGCGGATGGGGCAGGCAAGCGATGTAGCGCCTGCCTCTGATTCGTGTCAATTATCCAACATATCCGACCTCATTGCTTACCAAGCTGGAATTTCTTTAGTCGCTCCCGTCTTCTGAGAGCGCGCGCTTCCAGGGATTGGCCGTTGTCGATTTGGCTATTCGTAAGACGATTTGCACAGGCGCCGTTATCATCCCCTCGCGGGAAATGAGAGCAAAAAAACTATACGCAACGTGCGCATAGTTTCGCTAGCCTAGGTACAATCGACATGCGTGCAACCTTCGTAGAACTGCCACCATTCATGCGGCACCGGGCGGAGTACCTGGACGACCAGACGTTTCGGCAAATACAGAATGAGTTGCTGAAGCACCCGGAGGCTGGCGATGTCATAGCCGGCACAGGCGGCCTCAGGAAACTTCGCTACGCCGATCGCAACCGCGGAAAGGGCAAGCGGGGTGGACTTCGCGTGATTTACTACTGGTGGGTGGCAGCGGACCAGTTCTGGCTGTTCACTCTCTACGATAAGGATGAGGCCGCTGATTTGACTGCGAGCGAACGCAAGGCGCTTGGCGCTTTGCTGATCCGCGAACTGGATGCAAGGGGTACGAAATGACGAAACGAAATTTGTTTGCCGAGTTGGAAGAGGGATTTGATGCGTTAGCGGACGAGCGTGCCGGCAAGCTTACGCTCAGAAAGCAATCCGTCGAGTACCAGCCACCCGTAGAGATGACAGCCGCCGATGTGGTGCGTGTGCGTACCAAGCTCAACGTCTCGCAGCCGGTGTTCGCGCGCCGGTTCAGGACTGAAGTGAAAACAATCGCCAACTGGGAACAGGGCAGGTCCAAACCCAACGCGCAGGCAGCGATACTGCTCAAGCTGGTTGATCGCCACCCTGAATTGCTCGACGAGATAGCTAATCTTTGAGGTCTATTTTTTAGGCCCGAACCGGAAGTCATATACGCTTCCCAATGAGCCAAGTTCAGGTGAACGGGAGACGTGATGATGAGAAAATGTTGGGAAAAAACCTTGTTGCTCGGCGTCACGCTGGCGCTGTCTGCAGCGATTGCGCCGCCTGCTTTCGCCCAGCTCGAACCGACGGGCGAGCCGCCCGCAGCGACAGGCTGGCGCGCCGAGACCGTCGCCGAAGGCATCCCGCAACCGTGGGGCATCGCCTGGTTGCCCGACGGCCGGCCGCTCATCACCAGCAAGGAAGGCACGCTGCACATACTCAACGGCAAGCGGCTCGACAAGGTTCCGCTGGAAGGGCTGCCGACGGTCTTCACCGGCGGGCAGGGCGGCTTGCTCGACATTGCGCTGCACCCGGGCGACAAGGTCAATCCGCGCGTCTACATGACGATGTCGACCGGGACCGCGAGCGACAACCGCACGATCCTGGTGCAGGGTGTTTTCGACGGCAAGCGCGTGCACGGCATCAAGACGCTGTTCCGTGTCGAGCCGGGCAAGAGCGGGGGCCAGCACTTCGGCTCGCGCCTGCTGTGGCTGCCGGATGGCACGCTGCTGATGAGCATTGGCGACGGCGGCAATCCGCCCCAGCGCGTGGGCGACAGGCTGGCGCGCGACCAGGCCCAGAACCTCGGCACCGACCACGGCTCCATCCTGCACCTGACGGCCGAGGGCAAGCCGGCGCCCGGCAATCCGCTCGCAAGCCGTGAGGGTGCGCGGCCGGAGATCTGGACCTATGGACACCGCAACATCCAGGGCCTGGCGCGCGACCCGGTCTCGGGCCGGGTCTGGGCCACCGAACATGGGCCGCGCGGTGGCGACGAACTGAACCTGATTGCAGGCGGCCAGAATTACGGTTGGCCGCTGCAAAGTTATGGAGCCGACTACCGTACCGGCGAACCGGTCGGCCAGCGAACCGTCGCGGGAATGACGGCGCCGAAAGTCGCATGGGTCCCGTCGCCGGCGCCGTCGGGCCTGGCGTTTTACACGGGCAGCCATTTCCCGCAATGGCGAGGCAGCCTGTTCAGTGGTGGCCTAGCCAGTACCGACATCCGCCGCATCGCGCTCGACAAGGACGGCAATGTCGAAGGTCAGGATCGGCTCGATATCGGCGCGCGCGTGCGCGACGTGAAGCAGGGACCGGACGGTTTCCTGTATGCGCTCACGGACGAAGCGCAGGGACGCCTGCTGCGCATCAGATCCGCGAACTGAATACACGGGTACGAGACCTGGCTACTTGATCAGGCAGCGCGAGCATACGATGCCATCACAGCTGATCCAACGCGCGCTGTGAGCCGTTGATGGCGTACCCGCACGGCTCGCCGCCGAACCTCAGGCGGCGATCAGGAAATGAAGAGATGCACGATGGTGTACAGGCCCGAAGCGGAAGACTAGCGTTAGCTGCGCGCCAGCATGACACCCTGGCCGCGATGACGCCGGCGCAGGATCAGCATCGCGCCCAGGCCGAGCCCCAGCAAAGGCAAGCTGCCCGGCGTCGACACCACGCCTGTCACGCCCTCGATGACGTCGTTCTGGCAAGTTTCGCCCCAATGCATGGCGAACGACGCGAAATTGACCAAGTCGGTGGTGGCGACATCGATGGTGAACTTCAATTCCTTATTTGCTGTGATGGAGTACTTGCCGGTCAGGCCAGTAAAACTGACGTTTGCCGCGTTGTTATCGGTTTTCACCGCAGTAGCCTGGCCGTCGCGGTAAATGCACGACGAGGTGCACTGCAAGAAGGATCCCGAATTGAGGATATTGGCCGCATTGTTCGTACCATTGAGTTTGTAGAGCTTGAAGGTATTGCCTTCGCTGGCGTTGCTCCACCGGTCGTCCAGGCTGAAGCCATATTGCCATTTGGTCCCGGTCGCGGCACTGTCGGTAAGGTGGTGAGGGTCGGTCCCAGCCGGATTCCAGGCATTCGCCAGGAAGACATCGCCATACCCGATGCCTTTCGGCGCAGCCCACGTATCGGCGCCGGCGTTGCCGGCAAAATTGGTCGCGATCGTGATCGTCAGCACCGTGCCAACACGGGTGATCGTGGCGCCCTGGATGTCATAGGTACTGGCGCCGATGACGTCGCCGAGACCGTGGTCGTTCCCGCCCCAATAGGCGGTGTTGCCGATATCAGTGATCCCGCCGGCCTGGGCGCCATGCACCGCCAGCATCGCCAATGCGGCAAATACGATGCTGAATAGTTTCTTCATGATGAATTGAGTTCCCCGGACTGGTTTGTAATCTTTATAGCACGATTCATGCCTGGAATAAACAAATGTTTATAAACAGGGGTTTAGGAAAACAACGCGTCAGCCGCTCGCCGCAACTGTAAGAATTTCCGACGTTTGACAGGCGCGGATGTGGCGCGCGCGGCGCACGCCTGGGACCGGAGTGCGCCGGAATTCAAAAATTATTGCTACGCAACGTCTTACATGCCAACATTCGCGGATGAGTCTTGCAAAACCGACTTCAATAAAAGGACGTTCATGTGGCATATCAACAACAAGCTGTCGGTGATCGCTCTCCTTACTGCAGCGATGCTCCTGAGCGCGGCCCTGACCGGCTGCGAGCAGGAGTCGAACGCCACCTTGCGCTCCCAAGCCAGGCAATACCAGCAGAAAGGCGAATTTAACGCGGCCTCGATCCTGCTCAAGAATGCCCTGGAGGCCAGCCCGGACGATGCGGAAGCGCGCTACCTGCTGGCGACGGTCCACCTCGACACCGGCGATGCCGTGAGCGCGGAAAAGGAAATCCGCATGGCGCTCAAGCACGGTTACTCGGCCGATGCGTCGATGCCGGTGCTGGGCAGGTCGCTGGTGCTGCAGGGCCTGTTCCAGAAGGCGATCGACGAAACCGAACAGGCAGCGGCCAGGAATGGCGCGGAACTGCTGTGCGTGCGCGGCGACGCCTACCTCGGAATGGGCAAGCGCGACGATGCCAAACTGTTGTATGACAAGGTGCTGCAAGCCCAGCCGAAATACCCCGCGGCGCTGATCGGCCTTGGCCGCGTGGCCTACCTGGCGCGCGATGCCGACGCGGCGCGCAAGTACTCCGATCTGGCGCTCGCGGCCGAACCGCGCAACACCGACGCGCTGCTGTTCAAGGGCGACCTGCTGCGCGCGCAGAACCAGTCTGAACAGGCGCTCGCGACCTACGACCAGGTATTGGCGATCAATCCGGCGCACCGTACGGCCCATGTCGAAAAGGCCTACCTGGAAATTGCGCTGGGCAAGTTCGAGGCCTCCCAGGCCGATCTGGACGCAGCAAAGACCGCCACGCCCGGCAGCGTGCTGGTGGCCTATACCCAGACCTTGCTGGACTTCTCGCAAGGGAAGTACTCGGATGCCCAGGAATCGATGCATAAGGTGCTGCGCGCAGCGCCCGAGCACATGCCCAGCGTCCTGCTGGCCGGCGCCATCCACCTGAACCTCGGTTCGCTGCATCAGGCCGAGCACCACCTGAGGCACTACCTGGAAAAGAATCCGGACAATCTGTACGCACGCAAGATACTGGCGTCGACGCTGCTGGGCAGCGGGCACACGTCGGACGCGCTGAGCGTACTCGCGCCCGCTTTGAAAGAGGCGCAACAGGACGTGCAATTGCTGGCACTGGCCGGCGAATCGTATATGCAGGCGAGCGATTTCAACAAGGCCGCGGAATACTTCGAGAAGGCCAGCGCGCTGGAGCCGAAGGCGGCCAACCTGCGCACCTCGCTGGCGTTGAGCAAGCTGGGCAAGGGAGATTCTGCGCAAGCGATCAGGGACCTGCAACTGGCCACCAGGCTCGACGGCAAGTCGCAACAGGCCGGCATCGCGCTGGTCAGGACCGAACTCGGCCTGCAGCATTTCGACAATGCGTATGCAGCAGTGCTGGAGCTTGAAAAAGGACAACCGGACAATGCTGCCATCATGGATTTGAAGGGTACGGTCTACCTCGGCAAGCAGGATCCGGCGCGCGCGCGCGCAAGCTTCGAAAAGGCGCTGCTGATGCAGCCATCGTATTACCCCGCTGTCGCCAACCAGGCGCAACTCGACTTGCGCGAGAAGAACCCTGCAGCGGCCAGCCAGCACCTGCACCGCTTCCTCGAGAAGAACAAGACCAGCATCGAGGCAATGACCGCGCTGGCGACCCTGGCCGGCAGTAACGGCAAGATGGAGGAGGCAACGAATTGGCTGGAGCAGGCCAGCGCGGTAGATCCGAACGCGATCGCACCGGCAGTGAACCTGCTTGCGGTGTACTTGCAGGCAGGTAAAAACCAGAAGGCGCTCGACCTGGCGCACAAGCTGCAGGTGACCCATCCTGACGATCCCGACCTGCTCGACTTGCTGGGCAAGAGCCAACTGGCCAACGGCGCACAGGACGACGCGCTGGAAACCTACAAGAAGCTGGCCGTGGCGCTGCCAAGGTCGGCGCAGGCGCAGATGCAGGTGGCGGCGCTGCAGCTGTTGATGAAGAAGACGGCGGGGGCGGAAGACTATTTGAAGGCGGCGCTGGCGATGCAGCCGGATTTCCCGGCGGCGCAACTGGCCCTCGCCGAACTGTATGCGCGCAAGGGTTGGCATGAGTTGGCGCTGATGGTCGCGGGGAACTTGCAGAAGAAACATCCAAAGGCGGCGGCAGGATTCCAGCTCGAAGGCGATGTGCTGATGGGACAGAACAAGGCTGCGCAAGCCTTGCCCGCCTATGAGCAAGCGCTGGCGTTTAACAAGACAAGCGAATTGACCATCAAGACCGTTAATGCGCTGCGGGCCGCCGGCAAGCCGGAGGAGGGCGCGAAGCGGCTGGCGCAGTGGATGCAGCAGCACCCCGGGGATGTCCGGGTCCAGTTGTACAAGGCCGAAACGCTGTTGGCCGACAAGCAGTACAAGTTGGCGGCGGGGCGGCTCGAGTCCACCTTGAAACAGTACCCGAAGAACGTTGTGGCCCTGAACAACCTGGCGCTGGCTTACCAGCTGTCGCAGGATGCGCGGGCGCAGCAGGTGGCGGAGGAGGCTTACTCGCTGGCGAGCGACCAGCCGGTGGTCATGGATACCCTCGGCTGGATCTTGGTGGAGCGAGGCGACACGGCGCGTGGCCTGTCCATCCTGCAGAAAGCCAATGCGCTGGCGCCGCAGGCGCGCGACATCCGCTATCACATGGCGATGGGCTTGTACAAGACCGGGGCCAGGGAGGCGGCGCGCAAGGAACTGGAATCGCTGGTGGCGGGCAATATGAAATTCGCGCAGGCGGATGAAGCGCGCGCATTGCTCAAGCAATTACAGTGACGCCGGCCTGATCCGGCCGGGAGGTTCGAGCTTCCGATCGCAGCTTCATCCGCGATACGCCGGGCGACGCCAACGGGACCGCGATTGTCCATCAGACTAATAATTCTGCAGTACAATCTTTGGCGTTGGGCACTGCGTTAAGGCAGGCCTGACATTCATGATTGAGATTTGATGAACGAACATAAGATTCCCCGGCCGGGCCGGTTTCCAACGATGGGCAGTTCGCTGCGCGCCGAAACGCTTGCAGTATTGCTGTCGTCGGACGATATGGCCGGCGTCGAGAGCCTGTTCGAGCATCGCAAGATCTCGCTGAACACCGTCATCCGCGCCTTGATGCGAAAGTACGGCTGGCCGATCGAACGGCGCGATTTCCCGACCAACACCGCAGACGGACGGGCGGCCTGGGCATCGGTGTATTGCCTGCCGCAGGAAGTGGTCGACGCGGCGCTCGAGGCGGGCGGGCGCGACTGGGTCGAGGGCGTCAGGGCGGCGCGTGCCGGCCGCTCGCGCCGGGCGGTGCGCCGATGAACATCACCATCAGGACCGCGCTGCCCGGCGAATTGGCCTGGATAAACGAGCGCTATCGTGAAATCGATTTCGTCCAGTCCACGGTCAAGGATTTTGGCGTCGTGGCGGAAGTCGACGGCAGGCCTGCCGGACTGGGCCGCATCGTGCCGATCGCGGTGCGCGTCGGCGAGCTGGGCGGGATGTATGTGTTCGACGAGTTTCGTGGCACCGGGCTTTCGAAGCGGATCATCGGCTTTCTCGCCGACACGCAGGACTTCGACTATCTTTACTGTCTGCCGTTCGGTAACCTGGAATGCCTGTACGAGGGGTTCGGGTTTCGCCGCTTGAGCGATATCGCCGGCGTTCCAGACTCGGTGCTCAAGAAATACCGGTGGTGCGCGGAGTTCTATCCCGAGCCTGTGCTGTTGATGGGGCGGCAACTCGGCACTGGCAGCCTTACAGGTGCTTGTACATGATGGTGGTCGAGTCGAGCCGGCCGGCGTCGCGCGCATCGCGGCAGAATTCGGGGATGACGCCGACGGTGTTGTAGCCCACGGCCGCATACAGCGGCTCGGCGCTGTCGCCGGTACGCGTGTCGAGCGTCAGCAAAGTCCGGCCCAATTCACGCGCGCGGCGTTCCAGCTCAGCCATCAATGCCAGCGCGATGCCCTGGCGCCGGAAGGCCGGATGCACCAGCAGCTTGCGCACTTCGGCGCGGTGCGGCTGGTTGGGCGGGGTGTCGTAGTCGAGCTGGGCCGATCCAACGATGCGTTCGGCTTGCCGCGCGACCAGCAGCAGGCGGCCGCCGGCTTGCACGCCGGGGAGTACCTTTTCCGACCAGAATGCCTCGCTGTCCGCTTCCCGGTAGGGCAGCACGAAGCCGATGCTGGCGCCGTCGTGCACGCATGCATGGAGCAGCGCGCCGAGCTGGGCAAGATTGACCGGGACGCCTTCCGCCGGCAGCGTCGAGATGATGGTATTCGCGTCGCTCGTCATGGCGCCTGTCCTCACACAATAAAGATGAAATATCTCGCCCCGGATTGCTCCGGAGTGGCGAAGGCGCTCGCGCCGAACAGCTGGTAGCGCAGGCAGTCGCCCGGTTGGAGCTGCCAGGTTTGACCGTCGACGGTGATGTCGAGCCGGCCCTCGACCAGGTGCAGGTGATGTTCCAGCCCGGGCCGTGGAGAACTGGCGTAACTGATGCGCGTCGCCGGGTCGAGTTCGCATTCGATGAGCTCGCCCGCCAGCGCGTGGGCCGGAGGGGAAACCGAACGCCGCCGGAAACCGCCGGCCGGATCGGTCCACACCGGCTGGGCGTCGCGCACAAGCAGCGGGATGAACTCGTCTTCCACCATGCGCATCAGGCGCGACATGGTCAGGCCATAGGCGGCGCACAGCTTGCCGAGCACGCTCGCGGTGGGGCTGACTTCCGCGTTTTCGAGCCGGGACAGGGTGGCGCGGCTGACGTTGCTGAGTTTGGCAAGCTCGTCCATCGACCAGCCGCGCTCGGCGCGCAGCGTTTTGAGGCGCTGCGCAAGGCGGAGGTCGGTCGCGGAGTCGTCGTTGAGATGATTTTCCATATATGGAAAAATATCTCATATATGGAATGAAGTCAAAGGACTTCGGATCAGGATTTCTTCCGGTCCAGCTGTTCGATCGTGGCGGTCGATGGCTTGCGGGCTTTCTGCAGGCGGGCGGCAACGGTTTCCGCGTCGCGCAGCGTGCGGATCAGGTTCAGGCCCGCCAGCTTCTTCAGGTCCGCATCGCTCCACCCGCGCTTGATCAGCTCGGCGAACAAGGCCGGGTAGGTCGCCACATCTTCCAGTCCCACCGGCATCGGCGCGCCGCCGTAATCGGCGGCCAGGCCCACGTGACCCGGAATGCTCACGGTATTAACGGAAAGCAATAGCCTAGCATGACTTGATTTGCGCGTCGCATCCTCTCTCGCTTTACTGCTGAGAACAGGCTATGCTGATGGCTCGACCATATGCCCGGCCATTGCTGCGCCATCGAGCTGCATGAGTCTTGTCACAGCAACCAATCGCGCTGCCTCACCTGATCTCGTCAACCGGCGCCTGGTCGGCGGCTTGCTGCTTTCAATCATCTTCCACGCGCTGCTGCTGTCGCTCCAGTTCGGCGTGCCGGGACTTGGACTGCCGTCGCCATTCAAACCGCTTCCGATCAGTATCAAGATTGTTCCCGTCGAGCCAGCCCCGCCGGCAGTGTCCGCGCCTTCGTTGGAGCAACCGCCGCCGCTGTCGCCCGCGCCTGCTCCGAGCGGGATGCGGCTGGTGGCCCCGGCGCCGGCGCCTGCTCCTCCGGTGGTCGCCGCGACCAAGCGGCCGGTCAAGCCGCGCAGGATCAGCAGGCCCTTGCCGCCGCGCGAACCGGTCGAGACCCCGACCCCCGTGATCGCCCAGGACCAGAATCCGAACGACAACTTTGTCGTCCCCTTGCCGCAGCCGGAGGACGCGGTGCAAAAGACCGTCGATCCCAAGGAAGCGCAGGAGGGCGGCGATGACGGCGCCGAAATAAGGGCGGCGCAGGCGGCGGAGGCGAAGCGCAAGGAGGAGCTGGAGGCTGCCGCGGCGAAGGCGGAGCAGGAGACGCAGGCGCGGCTGCTGGCGGCGAAGCAGGCCGAGGAGGAAAACCGCAAGCTGGCCGAAGATGCGGCACGCCAGGCGGCTGCGCGCGCCGAAGAGCAGGACCGACGCCAGACGGCGCTGCGGCAGCAACAACTCGACGAACGCGCCGTCCAGCAGCAAGCGGAGCAACTGGCGGCTCGGGCAAAGGCGGACGAACTCGCGCGCGCCCAGCTGGCGCAGGAGCAGTTGCGCAAGCAGCAGGCGGATCAGCTGGTGGCGAAACAGAAAGCGGACGAGCTGGCGCTGAAGCAGAAGGCGGATGAGCAGGCACTGAAACAGAAAGCCGAGGAGCTGGCACTGAAGCAGAAAGCCGAGGAGCTGGCGCTGAAACAGAAAGCCGAGGAGCTGGCGCTGAAACAGAAAGCCGAGGAGCTCGCACTCAAACAGAAAGCCGAGGAGCTGGCACTCAAACAGAAGGCGGAAGAGCTCGCGCTCAAGCAGAAAGCCGACGAGCTGGCCGCGCGCCAGCGGGCCGACGAGCTGGCGCGGCAACAGGTCGCAGAGGCGGCGCGCCAGCAGGCCGAGCAAGCAGCACGGCAACAGGCCGTGCAGGTGGCGGCCGCCGGGCAGCGCGAGCGCGAGCGGGCCGCGTCCGCTGCGCCGTCGACGGGCGCCGGCAGCAGCGGCGCCGGTTCGGGCGGCACCGGCGTCACCGTGCCGAACAACCTGCTGGGCAGCGAGGCCGGCAATCGGGTGCGCGAGCTGACCCGCGGCATCGACCTGCTCAGTGGTGCGCCACCGCAGCGCGCGCGCGCCGCCGACGAGCGGGGCGGGCGGCGCGTGGTGGTCGGCAGCGGCGAGCGCGATATTCCCCTTCGCATGTATGTCGACAGCTTCCGCCAGAAAATCGAACGCAATGGCGGAGTCGCATTTTCGACGACGGCGGCCGACCGGGTGCGCATCGATCCGCTGGTCAGCGTCGCGCTGCGCAGCGATGGCAGCGTCGAGGAGGTCACCATCGTGCGTTCCAGCGGGCACACCGAGACCGACAACGCCGTGCGCCGCATCGTGCGGGTCAACGCCCGCTACTCGGCATTTCCGCCGAACATTGCGGCCAAGTACGACGTAATCGAGATCCGCCGCATCTGGAGTTTCGCCGAATCGCTGAAGCTGCTGGAAGAACTACGCTAGCGGCGGTTCTTGACGCCGTTCAGCAGTTGCTCCGCCGTCCCCAGGTCTGCCAGCTTGATCAAGTGGTGGTCGAACCCTGCCTCCCTAGTCTTACTGTGTCACAAATTGTATCGAACTACATTGCAGCATGGGCAGCGCTGAAGCTGTATTGCGATCGTGCGCGCGATGAGTGCGCGCAGCGTTGGAATGGAGTCAGGTACGTGGCGTTGCGTTCGCCCTGCTGCCGCGAGGGATGTAATCGTCGAGTAGGGTAGTGATTTCTGGCCGAGTAGAGTTTTTTTTAGAGCCTCGATGATTGAGGCGCTGAG
>CXWL01007964.1_pt1 | contig 13692 bp, 12 predicted proteins | sample 590931 | NCBI WGS metagenome assembly CXWL01 (sample SAMEA3498368, study PRJEB10139) | groundwater metagenome | biome: water well; material: biofilm material | place: Germany | collected 2015-04-27 | reverse complement strand
CCGAAAGGTCTCGCGGCTGAATTCCGGCATCTGACCAGACTGAATCCGCTGGTCGGTGAACGGTAGAAACCGGACTATCTTCACAAAAGACCGTTCGGCTAACACAGCGGCAATCTGCGCCTTGCGATCGTGGGTGATCGGCAAGGTATACCCCTCGCCTTGTTTCCATTCCCACAAGGTCGGCGCCAACGACAATTCCAGCCCCTGCCCGGCTAGCTGATGAAACCGGTCCACAATCCGCGCCTTGTGCTGTTTGATCCCCTCCCCTTCCAACAGCAAGGCACACGCGAGGTGATGTCCCCACCAGAAAAGGGTTCGAAAGGTAAAGGCGTTCGAGTCGTGAAAGTGCTTTGGAAAGTCCAGATATTGGTAGGGGAAGAGTTCGAGAGACTCACCCTTCACGAACTGACAGTTGGCAGGATTGAAGCCCGGCGGAGTGATGAGAGTGGCCGACCCAGCTTCTTCTTTCAACGCTGCATGCGTGGCTGTGAGCAAGCCGCGCACCTTGGTCATGATCTTCGCCTTGGCGCGAAAGAATTGCTGGTCAGCCATTAAGGCCGCTTCTTCGTCTGAGAACTGTGATGGCGATGGCATGGCTGTCGATCGGCTAGATGACTGGCGTGAAAGGCGCCGGCTACTTCTGATGCGTTTCGAACTGGGAAACCGTCAGATCGTACTGCGCCCGGCATTCCGCACAGCGAACCCACACCGCATCTTGAAACACATCCATTTCACGAAGCGACAGAGCGGTAGCATGGGTACCCATACAAGTCTTGAGCCCCACGAGCCCATCCGGCTGTGCAGAGTCCGGTTCAGGCGCGGAAGAATCCCCAGTCGAGACTAGCCTGGTAACCGACTCGGTGGTCACCCGATGCACCATGCGGCAGGAACTGCACGTCAGCACCACAATACGCTCCGGCTCAACGCGCTTGACCGTCAGACAGAGTGGATGCACCGACCAGCATTGTTGGAGAAAGGCTCCACTCCGGATAATCTCTGCCATCGACCGTCCTCACCCCGAAACAGGTTGCTAGCCCGGTTCATTTGGTTGGTTTGTTTGGTTGATTTGGTTAGTTTCGTTCAACCAAAAAACCAGACAAACTAAATAAACCAAACAAACTAGAGTGCCCACAGAGCCACCATCACCACCATGCCGATCACGTAAGGAATCACGCAGGAATAGAGCACGGCCACCCAGGCACGATCCGGCGCGATATGCCGCGATAGCTGCTCTTTGTAGACGAATTCACGGGAGAGGATCAACACGGTAAGCATCAGCGCCAGCGTCCGAATGGTCCTCGACCAGGTGTAGGAACCGCTGAGGAGAAAGTTCGCCGTGAAAAATCCACTGAAGAGGAGGACCAACGGCGCCAGGATGAACCGGACTGTGTCGTGGGAAAAGGTATGCCACCAGCCCGGACGGGCCTCTACCGGGCTTGTTTGTGAAACAGGACTCACGACCCAACGGCCACTGGAGTCGCTGCCTTCGGCGAAGCAGAAGAGCGATCTTCTTGAGCAACGCGGCAGGTCTTACAGACGCGGGGACGGGCTTTCAGAAATGAAACTTTTCCATTGGCCAGGCAACTGTAATGGACAAAATCCTCGCACAAGGCGCAACGAGACCAGCCGCCGCTGAAAAACGTCTTATCGCGGTAGAGCCCCTCCTTACAGACTGAGCAAATCCGTGGCTCAATTCCCAGCAGCATCGGCTCCCATTTCCCCTCAGCATTTCTAATACTCATGGGACGGAAGTATAGCCAGCCACCACCATGAATACAAGCAGCGGCCGTTCCGTTGAGAGGAGAGTCTTAGCGAAAGAGGCCAGTCTCCATCGTTGCCATCAGGAGTGTCTACGCGTAAGTGTTTTCACTCTGATACAGCCGGTGCTGCGCGTGATGCCGGCAGGCACATCATGACAACGAAAAAACTCCATGCCGTAAAGGAGGAGGGACAGTACTTTGCAGAACGATTTGCCGTTTTTTTGCAAAAAATCAGGCAAGCAGAATGAACCTGGGAATACCACAAGTAGGAGGCGCTTAATTTGACGCCTTATGTAAGTGGCTGATTCTGTAGGTCTGTTGAATCATTTTGGCACTCGTTATTATCCGTTGAAGCATTCTGGCATTCGTTATGCTCATGCACCGACAAAGGTCTGAGTCTGCCCTTCCAGGGCCCATGAAGACTCAACAACGGTTAGTTTTCATTTCAGTAATATTATAGGAGGCTAGCGATGAAGAAATCCTACGTGGCAGTATGTCTATCGGTTGCCGCACTCATAGGGACCCTCCTGACTCCAGCCCTTTCACTTGCAGCCTTTAGATCTCAAAACATGCCGGTTCAGGCTCAGGTGAATGTCAATTGTAACTTTACATCAACTCCCACGATGAGCTTTCCGAGCTATGATCCGGCTGATCTCAACGCCCTCCCTGTGAACCCGCTCGCCGGCAGCATCGGGGTGAACGTTCGCTGTACGCAGGGCGCGATCGTCACGATCGGGATCGATACCGGGGCCCACCCTGGAACCGTACCTGGTTCCACCAGGGCCATGCAGCTTGGAGCAACGACCAACCGGCTGGGATATGATTTCTATCACGAAGGCACATTTACCACCCTGTGGACAAACAGCGGCGGAGGCCTGTACAGTCACACCGCTGTTAACAATGCGTCGGCTACTGTGACGATTCATGGAAGGGTACCGGGAGGTCAGGACGTCCCAGCAGGAACCTACGATGACATAGTTGTCGTGACGGTTACCTACTGATTAGTACGAATCAAGACAGGTGGGAGCGTGACCACGCTCTTGACGCAACTTACAGCGCCGCAGCTTGATTTCAAGTAGGAATCAAGCTGCGGCGCTTTTTAACGGAGTCGTGATGATTCAGCATAGTCCGCGCGCTTGGCTGCCGGTTGTGGGACTAATCCTTAGCATCACCCTGCTCGTAAGCGCCTCCTTTCCCCCAGGGGTACAGGCCGGAGCCCTGAGCATCAGCCCGGTACGGATCACGCTGGCGCCAGGGACCACGAGCGGGTTGATGACGGTCCGAAACGAGTCGCCTGATCCGGTTCGTCTCCAGCTCAGCCTGCACACCTGGCTGGAAAGCCCCGATGGCACTATGCAACTCGCTCCAACCGAAGACCTGGTGGTCTTTCCCGGGCTGCTCCAACTGAAGCCGAACGAGTCCCGAAAAGTCCGGATCGGACTCCCCGCTCAACAGGACATCACTGTCGAGAAGACCTATCGAGTCTTTCTTGAGGAATTACCCGGTTCTTCTAAAGCCGATCATAACCAGGTGCGGGTATTGGCGCGCATCGGTGTCCCGATCTTTCTTCAGCCCCGAGAACCAAAACCCGGCTGGACCGCCGCGGTCTCGCACCCTGACGACAAGGGGTTTCGCCTTCAGCTGAAGAACACCGGAAACGTGCATCTCATTCTTCAAGAGGTCACGCTGCGCGGCATAGGGCTCAAAGACCAGGCCATCTTCGACCAGACGTTACGAGGCGGCTATCTGCTGGCTGACTCCATCCGTACCCATACCATCAACGTTCCGCTTGCTGATCGAGCCAAACTAACAGCATGCCGAATACACCTCGTCACACCCGATGGGCCTCATGACGAGACGGTGGCATGCCCGCCAGGCCTCCAGAAGCAATAGACCGGCTCGACACGAGTGTAGAGGCAGGGTTGTTTCGATGCTGACCCCTTGGCGTACATGGACAGAACCCTTCTGCACCATCCTCGCGTGTGTACTGCTGTGGGCACCTCTGTCCGCATGGAGCGCCGACGAACCTCCCGAGACTGAACAGCGGGCCATCCTGGACCTGTTCGTCAATGAGGCAGCGTCGGGAGAAACAACCGCCCTGCTTCGGGGCGGGGATGTGGCGGTGAAAGTTTCCGACCTGTTACAGGCAGGGCTGCACGATTTTGCAGGAACGCGACAGATCATCTACGGGGCGGAATATGTCGCCCTCTCATCGCTGGCGCCGGACATGACATTCCAGATGGATGAAGCCAACTTGGCATTGCGAGTCACAGCGGACCCAAAATTCCTCCCGACGACATCGTTGAACTTCCGGCACGCACGGCCCCAGGGAACTGTCCAGCGCACTGACACAAGCGCATTCCTCAACTATAGCGTCAGCGCGAACGACTTCAGACAAGTCCAGGCGTTCGGTGAAATAGGCGTGAGCTACGAAGGGCACCTGTTCTCGTCCAACATTTCACGGCGAGCAGACGGGTCCATTGTACGGGGCCTCACCTCGCTCAAGCTCAACGATCCGATCGGACTCCGTCAGGGACAAGTCGGAGACATGTTTGCCACATCGGCCAATCCACTGGGAGGCGCGGCCTTTCTGGGAGGGATCGGCATCACAAGAGAATTCAACCTCGATCCGTATTTCTATCGATTCCCCGTTCCCAACCTGTCCGGAACCGTGCTCACTCCTTCCCGCTATGAGGTATATGTGAATGATCAATTGGTCCGTCGTGGCGACCTGCAGCCAGGCCGCTTCGATCTGGCCAACCTGCCTGCATCAGTCGGAAGTGGAAATATTCGTGTCGTGACTCGGGATAGTTTTGGCCGGACGCATGAAGTTGGATCGCCCTACTACCTGTCGACAAGGTTGCTGGCGCCCGGCCAGCAGGAATACGCCTACCACGCCGGCTTCGTGCGAAACGATGTCGTGACTCAGAGCTTTCAGTATCAGGCCCCCGCCTTTATGGCTCGTCACCGAATCGGCGTGCTCGATACGCTTACGCTGGGCCTTCGGGTGGAAGGGGATGCCAACCTCGTCTCAGGGGGGCCGACTCTGTCTTCCCGCATGCCCTTTCAACTGGGAGAAGTGGAACTATCCGTCGCCACCAGCTCTCACAGCGGCGATTCCGGCACCGCCGCTTCAATCGCCTACGTGTATTGGGGAAAACACTTCACCCTCGGAAGCACGCTAATCGCCATGTCTCCGCACTATTCAACGATCAGCTTGTCGGCCCACGCAGACCGCAAGGTGTGGAACGCGGTCGGATTCATCGGCATGCCCCTGGGCCCCCGCGCCAGCGTCACGCTCCAATATGCACAGGGATCGAGTCGAGACTATGGCTCCGTCTCGAATTATGGCGCCAATTGCAACGTGCGGCTGACCGATCGCTTCTCCTTGTTCTCCTCGGCAAACCATTCGGCCTCACAGTTGGCCGACGCTTCGACGTCGGTCTTTGTCGGCTTGAACATCATCCTTGGCCAGATGACCAACGCCACCGCTTTCGCCGAGCGCCAGGATGAGAAGGACAATACCGGGCTTCGGGTTCAAAAAGGGCTGCCTGCGTATAGCGAAGGCTATGGCTACCTTGTCAATGCCAGCACCGGCGAACAACAACGAGCAGATGGGCTGTTCCAATACCAGGGCCCCTATGGGCGCTATGAACTCCAACACACCATGAACGACGGCCGGGACAGCACGAGGATGACCGCCTCCGGCGCCCTGGTAACAGTGGGAACCTCCGCTGCTGCGACAAGACCTGTGACCGACAGCTTTGCAGTGATCAAGGTTCCGGGTGTCGAAGGGGTTCGGGGGTACCTGTTCAATCAAGAAGTCGGACGCACAAACAGCCGGGGTTACTTGGTCGTCCCGAACATGTTGTCTTACTACGGAAACACGTTGAGCATCGAAGACAAGGACATTCCACTGGGATATCGCATCGATGCCACACAGCAGACGCTGGCGCCACCCCTCAGAGGCGGCGTGCTGGCCTCGTTCCCGGTCCACCGGCTCCAGGCCATTACGGGGTCGATCCGCCTTACGGAAGAGGGCGGGGCAATCATTCCGGCGCACGGTGAATTCAGGATCGACAGCGGCGGCCAGCACTACGAGTCGCCCCTGGGGAAAAATGGCGAGTTCTATTTCGAGAATCTTCCGGCTGGACCACATTCGGGCATCATCGAATTCAACGGACGCCAATGCCCGATCGACATCGAAGTGCCTCAGTCGGCCGAGTCGTTTGTGAAACTGGGAATCTTGACATGCTCCGCCACCGCACTCTGACAAACGCCAGGATGGTTCTTGCCGCGGCGCTCTTTTCCATCGCCGTCCCCGATCTGGCGCGGGCCGTTTGTCAAATCAATCTTTCGACCCTTAACTTTGGGAATTATGATCCCCTGGAGACCAGCCCTGTCGATTCGGTCGGCGATCTGACATATTTCTGCTCCCAGCCTGTTCCTATCGTCACCATCACCATCGATCGAAGTGGAGCGGGAAACGCTCTCAACCGGCGCATGAACAATAATTCCAGTGGACAGGACGCCGACGCCTTGCTCTATAACATCTATCTCGATGCGGCACGAACGGCCATCTGGGGAGACGGCACCCGGGGATCGCAGATCTGGTCGGCTCCGAACCCTGCCGTGCGCACAAGAATAAACGTGCCGATCTATGGTCGTATTCCAGCAGGACAGAACGTCGGTGTCGGTGGCTATGGTGATACCCTGACGATCACGATCAACTACTGACGGCATTTCTGGAGCGAAAGAAACGGGCTGGACGAAGGGGCAGGAGAGCATGACGCGCATCAGAATAATGGCATGTCCCGTTGGACGGATGACGCTGGCCCTATTGGCAGCGCTTGCGATGTATTTTCCGCTCGCGTATGGCGCAACTAAGCAGCAAAATATGTCGGTCCAAAGCCAAGTCACCGTCAACTGCAGCTTTCAGTCCACCCCTTCGCTGAACTTTCTGAGCTACGNNTGCCGCTCGATCAAACGGCATTGTTACAAATCAGTTGCACAAGAGGGGCCACCACCACCATTGGCATCGATAACGGTACACACACCGGGCAGGCCCCCATAGGGACAAGAGCACTGGCAGACGGAAACAAGTATCTAGGTTATGACCTCTACCAAGATTCCGTTCGGGCCACCCTCTGGACCAACGCTGGAGCCGGGCTCTACAATTACGCCTCGACCAGCAGCCTCCCAACTACGATCAGCATCTACGGACGAGTCTTCCCCTCCCAGAACGTNNAAAAGCCGGTCAAACGTTCTGACCCTTTCCGTACTCTTCTCTTGACGCACCTCTCCATCTCATCCTTTACCCCTCACCCCTAACGTCTCCCGCCTTCCCCCAACCCCTTACGCCTCACCCCTTACCCCTCACGTCCCCCAACGGTTTGACAGCCCCCAAGGCCGTTTGTTACCCTCCGCGCGGATTAGCGCCTGTCGCAGCACACGTAATTTATCCCATGAACATCAAAGAATATCTCGAACAGAAGAGGGTCGATGTGGATCGGTTCCTCGATGCCGTCATGCCAGGCATTGCCACGCCGCCCAGCACGCTCCACGAAAGCATGAGGTACAGTCTCATGGCGGGAGGAAAGCGAGTCCGCCCAATCCTTGCTATCGCCGCGGCGGAAGCGGTGGGACAGCCGGCGCCGGGCTTGATGCCGATCGCCTGTTCGCTGGAACTGATCCACACCTATTCCCTGATCCATGACGACCTGCCTGCAATGGACAACGACGACTTCCGGCGTGGGAAACCGACGAATCACAAAGTCTACGGCGATGCGATGGCGATCCTGGCCGGCGATGCCTTGTTGACGATGGCCTTCGATCTCTGCAGCCATCCGGACCTGATGAAGGGCTGCGACCCGGCGCGCCAAGTCCGGCTGATTCAAGAACTGGCCTACGGCTCAGGGAACATGGGGATGGTAGGCGGGCAAGTATTCGATATCCAGGCTGAAAATAAAGACATCGACCTCCCGATGCTTCAGAACATCCACAAGCACAAGACCGGCATGTTGATTCGCGCAGCGGTGCGGATGGGCGCCCTTGCCGCGGGCGCAAACGATCGCCAACTGGACGATCTCACGAGTTATGCCGAGGATGTCGGGCTGGCCTTTCAGATCGCGGACGACGTCCTCAATGTGACGGGAACGCGCGAGGAGCTGGGCAAAAATCCCAATACCGACGCGGAGCGAGGCAAGAAAACCTACCCGACGTTCTACGGGGCCGAGGGAGCCAGAAAGCTGGCTGACGACTGCGTGGCCCGCGCGATTGCACGCCTCTCCCCGTTCGGTCAGGCCGCCGAGCCCCTCCGGGAGATCGCGCGCTATATCACCTCGCGGAAGAACTGACCGGTTAGGGGTGAGGCGTAAGGGGTGAGGAGCGACACCCTGATGAAAGCACTATTCGACTTGAGCTTCACCCAGCCCCTTACCCCTTACCCTTCACACCTTACTCGCCCATGAAAGCTCTCGTCACTGGTGCAACCGGATTCATCGGCGGCGCAGTGGTGCGCGCGCTGGTCAAGCGCGGCCTCGACGTCCGCGTCCTGGCCCGTGCTGGCGCCGACCTCCAAAATATTCAGAATCTGACCGTCGAGCGGGTCGAGGGCGACCTGCGCGATCCGGCCTCGTTGCGCCGATCGCTCACCGGCTGCCGGCAGCTCTACCATGTCGCAGCGCACTATGCGCTCTGGGCCAAAGACCCCTCGATCTTTTACGACATCAACGTCACCGGCACCAAGAATCTGCTGGAAGCAGCCCGCGACGTCGGTGTCGAGCGGATTATCTACTGCAGCACCATCGGCGCGATCGGCCTTCCGCCTGGTGGAGGGCTCGGCACGGAAGAAACGCCCGTCTCTCTCGAACAGATGGCCGGCCACTACAAACGGTCGAAGTACCTGGCCGAACAAGAGGTCGTAAAACTCGCGAAAGCAGGGCTGCCGGTCGTCATCGTGAATCCGAGTGCCCCGGTCGGCGCAGGCGATGTGAAACCGACCCCGACAGGGCAGGTCATCGTGGATTTCATGAAGGGCCGCATGCCGGCCTATATCGAAACAGGCATGAATATCGTGGACGTCGATGACGTGGCAGCCGGCCATCTGCTCGCGATGGAGAAGGGACGGATCGGCGAGCGCTACATTCTGGGCAATAAAAACCTCATGCTGCGCGAGGTGTTCGAGATCATGAGCCGATTGACCGGCATCAAAGCGCCTTCGATCAAGTTGCCCAGATTGGCAATTCTTCCGTTAGCCTATGTCAATCAATGGATCGCGAATCTCACGGGCCAGTCCCCTCGTATTCCGCTGGAGGGGGTGAAGATGGCCAAATATAAGATGCACTACGACTGCAGCAAGGCAATCAGGGAACTCGGCATCCCACTCACGCCGCCGGAGGTGGCACTTGAAAAAGCTGTCCGCTGGTTCAGAGACCACAAGTACGTGTAATTGTGAATGTTGAGTGTTGAATGATGAATGTTAAATGGCGGACTCCCAAAAATCTCCTAATTCAACATTGAACATTCACCATTAAACATTACCCGTCGATGGACATTCTCGCCCTGTTCCTGGAAACGATAGTCTTCCGTCCCTACGTCTTCGTCTTTCTGGCCGCCTTCTTGTTTGCCGCGATCAAGCTGATCGGCTGGCCGCGAACCTGGCGGTTCTGGCTGATTAGCTGGGCCACGGCCTTCGTCTGTGAATTTTCGTCTACGCGCACCGGCATTCCCTTCGGGTGGTACCACTACAATGGCTCGACCGTAGGCCAGGAACTCTACTTCTTCGATGTCCCGTTCATGGACTCCATCTCGTTCAGTTTTCTTCTCTACGCCGCCTATTGCGTTGCGCTCTGTTTCATTCTTCCAATCGGATCGTCCGCTGCTTCCACATGGCCGATACTCAAACCGCTCCATCTTGATATGCGCGCACGGACGAGTTGGCCGGTGCTCTTACTGACCGCTTTCTTGTTTGCCTTTATCGATATGGTCATCGATCCGGTAGCCCTCCGCGGCGACCGCTGGTTCCTGGGAAAGATTTATTACTATCCGGACCCAGGCCTACACTTCGGCGTGCCCTTCGCGAATTATGTCGGGTGGGCCGTCGTCGGGCTCATCTCCCTTGCCATCTATTTTCCGCTCGAACGGCGACTCCCCGCACTCTCGCCGCCTCCGTCGGCCACGCCTCAACTCCTGTTGGGCGTCGGCCTCTATTACGGCGTTCTGGCCTTCAACCTCAGCATGACCTTCTGGATCGGCGAATCGTTCATGGGGATGAGCGGACTGCTGATGCATCTCCCCGTCATCGCCCTGCTGCTGTTTCGCCTTGCAAAACCGCGCAGCGCTGCTCAGTCTGGCTAGCCCTGTGGCAATCAGGCAAAAGACTTTGTATAGTGATTGCTTGCTGCCATGCGAACGAAACTGATCGTCTCCTTCATCGTCATGGGCGTTGGGATTGTCGGCGCCTTAGGATGGATAGGGTATCAATTGTTCACGACCGGCTTTAGTGCCAAAACCGAGCCTCATGCCCTGGAAGTCTTCATCGCGCGGCAAATTCGCCATCTGGCCATCCCGATCGAACAGCGAAACACGCAGAATCCCATCCCCTTGAGCCCCGACGTGATCAAAGAATCGCTGGCGCATTTCGCCGATCACTGCGCACTCTGCCATGCGAACGACGGGAGCGGCCAGACGCCCATCGGCAAGAACGTCAACCCCAAAGCGCTGGACCTCCGGTTACCCGACATCCAATCGATGTCAGATGGTGAGATCTTCTGGGTCATCCATAACGGTATCCGCTTCACCGCCATGCCGGCCTGGGGAGAGGGCGACCCAGCAGAGGACAAGGACAGTTGGAAGCTGGTCCACTTCATTCGCCATCTCCCACAACTGACACCGGAAGAACTCGGCCGGATGAAGGCGCTGAATCCCAAGACGAAGCACGATCTGGAAGAAGAGGCCGCCTTCGGGGAATTTCTACAGGGAAACGACGCGGCGGCAAAGACCGATCGCGGGCATCACCACTAGTCCGGTTTATTTTGTTTATCTGGTTTATTTGGTTCATCTGGTTAATCTTTCAACCAGACAAACGAAACAAACCAACAACGATCTTCATATACAGGGAAAAGGATTCACCCATGTGGTTACGCGTGATTATGATTCTCACGGGTCTCTTCATTGTGACGCCAAGCTTCGCCCACGGCGCCGACCTGCATGTGCTTGGGGCCATTATCGCCATCGACGCAAACCAGGTCGAAATCAAAACGCCCAAGGGCCAGTCAGTAAACGTGCGGCTCAACAAGCAAACCCGGTACAGGGACGAGAGCAATCCGAAAGGAGCCAACAGGCCTGAGGTAGGCGATCGTGTCGTCATCGCGGCCACGAAAGGCGAAAAGAAAGGCGCCAACCTGTTGGTCGCCACAGAAGTCCATTTTTCTTCAACCAAGCGCGTCCCGGTCCTCGTGCAGCCGGTTCCGACGCAATAACGTGATCGATGCCCATGCTTCACTCCAGACGTGAGCTCAACAGCCACCTGTTTAGCGGCGGGTTTCGCGCGGTGGTCATTCGAGTCTTGATCACGGGCATTGCGGTATTTCTGGCGGTCATGATCGTGCCGGGGCTGGAAATCGACTCGCTCGGCGCCGGACTCGCTGCGGTTCTCGTGCTCACATTTCTGAACCTATTAGTCCGGCCCATTCTCTTTGTGCTGACCCTTCCCTTGATCGTCCTCTCGATGGGGCTCTTTCTCATTGTGGTCAACGCACTCCTCCTGGAACTCACGGCTTACCTGGTCAGCGGGTTCTCGGTCACGGGATTTTGGCCGGCAATCGGCGGCGCGATCGTGATCAGTCTGGTCACCATGATCCTCAACTCCCGGATCGCTGATCACCGCCCCACTGATCCTCATTCATTCCCTCAACGCCCGCCCAAGATTATCAATCCAGACGAATAGGAAGACCGTTGGTCACGACTCAGGTAGATAGGCTGAAGGGGTTCAGGCTGAAGTGTTCGGAACTTCGACCTTCGGCCTATCTACCTGAGTCGTGACAATAAACCAAAACAACCAGATGTTCATTGAATTGCTCGGCGTGCGTTGTTACAATACGCGACTGACTAGCCTAACCTACGAATGACACCCACTGCTCCACAGAGTAAACCGATTCCTGAGACGCATCTCCAACGGACTTTGACATCCGTGCTCAACGAGTTGCCGGTCGACGCGGCGCTTGCCGCCGTGTTCCACCGTGACCAAGGCCCGCTGGTCAGCCATGCCGCACGAGGGTTCACGCCCCGAGACATTCAAGCCATTCTCAGAACGCTTTCAGCCCCTTCCATCGCTGCAGCGCCTCCCACGAGCGATCAGGAGGGAGGACGCACCATTCGCCTTCGTTTGATTACGCCGGGCACGAAATCGTTGCTCGGGGTTTCTCTTCTGCACCGGAACCGGACCTACGGATTCCTCGTCATCGGGCGAAAAGAAAGCGCCACGTTCGCAAAAAAAGAGAAGGGCTTGATAGAGCAGGCCAGCGACGACATCACGAAGGCGCTGGATCGCGAAGGGCTGTTCGATATGAATGTCCTGCTCAGCCGGCCGTTTGTCGCACACGAGCCGGTCCCCCCTCCTCCTTCTCCGACAGAAATGTTCACGGCTCCCGGAACACAGCTCACACCGGAACTCCAAGATAAGATTATTGCCGTCTTGACGGATGCCAACCAATACGTCGCCTATGATCGCATCTGGGCCTGCCGCTACGATCCGCTCGCAGGCAATGTCGAAGTCCTGGGACTGGCCGGCGATCTAAAAAGCGAACAGAAGGACGGCAAGAAAGATCTCAAGCCTGGCCACCGCCTCACGCTCGACAGCTCAGCCTCCGGCTGGGCGGTCCGCCATCGGAAGCCACGCGTGGATCATGATCTCGCCTCCACACAGGGTCGGTTCCTCGACCACAAATATCTCTTCAAGGACCGGCTTCTCTCCTCACTCGTCGTGCCGTTCTTCGTCCGGGGACAAGTAGGCGGGACCATCACCTTGGCTTCAAAAGAAGCCGGACGTTACCAGCAAACGGATGCCCGCACGCTTGAGCCGACTATTGTGAAGATCGCGGACATTCTCCAAGCACCCGCGCCAAACGGCCAGGCTCCCGCTGCCGGGCTAGCCGGCGCCCCCGGGGCAACATCAGCCCAGAGCCCCTCGGAACCCATCATCAGAAAACAAGAACGGCAGGCCGCGATCGGTGAGTTCAGCATGTTCCTGGCCACAGAAGTACGTGAGCCTCTCGCCTCAATCCGCGCCCAACTGGAGGAAGTCACGGGTGAAGGCATCCTCGACTTCGACCCGCAGACACGCATCGAGAACGCGATGCGAGATTTGATCCGCATCGAAGCCATCCTGAATGAGATTTTGGACTTTGCCAAACCGCTCGAACTGACTCGACGGCTCATCCGCATCCCCGAAGTGATCGAGAGCGCACTCACACTGATCACGACCGACCTCGAAGTCACCAGGATCCAGGTGACCAAGGACTATGCAACGATCATCGCACCGGTTCGCGGCGACGAAGCCAAGCTCCAGCAAGTCTTTCTCAGTATTTTCAAGAACGCATGTGAAGCGATGAACCCCGGTGGGCATCTCCATATTCAGGTCACTCAACACCGTGCGGGACGCGGCGTGGAAGATCATATCCTCATCAAAAACGACGGGGTACCTATTCCTGCAGAAATCGTTGATAAGGTCTTTGAACCGTTTTTCACCACAAAGCGGGCCGGCATCGGTCTGGGCCTTGCCACGGTGAAAAAGATCGTCGAAGAACATGGCGGCTCAATTGCCATCGGCAGCGCGCCAGGCGAAGGAACCACCGTCACCATCCGCCTCCCCGGTCTCAGCGCCGGTCCGTCCTATCGCGGACGCGGCCGCCGCAGGCCTCCCGCACGCCGC
>CXWL01044543.1_pt1 | contig 13693 bp, 14 predicted proteins | sample 590931 | NCBI WGS metagenome assembly CXWL01 (sample SAMEA3498368, study PRJEB10139) | groundwater metagenome | biome: water well; material: biofilm material | place: Germany | collected 2015-04-27 | reverse complement strand
TATTGGGGCAATGCGCTCGGCATCGATCCGCGCCGCGTGTTCTGGCATCGGGTCGTGGACATGAACGATCGGGCGCTGCGCGAGATGGTGATTTCGCTCGGCGGGGTCGCGAACGGGTTTCCGCGCGAAGACGGTTTCGACATTACTGTCGCCTCGGAAGTGATGGCGATCTTTTGCCTGGCACGCGATTTGAAGGATCTGGAGCGCCGGCTCGGCAACATCGTCGTGGCGCACACGCGCGAGCGCAAGGACGTGACCGCGCGCGATCTGAATGCGCATGGTGCGATGACCGTGCTGCTGAAAGATGCGTTGATGCCGAACCTGGTGCAGACGTTGGAGAACAATCCCGTGTTCGTGCACGGTGGACCGTTCGGCAACATCGCGCATGGCTGCAACTCCGTGCTCGCCACGACGACGGCGCTGAAGCTCGCCGACTACGTGGTGACGGAGGCCGGGTTCGGCGCGGACTTAGGGGCGGAGAAGTTCTTCGACATCAAGTGCCGGAAGATGGGGCTTGCACCCTCGGCTGCGGTGATTGTGGCGACCGTGCGCGCGCTCAAGATGCATGGCGGCGTCGCGAAGGAAGTGCTCGGCGTCGAGAACGTCGGCGCGGTTGCGAAGGGCTGCGCGAACCTGTCCCGGCACATCAAGAACGTACAGTCGTTCGGCGTGCCCGCGATCGTCGCGATCAACCGCTTCGACAGCGACACGGACGCGGAGATCGAGGCGATCCGCGCGGCGGCCAGCGCACAAGGGGTCGAGGCCGTGCTCTGCACGCATTGGCGCGACGGATCAAAAGGCACCGCCGAACTCGCGCGCCAGCTCGTCGCGCTCACCGACAAAAACGGCGCGAAGTTCCGCATGCTCTATCCCGACGACATGCCGCTCTGGGAGAAGGTGGAAACGATCGCGACGAAGCTCTACGGCGCCAGCGAAGTCGTCGCCGACACGAACATTCGGCAACGCTTCCGCGAGCTGCAGGCGGCGGGCTTCGGCAAGTTGCCGATCTGCATGGCCAAGACGCAGTACTCGTTCTCAACCGACCCGCTGCTGAAAGGCGCGCCCTCCGGCCACGTGGTGGCACTGCGCGAAGTGCGGCTCTCCGCGGGCGCGGAGTTCCTGGTGGTGTTCGCGGGCGACATCATGACGATGCCGGGGTTGCCGCGGGTTCCGTCGGCGAACCACATTCGACTGAACGAGGCGGGGGAGATCGAGGGGTTGTTTTGAGACCCCTTCTATATTCCCCATGAGACTCGCGACTTTCAACGTCAACAACATCAACTCGCGCCTGTCCAATCTGCTCGATTGGCTGAAGCGGACGCGGCCGGATGTCGTCGCGCTGCAAGAGTTGAAAGCGGCCGATACGCAGTTTCCGAAGCGCGAGATCGAAAAGGCGGGATACCAGGCGGCTTGGCGCGGCGAGAAGGCTTGGAACGGTGTTGCGATCTTGGCGCGCGGGTTTGAGCCTGTGATCACCCGCACGGCTTTGCCAGGCGACGCGAAAGATGGGCAGAGCCGCTATCTTGAGGCGGCGGTCAACGGCGTATTGGTTGCGGCACTCTATGCCCCCAACGGCAATCCGCAGCCCGGACCGAAATTCACGTACAAGCTTGCGTGGATGGACCGGCTCGTCAAACACGCAGCAGCCCTTATTGCGGAGGGCGTGCCTGTGATCATGGCGGGCGACTTCAACGTCGTACCGACCGATCGGGATATCTATGTGTCGAAGTCGGGCACTTACGCAAAGAACGCGCTGGTGCAGCCGGAAAGCCGCGAGCGATTTCGCCGTCTGCTCGCGCAGGGCTGGGTTGATGCGATCCGAAACCTACATCCCAACGCGCCGATGTATACGTTTTGGGATTACCTTCGAAACGCGTGGGCGCGCGACTCGGGATTGCGCATCGACCATTTCCTGTTAAGCCCATCGATTGCCGGGCGCTTGGTCGCGGCGGGAGTCGATCGCGACGAGCGCGCCAAGCCGCACGCGAGCGACCATGCCCCGGCTTGGATCGAACTCAAGGGTGAGGGGAAAATGCCGCGACGTGCAGCAAAGGCGCCTGCGAAGACCACTGCCACCACGAAGCGTGCAGCGAGCGCACAGCCGAAGCCGAAGAACGTCGCGGCGCGGCCGCTTCTGGTGATCGACGGCGACAACTTCGCTCATCGCTCGTATCACGCGTTGCCCAAGTCAATCATGCGCGCGGGCAAGAAGCCCGGCGGCGCGATCGTGGGCTTTGCCAACTTCCTGCTGCGCGTCTACGCGGCAGAGCAACCGCGTGCAGTGTTGGTCGGTTGGGATACGCTGGATGCGTCCACGTATCGCCACGACGCCTATCCGGCCTATCAAAGCGGGCGCGAATTCGACGACGCGCTGCTTGAACAGTTGGCATTGTTGCCGGAAGTCGTTACGGCGTGCGGCTTCGCCAACGCCAGGGGCGCGGGGTTCGAGGCCGATGATTTTCTCGCGTCCGCGGTCGCTGTGGAGGAAAAGCGCGGCGGCGAGGTACTGATTGCGAGCGGCGATCGCGACATGTTTCAGCTCGCCTCCGCGCACACCACGATCCTTTTTCCAAAGCCAGGCGGCGTGACGGAGCGGATGACGCCGGCGCAGGTGCGCGAGCGCTACGGCGTGGAGCCCGCGCAAGTGCCCGACTTCATCGCATTGCGCGGCGATCCGTCGGACAAGCTGCCGGGCGCCCGGGGCGTGGGCGAGAAGGGAGCGGCGAACCTCGTTCGGCAATTTGGAAGCCTTGAGGCTTTGCTGAAGTCGGGGCGATTCCCCGAGCAGGCCGATGACCTTCGCCTCTTCAAGAAAATCGCCACGATGAATCGCAAGGCGCCGCTGCCGCGACTTACAGACCAGACACCGACTTGGGGTACGGCTGCGGCGTTGATGCGCAAATGGGAACTGAACAACGTCGCCAAGCGAATGGAAGAGCTTGCGCGCGATGCTCAGGGATAAGGTGTTCCATCCTTGTGCACGAACCGGCCGTCGGCGTTGCTGCTCATCAAGTCGATATCGGAGCATGTGGTGACGTCGGCGGGCTGGCGCGAACCAACCTCGAGATAGACTGCCATCGCGCCCGACTTGTTGATCATGTGATGACCGTTGCCCGTCCCCTTCGCAAAGGCCGCGCAATCGCCGGCGCGCAGCACCGTCTCGCCGCCGTCTTCGACCAGCGTCAGTTCGCCTTGGAGCAGATAGACGAATTCGTCTTCGTGGCTGTGCCAGTGGCGCTGGCTCGACCAACCGCCCGGGGCTAAGCGCATTAGATTGACGCCGAAATCGCTAAGGCCGCCGGCATTGCCCAACCTCCGCCGTACACGTTGGGCACAAGGCGCGTCGAACGGCGGCGGATAGCCCGAACCTTTGCGCGCCGGAACTGCGTCGATGTCGATCTTGGGCATTGGGCCATCCTCACGGCGAAGTGCGGAGCGCAACATAGTCCAGCGGCGGGCGACTTGTAAGATTCGTGCGTACGCCAGAGGCTTTTGGCACCACAATTGCCGCATAGCACCAATGGACATGCGGGTTGCGCGAAATGTCTGTTGGAACACGTGCTAGGGGCGCCGAATGGGACGGCGCGTAGCCGCGATCACCGTGACGCGCGGGTGGCGGCGTCCTATCTTGCGTGCCTGTTCCACGACATGAGGAGAAATGACATGTCACTGCGGATCAACTCCGAAGCGCCCAATTTTTCGGCCGACACTACGGAAGGCAAGATCGACTTCCACAATTGGATCGGCGACAGCTGGGCAATCTTGTTCTCGCACCCGAAGGATTTCACGCCGGTGTGCACGACCGAACTCGGCTACATGGCAAAGCTGAAGCCGGAATTCCATAAGCGCAACACGAAGGTCATCGGCCTTAGCATCGATCCGGTTGCGGATCATCAGCGCTGGCTGAACGACATCGAGGAAACGCAAGGCAAAGCCGTGAACTACCCCTTGATCGGCGATCACGACCTGAACGTGGCGAAGCTCTACGACATGCTGCCCGAAGGCGCTGGCTCGAGCGCGCAAGGGCGCAGCGCCGCCGACAACGCGACCGTGCGCTCGGTCTTCGTCATCGGCCCGGACAAAAAGGTCAAGGCGATGCTCACCTATCCGATGAGCACCGGCCGCAACTTCGACGAAGTTCTACGCCTGCTCGATAGTTGCCAGCTGACGGCCAAGCACACCGTTGCGACACCGGTGAACTGGAAGCCCGGCGAAGACGTCATCATCCCGCCGTCGGTCAGCGACGATCAGGCCAAGCAAAAATATCCGGGTGGTTGGAAGACGATCAAACCCTACCTGCGCGTCATTCCGCAGCCGAAGTAGCATTCACAACCTCGAAGCGCGGGGCCCTTACCCCGCGCTTCCTCTCACCGGTTAGCGGCGGCGCGTCCCCGTTAACGCCGGTTTGATCTTGACTGACAGGGGCTCGCATGACCTCACACATTCCTAAAGCCACCGTCATCGGTTCGCCGGTTTCGCCGTTCGTGCGCAAGGTGCTTGTCGTTTGCGCGCTCAAAGGTATCGAAGTCGAGATCGATCCGATTGTCGCGTTCTTTGCCAACGAGGCATTCGAGGCGATTTCGCCGGTGCGCCGGATTCCCGTCTATCGCGACGAGCGCGTCACCCTTTGCGACTCCAGCGTGATCTGCCAGTACCTCGACGATCGCTACCCGAGCCCCAGCGTCTATCCGGCCGATATCGCCCGGCGGGCGGAGGCGCGGTGGCTTGAGGAGTATGCGGACACGCGCATGAGCGACGTTTGCCTCTGGCGCATCTTCAACGCGGCGGTGATCGGGCCCGCGATTTGGGGAAGGCCGCGCGACAAGGAAGCGATCGCGAAGGTCTTGGCGACGGAGTACCCCGTCATCATGGACTATCTGGAATCCAAATTGCCGCCCGGCGGGAATTTCTTCGGTGCGCTCTCGATTGCCGACATTGCTATCGAAGCGATCTTTCCGAATTTGGCTTAGGCGCGGGTCGAGCCCGACGCTGTGCGCTGGCCACGGGTCGCCGCATGGTTGGCGCGGTTACGCGCGCAAGAGCCGTTCCTTTCGCTGGAGCGCGCCGGCGCCGCGCTGATGCGGATCGCTCCGAGCGAGCAGCGCACGGCGCTCAGCGATCTTGGGTTCAAACTGACGGCTGAGACCTACGCGACAGCGACCGCAAGGCCGGGACCAATGACCATCCTCGCCTAGTGCCGGCGATCCTAGAGGTTGGACCAGATTTTCGCTGAAGCAATATGGTATCAACCTCCAACGCGCGATGCGGGAGCGACGATGGGCCTGTTCGATCATTTTCGAGTGGTGATGAGCGGACCGTTCGCACCGCAAGGTGCGGGCGAGATCGCCGATCTCCTTGAAGGGCACGCGCGTCGGGCTTGCGCGGAGCGGGGATTCAGCAATGCCGAGGTCTATTGCGGTGGCGGGGTTGTGACGCTGCTCCTCACAGAGCGCGACGCCTGGGAAGCGGTGATTGTCGGACGCAACGCCTATCGGTTTTATCCCGGATTCCTCAACGCCGACGGCGAGTCGATCACTTGGCCGAATATTTGGGTGGCGGACGACTATAACCTGGACAAGTTTACGACGGCGCTGGAGGAAGCATTCGAGCAGGCGGCACGTCCCGCCAACTAGGCGACGGCAGATCACCGCATTTTTTTCTTTAGCGTTTGGTGAGCAGCCTTCGCCCCCAGTGATAAAGCCAAACAACGATTGCGAGCACATACCCGCCGAAGCTAAACGCGATCAACGCGATCAACCACTTCAGTTCTCCAACAATTTCGCATTCGCTAGTCTCGAAGAAGCGTTCAACTGTTGTTTGGGGTTCGCACGGCTTCGAGTCTGGACGACGATCTAACCATCCAACCGTCGCATCACGAGCAACGCCGCCGACATCCGATACCGTGAACTGATCGTCGCCGCTGTAGTCCTTGCCTTCCGAGAAGACCCAGCCGAACGCGACTAACCAAACAAGTACTGTGCAGATCAACCACGCGGGACCAACGTCGAAATCGGTTTCACTGTCCATGCGATCTGCCCCCCCACTTTACGCTCGTTATTGCGGCGAAGTCCGAGCGTCATCAACTTTCGTGGTGCCGACACGGTGCCGACAAGCAGCTCCGCGAAGGTTCCTCGGTATCGCCAGATGTGTCGTAACTCGCAGATTTATGTGGTGACCCCGGGAGGAATCGAACCTCCGACCCACTGCTTAGAAGGCAGTTGCTCTAATCCGCTGAGCTACGGGGCCCTTAGGTGCATGGGACGCATCAATGCGTCCACTGGCCCTTGCGACTATACTTGAAATTGTCGGCGTAGGCGCGGACCAACCGTTTTGGCTCTTTCGGGTCGAAAACTTGGTGGGGGATCCGGTAGCGTTCCGCATAAGCGACCGCTTCGTCGCGGGTTTCGAACGTCAGGCGCACCTGACCCTTCATGTCGCCAGAACCCGTCCAACCCATGAGCGGGTCGATGCGACGGGCTTCCTCAGGTTCGAACTCGAGGACCCATTCCTTGGTATTGGCTTGTCCCGACTGCATGGCGTTGCGGGCGGGTTTGTAAATGCGTGCGAGCATGGAGAGGCCTTAGCGCTTCAGGGCCGCCGAAATCAAGACGTCACAGATGCTCTTTCAGCCAACGGACCTGGCCGCCCAGGAATCGGCTGTGCCAGGGTTCGTTCGCATAAGGGTCGAAATGACCGCAGTCGTAGAGTTCCAGCGTCTTCGGCTCACCCGCACGGTGGAACGCTTGGCGGGCGATATTGACGGGGATGAGGCTGTCCTTCGTCGCCACTTGCATGAGCAATGGTCGCGGGGAAACGAGTTCGATGAATGCGTCCGGTACGTACTCGGCGGCGCGGGCGATCGATTCCAAGCAGATGCTGTTCAGCCAGTTCGGCGCGACCTTCGCCGACTTCGTGAACCACTCATAGGCATCGGGCGCGGCAAGGAACGCGGGTTGGCCGGGCTCGGCCACGACCGGTATGGCATCGCCACGACCGCCCGCGCTCCTAACGGCCTGATCCTCGGCAAGCGTTCCCAACAGCCCGTCGAAGACGGGTCGCGAGATCAGCGCTATTAGGGAGTGCGGCACGTTCAGTGCGGGCACTTGCACGACGATCGCCTTCACACGGGGGTCGAGCGCACCTACGAACAGGGCGTGGGCGCCCGAAAACGACGTGCCCCAAAGTGCAATGCGCGCGCCGTCCACTTCCGGCAGCCGACTGACATAAGTGAGCGCGGCACGAACGTCTTCATGTTGAAGATGAGGAATGACGCGTCCGCGGGGTTCGCCGTCGCTTGCGCCTAAGTGGCGATAGTCGAATACCAGAACCGAGAAGCCCTCGGCACTAAATCGTTCGGCGTAGGACGCGAGATATTGTTCCTTTACTGCGGTGATACCGTGCGACATGACCACCGTCGGACGCGGCCCCTTGCCTTCACCCGAGTAGAACCATCCCCGGCAAGTCAAGCCGGCACTCTGAAAACTGACGTCTTTGCGCATGCTCAGGCGCTCCACGAATGCTCAATTGGATACGAAGAAGATTCACTGGCAGTTCGCAAATTGAACGGGCGGCGTTGCGCAAGTCTGCCCCCGGCCTGCGCTTGTGTGACCGGTGTCACAGCGGCGTCCACAACCGCCAACGCCTCGCCGCAAAATTTTGGTCGGGGCGGCGTGATTTGAACACGCGACCCTCTGGTCCCAAACCAGATGCGCTACCAGACTGCGCTACGCCCCGACATGAAGGGTGGGTGGAATAGGGCTTCGAGCGGCCCGCCGCAAGGCACTTCGCGCCGTGCGCCTATTTCTTGGGCTGACTCGGCCTTGCCCTCATGAGTTTAAAGACGCCTTCGGCGGTTAACACCTTGCGGCCGCCCGCGCTCAACTCTGCCCGGGCGAAGGCGAGCGTTCGGGTTGCGCGGGTCACGTGGGCCGTGCCCTCGACCCATTCCCCGGGGCGGACCATGTCGAGGAAGTCGACATTTAGGCGCAGCGTGACCGACGGCGCTTTCGTCTCGCGCCAGACAGCTGCCCCCAAGACACCGTCCGTGAACGAGCTGAGCCAACCGCCGTGCACGATGCCGTGGCCGTTGCAGTGATGGGCGAGCACCCTGAAGCCCTGACGAAAGATGCCGTTTTCGGCCTTGTGATAAACAGGTCCGTTGTGGGTCGTGAAGGGCCCGCGGCCTTCGCTCAGAACGAAGCCTTCTGGCGGGGCTCCCTCGTGTTTCATTGCACGGGATCAAAGATTGCGTGACGAACCTTGTCGCCCGCCTTGATGCCGAGCTTCGCGCTCAAGCCGCCGTTGATTTCGAGGACACCGCGGGCCTCACCCGAGGACGGGAGCCGCTCAAGGCTAAACGGGGTCGTGTTCGCGGCGATGTTGAGGATGCGGCCTTGGGCATCGACGAAGATGATGTCGAGCGGGATGTACGTGTTCTTCATCCAGAAAGCCACGTTCTGCGGCGGGTCATAGTCGAACAGCATCCCGTGATCCGCCGCCATGTTGTGGCGGAACATCAGGCCGCGGTTGCGGTCCTTTTCCTTGCGCACGACTTCGACAGAAAACACTTGCTCCCCGCCGGCGCTTTCGATCGTCAGCGGTTCCAGTTTGGCGGTCGGTGCCGACGTCACGACGGCAGGCGCGGCCACGAGCAGAAGCGACAGATAAATCAAGGCGTTCATGCGGCGCAGGATAGGCGTTGCCGGCTGGCGGCGGCAACCCGCTCCAAAAGCAGAAGGGGCGCCTTTTCAGCGCCCCTTGATCCTTCGTCTTGGCCGATACGGTTACGGCCGCGCCTCGAACTCGGCTGGCGCCATCATCCGGATCGGCCTCGGCGCGGCCATCACCTCGGGCAACAAGTTCACGTCCGTCGCGGACAGGCCGCGCTCCGTCGTCATCACGCGAACAAGCACCCTCTGGTTCTGGCGCAGTTCGCGAATTCCGCAACGGCGCAGCAGGTCCATGTGGACGAAGATGTCATCTCCACCCGCAATGGCCACCACGAAGCCGAAGCCCTTCGGCCGCGAGAACCATTTGCAGATCGCTTCGATCACCGGGCCGGTGGCCTCCGGCAGGACGATGTCGCGCCGTTGCTGCTTGGCATCGCCGGTATCGGTCTTGCCGCCGGCACTCTGGGTGCTTTTCGACGCCGTCCGCTCGTCCATGCTATGGACTTTGCGAGCCTGCAGACCCTTTACCTTTTGAATGACATCGATTTCGACGGTGGTGCCTTCCAATACAGCGTGACAGCCGTAAGCTTCGATGACCGACTTGTGGAGCAGGATGTCCCCTTCGACGTCTTCGGAGACGACGAATCCATACCCCTTTTCATGATTGAACCACTTAACGGTGCCCGTGACTCGGATCGCCCCACTCTCCGGCGACGGTGCGATTGATACTGGTTTGTCCACTGAACCGCTCCCTTGCCTTTTCGCGTGTCCACGCCTGCACAAGACGTGCGCTGAAAAGGACACTATCCTTTTTTTCCCGCCTGTAAAAGCCGACAGGCGAATCAATTTCACGTTTTAATCCCGTGAGGCGATTTTAAGTGTGGATGACAAGTTGTTGTTGCGGGTGGCGAGCGAGATCACACAACTTGTCAGCGGAACTTTGCCACAATTTCGCCATCTCCGTTGACGGCGACGATCATTGAACGAAGAGATAGCACCAACGGCGGAGCAACACCACGCATGGACATGACGGGCGAATACAAAATTGCTGCACCGCGTGTTCGCGTGTGGGCAGCGCTCAACGACCCGGAGGTGCTACGCCAGGCCATCCCCGGATGCGAGGACGTTAAGAAATTGTCCGACACCGAACTCGAAGCTTCCGCACGTGCGAAGATCGGTCCGGTCAGCGCGCGCTTCGCCGGGAAGGTCACGCTCTCGGATCTCAAGCCGCCGGAGAGTTACACGTTAACGGGTGAAGGGTCAGGCGGCGCGGCAGGTTTTGCGAAGGGCGAGGCCAAGGTGTCGCTTACTGAAGACGGCGACGCGACGATCCTGCGCTACACGGTCAAAGCGATCATCGGGGGCAAGCTGGCGCAGCTCGGACAGCGGCTTGTCGACGGCGCCGCAAAGAAGATGGCGGACGAGTTCTTCGAGAAGTTCTCGGATCTCGCCGGTGGGCGGATCGAGATGCCCGCGCCGGCTTCGACCGTAACGGCGCGCGCGCCGGGGACACCGAAGGTTCCGCGGAGCGGCAACTTTGGCGCGAAGCTCACAGAGCCGCCTTCCTGGCTGCCCATCGCAATTATTGTGGTCGCGATCGTCGTCGTTTTGGTTGTGGCCCTGCGCTAGCTGGCCCAAGCTGTTGACCCTGACGGCGGGGCACGAATACGCTTCGTCCGAACTTGATCCGCCGGACGATGCCGCCCTTGGCCGATATGAGCGCGCCCGTGCCTAGACTCTATACATAAGGAGACGCCGCATGCCCTCCGTTGCCATGACCGTGAACGGTAAGCCCGTCAGCGGTGAGGTGGAAACACGCACCTTGCTCGTCCAATTTTTGCGCGAAAACTTGCGGCTGACCGGCACGCATGTCGGTTGCGATACCAGTCAATGCGGCGCCTGCGTCGTGCACGTGAACGGTAAGGCGGTGAAGTCTTGCACGATGCTGACGGTGCAGGCGCAAGGCGCGCAAGTTACCACGATTGAGGGGCTGGCAAAGGACGGCAAGCTTCATCCGGTGCAGGCCGCCTTCAAAGAGCACCATGGGCTGCAATGCGGTTTCTGCACGCCGGGCATGATCATGACGGCGGTCGATATGATCCGGCGCATCCCGAACCTCGACGAGAAGACCATTCGAGCTGAGCTTGAGGGTAATCTCTGCCGCTGCACGGGATATCAAAACATCGTCAAGGCGATCGATGCCGCCTCGAAGGAAATGAAGGGGAAGCACGCATGACCGCCCCCATCATCGGCGCCGCCATTCGGCGCAAAGAGGACCACCGGTTCATCACCGGCCAAGGCCGGTACACGGACGACATCAACCGTTACGGCCAGACGCACGCCTACTTCATCCGCAGCCCGCACGCGCACGCGAAGCTCCGCGGCATCGACACGAGCGCGGCGCGCGCTGCGAAGGGTGTCGTCGGTGTGCTGACCGGCGCCGATCTCGCCGCTGACAAACTCGGCGGGTTGATCTGCGGCTGGATGATCACGTCAAAAGACGGCACGCCGATGAAGGCCGGGGCCCACCCTGCCCTCGCCGTCGATACCGTGCGTTATGTGGGCGATCACATCGCGATCGTCATCGCGGAAACCTACGCGCAGGCGAAGGACGCGGCCGAACTCGTTAAGGTCGAGTACGAAGTGCTGCCCGCGGTCGTTGATCCCGCGCATGCACAATCCGCCGCCACGCAAATCCACACCGAAGCACCACGCAACACGATCTATCAGTGGGAGATCGGCAACAAGCCGGAGACCGACGCTGCGTTCGCGAAGGCGGCGCAGATTGTCAAGCTCGACCTCACGAACAACCGGCTGATCCCGAACGCGATGGAGCCGCGCGCGGCGGTCGGCGAGTACGACGACGCCACCGGCGGCTACACCTTATATGTGACGAGCCAGAACCCGCACGTCGCCCGGCTGGTAATGTCGGCCTTCATCGGTATTGCGCCCGAGCACAAACTGCGCGTCGTCGCGCCGGATGTCGGCGGCGGGTTCGGGTCGAAGATCTTCATCTATGCCGAGGAGGTCGTTTGCACCTGGGCAGCGAAGAAGGTCCGCCGGCCCGTGAAATGGACCGCCGAGCGCTCCGAGTCGTTCCTATCGGACGCGCATGGGCGGGATCACGTGACGCACGCAGAGCTCGCGCTCGATGCGGATGCGAAGATGCTGGGTTTGCGCGTCAAGACGATTGCCAATCTCGGCGCTTATATGTCGACGTTTTCGTCGAGTGTGCCGACCTATCTCTATGGCACGCTGCTTTCCGGCCAATACGACTTGCCCGCGATCTACGCGGAGGTGGACGCGGTCTATACGAACACCGCCCCCGTCGACGCCTATCGCGGCGCCGGCCGGCCCGAGGCTACGTACGTTATCGAACGGATCGTCGAAGAGGCGGCACGGCAGCTGAAGCTCGACCCGGTCGCGTTCCGCCGAAAGAATTTCGTGCGTACGTTTCCGCACCAAACGCCCGTGATCATGAACTACGACGCGGGCGACTACGACGCGTCGCTGGATGCTGCGTTGAAGCTCGCCGACTACCCGGGCTTCGCCGCGCGCAAGGCGGAGGCGAAGGCGCGCGGGAAACTCCGCGGTATCGGCTTTTCGACCTACATCGAAGCCTGCGGTCTGGCGCCGTCGGCGGCGGTCGGTTCGCTCGGCGCGGGTGTGGGCTTGTGGGAGTCCGCCGAGGTGCGCGTGACGCCGACGGGTGGCGTCGAGGTCTTCACCGGCGCTCACAGCCATGGCCAGGGGCACGAGACAACATTCGCGCAAGTGGTCGCCAGCCGGCTGGGCATTCCGATGGAGAACGTCGAGATCATTCACGGCGATACCTCGTCCGTGCAGTTCGGCATGGGGACGTACGGTTCGCGTGCGGCCGTGGGCTTAACCGCCGTCAGCCGGGCGCTCGATAAGATCGAAGCGAAAGCGAAGCGTATCGCAGCCCACGTGCTCGAAGCCGCGGCCGCCGACATCGTGTTCGAGAACGGCGAGTTCAAGGTCGCGGGCACCGACCGCAAGCTCGCGTTCCATGAGGTCGCGCTCAACGCCTATGTGGCGCACAAGTTCCCGACGTCCGAGATCGAGCCGGGCTTGAAGGAAAGCGTATTCCACGACCCGACGAATTTCACGTTTCCGGCGGGGACACATATCTGCGAAGTCGAGATCGATCCCGATACGGGCGTCACGACCATCGTGAATTTCACGGCGGTCGACGACTTCGGCAATGTCATTAATCCGATGATCGTCGAGGGTCAGGTTCAAGGCGGTATCGCCCAGGGCATCGGGCAAGCGCTGCTTGAGCATGGCGTCTACGACAAGGAGTCGGGGCAGCTGATCACCGGGTCGTACATGGACTATGCGATGCCGCGCGCCGACGACTTGCCCAGCTACAAGCTTGGCTTCACGGTCACGCCGTGCCCGTCGAACCCCCTTGGTATGAAGGGTTGCGGCGAGGCCGGTGCCATAGCGTCGCCCGCCGCCGTTATGAATGCCGTCACCGACGCGCTCGGCGTGAAGGAATTCAACATGCCCGCTACACCATCGCGCGTTTGGGCCGCGATCCACCGCACCCGCGCCGTCGCCGAATAAGGACAAGAACCATGTATCAATTCCAATACTTCCGCCCGACGTCGCTCGACGAAGCGCGCAAGCTTTACGAGAACAATGGTGACGCCAAATTCCTTGCGGGCGGGCAAACCCTGATCCCGACGTTGAAACAGCGGCTCGCTCAGCCGACGGCGCTAATCGACCTCGGCGGGATCGCGATGAGCGGTATTAAGGTCGCGGGTGGGATCGTGACGATTGGCGCAGGAACGAAGCACGCCGACGTCGCGACGTCGTCAGAGGTGAGGGCGGCGATCCCGGCGCTGGCCCACCTTGCCAGCCATATCGGGGACCCTGCCGTCCGGCACATGGGCACGCTTGGTGGCTCAATCGCGAACAACGATCCGGCGGCAGACTATCCGGCGGCCTTGCTGGGCCTCGGGGCGGCGATCAAAACGACCTCGCGCACGATCAATGCC
>CXWL01045070.1_pt1 | contig 13694 bp, 11 predicted proteins | sample 590931 | NCBI WGS metagenome assembly CXWL01 (sample SAMEA3498368, study PRJEB10139) | groundwater metagenome | biome: water well; material: biofilm material | place: Germany | collected 2015-04-27 | reverse complement strand
GAGTATCTTAAAGAACGCGGGGCGCTTGATATCTATGCGGCCTGCACGCACGGAGTGTTGTCGGGCACAGCCGTTGAACGCATCCAGCTGTCACCAATCAAGAAGACTATCATTTCCGATTCCATTAGCCAGTCGCATCGCAATCTGGGGGACCGTTTCGAAGTCCTCCCCTGCGCGGAACTGATCGGCGAGGCGATCCGTCGCATCTCCGACGAACAATCGGTCTCGTCGCTCTTCGAGGAACAGCAGGCTCATGGGGTCTAAGCAGAGTCAAAGAACAATTCATCATATTGGAGGTTGTAGCAGTTTATGAAAGAGATAGCCATCGCGGCCAGCCGTCGCCCTGAACTGGGCAAAGGGGCCGCTCGACAGTTTCGCATGGCGGGGAAGATTCCCTGCGTTATGTACGGCCCGGAGATCGACGCCATGCCGATTCTGATTGGGGAACGCGATTTCCGAAGCGCCATGAAAGCGTCGGCGGGCGAGAGTTCCATCTTCACCCTGAATGTCGACGGAAGCCCCAACAAGGTAGTCATTCGCGAAATCCAGCGCGACCCGGTGACCAGCAAGATTATGCATCTGGATTTTCACGCCATTTCCATGAATCGCCCGATTCACATTCGCCTGGCCGTCCACCTTGTTGGTACAGCCAAGGGCGTCAAGTCCGAGGGGGGCATTATGCAGGTCCTCCTGCGCGAATTGGAGATCTCCTGTTTGCCCACGAATATCCCCGAACATTTCCAGATTGATGTGAGTGAACTCGGGATCGGGGCTTCTATTCACGTGCGGGACATTGCGCTTCCGAATGTCGAAATCCTCAACGATCCAAGCACGACGATCGTGGTGATCTCGGCTCCGACGGTCATCAAGGCTGAGGCCGCGGCAACCGAGCCGGTTGAAGGTGAAGCGGCTGCTGCCGGCGCCGAGGGAGCGGCACCGACTGAAGAGAAGAAGGACGAGAAGAAGGAAGAAAAGAAAGAGGAAAAACCGAAGAAGGGGAAATAGAGAAGTACATATCCCCGTTTCGTTTCGAATTGTTGAGGCCGTTACCTGTGTGACGGCCTCTTTCGTTTTCTTGTGGCGGGATTACATCATGTCATCAGGATCGACATCGACGACCAATTTGACTTTTGCGGGAAGGCCAAAACGGCTCTGAGTCGACTCCCACGCAGTCAAGAGCCGAACGAGTCTGACAGCATTCGTCGTTTTCGCGATCATGTGTCTTCGGTATGAACGCCGCAGGTGATGCATCGGGCAGGGAGCCGGACCAAGAAGTGCGACCGATAATCCCGCCTTTCCCGCCTCCTGCTCGAGGCGCTTTCGGAAATCGCCTGAGACTGTTTCGACCTGCTTTTCATCCGAACCAGAGAGTATAAATCGTACCAGCCGCACATACGGAGGGTAGTTCCCCGTTTGTCGGGATGACACCTCGCGCTCATAGAATGATTTGTAGTCCTGTCGAGCGGCGTCGCGGATGAGATCGCTCTCGGGAGCATAGGTCTGGATGAGAACTTCCCCTTTTCGATCAGCACGCCCGGATCGCCCCGCCACCTGCAAGAGACGAGCAAACGTTTTTTCGGACGAGCGAAAGTCGGGAAGGTCGGTCCCCTGATCGGCCGCGAGCACACCGACCAGTGAGACGCCGGGAAGGTCGAGCCCCTTGGTGACCATCTGGGTACCGAGCAGCAGATCGTACTTGCGCTGCGCAAAGTCGTTGAGGATATGGTAGATGCTGTGACGTCCGACGGCCGAATCAGAATCAAGCCGTATGGTTCGGGCCGCTTCAAACAGCTTCGGGATGGCCTCTTCCACTTTTTGTGTTCCGGTTCCGGCAAACAGAAACTTTGTGCCGGTGCATTTTTCGCACTTGTCGTACCGCGTGTTCGTGTAGTCACAGTAGTGGCACGAGAGCTTCCGACCCGCTTTGTGGAAGGTGAGGGTTACCTGACAACCGGGGCAGCGCGGGACATGCCCGCATTCAGCGCACTTTAGTTGAGGCGAGTAACCCCGTCGGTTGAGATAGAGAATCGCCTGCTCGCCGTTCTTCAGTCGCTTCCCGACCTCGCGCTTCAACGACACCGAGACAAACGACATTTCCCCTTTCGCCCCTTCTCCTCGCATGTCGACGACGCGAACAATCGGCAGACTGGCCTGCGCCGGTCGTTTGGTCAGTTCAAGAAGATGATACCGCCCTGACCGGGTGTGATGATAGGATTCGACCGACGGTGACGCCGATCCCAGCAGGATGGGAATGTCAGCCAGTTTGGCGCGCATGATAGCGCTGTCGCGACCGTGGAATCGTGGAGAGGGATCGTCCTGCTTGTATGAGCCGTCATGTTCTTCGTCAACCACAATCAAGCCCAGATTATCAAACGGGGCGAAGAGCGCCGAACGGGGACCGATGGCAATGCGAAACTCCCCGCGCCGGATGCCCCGCCACGACTGCAGTCGCTCGCGTTCGGTCATCCCGGAGTGAATCACAGTCACCTGGGCACCGAAGAAGCCGCGAAAATAGGCGAGGGTTGCGCCGGTCAGCGATATCTCTGGTGTGAGCACCAGCACGCTTCTGCCCGATTTGATCACGTCGGACGCGAGGTGACAGTAGACCAGGGTCTTGCCGGAACCTGTGACTCCGTGAAGAAGAAACACGGAGAAGCCCTTGCCCAACGAGGCGAGAACGCGCTGATAAGCAATCTGCTGTTCGGTGTTGAGAGTGAACGAGGTGACCTGCTCGCGAGGTTTTATCATATCGAGAATGCCGGAGACCTCTTCGCCATACACTGGCTCCAGCAATCCGGCAGCGATCGCCTTTCGCAGGACATGATCCGACCAGCCGACCGCGCGCAGCTCGCCTCGGCTACGCTGGTCGTCGAAGCGCTCAAGATGGGAGAACTTCTTCCCTAAGAGCTCCTGCCAGCGTTGCGTCGTCGCGACTCGATACCCGATAAGTCGCGAGCTCTCCATAATGTCCCGATGGTCGCTCCGGGCGTCCAGACCATGCTTGATGATTTTCCCTTGTGTCTTCTTCAGAGCCGACGGCAACGCCGCGATCAGACAGTCGGCGGGATTTGCGAAGTAGTAATCCGCCATCCAGAGACAGAGAGAGAACAGATCCTTTGAGAAGTAGCTTTGGTCGTCGAGAGCTTGAAGCACCTCTTTCACCGCGATGCCGACGGGAGCCTGGGCCGGGCCGAGGTAGAAACCGATGGTTCGCGACTTCCCGAATGGCACAAGGAGCCGCTGACCGGGCTGAGGCACGTTCATCGCGTCCGGCAGGGAATACGTAAACGATCGTCGCAACGGTCCTTCGACGGCGACATTCACGCATCGTTTTTTTGCACTCATGTCGGAAGATACGCAAGAGGCAGGTGGGATACCTGCCTTTTGTACGTGACTGAATATCGAAGCAGTCTACTTGAGATGCTTGCCGGCCTCGACCTGTTTTTCTTTTTTGCCGGTCTCGCCGTAGAGATCGTAGAGTCGCTGCCAGATCTGACGATTGCCGGTATCGAGTTGCACGACTTTTTCGTACGCCCCGGCGGCCTGGTCGAAGTTCTTCAGGTAGACATAAATGTCGCCAACCGATGTCCAGAGGTCAGAGTTCGTGGGTTCAAGCTCGGTGAGCTTCTTATACGGCGCCAGTGACTCTTCATACTTGCCCAAGAGATACGCCACCAGACCATACTGCTGAGCGCTGAACTGATCGTTGGGATTCCCCTCGAAGGCGCGCTTGAAATAGACGCGAGCCGAATCGAAGGACTGATCTTTGACCAGATCCCACTTCTTCGCTTCCGGCTCTTTGTTCACGCCTTTGTACCTCTGCGAGGAATCGGCCGCATAACGTGCTGCCTGGTTGTAATAGCTGCCGAGACCCTTCAGGGCCTCATGATGCGCCGGTGAGATGCCGAGCAGCCGATGATAGGTCGGCACAAGCGAATCGATCGTTCCGCAGTTCGCGTAGCAGACGGCAAGATCGGAGAGGGCGTTGGTATCGGAGGGATAAAGCTGCAGATATTTCCGAAACGGTGAGGCGGCCTCACAGAATTTCTTCATACTGCAATACGTACCGGCTACCTTGAGGAGAAGATTCCCCGGATCCTTGCTGATGAGCACAGCCTTCTCCTGCCACTTGAGGCTGGTCTCGAAATCCTTCTTGTATTCGTAAGCGCTCCCGAGAGCATCGTAGGTCAGGTAATCGGTCGAATCCAGAACAAGGGCGAGCATCATGTTCTCGATGCAGGTATCCAGGGTTGCGTCGATTTTCTTCGTATAGAAATCGCGGGCGGTGCTGTCCTTTTCGGATTCGAGCGATTTCATGGTTTCCACCGCGCTGTTGAGCTGGACGACGCCGTCATTGTAGAATTGCCGCCAGTGAAGCACTACAATCGAATCCAGCAGGGGTACGAATTTGTCACATCCCTCTTTGTATTTCTGCTTCACGTCCTTATTTCCGCAACACATCACGAGGGAATCGCGATAGGCGACGAGTTTAGCGACATAGGGGACTTTCGCTTTGGGCTCGGACGAGACCTTGATGCCATCCACCATGATCTGGCCCATCAGGTACAGACCCTCGGCGTGGGGGCCGTAGTACATGAACAGAGAATCGAGCATGGCAACGGCGGTCTTGTAGCGCTCCTGATTGCCGGACAGAATCTCAATTTTGGCCGTCTTGATATAGGCTCCTTCGGGCAGTTTGCGAGCCTTCTGAGCCATGGCCGACGCAGCCAGTATAGCCACACTGATCAGTATGAGTATTGCTCGGGCGAGCTGTTTCAAAATCAACCTCCTGCGGCTTGTCGTGCACGATACAAATCGTGTCGAAGGTAGTGAGAACCGGCGTGATTGTCAATCATCTTCGCCTCATCGATAGCTCATGCGAATCCTGTATCTGACCGTCACTGTTTCACCGGCTTTGACGGGAATCTCAAAGACAAGGGTATTGGCGTCCTTCTTGACATATTTGAAATCGGCCTGTTGAACGCTCCAGAAGCCGTAGAACTTCTTCTCGATCTTGACCGTCACCGGCTCGGTCTTGTGGTTGCGGATTTCGGTTTCGTAATCGTAGTCGGTTACTTTATTCGAGACCTGGGATTGATTGGTGACCCGTTCCTCGGCAGCAATATCAAAGGCATAACCAACTTTGATATCCATTTCTTCGTCTTTGGGGGTGTGCTTAATCTGATCCTCGCCGAGCAGCACGAGCGCGCCGTCATCATCGGCCTTGAACATCCGAATTCGCCCCTCCGGAAGCGGCATTCCCAGCCCCTGCTGTTGCGAGTTCCTAAACTTCACCGCCACTCGTACCTGGGTGGCATTCTGGTCGGGCTGATACAGATAGACCTTCTGAACGGTCGCTTTCGCGGGATCGAAAAGAGAAATCTGTTTGATTTCCTTGTCGGCGATGGTCGCCTTGCGCGGCAGCGTGTACATGTGATATTCGAAGAACGCTTTTTCTTCGAACCCCGGAGCCGCTTTCGCGGCATCCATTGACAATTCCATGGTCATCCCGCCTCGTCCCATGCGGGGAGAGACGCGATTGATGTCGCCGGCAATGAGCTTGAGGGTCGCGTTCTTGTAGGACTTGCCCGAGGTGTTGTTAATCGACGACCAGCCCGACAGGTCCAGTTTGGACTCGACCTTATCAAGAACGCCAACATACTCGGCATTCCAGTTCAGACCGGAGGTCTGATAGCCCACGCGGCAAGGGATTGACCCATCAGTATTGGAGTCGTATAACCAGAAGAGGGTGGGGCGGGTGATGAGACCGTCCGGAAGCGCAGGGAAGTTGACTTCGCTGATATTCTGCATCAGGACGATCTTGACTCGGCCTGAGCTTTCCCTGAGTGTGGCCGAGCCGCCGCTATATGCCAGAAGAGTTCCGGAATAGAGCTTGCCCTCCTTATCGATCAATTCGATCTCGTTGTCGATGTATTTGGCGTACATCTGCTCCGGGCCGATGAGATCGAAAGCATAGTTCTGTTCCAGGATGCTGACATTCTTGCCCGGGGCGAGCGCCTCGAAGCGAACTGAACTCGCGTCAATCTGGGCGGGAACGTCGCGAAAGGCGAGTTGCCCGGCTCCTTTCTTGAATTCCAGTTTGCGGGTCTCGCTGACCACACCGAGGTTGCTGTTGTAGATCGTGACAGCAACATCGTCGGCCAGCGCAGCCGAGGCCAGCAATGTCACTACCGTCAGAAATAGGCTCGTCGTTTTCATCAATAACCTCACCCAGTTAGTTGTTATACACATCAGACGTCAGCGCACAGCATCATGCTTTACACTATTGGCGCTGGAAGTGGTTCCAGTCCTCTCTGTGTCGCAAATTGAGGAAACTTGCGCACAAATGCAAGATTATGTTTGAGCCGGTACGAACTGGTCGATCGTCTGTTGAATTCGCGCCTGAACTTCGTACGGTGATGGATTCAGGGCAGGCGCAGTGAAAGTCCCATGTTCCGGGTCGATACGTTCGTAAATTTGGAGGTAGAGATTGTAGATCAGTTCCCAGCTCAGTTGATACCGGGGCTCGAGTAACGGCAGGGTGGCGTCCATTACGGCGCGAGCCTCGCGGCGATATCGCTCGGCAATCCCTTTGTAGTGGCTCATCAGAGACCGGAACTGTGGAGTCGGCGTCTGAGACGCTGCAATCGAGCGCAAATCTGCGACGGTCAGGCCGTGACGAGCCAGGAGGTCGTCGGGGAAATAGTTCAAAGCGCTGTTCTGGTCCTTTTCGAAATCCCGCATGATGTGCACCAGATAAGAAAAGAGGGCCAGTGGTCGCGACACGCGGCGAATGTCGAAGCGAGGGGAAGCGTAGCCGTCGCCGTTTCGGGTTATCCCGCAGAGATGCATGAAGACCGCCGCCGGCGCCACGGCTGCCCCTTCAACGTAGCGAAGGAATTGATTGAAGCTGGCGAAACCATCATGGTACAGATCATACACCATCGCCCGACAGAGTCGCTCCCAGGGCCAAAGAGGAAGAACGAAGTGGGCGCAGGTCTTCAGGAATTCCTTTTGGTAGTCACCTTCGCCAACCCCTTTGTGCATCGACGCCAACCAATCAGCGATCATCGATTCCATTACGTGCGCTTCGGCGGGAGCGATGGTACCTGCCCCGGCCTTGCGGTGGTCGACCAGATCGTCGATACGCCGCATCGAGCGGTAACAGATTCGGAACGCTTCGTAACGATCATCGTCCCAGATACGAGCCGCAATGTCGAGAATCGGGTTGGTCAGGATTTGACTGAAATCGAGCTCGAGCGCAAAATCAAGACGGGTTTTGGTATTGGGCATAAGTGGCGCAGAATATAATACATATGGGCACGCCCTGAAATGTATATTTGCCCATGCCCAGACCAATCAAGCTTCTGATGCTGACTCACAATTATCCACGTTTCAAGGGGGACTTTGCCGGTGTGTTCATTTCGCTTCTGGCGAGACGGCTTTGCGAATGCGGCATCGAACCGATTGTTCTTGCCCCCCACGACATCGGAATTCCCGAGCGGGAAACGCTTGACGGGGTGCGGGTTGTTCGCTTTCGCTACGCCAGGAGCGATGACGACGAAACTATCGCGTATCGCGGAAACATGCATCAGCTGGTCCTGAGATCGGTGACCGGCATTTTCAAATTCAAACAGTTCCTCGACTCTTTCCGCGCCGCCGCCTTCGGGATCATTGAGAGTGAAAAGGTTGATGTAGTCGCCGGACACTGGCTGATTCCGTCGGGGATCGTGATGAAGTCGATCGCCGGCCGAAGTCAACTCCCGCTGATTCTCTCCTCGCACGGGACCGATATTCGCCTCATGGGGAAGTACCTGCAGATTACGCGGAGGTTCTTCCGGAAGTTCTTCCCGCGGTTGAATCGCTGGACAGTGGTCTCGTCATTCCTGCGCGACGAGATCGTGAGAATGGAACCATCGCTGGCGGCGATTCTCGAGGTCCTTCCTCTGCCGCATGATGAGACGCTATTTTATCGCGACGAAACGATCGTTCGTGATCCGAACCTGATTGTATCTGTAACGCGATTTACCGAGCAGAAACGAGTTGATAAGTTAGTCACGGCCTTTGCCAGGCTGAACGAGCGGCATCCCCAGACGCGTCTTGTTCTTTACGGGAGTGGTCCGCTTCAGGACGCACTTACGAAGCAGATAGCGGACTCGGATCTCGCGGAAAAGGTGACCCTTGTGTCCCCGGTGTCGCAGGAGGGATTGCGAGGCGTGTACAATCGCGCCGGCATGGCGGTCCTGAACTCCTATCAGGAGGGGTTTGGTCTTGCTCTATCCGAGGCGATGCTGTGCGGAGCGCCGGTCATCGGAACTGCGTCGGGCGGAATTGTTGATATCATCAGAAACAACGAGACCGGCCTGCTCGTGGAAGTGGACGACAGCCAGTCGCTGGCAAACGCCATGATCTCGCTGCATTCGGATCAGGAGAGACGGAATCGACTGGCACATGCGGGTTGGGAATATGCGCACAGAACGTACGCATCGGGACCGCTGGCTGAGCGGTTTGCCCAGATTGTCCGAAATGCAGTTTGAATAAAAAGTATTGAACGGACTCAGGCGACGGCTGTTTCCAGCTCAACGTCGAACCAGATCAGGCACCAGACTGCGGTCAGAATCCCTTTGACATCGAGCGGCCATGTGGCGCCGAGTCGATAGAGAAAGAAGAGCAGGGTCAGACCGAAGAAGAGCTTGACCATGCCGGTTTGTGGGTTGGTGCGGGCAAAGCTGAAAAGCCCGAGTACGAGGAAGAGGGTTATCAGGGCGGGGGCCATTACGTTTGAGAGCCAATCCCAGAAAATGGTCAGGTTGCGGATCGATCCGACCGGAGTGCTGTCCGGAATGTTGTAGAGGTAGAAGAAATGCGCGGCCATGAAGAAAACCGAAAGCGCCAGAAACAGGATTCCCTCCATTTTCTCCAAACGAAGATCCCTGATGGCGGCCATCCCGAAAAAGAGCGCTGCGGCGATCATTCCTGAAAGGTAGAAGGTCGTTCCGCGCTCGAAGATTGTCAGCAGTTCACTTTCCATTATCATTCACCTCGATCCCCCTTATCGTAACTACCGTGCCGTGAACACTCGGGGGAATGGAAACGCTCATTAGTTATTGATGGATAAGGGGTTACGTCACATTTGGATTGTTCTTGAGGGGCGGAGATATGTGCAGTGGAGTGGAAAAAACATGCAATGCCGATATAAGCGATAACGCAGATTCGCCTTGGATAAAAGACAGGCGATGCTATATTATTGATGTAGTCGAGGTGTGATTCATGACCTCTATCGATGCCATCATTAATCGACAGATCCTTAAGTGGGAGCTGGAAAAGCGACTTGCGGTCGAACAACCGCTCGAGCTTGAGATTTCAGCCCCGATCGTAACGATCAGTCGTCAGTCCGGCAGCCGTGGTTCATACTTTGGCTCTCGGCTTGCCCAGAAGCTTCGTTATCAGCGCCTCCATCGCGAGGTGATCGATGTCATCTGTCGGTCCTCCGGCTATTACCGGCGGATTATTGAATCGCTCGACGATCATTTCCGGGGTGATCTCGAACTGACGGTCGAGGCGATGATCTCAGGTCAGTCGGTCGACCACGCCGACTATTTCCGCTATCTTTACCAGGTAGTTCTGAGCATGTCACATCTGGGCGGGGTGGTCCTTATGGGGCGCGGCGGCAACTTCATCCTCGGCCCGGAACGCGGATTTCACATCAGGGTCATCTGCCCGATCGACAAACGTATTGAGAATCTGGTCAAGTATCGCGAATGCACGGAGAAGGAAGCGCGGCGGATCATCGAGACGTCCGATGCGGCCCGAAAGGAGTTCATTCAGCGACTCTTCCACGAGAACATCGATGATCCCACCCGCTACGATCTGGTGATCAATACCGCCCTGATAGACGTTGAGGATTTGCTCGACGTGGCGTGTATGGCGCTTCACGCCAAGATGAACAAGTTGAAATTCCGATCCCAGGAGGAGTCATGAGAAGGACACTGGTTGCGGCTATCGCCTTCGTGCTGATGCCGGCGCTCCTCACTCCCGAAGGCGTTTCAGCTCAGAGCATTAGTGTCAGCGTCGACGCCGGTCACTACACGTCCGATACGATTCTGACCGAAACGCCGATCATCTTCATGCTCCGTTATCAGAATCCGGATCCGGCGCTGGGATGGATGATCAGCAACGGCTATCGGGTCTTCTCTCCCGACGGGGCAGTCTGGCGCGGACCGTCGCTGGTCGATAGCATGCCCGGTGTCCTCCCCGTGTCGGCCTTTGATCTGGCGCACGCTACCATCTTTCGCCACGGCACAACCGCCGACACGTTCGGAATCGTTGGGGCTTTCTTGCTTGGGGGTGGACTTCCGCCAAATTTCGACGGTTTTCCCTATGCCATCAGAATAGGCGGGTTTGAGATAAGCAACTCGGGACTCCATGTCTGCCTTGACTCTTCGTTCTTCCCACCCTCCAATACATGGAAGTGGGTCAGCAAGAATGGAACCTCGAAGGTGGAGCCATCGTGGGGCGGTCCATATTGCTACACGATTTACGATCTACCGTGCGGTCAGCTTCCCGGATCCCCGTCGGCGACTGCACATTGCGGTTGCTGCTTCTGGACCACCGGCAATGTTGACGGCGATCCCTCTGACCTGGCCGATATTTCGGACATCGTTGCATTGGTGGATTTCCTGTCGGCATCACTTCCGCTCTCCAGCTGCGCCGGCGAGAACGACGTCGACCGAAGCGGTGAAGTTGACATTTCTGACCTCATGCTGTTGATCGACAACATCGCCTATGGGGCATTACTCCCACCCTGCCCATTCGGGGCATGATTTCCGGCTGTCGCGGGGTCAGAACTGATCGCTGCGAAGCATCACGAGCGTACAGCCCTCAACTACCTCGATGCCGGCGGCACTGAGTTTCGCAGCCAGGGTTTGATTCTCAGCGCCAGGATTGAAGATGACCCGGCGAGGCTTGAGGCGAAGAATTTTGTCCAGTTCGCCATTTGAGATTTCCGGACCGACGTACATGCTCAGGGTATCGATGGGGTCCGTGATATCGGCCAGGGACTTGAGTCCCGGGATACCATCGACCGTGTGTCCGGCCGGATGCACCGGTATCGGTGTGTGGCCATATTCCTTGAGTAAGTGCACAGCCTTGAATGAATATCTGTCCTCTTTGGGAGAGGCCCCCAGCACCGCCACCTTGGCCTGAGCCACCGCTTTCGTCATACCTATTCCCTTCACACTACCGGCAGAATGCCGTTCGGGTCGAACTTATCCTTTACCTTGCGCGAGTAGATCACGTCGGCTTCTGATTGAGAAACAGCGAGACCGTCCAGGAAGTTCTTGCGATCGATCTTTCTCATGGTCATTCCTGTATACTCATGCCGGGCGGTCAACGGCAACACGCGAAATGTCGCCGAAGCAATCATCCCCAGGAGTCCCCAGGACTGAGCAAACAGCTTGACGATATCGTAACCGGAAACCGACTTGAAGCAGACCGAGCCCGGAGTGATGATCTCTCCGGTCGGGGTGACCACTGTTGCTTTGATGAGGTATTTCTTGATCGGAAGAATATGCCCGTTCAAGTCGGCCGACAGGTTGACTGCGACGGCACCGCCAACGGAGCCGACATACGGAAGCTCACCATGGGGAAGGAACAGTTCCTCATTCCTGATATGCTGGTTGATCTCTCTCAGTGGGTATCCGGCGCCGGCGGTGATGTAGAAATCGTCGTGCGTAATATCAAGGAGCGTATTGAGGCGATCGGTGCGGATGGTGACCATCTCGACAAATCGCTCCCCGACCGGATCGATGTTATTGCCGAAGCTGCTCACGAATGTGGCCCGTTTGTGCTGGTTGACAAGCCTGAAGAAGCGGGCGACCTCTTCGGCTGATTCGGGGTGGAAGGTCGGGATCCCTTTTTGCCAGGTGAGACGATCCTCAGGGAATTCGGACTTGATGAGCTCGATGAACTGGGTGAGCGTTGTCATACGATTAAGATAGGGAAATCGGACAACAGGTCAATACAGGAAAGAGCACATAAGAGAAGTGCCGTCGGGCAGAGCGCTCGACGGCACAATTCTGAGCTTCCCATTCTCAAGAGAGAATTGGAAGATACGATGTACGGTTTAGTACATGTCACCCATGCCGCCGCCACCGGGCATTTGCGGCATAGACTTCTTCTCTTCGGGTTTGTCGCAGATGACCGCTTCGGTGGTCAAAAGCAGACCAGCAATCGAAGCCGCGTTTTCAAGTGCGGTGCGGGTCACTTTGGTCGGGTCAATGACGCCGGCCTTCATGAGATCCTCGTACTTGTTGGTGTCGGCATTGTAGCCGAAGCCGCCGGACTCACCGAGCACTTTGTTCACGACAATCGATCCTTCCACACCGGAATTGAGCGCGATCTGACGAATCGGCTCTTCGAGGGAACGGCGGATGATTTTCACACCAACCATCTCCTCTTCAGAACCCTTGATCTTGTCAAGCGAGCTCAGACAGCGAAGGAACGCAACACCGCCACCGGGGACGATGCCCTCTTCGACCGCCGCGCGAGTCGCGTGAAGCGCATCCTCGACACGAGCCTTCTTCTCTTTCATTTCGGTTTCGGTCGCAGCGCCGACATTGATCACCGCCACGCCGCCGGCCAATTTCGCCAGACGCTCCTGCAGTTTCTCGCGATCGTAATCGGAAGTCGTGTCGTCGATCTGCTTCTTGATCTGGCCGATGCGCGCCTTGATGTCTTCCTTCTTGCCGGACCCTTCGACGATGGTCGTGTTGTCCTTGTCGATGGTGACTTTCTTGGCCTTGCCGAGATCGGAGATCACAGCGTTTTCGAGCTTGAAGCCGAGTTCTTCGGAAATCACGCGGCCGCCAGTCAGAATGCCAACATCCTCGAGCATGGCTTTGCGACGATCCCCGAATCCGGGAGCCTTGACCGCAGCCACTTTCAGGGTGCCGCGCAGTTTGTTGACGACGAGCGTCGCCAGCGCTTCACCTTCGATATCCTCGGCGATGATCAGAAGCGGACGTCCCTGCTGGGCAACCTTTTCGAGCACCGGCAGCATATCTTTCATGCTGGAAATTTTCTTGTCGTGAATGAGAATAAGCGGGTCTTCCAGAACCGATTCCATGTTGTCGGGGTCGGTCACGAAATAGGGGGAGACATAACCGCGATCGAACTGCATGCCTTCGACCACTTCGAGTTTCGTTTCGGCGGTCTTGGATTCCTCGACGGTGATGACGCCATCTTTGCCGACCTTTTCCATCGCCTCGGCGATAAGATCGCCAATCTGACGGTCATTGTTGGCGGAGATGGTGCCGACGTTGGAAATCTCCAGTTTGCCCGAAACCGGCTTGGACATCTTCTTGATTTCGTCGGTGACGGTCGAGACGGCCATGTCGATGCCGCGCTTGATCGCCATCGGATTGAACCCGGCGGTCACGCTCTTGAGCCCTTCGCGGAAAATCGCCTGGGCAATCAGGGTGGCAGTGGTGGTGCCGTCGCCGGCTACGTCGGAAGTCTTGGAGGCGACTTCTTTCACCATCTGCGCGCCCATATTCTCAAAGTGATCTTCGAGCTCGATCTCTTTGGCGACTGTGACGCCGTCTTTGGTGATCGTCGGCGAACCAAACTTCTTGTCGATGGCGACGTTACGACCGCGCGGCCCGAGGGTCACTTTGACCGCGTCGGCGAGTTTG
>CXWL01123412.1_pt1 | contig 13696 bp, 10 predicted proteins | sample 590931 | NCBI WGS metagenome assembly CXWL01 (sample SAMEA3498368, study PRJEB10139) | groundwater metagenome | biome: water well; material: biofilm material | place: Germany | collected 2015-04-27 | reverse complement strand
GGTGGTTACTTCAAATGCGCCTTGAGCTCTTGCGAGGCCTGCAGCATTGCTGAGCGTACTTCCGGTACTTGGCTAATCACGTTCAGCAGACCGTAATCGTGAATCATGCCGTTGTAGCGTACCGCAGTAACCGGCACGCCGGCCTGGTCCAGCTTGCTGGCGTAGGCTTCCCCTTCGTCACGCAGCACGTCCGCACTGGCGGTCTGAACCAGCGCTGGCGGCAGGCCTTTCAGCTGCTCGGTAGTCGCGCGTAACGGAGAGGCATAGATCTCGGCACGTTGTTTGGGGTCGGTGGTGTAGTTGTCCCAGAACCACTTCATCATGTTTTTGGTTAGGAAATGCCCCTCGGCATACTGGTTGTAGGACGCTGTCTCGAAGTTGGCATCGGTCACCGGCCACAGCAGCACTTGGTATCTGATGGCCGGGGTGCCTTTGTCCTTGGCCATCAGGCTAACCACGGCCGCCATGTTGCCGCCCACACTGTTGCCCGCGACCGCTAGACGCTTGCCGTCGACGTTGATTTCCTTGCCGTGCTCAGCCACCCATTTGGTTGCGGCGTAGGCTTGATTGATTGCGGTCGGGTAGTGCGCTTCTGGAGACGGCGTGTAGTTGACGAACACCGCCACCGCCTCGGAACCCTCGACTAGATCGCGCACCAGACGCTCGTGGGTCGGGAAGTCTCCGAGCACCCAGCCGCCGCCGTGGAAGAACATGAACACGGGCAAGGTCCCTTTCACGCCAGCCGGACGCACGATGGTTAGGCTGATGGCTTGGCCGTCGACTGAGATGGTTTTCTCGCTGATATCAGCCTTGGGTAGAGTCAGCTTGACGCCTGACTGGGCACCGGTCAGCACCGCCCGAGCATCTTTTGGCGAAAGCTGTTCGAGGGGTTTGCCCCCACCGGAATTCAGTGCATCGAGGAACACCTGGGTATTGCGCTCAACCCCCGGGTCAGCGAATACGTTACCCATCGACAAAGCTAGGACAGAGCCGATGAGGGTTTTGCTTAGAGTCTTCATATCTAGCCTTTCAAGTGGACTTTACAAATCGCACAAGTATATTGCGCGCTAACCATTTGGCGTTAACTTAGCGCGCAAAATAGATTCGTACAATATTTATTTTGGAAAATTCAGCGCTTGATAAGCGACGCGGCGGTCGCGTCCATTCGCGCAGAGCAGTTCTCGCCAAATCCGTAGAGAGGTCAGGATGTCAGCGGAGCGAGCAGCAGCCCTCCGGAAAAGCACCTTAGCTTTCGGCCGTAGAAGTTTCATATGCTGTAGCCGAGCGCGTGTTCACGACCTGCCATATCGAATATTGGTTCGGTTTGCGTCTTCTGGGCTGAACCTGGGCGAGCTTGGACGAGCGGAGAGGGATCTAAACCAACTGAACGGTAACCACTCGCCCATCCAAAAACGGCTGCAACAGCGACTTGTCGGCAGTGTTATTAGTGATCAATGTCCATGGCTGGCGCAGGGGCGTCCAGTGTTGCTGGCGAGCACGCCCCAGTTTGGTGATGTCAGCCAGCACGTAGATGTGTGCGGCGCGGGCCAGCATGCTTTCCTTGAAATAGGCTTGGTCTGCATTCGCTTCGCACAACCCCAGATCCGCAACCACGCCGTCGGCGCTGAGGAAGACTTTGTCGGCGCTGATGTGGTCCAGCGCCGCCTGCGCGCCTACGCCGTAAGTCGACATGCTGGCCTTGCGCAGCTCTCCACCGATGATGGTCACCCGCCCCTCGGGAATCAAGGCCAGGTCGGCGATCGCCATCAGGTTGTTGGTGATCACGTGCAGGCCGGTGCGTTGGGGCAGCAATTTGGCGAGGGCGCTGGTGGTGGTGCCGCCTTCTAGGAACAGCGTGTCGTGGTCCTGGATGTGCGCCAGCGCGGCGTGGGCGAGGTCGGTTTTTTCCTGGCTGTGCTGTTCACGCCGTTCTTCCACGCTGGTTTCCGGCTCGCGCATGCCGATATGGGCGGCACCGCCATAAGTGCGGATGATCAGCCCGGCTTCGGCGAGAGCAGTCAGGTCGCGGCGTACCGTCGCTTCGGAAACCCCGAGTTGTGCGCACAGCTCATCAACGTTCGACTTACCGGAGAGGACCAGTTCCAGGATGGATTGGCGGCGATTGGCGACTTTCATGAACAGCCTTTGTGGAAATGCAGAAGGGGACGGGTTATCCCATTAAACCTGCGCGGTGTGCAACTGCCTACAGCGATGCGCCACCGCACATGACCAGGCTTTGGCCGGTCATGGCGCCCGCGTCCGGCCCCAGTAGGAAGGCGACCATGCCAGCGACTTCCTCTGGTTGCACGAAACGGCCAATGGGCGGCTGCCTGGGCGGTGTGCCTTGGCGGGCAGGGTCCAGTAGCATGGGTGTCTGGGTGGCGCCCGGGGCCACCAGGTTGGCGGTGATGCCGCGCTCTGCCAGCTCCAGCGCCCAGGAGCGCACCATGCCCTGCAGCGCGGCCTTGGTCGCCGCGTACTGGCTGCGCCCGGACGCGCCCTGCATGGTGCGGCTGCCGATCATGACGATGCGCGCGCCAGGCACCAAGCGGTGGTACAGGCAGTTGACTAAGTGGCTGGCGGCCGCAACATGCAGTTGCCACATGGCCTGGCCATCTTCGGGGGCCAATTGGCCGAGGGGCGCGGTACGCATAAAGCCGGCGGCGTGCACTACGGCATCGACCTGACCGAGGGGCTGCAGCACATTGCCGAGGTCTTGCAGGTCGGCAAGGTCGCAGCGCTGCCAGGCCAGTGCAGGGTGTTGGAGGGCGGGTGGACGGCGACTCAGGCCGTGGACTTGCCAACCCTGGTCGAGCAGGCGTTGGGCGATAGCCTGGCCGATGCCGGAGCTGACTCCGGTCACTACGGCCGATTTGCTGTGCATCATGTTCCAAAGCTCCTGAAGCCGCCGGCCTGCGCACGGCGGCGTAGGCGGCGTAGGTGGCGCTTAACGGAGCGCGGTGAGTGGCAGGTGCACATGCTTGATCTTCTGCCGGAAGTAGGTGAACGCGACATGCACGCTACCGTCTCGAGCTTGAATGATGCTCGGGTAGGAGAACTCGCGGTTGAGCTTTTCCTGGGAGTTATTGGTGAGGCAGAAGCCATCGCCCTGCTCGATGTCCAAACGCGACGGCCAGCTCTGACCTTGGTCACAGGACAGCGCCAGACTCATGGGCGCGCGCGGGATGCCCCATACAGCGCAGCGGCCGTCGGCACTGGCGCCGGGTGTGACTCGGTCATCGCCTTCGTCTTCGATTTCGTCGTACAGCGACGCGCGCCTCGGGTGGTCGCCTTGCGCGCTGATCGGATTGTAGGCGATCGCCAGCTCGCCACTGGCCAGGCGCACGTACTGAATGGACGAGTTGTTGTTGGGCAGCTCGGTCGGCTGCGGCACGCTCCAGGTGCGGCCACGGTCGCTGGAGCGGCTGCTGTAAACAGCGTCGGCCCAGCGGCTGCGGAACAGGCCGAGCAGGCCGCCGTCTTCCAATTGGTGCACGTTCATGTGCACGCAGCCGGTGCTGTGGGGCACGTCATGAGCCTGCCAGTGTTGGCCCTGATCAGTGGAGATCATCACTGCGCTCACGTCGTGGTTGCCTATCCACTTTTCACCCGGCTGGGTAATGCAGTACCACACCGGCAACAGCCAGTCGCCGTTGTCGAGTACCACGGGCGGCTGGCGCACGAAGGTGCCGGCCTGTTCGAACAGGGTCTCGACCGGCCCCCAGCTGCGGCCTTGGTCCCGGGACAGGCGCCGGCGCACGATGGCGGTTTCCTGATTGCCCGAGACCTGCGCGGTCCAGATCAGCCAGAGCGGCCCGTTTGGGGCTTGGAACAGGATGGGGTTCTGTTCCGAGCGCGTGTCATCCTCGGACAGCTTTTCCGGCTCGCTCCACTGCTCGCTCCGCGGGTCGCGGCGCGAGAGCAGCACGAAGATGTCGGCCATGCCTTCCTGGGTGCCGGCGAACCAGGTGCACAGCAGCGTGCCGTCTTCAAGCTCATGCAGGTTGGCGGCGTGGTTCTGCGGGTAGGGCGTCGGCAGGAAGGCGTCCTGGCGCTGTTCAGTGGTTGGCATGGGGGACCTCTTTCTTGTCTTGGCGATTGGCGATGGCACGGGGGAACAAGTGTTCCAGGGCGATGACGACGGCTGGCGTGACCAGGGCGATGTACATGTTATCGATGCCGTAGGGGTTGTTCAGCAGGTACCAGATGCTGGTGGTGATCGACGACGCCACCAGGCCCAGTGTGGCGCCCCGGCCGCTGCCAAAGAACGGCAGGTAGATGGCGATCATTGCGACCACGGCGATGGACAAGCGCAGGGCGCGGGTGAAGAACGACAGGTTGAGGATTTCCGGCACGAAGAACACGAAGAAAAGCGGCACGAAGCCGATCACCAGCGCGATCAGGCGAGTGGTCTTGAGCTCCTGGTCCACGTTGGGTTTGCGCCATGGCACGTAGAAGTCCCGCACCACCAGCGAGGCGATGGCCAGGGCCACGGTGCTGACGCTGACGAAAATCGAGGCTACCAGGGAGATGGTCACCACCCCCGCCAGCACCGGGTGCATCGACTGCAGGAACACCGGTAGGGCGTACAGGCTGCTCATCTCCGGGTGCAGGTACTTGGCGGCGACCCCGATGAACCCTAAGGCCAGGGCGATAGGGATGCACAGCAGCGCGGCGATGTAGGTGGAGCGGCGCGCGGCGTTGGGGTTGGTGGTCGAGGAGATGGCCTGGATGATGAACTGGGTGGAGAAGATCGCACCCACGGTGCCGATGATCCACGCCATGATTTTCGAGCCGCCAATGGCACCGTCCCAGGTGAAATACTGCTCGGGCATGTGCTCCACGACGTTGCTAAAGCCACCGGTCATGTGCAGCGCCACACCAAGCACGATCATCACGCCGACGTACTTCACCCCAGTGTGCAGCACGCTCATATAAGCCACGCTCTTGAGCCCGCCGAGCACGTAGTACAAGGTGCTAATGATCGCGGTGATGAAGGCGGCTGTGGTGAGGTTGATCTTCAGTACCGTGGCGATGGCCGCGGCGCCGCTCACATAGTTGCCGACGTTCACCAGCAGCAGGGCGTAGATCATGATGATCGACACTGCCAGCTTGGTGGAGAGCCCGTACTTCTTGGCGATGAACCCGGAAATAGTGAACTCGCCGGAGCTGTACAGCTTGCGCGCCATCAGCAGGCCGAAGAGGGGAAAGCCGATCGCCGCTGCGATCACCGACCACGAGGCGGCAAAGCCACTCTCGAATGCGGCCTGGGCGGTGCCCACGGTGGACTTGGCGCCGATGAACTCGGACATCATCAGAATGCCGACGATGTAGGCCGGCATGGTGCGCCCGGCCACCATGTACTGTTCGCTGGTACGGCTGCGCATGCGCAGGCTCATCCAGGTGGTGACGGCGATATAGACCACCACCATGGCGATGATGATCAGGGTTTCTTGCGAGTTGAATGTTTCCATCGTTATCGCTCCATTATTTTTTTTGTGGCGCGCTGTTAATGAAGGCTGGCCTTGCTCAGACGGCCAGGGTGCGGCGGGTCTCGCGTTTGCGCGTGGCCAGTTCCACGGCCTGGCGCAGGGCTTCGATCAGGCTGCGTTCATCGGCGATCCCCTTGCCGGCGATATCGAAGGCGGTTCCGTGGTCGACCGAAGTGCGGATTACCGGCAGGCCGACGGTGACGTTGACGCCAGCTTCCAGGCCCATGACTTTGACCGGGCCATGGCCCTGGTCGTGATACATGGCCACCACCGCATCGAAGTCGCCGCGCCCGGCCCGGAAAAACAAGGTGTCGGCGGGCAGCGGGCCCTCGACGCGCCAACCGCGGGCGCGCAGTTCGTCGATGGCGGGCTGGATTTTGGTGGCTTCTTCGCCGTAGCCGAACAGGCCGTTTTCACCAGCATGGGGGTTGATGCCGCAGACGGCGATCAGCGGGTTGTCGATGCCGGCGCGCTGCAGAGTTTCGTGGCAACGCTCGATAGTGCGCTTGACCAGGCCTGGCTCGATCCGCGCGATGGCGTCAATGATGCCGATGTGGGTGGTCACGTGAATCACGCGCAGGGTTGGGGTCATCAGCATCATCGAGACTTCCTCGATACCCAGCAGGTGCGCGAGCATCTCGGTGTGGCCCGGAAAGATGTGGCCGCCAGCGTGCAGCGCTTCCTTGTTGAGAGGCGCGGTGCAAATGGCATCCAACTCGCCAGACTCGGTCAACTGCACGGTGCGCTCGATAAAGCGAAACGCTGCGTCGCCGGCCACGGCCGAGAGCTTGCCGTAGGGCAGGTCGGCGGGAATCAGGTCGAGGTCGATGCAGTCCACCACGCCGTGCTCGAAGCGCGCGTCGGCCGGGCTGGCGATGCGGTTGACGCGCAACTGCTGGCCAACGATACGGCTGGCATCTTCGAGGCGGCGGGCATCACCGATCACCAGGGGCCGGCAGTTGCCGTACACCGACTGGTGGGCGAGGGTCTTCATGATGATTTCCGGACCCACACCGGCGGCATCGCCCATGGTGATCCCGATCACGGGACGTTCAGACATGATTGATTTCCTCTGACGTTGCGTAGTTAGGGGCGCTGCCGGCTGGGGCACGGAGCTGCTGCCAGGCGCGGAGCAAGGTGTCGGGTTGGCCGAACGCGCCGGCCTTGGTAACGATGTTGAGGTCGCGGTGGTGATAGCGGCTGCGCGACAGCACCACGCCGGGCGCCAGTTCGCCAGCCACCTCGAGGCGCTCGATACCGGCGCTGCCGAGCAGGGCGCGGGCAGTTTCGCCGCCGNNACCGCATCGCGGCCTTCGCTCAGGCTGCCCAGCAGCTTGAGGGCCAGCCCGCGGCGCGCGTCTTGCTGTCCAGGCTCGAGCAGGGTGGCGGCGCTCACTTCCAGGTGATACAGGCCTGCTTTTTCGACCAGCAGGTGGGCCTGATCCCGGGAGTGCCGCGACATACTGCCGACCACGCAGAGCACTGGGCCGCCGGCGGTGATGATAGGATTCTGCGCAGGTGATAGGGCCAACGCTTGTGGCAGGTGCGCCGCCAGGCCCGCCGAGCCGACCCAGAACAGGCGGTCGCGCAGCGGTGCCGAGCAGTGGGCCAGTTGGCGCAGGTCGGCGTCGGTCTCGGCATCGCAGACCAGCGCCTGGGTGCCGTCCATCAAGGCTTTTGCCAGGCACTCGGTCAAGGCAATCGGGTCGCGCAGGGTGATCAAGTCGACCGTGGCGCAGCGCAGTTGCTCGCCACGTAGGCTGGCGACCAGGTCAGCCGTGCCTTGCAGGCCCTCGTTGCGCCAGACGTCCGTCTGGTCCACTGGTGTGCCGTGCAGATGTTGCACCCCGCCCACAGTGGTACGACCCATGGCGGGCAGCGCCGGCGCCACCAACGCCAGGCCGCGGCTGGCCTGCAGGGCGCGCACTTCGGCGGCGACATTGCCGCGCAGGGTCGAGTCGATCTTCTTGTACAAGGCCAAGGTAGCAAACCCTGGGCGGCTCAATAGCGCTCGATGCAGCTCAGCGGCGTGCGCGGCCGGTAAACGCCGCGAGTCAAGATCCACCGCCAGCACCAGCGCGCCTTGCGCCGCCGGCTGCGCCCCCATGGCGACGACCGTCGACACATGGGCAGCAAAGCCCGCCGCGCAATCCGCCGCGCCCGACAAGTCGTCGGCGACGATCAGCAGCACGGTACTCATGGCAGCAGGCACCGGTACAGCTGTTCGATCTCCGCCAGGGTCAGCGGCTTGGGATTATTGGCCATCAAGCGCGTGACCTTGGACGCTGCCACCGCCATATCGGCCAGGTGCTCTTCAGACACGCCGAATGCGCGCAGGTCCTGGGGAATGTTCAAGCGCTGCGTCCACTGGCTGATTTGCGCGATCAGCTTGTGCGCCGCCACGTCATCGCTGTCGGATGGCTCAGCGACACCGCAGGCGCACGCCGCTCGTTTCAGCCGCGGCGCGCAGCTGTCGAGGTTGAAGGCCATTACGTGAGGCAGCAGCATGGCGTTCGCCACCCCGTGGGTGACGTGGAATTTGCCCCCCAACGGGTAGGCTAGGGCGTGCACGGCGGCGGTACCAGCGGCGGTCAGCGCCAGGCCGCCGTACATCGACCCAAGCAGCATCTCGCTGCGCGCTTCGACGTGGTCGGGTTGCTCATAGGCGGTGACGATACTGCCGCTGATCAGCCGCATCGATTCGAGCGCAAAGGCATCGCTGACCGGGTTGGCCTTGGTGGAAATGAAGGATTCCAGCGAATGGGTGAAAGCGTCCATGCCCGTGGCCGCGGTGATCGGCTTGGGCAGGCTGAGGGTCAGCAACGGATCGAGCAGCACCAGGGTCGGCAGCAGGTGGCGGCTGACCACGCCGATCTTCAGCTCTTCGTCGGGCAGGGTGACGATGGCGTTGGGCGTCACTTCAGAGCCGGTGCCCGAGGTGGTCGGCACCAGCACCATCGGCTTGCCGGGGAACCTGACCTTGTCGATGCCCAAGAGGTTGCGCAGGGGCGTGTCATTGGTGAGCATCACGGCGAACAGCTTGGCCGCATCCAGCACGCTGCCGCCGCCAATGGCGATCAGCGCATCGGGCGCGTGGGGAGCTACGTCTTCGCGAAACACCCGCTCTATGTTCTCGAGGGTCGGTTCGATCTCGACATTGTCGAGCATGTGCACGCTGATATCGGCGGCTTGCAACTGGGCAATCACGCGCTCGGTCACGCCGAGGCGGTGCATGGCGTTTTGGGTCACCAGTACCACGCGGGTGACCGGGGTATCCAGCAGCTCGAGCTTTGCGCTGAGCTGGTCCAGGCTACCNNCGGCAAGGGCCGACGGGTACGTTGAGCAACTGGGTGGCGGCTTTCAGCACGGACGGCATAGTGCCCATGGCGAAGGCGTCGCGCAGGGGCCGCAGGGCCTCCTGGGCCTGGCGGGCGGCGGCGTGGTCGTTTGCCTGGAAGCTATTCCAGATCTGCATCACCAAGTGCGGTACGGCGTTGGCGGTGGCAGCGATGGCGCCGTCGCCGCCGGCCAGCAGGTTCCAGTAAATAAGCGAATCGGTGCCGGCAAACACGGCGAAATCGTCGCTGCGGTACTTCATCATCTGCACCAGGGCGTCGAAGTTGCCGGCGCTGTCCTTGATGCCTTTGATCATCGGGTGCTGGTGCAGGGCGGCCACGGCGCCGAGGCCGATCGACATGCCGGTCTTGGCCGGAATGTTGTACATCATCAACGGCAGGCGGCTGGCGTCGGCGATGGCCTCGTAATGCTTGATCAGCTCGACCTGGCTGACGGCGTTGAAGTAAGGCGTGATGACCGAAAGGGCGTCGGCGCCCAAGTCGGTCACTTTTTTGTTCATTTCAATCACTTCGCGGGTGGCGAACGCGCCGGTGCCAATCACTACCGGCACACGGCCGCGGGCAACCTGCACCGTGGTTTCGGCGATCTGCAGCTTTTCCGCTTCCGAAAGGGTAAAGAACTCACCGTTGGTGCCCAGCACGAACAGGCCGTGGACGCCGGATTCGATAAGGTTTTCGATCAGCTTGCGCAGACCGGGAAGATCAACTTGCTGGTCAGCCGTGAATGGGGTGACGAGGGCTGGAATTACACCGCGAAATCGCATGATGGACATCTCGTTTTTTATTGTGTGGCGATGATAATGATCAATTCAATCACGGAAAGCAACTTATCCAGCAGGTTTTTGATTGGTCTGGTCATTATCGGGTGGGCGGTAAGACAGCCGTGTCCGGCCTAACTGAATTCATGCTCGGCCATTGACTGCGCCAGGAAGAATTCTGGAGTTGTCTAAGCGCGGTATTGGCTAGAACCTGAGATGAACCTCCACCGTGTAGGATTTTCTGCAAAAAACTACGACGCATCGACCGCCACCTCGTGGTGCTCGACCTCTCGCATCAGCGTCGTGCTTCCATCGCGGCTATCGATCACGTTGCGGTTGATGTCTTGCGATACTGTATGTTGCTGCCCCGCCGCGCTTGCGATGGGTGTTCATGCCTACGACCTATTTCACTTTTTTACTTTGTGTCTCTCAGGCCGGTGGCGACCATTCCCGCGTAATCGATGCAATCTTGCGCGCGCCCTTTGACGCCTTTCGTCTGCTCCACTCCAGCACTGGTTGTCTGTTCGAGCTCTTGAATGATTCGGCGAATTTCTTCGGTGGAGCTCTAGACTGGGAGGTAAGGGGGCACGCCTCAGTGCGTACATTGAAGACGATGACACCTAGGGGGACGAACGGCGTGGATGTTGAGGAATGTTTATACCTTCAGCACTCATGCCAGTTTCCCCACCAGCGTGACCTTGAGTTTGTTTGCTAGAGTTTGTGGTGGCCGCTGGATAAAAAGTTAATTAACAGAAGGACGCAACATTGATTCCGTGGGTCTGTTAACTCAGCGCGGCCCAGCTGTCGTGCGGACGTTATCAGCAACAGCGTCGACGTGGCGTGGGTTCCCTATCTTCCAGTCAGAGAAGCCACCCAGGGCTTCTTGCATTCTCTCAAATCCCTGAGCTGGTTTTGAGCCATTCACTTGGTTAGCCTCGCAAGGTCTGCCTAACCTCGTATTACAACTGTTATCTCCCGTAACGTCGCGCTGAGTAAGTGCGAATATCAGACCACTTTTACGAGCTATCGGCTGATGTACATTTTCAAAGACATTACCCTCCAGAAGAACGTCGACGTTGTCATTCAGCTCGAGGGCGTTGCCAGCCCCATTCTGATAAAGGTTGTTAACTATGACGAATGATCCCTGCCCATGTAGCGCAGGGGCTCTACCTGAAAAGTTTCTAAACCAATTGCTACTTATGGTAACTTTCGTTGATGACGTGCCAATGAATAAAACATTCCAGTAATGGCCCTCTTTGTAGTACGGTGTTGCCCCGTCAAAAATATTATTTGAGACTATAATATTGTCCTGCTCGCCGAAATGACCGACAATCATCTGTCGTCCTATCATTTTAAACAGATTGTGGTCGATAAGAACTCTTTTTACGTCACTCAGATCCAAGGCATCGCCAGCCCACACAACGGCCGGATTGATGCCTTCTATAGTGAGGTTTTGAACAATCACGTTTTCAACGTGCTTCAGCAATAGACCTTTTCCTGTCAGTTTTGCCGAAGTATCATGTCCAACTATCGTTTTATTCGAACCCACTAGAAGGGGGTGGGTACCAGCTTTATCAAACGAGATTGGCTGTTTGACGTTACCATTTCCTACACATGCATGTTCTGGATCGGCCTTCGTTAAAAGTGCTTTCTGTGGGTTTTTGGGATCGTAATAGCAACCCGTAGCTGTTTCCTGACCTTCGGAGTTAGTGAAGTCGATATCACCGATTACCTCGATAATTCTCGGTTCAGAATCCATGCACACATTATTGGCGTTATGCTGGTGGCAGAGTTGATATTCTAGTTCGCTTCTAGTCCGAACCGTAACACGGGATCCGCCACTGCCGCCGGAAATTGCCTTCACTTGAGCATTGCTCGACAAGGCCGATGCATAACTGTCTGCGACACATGCGTAGCTGGCTAGCATCAACGTTAGGAAAAACGCTAGGCGGCATGGAGTTCGCCGTTGAATTAGCATTATAAGCCCCTTGTTTTCTGCGGTTTTCGACATTTATACCCATCTTGTCAAGGCTACAGTCTTCCAGCAACACAGTGGGGCTGTAGTCTCGTTGAGTTTGACCGAATGTTATTTCACATGAACGCGAACCACGATTAAAGATTTTTTAATCTCAGATGCGGTTAACGTGCGTACCTAACTGTGTGGGTTTGCGAATCCTCAGGCCGGTTATGCCGTCGATCGTAGATGTGCGTCGTGCCAATGATGGAGTAGCCCAAGCAGGCCATGACGTTAACGATATCGGTTTCGAAGTCCGAGGCATTGCTGGCCGCTGTGTATTGCCCCCGTCAATGCACTTCGCCGCTGCCAAATCAAAGCCGGGGTCGTTGAGAGTTGGCATAGCACCTTACATTTACCTGTTGCCTGCTATCGCACTGCTTGGCTATGCCACCGATGCGGGATTGATCGCGACCTTAATCGTCGCGCTGCCACCGGCACTTTGCCTGACACCGCTCGGCATTCGCATGACGTCCGATGAGTTCATCGCGCTGGGCAACGCAACTAGCGTCAAAGCATGGCAGATTTCCACGAAGGTCCATCTGCCTTTTGCGATGCCAGACATCATGGCAGGCATCAGCAGAAGCTCATGATGGCGATTGGCATGGTCGTGATCGCCCGCATCGTTACCCGAACACATCCCTGTGTTTTTTATCAGTCCCTAGGCTCTCTCGCAGAGGCGTGTTAAACGAGAGTCTGGACAATGCCTTCTGTCTTTATGCCCGCAGAAAGCTATCGTCGAAAGGGTAACGTGTCAGCAGTTCATAGCCGGTTTCAGTGACTAATAATTGGTTCTCCAACTTGATGCCATCTCGGCCTCCCACTTCACCTACATAGGCTTCGACGCAGAGGGCCATGCCCGCTTGCAGTTCGCCTTCGTATCCGTAGGATGCCAAGTCTTCAGGGTAGCGGATGCAGGGGTACTCGTCGCACAGACCAACACCATGAAACAGCACACCGTAGCGTTGCGCGCGGCAAGCCTCGGGCAGCCTATGAGCCTTGGCGGTCAGTTCAGTAAAACGGACCCCCGGCTTGATGAGTTCGGTGTTGTAGACGATATGGTCATGGGCAATTCGATACAGGCGTTTCTGCTCGGCCGTGGGCTCCAAACCTCCGCAAATCCAACTGCGGGACATGTCCACACACATACCGTAGGTACCGATCAGATCCGTGTCGAACGACAGTAGGTCGCCCTCACTCAACACCCGGGGGCCTGACTCCTGAAACCAGGGGTTAGTGCGAGGACCAGAACTGAGGATCCGAGTCTCGATCCATTCTCCGCCGCGGCGGATATTCCCGGCATGCAGGGCGGCCCAGACGTCGTTTTCGGTCACGCCGCCGCGCATTGCCTGGTGCATTTCGGCCACTGAGGCTTCGCACGATGCAACCGCACAGCGCATCGCCTTGATTTCATCGGGGCCTTTGATCATGCGCGCGAACTCGGTCACTTCCTGGCCGCTAAAAATTTCGATAGCCAAGGCGTCCAATGCGCGCACTCCCGCAACTTCGATCCTATCTACCGCAAGCCGGCGGTTAACCCCAGCATGCTGGCGCAGCAACTGGTCGATTTGTGCTGCGAAATGCCTAGCGTGTTGATCAGTGTGTTCGCCAGTCTCAAAAAAGAAAAAAGACGCACCGCTGCGTAATTCTGTCACCAGCGGCAAATGGGCGGAAAGGTGATCGCAGCCATGGAAGTCCCATAAAACTACATGCCCACTGGCGGCAATGAAGCATGCTCGCGCGGGGTTATGGGTCGTCCACAGTTGCATGTTAGTAGTATCTGTCGCGTAGCGAATATTCAATGGATCGAATAACAGAATACCGCCCAGGTCACGGGCTACCAATTGATCAACTATCCGTTGTAGGCGGTAGGAGCGCAAGCTCGGCAAATGGGGCGGCTCCAAGCCCAAGCGATCCCACTCCGCAAAAGCCAGAGGCGTGGGGCCTATCTCTACGCGGTCGTTGTCATCGACTGAGCCATCTTTTTTAAGTGCAGCTGCGCGTTGTCTGGCCGGGTCGATACGCCGAGCATTGGCTGGAATTGAAAAAGGTGAAGTTGTCATGATGGAGTCCAAT
>CXWL01069785.1_pt1 | contig 13700 bp, 13 predicted proteins | sample 590931 | NCBI WGS metagenome assembly CXWL01 (sample SAMEA3498368, study PRJEB10139) | groundwater metagenome | biome: water well; material: biofilm material | place: Germany | collected 2015-04-27 | reverse complement strand
ATCGGCGGCCAGTTCCCGATCGGCGAAGTGTTCACCGAAGCGCAGGACCTGGAAGCGGTGAACGGCCGCGTACGGGTGCACGTGTTCGGCGACACCTCCTACCTGGTGAACCGCCCCGCCACGCCGATCACGCTGGTGATCGAGCGCGGACGCGTGGTCGGCGCCGAAAACGCGACGCCGGAATTCGAACGCCTGCTCGAGATTATCCGCGCCGACGAAGGCGAAGTCTGGGTGCGCGAACTCGGCTTCGGCATGAACCGCGCATTCACCCGCGAGCGCCGGGTCAACGACATCGGCACCTATGAGCGCATGTGCGGCATNNGCGCAAGGACGCGCGCTATCATGTCGACATCTTCGCCGTAACGGAAGCGGTTTATCTCGACTCGCACCTGGTGTACCGGGACGGAGCGTGGCAGGTTTGACAGGAGCGCATCACATGCTGAACGACGAACAGCGCGCACGCTACCAGCGCGACGGCTACCTAGTCCTCCCGGGCTTCAAGAGCGCGCAGGAGATCGCCGCATTGCGCGCGCGGGCCGCCCAAATCGTCGACGAATTCGACCCCGGCCGGGGCAGCTCGATTTTCACCACGCAGAACCAGGCGACCGCCACCGACGACTACTTCCTGCGCTCCGATAACACGATCCGCTGCTTTTTCGAGGAGGAGGCGTTCGACGAACAGGGCCGGCTTCGGCAGGACAAATCACTCTCACTCAACAAGATCGGCCATGCTCTGCATGATCTGGATCCGGTGTTCGAGCGTTTTTCGCGCGACCCGAAACTGGCGGCCGTGGCGCGCGACCTGGGACTGGCCGAGGCGCTGGTTTGGCAGTCGATGTAGATCGTGTGTTGGTTTGCGCCCACGATCCGTGCTCACCAATCCGATGATGCAAACGCATCAGTTGGCTTGAGTCTGCGATTCGAGGGGAGGATATGTTGGCAGGGCGTCCAAATTAAGTGACTCAAGGCGAAAAAGTGCAAGTGCCTCGTACATGTCATCCTTAATTTTCTGAACTCGTTCCACCACCCGGCTAAATTCTTCAAACTCAACCACATGGTCATCGCCATGTGGCTTGGTGATGCCCTCACGAAATGGCGCGGTTTCTTCTTCAAGAAACAACACGAGCGAAACCGGATTGTGAGCTACCAGATTTCGATAATCGACCAGCGGCTTCAATTCCGTCAGCTGCTGCGTAAAAAATTCGTCGATTTAAGCTCGGCGGCGGAAGCAAAACGGGTCTGGTTGACGATGTCGCTGATGCGGCCATTGAAGCGTTCAACCATGCAATTGGTCTGACCTCGATCACGCCTACGCATTTGCTGGACAGAGATCGAGATCGCGCAGCGATATGGTTGAAAGCAGCCATTTTTCAGCTTCGTGCTATCGGTGCCGGATTAAACTTCGCTTGTTTGGCACTTTGCCGACGCGCACAGCTTCCAGAAATACCCCATCTTCTGCAATCATCAAATGGTCTTTACGAATCGGATAAAGGGTGTCGCAGCCGGTGTCAATAATCGTAACCGGGTTTGGAAATGGGATGTCATTGACATCTGTCCGCCACTCTCGGTCGAAATGGGACACGGTTTCCTCCTTGCTTCGCTCGTAGTTGGGATACATGCACAATTGGCCATTGAACTCAAACCTTTCCGCGCTGATGAGCACAGGCTTGCCGATGAGTTGCCGCACTTGGCGCTCGGACAGGCTCCCAACTGCGCCCATGCCGATCGTGCCTTCCTGAATGGAGCCGCCTCCTCCGCTCTGCGGGGGGTATGGCCACCGCCTGTAGGGATGCGGTGGCGCTGCGTGGCTGTGTGAGGCCCCAGTGAACAGAAAGGCATTCGATCCAGTTCGGGTGCAGGGAATCAGTCGATTCGCCTTTGATACCTTCGATGGAAAGGTAAGCGTCCGAGGCCATACGTTCCTCCGTTTAGGTTGAGCGTAAGTGGACGATGTTGCGCTGCTCTTCGGGAAAGATATTGGCTGAGGTCAACAGTTGGGATTGAATCGCCGCGGATTCACTGGACACTCCTGTACCGATAAATTGAGGGGCAAGGAGAGGTTATGAGCGCAATCCAAGCATGCGCTCGCAAGCCAACTTCGAAGTTGATTTCCGCAGCAAGTCAGGCAAACCCGCGCGCGGGAAACGCGGCATCGCGCTGAATCCAATTCTGCTTTGAGTATTCGGTGCGCCCATCCGTCACATGCAAGGTGTACGCATGGCGCGACACGGGCGAACGGTTCGGCCCCCCTGTGCCGAACTGGGCCAGATGATGCAGTGCAGTTCAGTGCGATCTGCCTGGTCAGGCTGGGAAGACTCGCGCGGCAGCAACCTTGAATAGGACTTGGCGAAGGCGCTTGGCTTTGAAGTGGGGCTGGACGGCGAGACGTCGCCTATCGCACTGATCGGTCTGATGACGTTAAGAATTGGCATGGACGACCTAGAAGCGAATCGGCAAAGCGACGGTGATGCGGAAATCGGGCGCATTGCTTGTTAAGCCGATTCCCAACAGTACGTCCACTGCCATCGAGCCGGTAACGACTACGGAACCGCCCAACTCCAACATCCCCAAGGCATTATCCGTTCCGGGAAGGGACTTTCCGCCAAATTTCGTTTTGTCGAAAGAAGTCATGCTGAGTGCCGAGCGTAACGAGGTGTCAGGCCCAGTTGCTAGAGCAATACCCAATCGCAAGTTTTGGCTGTTGCCCAAGTCGACCTCGATCCCTTCTTTATGCTTCGAAAAGATATGCGTAACGCTGTAATTTCCAAAAACTACTAAAGGATCGATACGCTTGAGCGCAGTAACCGATCCCTGGATCGAGTCAAAACCACTGCCGAGCGCAACGGGGCTGCCACTTTCGAAGATCGTATTCTTGCCGGTCGAGGCCTGATACTGGATTGCACCAATCAGGGCAGGTGCAGAAGGCCGCTCATTCATGAGTTGATGAGAAAGGCTGATCATGAAGTCGCCGATGCCATCGGAATTGTTCGAGACTGTGCTGTCACGCCGACGTTCGAACACATAGGGAAGGCTAGCCTCAATTTGCGAACGCCAAGGGAGGCCGGCACGAAAGGCGAGCGCAGGACCAAAAGAATGCCGCCGCGTTTGGGAAAAATTGTCATAGCGGTAGGAGTATGCGAAATTTGGCTCCAATTCGAACGTGCCGGGCGATAGCACCAATCCACCCTCGCGCACCAGCGCGCGTTCCAGCGCGCGGTTGCTCTCTTCTTCGTCCTGATCGATGGAAATCCGCCCGCGACGTGTGTACTCGATTCTACTGGGCGTGACTTCCCGTTCAAGTATCGTAATCCGTTCGCGCAGTTGTTGATTCTCTGTTTCCTTGTCCGCAAGCCGGCGCTGCAGTTCCTCCACACTTTGTGCCAGCGATGGGGTTGAAAGCACAAGGGCAAACATCCCCATCCAGATATCTTTTTTCATTTCACTGCGCTCCCATACGTTTTCCCACCTGAAAACCTATGCCGGACCAGTTGGCGACAAAACGCGGCGTCCTCACCCGGTAATTGCCAAAGCCAGGATCGGCAATATGCACTTCATTTTCATCTGCATGTCGCACCACGACGAAATGATTGTAACCACGTACCCGTACCGGCACGATCATGGGCACTTGCCCAGCCAGATCGGTCAGGCTCATTTCCGAATAACCATCGCTTTCGAATCCGACTTCTGCTGCGTATTTTTTCATATCGAGGAGAGAGAAACCGCCGCGATACTTGACCCGTAACGGATCGGTCTTCTGCAACATTCCTCGCGCCACCCGCTCTTCGGTGACGGGAAACCCTATGTCATAGGTCAGGATCGTCGCCAGCGCGGCGGCGGCACAGCTGTTGTCCCAGCGCTGAATGACGACGTTCTCTTGCCGATTCTCAAGCAGCGAGCGAACCGGGCGCTCGGCGAGCGCCGAGCTTGTGAACAGCTGGGACATGACGATATGTGCGATGAGTGCAATAGGTCGCATAGGAACAATCATGGTTGAACAAGGAAAATGGGCGGGGATTTCCTCGCCCATATTTCTACGCCGCCAGATCATCGGCCAGTGGAGGTCGTCGGATTGGTGTTGATCTTGTCGAGACGGGACTGGTTGACGCCGGGAAGCTTGGAGGGAGCCGTGGCCCCAGCACTGCTTCCTGGATTGGTTCCGTCCGCGCCATTGCCCCAACCGTTATTTCCTTTTTCAATTTCACACTCACACCCGCCGGCAACCTGATCAAGCGCGCCATTCGTCATTTTCACGGGAGCCGCCGCCGCAGGGAGAGACAAGAACGCGGTTGCTGCCAGTACAGTAGCTAATGCTTTAATCATAGCAATCTCCTATAAGTTACGACATGAAAGCAAGTGGCACGATAGATGCTGCCACCAGATGACTTTAACTGATGAGGCTGCTCTAACGACGCTTAACACTCGAACAAGTTTGGGTTCGCGCAAACCTTCGATAAATGCTCAATCGCTCTGATTGCCTCCTCTCAACTTGTAAGGTTTCAAGCCAGTGCCGCTTGGCAAAGTGCATGATGAAAAAAGTAGTTGCAACCAAAGGTTCGGCACGCGAGCGCGGCAATCGGACATGCGAACCAGCGGGTGACAGTAGTGGATCCGGAAACTGGGTTGCGCCGACTGCGTCAGCGGAGGCCAAGGTCGTGGGCGACGTGCTGAGCCAGGTGCGCAGAAATCACGCACGGCAACACAAGCCTGGACCACGTCGACATCGCTTCGCAAGCAGTGCTGTTCAACGGCATGGTGCTTTGGCTGGCTTCGCGCCGCTGACACCGGCGACGCCAGCAGACACCTTGGCTACGCCTCTTGATCCGGCGTTAGCAGCATCAATCGGCCTGCATCGCGCGCGCCGCTGCAACCTGGTCAGGGCACTGCAGCAGCCCCCGCTTGAGCAGCAGTCGAATACGGTAGGTCTGCGACTCGAACAGCCGACCAGTACGAAGGCGAGCATGCCGAAGTAGATGAAAGCGTGCAACGGCAGGTACGGCGACAGCTGACGAAGGCCCAAGCGTGATGCGCAATGGGTCAGGCAAACCCGCGCGCGGGGAATGCGGCATCGCGTTGAATCCAATTCTGCTTTGAGTATTCCGTTCGGCTATCAGTCGCATGCAAGGCGTACGCGTGTCGCGACACGGGCGAGCGGTTCGGCGGTATCGCGGCATGCGTACACGCTACATGCAACCGATGGCCGTGCACGTTATTCGCCGCAGAACTGGATTCAGCGCGACGCCACGTTTCCGGCGCGCGGGTTTGTCTGATCTGCCGCGGCAATCAAGAAGGGCACCGGGGTCAGTGCCGACATTCGGACACAATCTCAGCAGTCGACGAAGGGCACCAGGGTCAGTGCCGACACTCGGACACAATCTCAGCAGTCGACGAAGGGCACCGGGGTCAGTGCCGACATTCGGACACAATCTCAGCAGTCGACGAAGGGCACCGGGGTCAGTGCCGACACTCGGACACAATCTCAGCAGTCGACGAAGGGTGTGCACACGCCGCAGTTGGATGGCGTCAAGTTTAAGTCGGCTCAAGATGCCGATGGTGTCAACGTAGTCTTGTTTCCTGAAAGAGACTATCGCGGTGGAGATGTGGACAGGTTCCCGGTCGAATATGTCGCTGATAGCCTAACTTTCCACCGCGTCGAGCGCGTCAAGTACAGCCCTATCAAATTGTTCCCGATTCCTCGGGCTAATGGGGGCGTGAGCCTTCAATCTGAGCGAGAAGTGATGGATGTTGAGAACGCTTGGCGGGATTAGATATGGTGACTGTGGCAGTTTGCGTGCCACGGTCACGGCTCAGGCTGAGTCGTTCTCGGGCCTAGTTACAGTTCCGCCTCAAGTTCAACGCGTGTCCATGCATCGTTAAGGCGCTGTGCATACGAGCGATACTACGCCAGCCCGTAGAGTGCCTGAGCCGCGCTCACTCACTTGCACTGAACCACAGCCGAGAGGAATAATTCCGGCTTCTTGGTCCTGGAAGTGATAATGCAGCTCGTGGCGCTGTCATCCAGTCGGCGGAACAGCTCGACCGCGCCATAGCCACACCAAAGCCATCGCTCACCGTGTCCTTGGTCAAATCCATACGTCCGTGTCTCCTTCGTGCTCTTGTCTGGCATAAGGTACGTCTTCGACTCAGGCGGCCCCGCCATCATGCCCGCGTCCTCTAAGTGCATTTGCGACGGCACCGTGACAAAGCCAGCCACCGGGCGATCCGGCTTGATTGAATTGGCCGGGATGATGCTGGGGCACTCGGCTCGCATGTCGGCGGCGAATGCGCCCGAGCTGGCGAGTACCAGGGCTATTATGGGAACCGCGATGTGCGTAGCCATGAACGTGTAAGGGACGGGGCGCATAGTCACCGTTCTATCACAGAAAAGGCGAGCGGGTTGCGACTCGGTTGCGGCCACGTCCCATCGGGTCGTTGCGCGTGATCGCGTGGCACTTCCATGTGGCGGAATTGGACCCTTAGCGAACTGCGATATTGATCCACAATCCAAATTCCCGAACCAGCGTGCGCCACGAATATAGCAGCATGTTGACCAGTGTTCGCCCGTGGGAATCGGCCATTCGTGAACGTAGCGATAGCGGTTCCGCGTCTGAGGTTGGGTGAGTCCTTGACCATCGCGCCCGCTTTCCAAAGTTGGGTACGGATACCGATCAGGCCGGGGACGAGCGCCTTGATGATGTCCACACATTCGCCGCTGCCGAAGAGTGCGTGTTTGTCGAGACTGCGTAGGTCATCGGGATACACCAAAGGCATGTGGTTCTCCTTTGTTACGTGGTTGCGGTGGAGTTCCATATTGACTTCGATATTCCTATGCAATCTTGCGCACGGATAAAATTCATTCGGGGCTTTGACGTAGCCCATCGGTATACAGCGGACTAAGGCAGCGCCACAGCCCCGCCACGCCCTGACCTCAACGGGACTGAGCTTCGCATAAGCTGTCACGTCCACGCCCTCCGGAGAACTCTCTGTTGGCTGGAGTGCTCGATCGTATCTGTGCGCCATCAATTCCTCAATCGACTAAGCAAACAGTCCCGTGTTGCTAATTCTTCATACTGGAGAATACCCCCCAATCTGTATGGGACAGGTTCGCTGCAGAACGGCTGCCTGTGGGTTGAACCGGGCGGACCTCGCGGTCCGATCCGCGAGCGTTTCGTGCGCAATAGCGATGACATCAAGATGGAGAACTTGACGATACGCCGTGGCCGGACTCCGGTATCGCGACATGCGTACACGCTGCATGCGACTGATGGCCGTGCACGATATTCGCCGCAGAACTGGATTCAGCGCGACGCCACGTTTCCGGCGCGCGGGTTTGCCTGATCTGCCACGTTTTTCAGTTTGAACGGATTGCGGCTCAAGGCTTTGTTCGTCCGAGAAATCCCTTAACCTCGGACTGGAATTGTTCCGACTGGTCCCACATGATGAAGTGTGCGCTCGAAGGAATGCGCTTGAGCGTTACCCCTTTGAGTGGCGCGTAGGCGGCCTTGTACCAACCGTCCATTTTCGCTTCGGTCACACCAGGCGCTTTCGGCACCACGTACAGCACAGTAGTCGGAACACTGATCTTGCCCAGTTCCGGCGTGAGGTCGGTGACGATCAGTTCGTGATAAGCGCGTGCAGCGACCTCGGGGTCGCTCTTGAGCGAGTCATCGAGTGCGCCTGGTCGCATCGCAACGGTGTCGATCATGCTATTGATCATCGCTGCAGCGCGCAACTGACGAGCCGCGGGATCCGCCGCGCGCATCTGCGTCAAGAGGGAGTCGGCCATCGGCCTGACGCTTTCCGCCGTCGTGCCCGGTGGTCCGAACATCGCGCCGAGGAAGGGGAACATGTCGACCACCATCAACTCGGAGAGGACATCGGGGTGGCGCGCAGCCAGCATCATGCCTATCGTGCCCCCCATCGAATGGCCGATCACGGCTGGCTTTCCAAGCCCGCGGGCGGCGATGTAGCGCGCGATCTCTTCCGCCACCGGTGCGGCTACCGCGCCTTCGGTATTGCCACCACGGGCTTGACCGGCAAACCCTGATACCTGCACCAGGTGGTAACGGTGCCCCGGCACCGCCCGGACCATTTCGCGCCAAACCCGTGGCGAGGAACTCAAGCCAGGAATGAGGATCACATCGCTGCCCTCGCCTTCGGTCGTGACGCTGATGCGTTCGGATCTGAAGTCGGCAGCGAAGGCGGGGATGAGAACTCCCGCAGCCACCGCAAAGAGAGATGCCAGGAACGTGCGGCGGGTAAGGATTGACAGGGACATGTGTGCTCCTTGTTAGGTAATGAGCAATACTCGATCAATATGTTTGATATTGTCAAGCTATTAACCTCATGGTGCATTCCACAAAACGTCCCTGCCTTGCTAAATCAAGTCGCTGCCACCGCCGGTTCAAAGAACGTAACGAGGTTTCCGTCCGGGTCCAAAATGGCGAACTCCTTGTTCCCCCACGGCGTCGTATTCAATGGGGCGTTCGGGTGAACTATTTGTTGACTCGTGCAATGGGCGTACAAGGATTCAATGTTCAGCACGCTTACCCGGCAGCCAGTCGCCTCCGCAATCTGCCATTCATTACATGCCCAGAAATGAATGTGAACTTTACCCCGAGCCACAATCCCATACGTCCCTTGGGAAGCGTAATGGATGGTGAAACCAAGTTTGGAAGCGAAAAAATCGACACTGCGCTGAACGTCCAGCGATGCCAATACAGGAATTGCCGCAACGAAGTCAGTATCGCTCATGGTATTTTCGCTCCCCGGGGAATAGACGACACATATTGCCAGAAAAACAATCTCGCAACGATAGGGCGTGACGCTGCCGCCTTAACCAAGCAGCCGCTCCACCGCAGAGTCGGCCACATTCTGATCCGGCGCATGCTTCGGCATCATGATCGTCACGCTGGTGCCGGTGCCCGGCGTCGACGCAATCCCGATGCTCCCGCCCAGCATGCCGGTAACGACGTTGTACACGATGTTCATGCCCAGTCCCGAACCGCCCCGCCCCATCTTGGTGGTGAAGAAGGGATCGAACACCTGGTGCAGCGTCTTCGGCGCCATGCCAACGCCGTCGTCGCTGAAGTTGAGCATGACCTGCCCATGCTCGATCTCGCGCGCACTGATCATGATCTTGGGCGCGCTGCGCGCCTCGAACGCATGCAGCAGCGCGTTGTTGATCAGGTTCGACAGCACCTGTCCGAGCCCGCCCGGGTACGAGTCGAGCACCAGCATCGGCGACACGTCCACCTCGATACGGCAATTGGTGCGGCGCAGCTGTGCGGCGTAGGTGGCCACGGTGTCGCGCACCACCGCGCCCAGCTCGAAACGCCGGCGCTGGTCGCTGGTCTGGTCGACCGACACCTGCTTGAACGAAGTAATCAGGTCGGCCGCGCGGCTCAGCGAACTGGCCATGATGCCGCAGGCCAGCCGGGTGTCGGCCATGTGCGCTTCCAGCGCCGAACGCTTGATGCCGCCTTCGGCATATTTTTTCTCGAATTCGTTCGCCATGTCCGACAGCGCAGTCGCGGTCAGCAGGCTGTTGCCGATCGGGGTGTTGAGTTCATGCGCGATGCCGGCCACCAGCGCGCCGAGCGACGCCAGCTTCTCGGAGGTGATCAGGTTGGCCTGCGCCTGCTTCAGCGTCACCAGCACCGACGACAGGTCGCCGTGCGCCAGCTCGACATGGGCCTTCTGCTGCTCCAGCTCGGCCAGGCTGGCGCGCTGCTCTTCGAGCGTCGCGCGCAATTGCCCGGCCAGCGTGCGGCTGCGGCGCGAGGCCACCAGCAGCGCTGCGATCAGGGCGCTGATCACCAAGCCCGCGGCGCCGATCAGGACCAGCGGCGTCACGTCGCGGCTGTAGTGGCTGTCCGCCAGCGCGCTGTACTGCACCAGCCAGTGGCGCTGGGCGACGTTGATATGGCCCTGCACCACCCTTTTGGACAAGATGCGGGTGCCCGGCTGGCGGCTGTCATACAGGGAATTGTCCGGCCCGGCCGGATCCGCCCTCACCGCGTCGGCGTCGCCGGCATCGATGATTTGCAGCGCCATATGGCGCAGCAGCGATGGCTCGATCACTTCGCGCATCAAGTCATCGACGCGGAACACGATCGCCACCACGCCGATGAACGCAGCGCGGCGCTGCTCCACCGTATCTTGCGGCATGTTCTGGCGGTAGATCGCGGCGCGCGCCACGAAGCCGGGATGGCGGCTCACGTCCTGCACCAGCAGCGTGCGGCCGGTCGCGACAATCTCGCCGCTATCGCGCGCCGCCTCCACCGCCACCAGCTGTGACGGCAGGCTTGCCAGGTCGAGTCCGAAAGCGTTTTCGTTGCCCTTCATCGGTTCGTTGAACTCGATGACGAAGTGCTCGTCGCGCTGCAATGGCGGATGAACCGAAAACGGCGGGACGCCGTTGGCGCCGGCGCCGGACTGCTTGCGCACATCGGTGGCGAAGCTATCCAGGTCGGTGCCGGGCACGGCGCGCACGAACTGGATAGCGCGGAATCCAGGATAGCGCTCGGTCAGGCGCAGCTGCTGCACGAAACGCGCGAACTGCTCGCGATCGACCTCGCCGGTCACCGCGAACAGGCCCTTGAGGCTGAGCAGCATGTCGAAATAGGCGCGCAGGCGCGCAGTGGTGTCGGTCGCCACCTTCTCGGTATCGCGCGCAAAATTACTGCGGATCTGGGCGTCCTGCGCCTCGACCACCATCAGGCAGGTCCAGACGGTAATGCAGATGCCGATCGCGAACGCAAGGTAGCCGTTGGTGCGAATCGGGTCGTGGCGCATCGGGCGACGGACGGCTATTCGGAGTCCGGGAACTCGGCCGCGATGGCGCGGAACTGTTCTTCGACCACCAGCAACGCGTCGACGATGTCGGGATCGAAGTGTTCGCCGCGGCCCTGCCGGATCAGTTCCACCGCTGTCTCGTGGGTGAAGGCCGGCTTGTAGACGCGCTTCGAAATCAATGCGTCGTACACGTCGGCCACCGCCATCAGGCGCGCCGGCAGCGGGATCTGTTCGCCCTTGAGGCCCTGCGGATAGCCCGAGCCGTCCCACTTTTCCTGGTGCGAGTAGGTGATCTCGCGCGCGTAGCGCAGGAAGGGGTTGGTGCCGCCGAGGGTTTTTTCGACGCCGGCGATCGCGTCGCGGCCATGCACGGTGTGCTGTTTCATGAGGTTGAATTCGTCCGGCGTGAGGCGGCCCGGTTTCATCAGGATGGCGTCCGGCACGGCGACCTTGCCGATGTCGTGCAGCGGCGCGGCCTTCGACATCAGCGCGATGCTGGCGTCGTTGAGCTCCGCGGTGAAGCGCCCATGGAATCGCAGCTCGCGCGCCAGCACCGTCAGGAAGCGCTGGGTGCGCAGCAGGTGGTTGCCGGCGTTGGCGTCGCGCGATTCGGCCAGCGTCGCCATCGCCAGGATGGTCGCGTCCTGCATCCGCACTGTTTCGCGGGTGCGCTCGGCCACCAGGTAATCGAGCTGGCTGTCGCGGTTCTTGTGCATCGCTCGCAGCGACGTCAGTTCGAGGTGGGTCGCCACCCGCGCCTTCAGCGATTCTGGACTGACCGGCCTGGCGACCACGTCGGCCGCGCCTTCGCGGAACGCGCGCCGTTCCTCGGCCGGGTCGCCGGCGGCGGTCAGGAAGATCACCGGGATGTCTTCGCTCAGGAAGTCGCCGCGCAGCTCGCGCAATACGGCCTCGCTGCCCATGCCGGGCAGGCTCGCGTCGAGCAGGATCAGGTCGGGACGCGGGGCCAGCACCGCCAGCCGCATGGCGTCGGCGCCGCTGCCGGCCAGCTTGACGTGATAGCGCCCTTGCAGCAGCTCTTTCATCAGCACCAGGTTGTCGGACGAACTGTCCACAATCAAAATGGTTGCCTTGAAGTTAATGTCCATCCCTGCGTGTCTCCCTTGTTCAATCGGCCACATCCATATTAACGCTTGCCGCGTGGATTGTTTCAGGTTTTTTACAATTCCGCCGAACAATTGCCTGATGGGTACTATTAGAATACTTGTCCCAAAATTCACATAAAAGTCAGGGTAACCATGATACGTTTGCCGATCAGCTTGGCGGCTTTATGCCTCACCATGTCCGCATTCGCGGCTGAACCATTCGACGACAAATTCCGCCAGCTGGACGAATTGCTGCCGACGCCAAGCTCGATCCGCACCGCCTCGGGCGCTCCGGGCCACGCCTACTGGCAGCAGCGCGCCGACTACACGATCCGCGCCACGCTCGACGAGCCGAACCGCGCGATCAGCGCCGCCGAGACGGTCACGTATCACAACAACTCCCCCGACACCCTGTCCTACCTGTGGCTGCAGCTGGACCAGAACCTGTTCACCCCCGGCTCGGACAACCGCATGAGTTCCACCCAGCCGTCGCGCGAAGCATGGGCGAAGGCGCGCACCGAAGAAGAAGGCGTGCGCTTCGAAGCCATGCGTGCGATGCTCGAGAGCCGCACCTTCCTGGGCGGTTTCAACATCAAGTCGGTCAAGGGACCGGACGGCCAGCCGCTGAAGTTCGTCATCAACAAGACGATGATGCGGATCGATATGCCGCAGACGCTGAAGCCGGGCGCGAAGTTCACCTTCAGCGTCGAGTGGAACTACAAGATCAATGACGCCAAGGTGCTGGGCGGACGCTCGGGCTACGAGCGTTTCGACGACGCCGACAAGAACGACCTGTTCGAGATCGCCCAGTGGTTCCCGCGCATGGCCGCCTATTACGACGTCTACGGCTGGCAGCACAAGCAGTTCCTCGGCGCCGGCGAATTCACGCTCGAATTCGGCGACTACGACATCTCGCTGACGGTCCCTGCCGACCATATCGTGGCCAGCACCGGCGAGCTGCAAAATCCGGACGCCGTGCTGAGCGCCACGCAACGCGAGCGCCTGCACCAGGCCCGCACCGCCACCAAGCCGGTCATCATCGTCACCCAGGCCGAAGCCGAAGCGGCGGAGAAATCGCGCAGCACCGCTACCAAGACCTGGCACTTCAAGGCCAAGGACGTGCGCGACTTCGCATGGGCCTCGAGCCGCAAGTTCATCTGGGATGCGCAGGGCTACAAGAAGGACGGCACCAACACGATGGCGATGTCGTACTATCCGAAGGAAGGCAACCCGCTATGGGAGAAGTACTCGACCCAGGCGATCATCCACACCATCGAACAGTACAACAAGTACTCGCTCGACTATCCGTACCCTGCGGCGATCTCGGTGAACGGCCCGGTCGGCGGCATGGAATACCCGATGATTTCGTTTAACGGCCCGCGTCCCACCAAGGACAAGAAGACCGGCGAGATCACTTATTCGAAGCGCGCCAAGTACGGCCTGATCGGCGTGATCATCCATGAAGTGGGCCACAACTACTTCCCAATGATCGTCAATTCCGACGAACGCCAGTGGACCTGGATGGACGAAGGCCTGAACACCTTCGTGCAGTACCTCGCCGAGCAGGCATGGGAAGAGAACTACCCGCAGTCGCGCGGCGAGCCGCGCGCGATCGTCGACTACATGCGCAGCAAGAACCAGGTGCCGATCATGACGAACTCGGAGTCGCTGCTCCAGTTCGGCAACAACGCCTACGCCAAGCCGGCCACCGCGCTGAACGTGCTGCGCGAAACCGTGCTGGGACGCGAGCTGTTCGATTTCGCCTTCCGCGAATACGCGCAGCGCTGGAAGTTCAAGCGC
>CXWL01114379.1_pt1 | contig 13703 bp, 12 predicted proteins | sample 590931 | NCBI WGS metagenome assembly CXWL01 (sample SAMEA3498368, study PRJEB10139) | groundwater metagenome | biome: water well; material: biofilm material | place: Germany | collected 2015-04-27 | reverse complement strand
GCCGCCTTCGCCCTCGCGCTGGCCAACCGCTACCTGAAGCTCGGGCTGCTCTCGCGCATGGCCGAAAAGGTCGTGTTCGTGCTGGTGCCCCCGCTCGCGCTGATCTTCCTGGTCCTTGGCACGATCTTCGTCGGCATCGCGACGCCGACCGAAGGCGGCGGCATGGGCGCGATGGGCGCGCTGATCCTGGCGATGCTCAACGGCCGCCTGACGTTCAGCCTGCTCAAGCAGGCGATGAACTCGACCACGCGCCTGGCCTGCTTCGTGATGTTCATCCTGATCGGTTCGACCGTGTTCGCACTGGTGTTCCGCGCGGTCAATGGCGACCTGTGGGTCGAGCACCTGCTGACCGGCCTGCCGGGCGGCGTGCTGGGCTTCCTGATCGTCGTCAACATCATGTTCTTCTTCCTCGCCTTCTTCCTCGATTTCTTCGAGCTGGCCTTCATCCTGGTGCCGCTGGTCGGCCCGGTAGCGGAAAAGCTGGGCATCGACCTGATCTGGTTCGGCGTGCTGCTGGGCGTCAACATGCAGACCTCATTCATGCACCCGCCGTTCGGATTCGCGCTGTTCTACCTGCGCTCGGTGGCGCCCAAGGAGGTCAAGACCACCGACATCTACTGGGGCGCGGTGCCGTTCGTCTGCATCCAGGTGATCATGGTCACCCTGATCATCGTGTTCCCGCAGCTGGTGTCGGTCGACCAGAAAATCGACATGACCGAACAACTGGAGCTGCGCATCGACGCACCGGCCACCGGGGAGCTGCCGTTGCCCGAGATGCCGCTTGAGGAGCAAACCGACCAGACGCCGCAGCTGGACTTCTCCACCGACACCGACACCGAAAAAAAATAAGCGCCCCGTCCAGGCAGGACGGCGGAGCCTGAAGCCACCTGCGCCCTTGCCGGCGCGGGTGGCTTTTTACTGAACCGGGAATACACGCATGAGCATTGGCGGCAAAACGATCGATGAGGCGCTTGGCGCACTCCAGGACATGACTGGCGGGATGGTGGCGATCGGTCGCGACGAGCACCTGCAGCGCATCGCCAGGGCGCAGGCGCGCATGCGCGAGCTGGGCCTGGCCGCGATCTGGCTCAATTCGGGCACCAACCTCACCTATTTCACCGGCACCAAATGGCATCCGAGCGAGCGCATGGTGGGCGCCATCCTGCCCGCCAGCGGCGCGCTCGAGTACATCGCGCCGGCGTTCGAGGAATGCACGCTGCAGGGCTTCATGCAGGTCGAAGGCCCGGTCAACTGCTGGGAAGAGCATGAGAGCCCGTACCAGCTGTTCATCGACGTGCTCAAGCGGATCGGCATCGCCGCCAGCGAGGCTTCACCGCCGCGCATCGGCATGTGCGAGAGCGCGCCGTGGTTCATCGCCGACGGCGTGCGCAGGCTGGCCGCCGGCTACCTGCTCGATAACGCCAGTGCGGTCACGGCGTTCTGCCGTTCGCGCAAATCGCAGGCCGAGATCGCGCTGATGCAGCGGGTCAAGGACATGAGCCTCGCGGTCCACAAGGCTGCGGCCAGCATCCTGCACGAAGGCATTACGACGGTCGAGGTGGAGGACTTCATCGCGCGCGCCCACCGCAAGGCCGGCGCGCCTGGTTCGTACTTCTGCATCGTGCTGTTCGGCGAGGCGACCGCGTATCCGCACGGGGTCAACTACGTGCAAACGCTGCGCACCGGCGACATGGTGCTGATCGATACCGGCTGCAAGGTCATGGACTACATCTCCGACATCACGCGCAGCTACGTGTTCGGCGAAGCGAGCGAGCGCCAGCGCTTTGTCTGGAATGCCGAGAAGGCGGCGCAGCAGGCGGCGTTTCAAGCGGCCCAGCTGGGCGTGCCATGCCGGCGGGTCGACGAGGCCGCGCGCGCGTCGCTGGAAGCCCACGGCTTCGGGCCAGGCTACAAGCTGCCTGGCCTGCCGCACCGGACCGGCCATGGCATCGGCATGGACATCCATGAGTGGCCCTACCTGGTCGGCAGCGACGATACGCCGCTTGACGCCGGCATGTGTTTTTCGAACGAGCCGATGATCTGCATACCCGGCGAGTTCGGCGTCCGCCACGAAGACCACTTCTACATGACCGATAGCGGCCCGCGCTGGTTTACCGAGCCGGCGCTATCGCTGGAGCAGCCCTTCGGCTGACGATCGGCGCGTGACTGTTGAACGCGAGGCCGGATTCCACCGAAGGTTTATAATCGCATCGTAAGCCGGACCAGCCTGCTTTTCGGGTAAGCAACAGGGCTTCCGGCGCATACCGACAGTCGTTATTACTGATACGCGTTGGACAGGCGCCCTTGCGGCGAACTCCACATGATGGAAGCAAGCGATAAGTCGTTTGACCAGCTGTTCCGGGCACATCCCATGCCCATGTGGATCTACGACCTGGAGACGCTGGCGTTCCAGGCGGTGAACAACGCCGCCGTCGCGCAATACGGGTACAGCGAAGCGGAGTTCCTGAAGCTGACCATCATGGACCTGCGCCCGCCTTCCGAGGCGGCGCGCCTGCTCCAGAACCTGCAGAGCGCCACACGCTCGCTGCAGAAGTCCGGGCTGTGGATCCACCGCACCAAGGACGGCTCCCTGATCGATGTCGAGATCACGTCGCATGCGATCGACTTCAATGACCGCGCTTGCCGCTTCGTCATGGCCCACGACGTCACCGAGCGCGTGCAGTCGGATATCAAAATCGCGCGCCTGAACCGTGTATACGCGGTGCTCAGCGGGATCAACTCGGCCATCGTCCGGATCCGCGACCGCGACGCGCTATTCAAGGAAGCCTGCCGCGTGGCCACCGCCGAAGGCGGCTTCCTGAGCGCGGCGATCGCCATCCCGCAGCCAGGCAGCGACGAGCTGCTGGTGGTCGCGGACAGCGGGCGCCTGCTGCCGCCGGTGCCGATCGACCTGGTGGAACTGTGCCCGGCCGAGCGGGTGATGCGCGAGCATCGCCAGGTCATCTGCAACAACGTCGCCTCGGACCCGGCCTTCGCCCTGCTGGCCGAACGGATGCATGCGCGCGACATCCGTTCGCTCGCGGCCTTCCCCCTTGCCGTCGGCGAGCGCATCGAAGCGGTGCTGACCCTGTACGCCAACACCGAGGACGTATTCGACCCGGACGAGATGAAAGTCCTGAACGAGCTGGCTGGCGACCTCGCTTTTGCCCTGCTGTTCTTCGAGCGCGAGGAGCGCATCAGCTACCTGGCGTACTACGACGTCATGACCGCGCTGCCGAACCGGCGCCTGTTCGTCGACCGGCTGGCCCAGCTGATCCACCTCGACGGCGCCCACCATCCGCTGGTGGTGGCGCTGATCAACCTCGACCGCTTCGCGCAGCTCAATGACGCGCTGGGCCGCCACGCGGGCGACGCGCTGCTGGTCCAGATCGCGGCGCGGCTGGGCGAGCGCCTGCCTGAAGCCTTCAACCTGTCGCGCATCGGCGGCGATACCTTCGGCCTGACCTTCGTGGAGCTGGAGCGCGGCGAGGATGCGGCCGACCTCCTGCGCGACAAGGTGTTCCGAGCGCTTGACGAACCGTTCCGGCTCGATGGCCAGACCGTGCGTATTTCGTCACGCGCCGGGCTGGCCCTGTGGCCCGCCGATGGCGCCGATGCCGACACGCTGTTCAAGCACGCCGAAGCGGCGCTCAAGAACGCGCGCTCGGCGGGCGAGCGTTACCTGTTCTACGCACCGCGCATGAATGCCGCGCTGGCTGCCCGGCTAGCGCTTGAAAACGAGCTGCAGGCCGCGCTGGAGCTGCAGCAATTCGAGCTGTACTACCAGCCGCGCGTTCACCTCCTGAGCGGCGCCATTGTCAGTGCCGAGGCCTTGATCCGCTGGAACCATCCCGAACAAGGGCTGGTCGGTCCGGTGTCGTTCATTCCACTGGCCGAGGAAACGGGGCTGATCCGGCCGATCGGCGCCTGGGTGATCGACGCCGTCTGCGCACAGCAGGCCAAATGGCGCGCCAGCGGCAGCAATCTCGTGCCGGTAGCAATCAACCTGTCGGCCGTGCAAAGCGCCCAGCCCGACCTGTTGCCGATCATACGCGGCGCGGTGGCGGCGCATCAGGTCGAGGAAAAGCATCTTGAATTCGAACTGACTGAAACGGCGGTGATGAATAATCCCGACGAGGCAGCGCATAACCTGGCGGCGCTGAAACAGCTTGGCGTGCACCTGTCGCTCGACGATTTCGGTACCGGCTATTCGTCGCTGGCCCAGCTCAAGCGATTCCCGTTCGACTTTGTGAAAATCGACCGTTCATTCATCGCCGCTGTCGACACCAACCCGGAAGACGCGGCAATTGCCGCCGCCATCATCGCGATGGCCCACAGCCTGCACTTGCGCGTGGTGGCGGAAGGCGTGGAGACACGCGCGCAGCTTGACGTCATGCGCTCGCTGCAATGCGACGAAATCCAGGGATATTATTTCAGCCGGCCGGTCACGGCCGACGGGTTTGACGCGCTGCTGAGGAATGGGACCTTGCTGCCCCCGCCCGAAGCGGGGATGCACTACCACATCTGAACAGCGGCTTATTCCCAGGCCGAATCCGGAATCACGCCCAGCCCGCGGAACACCGGTTTGCTGAACCAGTAGCCCTGCATCAGTTCAATGCCCAGTCCTGCGAGGAAGTCGCGNNCGCGCACGATCGCCTGGCGCGCAGCACTGGTGTCGATGCCGCGCACCAGGTCCATGTCGATCTTGACGATATGCGGCTGGTATTCGGCCAGCAGGTTCAGGCCCGCATAGCCGGCGCCGAAATCGTCGATCGCGGTACGGAAGCCAAAGCGCTGGTATTCGCGGAAGATGTTCACAAGGTGGGCGCGGTCCTGAACTTGTTCGCCTTCGGTCACCTCGAAGATGATTTTCTCGATCGGGAAGCTATACTCGCGCGCTGCCTCGAAGGTGCTGCGGATGCAAATCTCCGGCCGGTACACGGCGTTTGGCAGGAAGTTAATCGACAGGTATTCGCGCATGCCCAGGCGGCTCGCTCCGGCGACCGCCCGGACGCGGCAGGCCTGGTCGAAGCGGTAGCGGTTGTCGTCGTTAACCTGGGCCAGCACGCTGGCAGCCGACTCGCCGTTCGGGCCACGCACCAGCGCCTCGTGGGCGTAGACGGTGCGCGTCCTTACGTTGACGATCGGCTGGTAGGCGTAGTCGAAGTCGAACGTGAGCGCGGTTTCGCCCCGGCATCCGGAACAAGCCAGGCGTTCGGCGATTGCAAGCGCCTCGGTAGCTGGAGCAGGAAGGATTTCGATCATCGCGGCGTCTCTCGACTTCAAAAAGTGAGCCCCGATTTTATCAGCCACAGCAAGGGCCCGTGTCGCATTAGCGACACGGAGCCTGCGCTTGTTGGCACTGCAACCTTGTCAGGAACGCTTCATCACCAGCGTCAGGATATCGTAGCTGGCCACCAGTTCTTCGTTCTGGTTCGTCACCTGCACGTCCCATGCGACCACGCCCTGGCCGACGCCGCGTTCGTCGGTACGGTTGCGGTCGACCTTGCGCTTGCAGGTCAGGCGCGCACGGATCGTGTCGCCGATCGCCACCGGCGTAATGAAGCGAAGGTTGTCGAGGCCGTAATTGGCCAGCACAGGTCCCGGCGCCGGCGACACGAACAGGCCCGCGGCAGCCGACAGCACGAAGTAGCCGTGCGCGATACGCTTGCCGAACTGCGAATCCTTCGCCGCGATCTCGTCGAAGTGCATGTAGAAGAAGTCGCCCGAGACGCCGCCAAAGGCAACAATGTCGGCCTCGCTCACGGTGCGGCGATGGGTCAGCAGCGAGTCGCCCATCTGCAGGTCCTCGAAGTACTTGCGGAACGGGTGCAGCTCGCTTTCGCGCACTGCCGCCCCGCGCACGTACTCGCCGGTGACGGCAGCGAGCATCGTCGGCGAACCCTGTACCGCGGCGCGTTGCAGGAAGTGGCGCACCGCGCGGATGCCGCCCAGTTCCTCGCCACCGCCCGCACGGCCAGGACCGCCGTGCTTGAGCTGCGGCAGCGGTGAACCGTGGCCGGTCGACTCGACCGCGGATTCGCGTTCGAGAATGTGCACGCGGCCGTGCGACGCAGCCGCAATCGGGACCGCATACGCCGCGATCGCCGGCTCCTTGGTTACCAGGGTCGATACCAGGCTGCCCTTGCCGCGCGCAGCCAGCGCCAGTGCTTCGTCGATGCCTTCATAGGTCATCATGGTGCTGACCGGTCCGAAAGCCTCGACGTCGTGTACGGCGTCGTTGTTCATCGCGTCGCGGCACAGCAGCAAGGTCGGCGAGAAGAACGCGCCATTGGCGACGCCCTCGCCGATCGGCTGGAAGCCGTCGCGCGCGCCGAATACGATCTCGTTGCCGCGTGCGAGCAGCTCGACACGTTCACTGACGTCGCGGTGCTGGTCGAGCGACGCCAGTGCGCCCATGCGCACGCCTTCCATCGACGGGTCGCCGACGACCACCTTGGCCAGGCGGTCGCGCAGGCGCTCGGCGACGGCATCGACGTGCTGCTTCGGCACGATGATGCGGCGGATCGCGGTACATTTCTGGCCGGCCTTGCCGGTCATCTCGCGCGCGACTTCTTTGACGAACAGGTCGAATTCAGGATCGTCCGGCGTGACATCCGGCGCGAGGATCGCGCAGTTGAGCGAGTCGGCTTCCGCGGTGAACGGCACCGAATTGGCGATCAGGTTCTTGTTGACGCGCAGCTTGGCGGCAGTGTCGGCCGAGCCGGTGAAGGTGACCGCGTCGGCCCCGCTGAGGCGGTCGAGCAGGTCGCCGGTGCTGCCGATCACGAGCTGGAAGCTGCCTTCCGGCAGGAGGCCCGATTCGTGCATCATGCGCACGACGGCTTCAGTCAGGTAGCTGGTCGCGGTCGCAGGCTTGCCGATGCAAGGCATCGCGGCCAGGAAGCTCGGCGCGAATTTTTCGAGCATGCCCCAGATCGGGAAGTTGAATGCATTGATGTGCACCGCCAGGCCGCCGCGCGGCACCAGGATGTGGGTGCCGGCGAAACCGCCTTTTTTACCCAGCGCCATGGCCGGGCCTTCGTGCAGCACGTTCGACGACGGCAACTCGCGGCTGCCCATGCTGGCGTAGGCGAACAAGGTGCCGATGCCGCCTTCGACGTCGACCCAGCTGTCCGGGCGCGTCGCGCCGGTCAGGTGCGAAATCTTGTACAGCTCTTCCTTGCGCTCCATCAGGTACAGCGCCAGTGCTTTGAGCACGCCAGCGCGTTTCTGGAAGTCGAGCTTCATCAGCGCCGGCACGCCGGTCTTGCGCGCATAGGTCACCGCTTCGTCGAAGTCGATCTTCTCGGCGTGGGTGTGATAAATCAGCTTGTTATTGACGGCGCCGTGCAGCGGGGTCAATGCCTCAGAACCGAGCCAGCGGCCGGCGATCAGGCTTTGAAGGGTTGATACGTTTTGCATTCTGAGTTCTCCAATATCGCGTCGTTCCCGTGTAAACGGGAACCCGTCCTGCGCGGGAAGTCATTTCCGGCGGTGCCGGGAGTGACGGGGGGGCAGGCTTACTTCGTGTCTTTTGGGGCGTGCATGTCGGGGCCAAGATCGATCCGCGCGCGGTTCGGCTCAACCTCCAGCAGCGCCTCAACTTCGCGCATCGTCTCCATCGAGCGAATCGCCAGGTCGTGGTACTGCCTGGTGCCAAAGCTCTTCCAGGCCACGTCCTTGTCGGTCAGTTCGCGCATCACTTTCGCGGGCGCGCCCATCACCATGCTGCGCGGCGGGATCACCATGCCGGCTTTGACGAAGCTCATCGCAGCGACGATCGATTCTTCACCGACGACCGCCTTGTCCATCACGACCGCGTTCATGCCGACCATCGCGTTGCGCTTGATGCGGCAGCCGTGCAGCACGGCACCGTGGCCGATGTGACCATCAACTTCGACTACCGTATCGTCGCCAGGGAAGCCGTGCATCACGCAGGTGTCCTGCAGGTTCGCGCCCTCCTCCAGGATCAGGCGGCCAAAATCGCCGCGCATCGACGCCAGCGGGCCGATGTAGCAGCGCGGCCCGACGATCACGTCGCCGATCAGCACCGCACTCGGGTGGACGTAGGCACTCGGGTGGACTACCGGCCGAACGCCGTTGATTTCATAAACTTTGACCATGCTGGTTTCCTTTACATGCCAAGGTAGGCGCTTTGCACCTGCTCGTTGGCCAACAGTTCGGGCCCCGGTCCCGACAGCGTGATCGAGCCGGTTTCGATGACGTAGCCGACGTCGGCGATGGCCAGCGCCGCGTGCGCGTTCTGCTCGACCAAAAAGATCGTGATGCCCTGCGAACGCAGTTCCTCGACGATGCGGAAGATCTCGCGGATCAGCAGCGGCGCCAGGCCCATGCTCGGTTCGTCGAGCAGCAGCAGCTTCGGACGCCCCATCAGTGCGCGCGCCATCGCCAGCATCTGCTGCTGGCCGCCGGACAGCATCCCGGCGAGCAGGTGGCGCTTTTCCTTGAGTACCGGGAACAGCGCATACATGCGTTCCAGGTCGCCCGCGAAGTCCTGCTTCGGGCGCGTGTAGGCGCCCAGGCGCAGGTTGTCTTCGACCGACATCGGGCCGAACACCTGGCGCCCTTCCGGCACCTGGCAGATCCCGGCGCGCACGCGCTTGTCGGCGCTCATGCGGCCAATTTCCTGTCCGGCGAAACGAATGCTGCCGCTGCTCGCCGGCTGCACGCCGGAGATCGCCCGCAGCAAGGTGGTCTTGCCGGCGCCGTTGGCGCCAACCAGGGCGACCAGCTGGCCTTCGCCGATCTGGATGTCGATACCGTGCAGCGCCTTGATCGGGCCGTAATGGCTGTCCAATCCGGACACCTGCAGGATCGGCGGTTTGGTAGTTGCGTCTTGCATCGTGACTCCTTAAGCGGCCGCGCCGAGATAGGCCGCGATGACGTCCGGGTTGGCACGCACTTCCGCGGCGGTACCCTCGGCCAGTTTCTTGCCGTAGTCGAGCACCAGGATATGGTCGGACAGGTTCATCACCAGCTTCATGTCGTGCTCGACCAGCACCACGGTAATGCCCGATTGCGCCACCTTGCGCACCAGCTCCTCGATCTCGCCGGTCTCGGTGTGGTTCAGTCCCGCGGCCGGTTCGTCGAGCAGGATGATCTTCGGCTTGGCGGCGAGCGCCCGCGCGATCTCCAGCCGTTTCAACGCACCGTAGGACATCTGGTCGGCGTCGGCATAGATGTATTTTCCAACACCGCAGAAGCGCATCAGCTCCGCCGCCTCGTGACGGCAGGCCTCGTCGGCGCGGCGCACTGCGGGCAGGCGCAGCATCGATGCGAACAGGTTCTGGTTCAGGCGCAGGTGCGAGCCGACCATCACGTTGTCCAGCGCGCTCATGTTCATGCAAACCTGGAGGTTCTGGAAAGTACGGCTCATGCCCCGCCGCGCCAGCGCATCGGGCGTCATGCCGGCCACGTTCTCGCCATTGAATATGATGCGGCCCGAGGTCGGCGCATAGACCCCGGTGACGAGGTTGAACAAGGTCGTCTTGCCCGCGCCGTTCGGGCCGATCACCGAGTGGATCGCGCCCTGCCTGACGGTGAAGCTGACATCCTGCACCGCATGCACGCCGCCGAAGCTCTTGCTGAGGTTTTCAATCGCCAGCATCTATGCCTCCCTCGGTTTGCGCGAACGCAGGCGCTGGGCGATGCTCGGCACGAGGCCCTTGGGCATGAAGATCATCGTGGCCATCAGGATCACGCCGAACACGACGATCTCCCAGCCTTCGAATGTCTGCAGCAGCTGCGGCAGGATGGTCAACAGTGCGGCGCCGATGATCGAGCCGAACACCGACGCCATGCCGCCCACCACCACCATCGTCACCAGCTCGATGGAATGGAAGAAGCCGGCCATTCCAGGTGTGATGAAGCCTATGTAGTGGGCGCTGATGCTGCCCGCGATGCTCGCCACAACCGCCGACAGCACGAACACGCGCACCTTGAATTTGGCGGTATCGACGCCGGCGACGCGCGAGGCGACTTCGGAACCGTGGATCGCCTGCAGCGCGCGGCCGACCGGGGAATCGATCAGGTTCAGCGCAAACCATGTCATCAGCAGCAGCAGCGCGGCGCTGACGCCGTACCACGCCCTCTCACCTTCCACCGTATAGCCAAGCAGCGTGAACGCCGGAACGCCGATGCCATCAGGCCCGCCGGTCCACTGCGATTCATTATTGATCGCGATCGAGATAATGATGCCAACGCCGAGCGTTGCCATGGCCAGGGTATGGCCCTTGAGCTTCAGGATCGGACGGGCTACCCCGAAGGCCAGCACGCCTGTTGCGGCAGCGCCGACAACCAGCGCCACGATCGGCGGCCAGTTCATGTGCGTGGTCAGCGCAGCCGATGCATACGCGCCCATGCCGTAGAAGCCGGCGTGCCCAAGGCTGATCTGGCCGGTATAGCCCATCAACAGGTTGAGCGCGATAACGACCACGGCGTTGAGCGCGATGCGGATGGCGACGTCGATATAGAACGGATTGGTCAGCACGACTGGCAGCAGGGCCAGCACGACTGCAAGCACCAGCAGTCCGGCGTAGCGTTGATTCAATGACTTCATACACGCTCCGAAATCTTGGCGCCGAACAGGCCGCGCGGCATGAAGAACAGGATCAGCAGGATCAGCACGAACGGCACCGCATCCTTGTACGAGGACGAGATGTAACCGGCCGTCATCGACTCCGCGACACCGAGGATCAGTCCACCGACGACCGCCCCGACACCGCCACCAAGCCCGCCCAGCACTGCAGCGACAAAGCCCTTCAACCCGAGCATGATGCCCGCGTCATACGAGGTATAGGTGATCGGCGCGACCAGGATGCCGCCGACCGCGCCCAACAGGGCCGCAAGGCCGAACGACAGCAGCAGCACGCGGCGCGTGTCGATGCCGACCAGTTGGGCGGCCAGCCGGTTGTTGGACGTCGCCAGCATGGCCTTGCCGAGCAGGGTGCGGCCAAAGAACCAGGCCAGTGCCCCGACGACCAGCAGCGTGACGCCCAGCACCCACAAGCTTTGCGGCAGCAGGCTCGCGCCGAGGAACTGGATCGGCGTGTCGCCCGAAAAAGGCGCCAGTGCGTGCGTGCCTTTGCCGAGCAGGATCTGGACGAGCCCGCGTATTGTCAGCGACGCCCCGATCGTAATGATGATCAGGGTGACCACCTGCGCATCGCGCGCCGGCTCAATAACCACCTTTTCCATCACCACCCCGACCGCGCAGGTGACCAGTACCGCGATGATGATCGCGAGCGGCAGCGGTACGCCGCCGGCCGACAGCAGGGCCGCCAGCATCCCACCGAGCATGATGAACTCGCCCTGGGCGAAGTTAATCACGCCGCTGGTGTTGTAAATGATCGTGAAACCCAGCGCCGCAAGCGCGTACGCCGAGCCGACCGTCATTCCCGAATACAGGAACTGCAGAAATTGAGCGAGCATGCGAACCTTACTTCAGCAACTGCCAGTCGCCGTTCTTGACTTCGACCATGCGGAACGCGGACAGGTCCAGGCCCATATGGTCTTTCGGCGACATGTTGAATACGCCGGTGGTGCCGACGAAGCCTTTGGTGGTTTCCAGCGCTGCGCGCACCTTCTCGCCATCGGTAGAGCCGGCGCGCTTGATCGCGTCGACCGACAGGTTCAACGCGTCCAGCGCATAGCCGCCGAAGGTCGAAGGCTCGTCCTTGTAGCGTTCGCGGTAGGCTTTGTCATAGCTGGTCACGATCGCCTTCTGCACATCGTTGGCCGGCAGCGAGTTGGCGATCAGCAGCGCAGGGGTCGGCAGGCGCACGCCCTCGGCCACTTTGCCCGACAGCTTCAGGTATTCATTCGATGCCACGCCGTGCGACTGGTACATCGGCACTGCCGCCATGCCCAGCTGGCCATAGTTCTTGGTGACGATAGCCGGGCCCTGGCCGAGGCCGAACACGAAGACGGCCTGCACGCCTGGCGCGTTCTTGATGCGGGTCAGCTGTGCGGTGGTGTCGGTGTCTTTCGGGCCGTAGGTTTCGTCGGCGACCAGCGTGATGCCGTACTTAGCGGCGACTGCCTGGGTCTCCTTGCGGCCGGAAGCGCCAAAGCCGCTCGTCTCGGACAACAGGCCGACCTTGGAGATGCCGCGCTTCTTCATGTCCTCGAACACCTTCTCGGCAGCCATGCGGTCGGTGTGCGGCGTTTTGAAGACCCACTTCTTGACCGGGTCGATGACGACCACTGCGCCTGCCAGCGAGATGAACGGCAGTTTGGCGCGTTCGACCAGCGGTGCCATCGCCATCGTCGCACCGGTGGTGGTGCCGCCGATCAGGACGTTGACCTTGTCCGACTCGATCAGGCGCTTGGTGAAGCTGTTGGCCTTGGCCGCATCGCTGCCGTCGTCGTAGTGGACCAGTTCGAGCTTGCGGCCCAGGACGCCGCCAGCCGCGTTGATTTTTTCAACGTACAGCTGCAGGGTTTTCAGTTCCGGGTCGCCGAGGAAGGCGGCGGGGCCCGATACCGACAGGACCGAGCCGATCTTGATGGTGTCGGCAGCGAACGATGTTGCGGCTGCCAGGGCGAGTGCTGCGAAAAGTGCGGTTTTCTTGAACATGGTTGTCTCCATTATTAGAATCGTTGGCGTTCTCAATGTGCACGGCGGATGCGCCGCTTTATACTCTTTCGATAATCAATGCAATTCCCTGCCCTACGCCGATGCACATGGTGCATAGCGCATACCTGCCGCCGGTGCGGTGCAGCTGGTTCACCGCCGCCGTCACCAGGCGCGCGCCCGATGCGCCGAGCGGGTGGCCGATCGCAATCGCGCCGCCGTTCGGGTTCACGTGCTCGGCATCATCCGGCAAACCAAGGTCACGCGTCACCGCCAGCCCTTGTGCGGCAAACGCTTCGTTCAGCTCGATGACATCCATCTGGCCGATGGTCAGGCCGGTCATCGCCAGCACCTTGCGGGTCGCCGGCGACGGTCCGAAGCCCATGATTCGCGGCTCAAGCCCCGCCAGCGCCATGCCGACAACACGCGCACGCGGTGTCAAGCCGAAGCGTTCGGCTGCGCTGCCCGATGCGATCAGCAGCGCGCAGGCGCCGTCGTTGATGCCCGACGCATTGCCCGCGGTGACCGTGCCGTCCGGCGTCACAACGCCGCGCAGCCTGGCCAGCATCTCGATGCTGGTATCCGAACGCGGATGCTCGTCGGTGTCGAACACGCGCGACTCGCCTTTTTTGAGGTGCACGATGACCGGGACGATTTCATCCTTGAAGACACCCGCCGCATTGGCCTTCGCCCAGCGCTGCTGGCTGCGCAACGCAAACGCGTCCTGGTCGGCGCGGCTGACGCCGAACTCGCGCGCCACGTTTTCCGCAGTCTCGGGCATCGAGTCGATGCCGTACTTTGCCTTCATCAGCGGGTTGACGAAGCGCCAGCCCATTGTGGTGTCTTCTATCTTCGCTGTGCGCGAGAACGCGCTGTCGGCCTTGCCCATCACGAGAGGCGCACGGGTCATGTGCTCGACACCGCCCGCGATAATCAGGTTCGCCTCGCCGGCCTTGATCGCGCGCGCGGCAGTGCCCACGGCGTCCAGGCTCGAACCGCACAGGCGGTTGATGGTGCTGCCCGGGACTCCCGAAGGCAGCCCTGCCAGCAGGCCAGCCATGCGCGCCACGTTGCGGTTGTCTTCGCCGGCCTGGTTGGCGCAGCC
>CXWL01007233.1_pt1 | contig 13703 bp, 17 predicted proteins | sample 590931 | NCBI WGS metagenome assembly CXWL01 (sample SAMEA3498368, study PRJEB10139) | groundwater metagenome | biome: water well; material: biofilm material | place: Germany | collected 2015-04-27 | reverse complement strand
GGGATGTTTCGTGAGTATGAAGGAGATTGTGTGACAGAAGTCACGCCACTGGTAAAGTGAAGGCTCTGCAGTGGTGTGGTGGTGATTAGTTGTGGGTCTTCGTCAGTCTGCTTTGTCGGTTTCCCGTTAACATGTCTTTGATAGACTCCCCGAGTTCCCGATCTAACAGCCCATTCAGCACGATCCTCTCGCCTGTTCTAGCGAGATACAACGACGCAGTCAGTGTTTTGATCTGATTGATTGTCCGTACCTTCCCCTCAATGACGATCGTGGGCTGTGTCAGTCTCCCCAGCCTGACTTTTGCCGCATCGTCAATTCTGAGTCCTTGCTGCAATCCGATTTCCTGTGCCAGTTGTTGCGTGTCGGCCTGATTCGCGATGACCGTGATTCCTGCGCGGAGGAGGGTGGCGATCAGTGCTGGATGCAGGGTGGGATCAGGTGTGCCGTCTTCCCGGGTGAATGGCTCGATTTGCACGATGATCGGGTCGTTCGCCGGCAAGACTGGCCGTGCGGTCTTGGGATTGCGGGAGAGATCGGCGGGATCAGGGGTGATCGTGATGGAGCGTGAGAGGATCGTCTGGTGATTGTCGCGTACTTTGAGGCGTCCTGTGATGGGTTCGGGTGTCGATGTGTGAATTCGTTGGTGGGTCAATGTCACGGCACCATCGCGTCCTGTCACAGTTCGGAGTATGTCGTCGGGATAGAGGTCCGGCGTAAATGTTACCTCGATGCCGGCAGCCGGTGCGGTGTCCTCATGGCGTTCGCTACGGGTGGTGGTATGCGTCTGATGTTCCGCCACTCCCTGCAAAGGTTCCATCCCAATCAGGCGCATGCAGCCGACTTGGCGAAATGTGCGTGCGCCGGCGCTGTCAGACACGGTTGATGCAAGAATCCCAATCGGGCATTGAAGGAGTCCGTTCAATGGGGCAAGTGGCCACCAGAGGTAGCGACGTACCCCCTCGTTTTGAACCGTCATGGTGTCGGTGCGGATTGTATAGGCTTGTCGCACATCAACGGTCCAGCGTCGATTGGCGGTATCAGCATGGAGCGTCGATGTCGGTTCACCATGCGGCAACCGCTCTCGTTCGATCATCACGGTCTTGGTGGTCGGGAGTTCGACCGGCATTAAGGTGTGGCATCCACCGAGTACGAGGACTGAACAGAGCATGATTCCACGCGAGCGCATCATGGTTTGTCCTCGATCAGGATGCCTTGTCGTCGACGGTCGTGGGACGGCGAGAGTAGGGCGTCCAACTCGCCCCGGATCAGGCCGGTGAATTCAGGCGTGGTGGTCATCGGTCCTTCGATCGTGACTTGTCCGAGGACGAGCCCGGTTTCGATCGCGATGACGGTTGCGTGGATGAATTGGTGTCCCGGATAGTCGGTGGTCGATCGGAGTGACAAAAAGAGCGTGGCGCCGGTCCAATGTCCGATCGTTGAGGGGGTGGCGTCGGTGAATTGTGGCGACACTTCTTGTTGTTGAAGCCGCTGGAGGACCTGTACGGATTGCTGTCGTGCGACGATGGGGATGCCGAGGTTGGTGGCGGTATGTTCGGCAAGTGCGAGCAAGTCCGGCCGAGTACTGTCAATGCGTATCCGTTTGACAATGGGCCAGTCATCGGGAGGGCGTTGCGCGAGATCGGATGCCAGGGCGGCGGCGAGGGTGTGGCTGTTGACTGGAAGTGGTTCGTGCACGGGTGATTGGTCCAACGTCAGTAGGACGATATCGACGTGGCCTTGGCGAAGGTGAGGCGGCGTCTGATCTCGTTGGACGAGACTGGCGAGGTCTCGGAGTCGAAGATCGACCAAGGGCTGAGTCGGCGTGAGCGGATATTCAATGCCGACCGGGTCTGTCTGAGGCTGCTGCCATTGGAGTTGCAGACGTCCGTCTGTGATTGGCGTGTTGGTGACAGTAGTAAACGTATGTTGTGTTGTTGCCCCTGCTGGTTGTGAGGTCCAGGTTTCTTTGGCGGGGTCGAGCCCGCGCAGGGGCAGCACGCAGTAGGTATACACAAGTTTCCATGTTGGTGCAGACCCATCCATGACGCCCATCAGTCGTATCCCTCGCTGGAGGAGGTGGGCGACGAGACTGCCTGGACAGGTGATCGGAGTGGCCAGGGTCAATCCGATCTGTCGTGCGGTGCTCTCGCTGGGTTGATAGCTGAGTCCCCTCCAGATTTCTCGCTCTTCTACTGTCGTGGTTTCTTCCCACATTTGCGTGGCTGAGACGGTCCATCCCAGTCCATCGGGATGCGTCTGTATGTGTAGCTGTGGGTCGTGCAAGGGCTGTCTGACGGTGTGTTGCTGGGTGATGTCGAATGGTGCGAGTTCCATGGGAACGAAGTACGAGGACGTACAGCCCATGAGGCTCAAGAGGGTGAGGCTGGCCGCGAAGCTGATCGAACGGAAGTGCCAGATACGCATTCCGATAGTCCCATCTGCGAACCGTAATATTCCTCAGTAATACCATATTTGTTTTGGATTTACTCCTTTCTCCTCATAGTGCGTGAAGAAGGTAGTGAGATATTTGAAATGAGGCAATTATGAACATTCGTCAGAGGGGGAGGCACGGGATCAGTTGTGTTGTGGCGATGATGGTATCTGTTTGTGTCGGAATTTCCTCTCCTGGTTTCGCTAAGACGTCCGACCGTCCCGATCATTGGATGGTGGCGACAGGACAAGGAGGCTGTTCGGCTGTGACGTCAATTACGGGTGAGCTGCGTGATCTGCCCAATTGGGGTGGCCCTGAAGATTTTGTGAACGCGCTTCGGGCGAAGGGCGTTCAAGTGAGTACAGTGACCGGCGAGTATGAAGGTCGTTACATGGTCAAAGTGGTGGTGCCGTCTCGCGGAGTTGATGTGGTGTTTGTGCCCTACAGTCTGTGTCGCAAGATGTGGAAGGAGGAGATTGAGCGATTTAGCCGTCAGGGCTCGGGCCGGTAGGGTGCGACCTATTGCAGAATAGCGGTTTTGATCGAGGGAGTGCGTGGTGAGACGAGTTTCTCCTCGTTTCTTGTCCGTAATAGAGGGACATGGCACTAGATAAGGTTGGTCACTTTGTATTGGGGGTGGTGGTCAAGGCAAAGCTTGACCGGGATGCGTACCTCGCCTGTATGGGAGGGACGGATCAACTCGCGGTCCTGCCGAAAAGTTGCGCCGATGGGCCTTATCGGGTGCAGGACCGGTTCTATGCCTCGATTAAGTCCGTGGGCGAGCAGTATCCCATCTTGTCTCAACGATCCGGCCATTTTCTTCGTCAAGTGTGTGAACTTGTGTTTCGTCCATTGATTGCGGAACGCCGCGTCGTGATTGATGCCGTGGCGACGGTGCAGCAGGCGGGATTCGTGAAGATTGCCGTTTCAAGTCCGACGGGAGAAGACCCCATCAAGCTCTGCATGCCGTATCTGCCCGAGTTTCGCACCTACTGTCGACTTCATCCGTCGTTGGTGCGTTATTCCCATATGGTGGAGCAATACATCAAGCAAGCTTTGGTTCCTGCGCCCGTGACTGCGATCGAATCGGTCGAGCTTTGTCGGGCCTCGCGCGAGGCCATCATTCGAGTGCCGGCGTCGGTTCTCGGTCGATTTGTGGGGATAAAAGGAATGAATGTGGCGGTGGCGAGTCGTTTGACCGGTCATGGCATACGTGTGGTACCGGCCGAGCAGGTGATGCCGCCGTGTCTATCGTGAAGAGGAGGAAAGGTCTATGAGTGCACAAGCTCCTTCGCGTCCAGTGGATGCATCAGTACAACGGAAGGGTCGGCCATTTCTCTCGCAAGAGGAGCGGCGTGTGCGGAACCTTGAGTTACTGCAGCAATTCGGGAGTCAGGTGCTGGTGCCGCACTCACCGGAGACCCGGATTATGGTGCGGATGATTTATCCATTGAATAAGGCACTGTCGAAATTGCGACGGTTGGTGGGGATGCCGTTGACGGTGGAGGCGGTGATGGCGGCGATTGAGCCGATTCGTGTGTGGCAGGCTCACGTGACATTCTGGCTCAGGGAATCGGGGGGGGATTTGATTCTGATGCCAACGGTGTTGCGGAACAGTGGTCCTGAGCGAAAGCAGTTGGCGCAACATCGGGATGCGCACGTCATTGTCCCGCAAACCGATGAGGCGCGGGAAGCCATTGAATCGATCGTGCGGATGGACCAGGTGTTGGTGACATTACGGATGGTGAGCCTGGAAACCCTTCAACATGATGGCCGCCTGACGCGTGCCTCGGGATTGGTCCATGAACTCAATGAGGCGGTGGCGAAGGTATGTCAGTCGGCTCAGGTCGAGTATCACGCGCCGAATAAGTTGCAACGGGTGGTCTCGAAAGATCAGGTGGTGGGGGTGAGCGAGAGCTCGGAGTCGACGGTCATAGGAGTTCCATCACACGATGTCGTCGCTCAGCCGGTTCAGGGTTGTTAAGTAGGCGCGTGATTCACGGATGGACTACGAAATGGAGGACGGTATGCGTGTGGTGTCAACCGGAACGGTGGCAGTGCTGTGCGTGGTGTTATTGGGAGGATGCGTATCGAAATGGTCGTACGACGAGCAGGTGGCGATTGCGGATCACCTGCGGACGGTAAAGACAGAACAGGATATTGAGCGTGATGGCCTCCATGCGGATGTGCAGGCGCTGAATCGGGCCTATTCTGGGCAATCGATGCGGTTGACCGGGATGGAAGGTGTCGTGACGCATGCGACCAATGAACTGAAAGCCATCCAGACGCGTTTGGGGGCGATGGGGCAAGAGCAGACGCTGTTGCGGGGGGAAGTGACGAAACTGGGGATGCAGGCGAACGAGACGTTGCAATTTCTTCGGACCATTAATGAGCAGCAGCAAGCGACGAATGCCTCGCTCACGGGTTTGTCGACTAAGTTGGACAGTATGAAACGTCCTGCGCCGGCAAAGGCTGCGCGCACGGTGGAATCTATTGAGGGGAAGGATCGGGTTGATGGTGGATCAGGGACGGTCGATCTTGAACGGGACAAGTCTGCTGTCCAGCGGGCGATCGATCAGAAGTTGGGCTATCGACCGACGAAGCCTGGGATAAAGCCGGTGGCGAAGCCATCGGATGGTCCGTCGCTCACTCTGCCAGAGCAGAAAGTGTCGATGGATAGTGGAACTTCAGACGGAGTACCGCAGGCCGCCGTGAAACCAGAGGGGGCGGCTCCGGTTCTGCCGGGGGCAGGACCGGTTGTGGGGCCTACGACGATGGGTCCGAAACCCTCTGATGTAGTGTCGTCTCCGACGGCATCCTTGCCGGTGGGGCCCGCAAAGGGTCTTGATCCTGAGAGCATCGTCGAGCCGTCTCCCCTTGCCCGCAAGGCTGAACCGGTCAAACAGGTGACGCCTGTTAAGCAAACTTGGATGGAGTGGATCGGGGAGAAATTGGGACGGAAGAAGCCCGTTCAAACAGCTGCGCAGGAACCAGCTCCACGGTCGGCGGCTCCTTCTGCGAAGCCCTACGAGAATAAGGATGTGATTCGATGACACAGAACTATCCATATTTGCCGATCTTTAGCATGCATGAATCGAAGCTGCTTCAGGAGCAAGGCGAAGTGCGGGTACAGCCCTTGGGACTGGTGTTCGTACACAAGACAGAGGGGATGGGCGTGTTTCGTGATGTCTTGGCCCGAATCAAGGATTTCTTCGGAGGCAACGTCGGGACGTATAACAATTCGGTCCATACCGATTTGATTATCCCGGCGTTGCGTGAGTTGAGCGATCTTGCGCATCACATTTATGGTTCGGAATTGCACGGGGCTCCCGATGCCATCTTGGGTTTTGTGATGAATGTGCAACCACTGTCCTCAAAAGGGATGTCGATGATGCAAGTGACGATGTTCGGTACCGTAGTGAAATTTCACCCTGTGGCGGCCAGTGGCGCCTCGTCCTCTTCCGTGCCAGAGACAGTGGCCGCATAAGTCTGACAACGAGGGAATCGACGAGGAGCCGAGGATGATGATCTCGAATGTGCAGTGTGGCGATGTCCGCATTGTCAGATGTCTGGTGCTGATCATCGGACTATTCGTCACTGGTCTTTCGTTGAGCTTGGCCGCGGATTGCAGCACCATTCTGGATCCTTTGGCAAAAGCGCAATGTGCGCAGGGGAATATTGCTGCAACAGGGGCGTTGAATCCGGCCACGGTGAACACACAACAAGGTGCAATACCTCAATATGGAGGGTCGACTGGATGCACGAATGAGAGTTGTGCCGGGGCCTCTCAGTCTGGCTACTACAGCAATACCGGCAATATCGGGCCGTTGAATGCAGCGGGGACGGGAGCCTATGCGACGGATTCCAAGGCGGCACAAGTGCGTGACATGGATACTCAAGCAAAAGGATGGAATGCGGCGTCTACCAGTCCGGTGATGTCGGCCCAGAGTGTCGCAAGTGGATGGACTAACGTGCCACAGACGAGTCAGACGTGTGTCAATAATCCGATTTGTATTGAGTATGTCGCGGCGCCGACGGCGCCGGTCACGTGTACGATGCCGGGGATGACGCGGGTATTTTGCGATCAGAATTATTCCCCGTCGTTGAAGTCGAGTGCGTGTGGTTTGTACCCGCTCACAAGTCCGCCCTATGCGGACGAAACGTTTATTGATGGATGCGCGCCGTATGCGGGCTTGATTAGTGCGAACCAAGCCATTCTCGTGTCGCAAGCCTGTACGGATGCGACGACGCGGGTGCTGGCCTGTAATGACTATAGTTCGGTGAGCTTTCTGATGCCCACATCACAGGCATTTGCGAGGAATTCCGGTTCGGGAACATGGACGGGATACTATGCGATTAATTATGGGATACCGACTCCGGATGGTTTTGGGGGCTATACCCTGCAGTTTTCAATGAGCGGCAACGCGGTTGGCGAAAATAAGTATGGTTGTACGAATGGGCAGTATGGTGGAGGAACATGGACGATGAGTCCCGGCCAAACAGTCTCGGGGCCGGGCTGGGTGAATTATTGCAATCGAAAGTGCGGCTGCTTTGGGACGGGTGTGTCGTTTACGTTAGGGGCGGTGACCTGGACGACGCCCTCGAGTTTTACAATTCCCTTTACCTACAGCCTTGGCGGGATTGCGAGTGGGACCATCAACATTCTTGGCGGACTCGTGCGCAATTCGTATTCTGTCAATCCGCTTACGGGCTGCTGGCAGATGTCTTTTGCCTACAATATCCCTACCCAAATTCCCGATTCCTGTCAGCCCTATCGTGATGCGGGGTGTACGCAGTTGGATTCGGTGTGTACCGAACTCGATCCGGTCAGTGGTACGTGCCGGGTCTATACCAACACGTTTCAATGTAACGGGGGCCAGGTCTGCAGCAAGTGGCAAGATAATCTCCAGTGTAATTCGTGCGGGACACCGGGGAGTCTGGTGCCGTTCTGCATGCCGACGGGCACACCGCCGAATACCAACTTTCAGTTAGCGGCGACGATGATGGCGATGGTCAAGGAAGTGCAGGATGGGTTCGACAAGGATACCCTGCGGATCTTTACCGGCACGGCGAAACGCTGTGACTACTCGACGATCGGGACGATTCTGATCGACTGTTGTTCGAATGATCCTGACAAAATGCTTGGGAGCTGTAGCGCGGAAGAAATATCGTTGGCGCAGGATAAGAAGGCGTTCGAAGTGATTTATGTTGGGACGCGGTGCGTGGAGAAGGTCATTGGGATTTGTACGAGGAAAGAAGATGCCTACTGTACCTATACCTCCATGCTCGGTCGCATTATTCAACAGCAAGGGAAGCCCCAACTCGGGCTGAATTTCGGTACGCCGGGGGCGGAAGATTGTGATGGATTCACATTGAACGAGTTTGCCTCGATCAATTTTCAAGCGATTAACTGGACGGAATTCTTTGCTCAGATTACGACGACCTTTGATTCGGCGGCCGTGTCAGCCACGATGAAAACCAAAGCCTGTGCGATGAGTGGCAGTACGTGCTAGAGCGGTCCACGAGGGGGAGTGGTGAACAGAATACTGAGTATGTTGTTTTGTTGCGGGTACCTGCTGGTGCTAACCACAGGGTGGGCGGCGGCGGCAGACCGGAAGGCAGTGCGGGATCAGTCGAAGCCCTATCAGGCCTGTGTGCAAGGCGCAGCCAGTGCCTATCACTTACATCCTCGATTGTTGCACGCGATCGTGCGTGTAGAAAACGGTGCCTGGAACCCGCTGGCCATCTCCATTAATCGACGAGGACGGGGGTATCCTCAATCGGTGCGGTCGTATGACCAGGCGGTGCAAACCGTGACGGCTCTCTGGAAGAAGAATGAAAACTTCGACGTCGGGCTCGGGCAGGTGAACACGATCAACATGGAACGGTTCAAGATTCATCCCGTCTATCTGTTAGACCCGTGCACGAATTTGCGGTATGNNCAATATCCCTGGAAAATTCATCAGGCGTTGAAGGAGATTCCATAAATGCTCACGCTGCCAGCCGATCAGGTCATGGAGCCGTTTGTTGTGGAAGTGCTTCCGGGTCATGAAGCGCGGATTGCGCGTCTGTTGGCGCGTGTGGGGGCCTTAGCCATTGTCCGTGTCGGTATGGGGTATCTTTCGATGACCAGTTCGATCGCGATGGTGCAGGAAGTGCGGTCGTGGCGTGGTGTGCGGGCGGTGCTGCCGGCGCCGAATGAGGTGATCGTGCCCTTATCTGAGTCTCTTGTGTCCCAGCCGCCTATTCGTGTGGACATGATGGTGAAAGTGGTACGAGGCTCAATGTCGATGGTGGGGACTGTGCGGCGGGTGGAGGGTGATCAGGCATGGGTGGTCTTTGTGCTGCTGGGTCGTCCAGTGGAGCAGGCATTGGCGGTCGCGGAGCTCTCGGAAGTCGCGGTGCCTGAGGTGTGGCAGTAATGCGTGCGTGGTTAGCCCAGGTTCGAGAGTCGGCCATCGTCCGTCTTCCGCTCAAATTGCTGCTTGGGGTGAAACAGCGGGCTTTGCCTCCTCCTGAGCCGCTCGTGCTGTCCCTCCAAGACCTGTCGCCGATCTGGTTGCGTCATAACGAGGATTTTCGGCCGACCCATGAGGATGGGGTTCGGATGGGATCTGGGATTGAAATGAGTATGGCGGAGGCGTTAACGCCTCAGTCGACGGTGATCACCTCTGCTGCTCCAGCGCCTGTGGCTCCCGCAGTGCCGGGAGGTACGAGGGTTTCACAGCCATCCGTTCCGGTCGCTGCTTCCCCTACGTTCCGGTCTCCGTCGTCCCAGTTGGTACGGGATTTTGTGATGCCTTATCAGGGGATGTTGCAGACGCAGGGTGTATTGGTGCCCATTGTCAGAATCATCGACCTCCTTGAGGAGTATGGACAATGTCCGTCTGTCGTCCTCGAGCAGAAGACCCAAGACGAAGAATGTGGCGATCTCTACAGCATTCGGGACACATTGGCGCAAGTAAACCTGAAAGACCATACGCATCGGGTGACTCGCCATGGGTTAACGGTGTTGCTAGCCAGTTACAAAGATCCGGAGCCGTTGATTCCGAAAATGTTGGTGGCCTGTTTGGGGCATGATTTGGGGAAGATCCCGGCGTTTCGACAGTCCGGGATCTATTCCATGCGGGATCATCCGGCCATCAGTATCGTGAAGGTAAAAGAAGCCTTCGAAGGGCATGACGTGTTTTGGCTAGAAGAAGTCTGCCAGGTGATTTCGGCACATCATCGGCATGTGAAAGACGGGTTTGCGTCCTTGCTCAAGCAGGCGGACGGGCGGGCACGTGAAGAAGAAGTCGCTTATGTGACGAAGACGATGGAGATTAAGAAGTGGGAGGATTGGTTTGTCGCGGCGGAATTTTTAGCCCTCGTTGAACCGTTAATCAATCGGGGGGAGCCGACGGGGAGTCGAAAGTCTGAATGGGTGGCGGTCTCGGTTCACGGCGTGATTTATTGCCAAGCCAATTCGCTCTATGGCCTCGTGAAAGAGCTGGCGCGGAATAAGCAGATCATCGATATCCATCTGTTACGGGCCTCTGACCGAGAAGAGGTCATGCGTCGGTTAGCGCGGTCGCTGGCGCAGGCGGGGGTGTTGTCAGAACCGATTGGTGAAGGATTTTATGGGCGGAAGTATACGTTTCGGCTTCGATCAAAAAAGCAGTACGGCTACTATTGCGTGCCGATTGTCGAATCGGCATTTGCCACCACGCCATCCGAGTTGGAACAGCGGAAAACGGCGTATTTTACACAGATTGAAGATGTGGTGCGCTAGGGAGGAGGCGGCGCAATGATCGATCTTACGGCGAGTGTACATCTAGTCTCGGCAGCCGCAAGTTTGTTCGACTATCTCGATCCCCTCACCTATACGGACGAAGCGTCCTATCGGACCATGTGGTTGACGGTGTTTAATATGATGTTTCAGGGCACCATGGCGCGCATCGGCGCTTGTGTCTGTCTCTTTTATTCCTTCTGGTATGGCACCTATAAGCAGAAATTCGGGCTCGGGGTGATGTTCTTTATCTTTACTTCCTGTTTTGCCTATCTGGGTTCGGTGGCGCGTATCTTAGGGATTGGGGGGCCATAACTATGGCAGATGGCGGCGGGATATATGGCAAGGGTTCGTCTGGTCCGATGTTTCCAAGTTCGACCTCCCGACCGAAGCCAAAGAGTCTCTTAGAAGCGATTTCGGACATTGAAAAGTTGTCGGCGGTGGAGCGGACCGGCAATCCGATTCCGCAACATTTTCTCTTGTTGAACGAAAAGGTGGGGTATTTCGATGTGGGGCTCAAGGGCGGGTGGGCTGACACCTTGGTGAGTCTCATTTTTGTCCCGCTCAGTGTCGGGGTGATCGATCGGGTGGTGCCCATATTTGGGAGTACGGATCCTACGATCATGGACCAGGTATTTGCGATGGTGATCAGTATTAGCTATATGCTCGGCTATAACATTTTGATGGCCTTCAATCTGGGTTCCTGTTTCTTCGGGAATGTCTGCCGTCATGCGATCTGGCAATTGTATGGGGGGTTCGTGACCGGGAGCATCTTGAAAATGATCCTGGTGTTTTTCACCTTCCATTTTCTCTATCTGAAGATCACGCCCGAGCTGTTGTCGCATATCTTAACGGCCTCGTATTGGATGGCTCGGCCGTTTTTCACGCTGGACCAGTGGGATACATTCTTCTTTTGGTTGGTCGAGATGCGCAATGCGCTTTTTAAGTCCGGATTCTTTGTCGTGGTGAGCACGGTGATTTGTCTGGCGATCCCGTGTATCAGTTTTATCCTTGGTTCCATTCGGGCGGCGAAAGAAGATGTGCTGAAGCGGCGGTATGATGCGATTTAGTGGTGGTGCCGGGCCGGGATATTGACGTTGTCTTTGTGCCCTTTCCAGTGTATCGGGCGATGTGGAAGGAAGCGCTTCAGCGTGTGGGGGAATAATGAGGTCGATCTTTCAGCTTAGCTGTGTGTGGAAGGGGCGTATGATGAAACGCTCAGTGCATCGATGAGTCAGCATCGTTTCAATACCGTCGCGCAGGGTCGGGCAATCCAGGTCCTCTGTGGGTGGGATCGTCCGCTCCAACAGTATTTTATGGTGATTCAGGCGTTAGATGACGACTGGGTCGAGCCAGGCTCCTCCGCGTGTGAGGCCGATGCCAACGGCTATCTCTACACCAATCTGGATGACGACCATGTCCCGCCAGTTCCATCTCAGCTGCCGTACTTTGCTGCACATCTGAGGAAGTTAGGGATTGAGGTACCACGAACCTTACTGGTGAATCTCGAGCAAGATCGACGTGAAAATGCGGGGAATAAGTCTGTAGTCTATGAATCCAACGGGCAGTACCGAGTCACTGAAGGCTGAACCGTTTCTCCCTCTTCATCTCTCCTCCCTATCACCATTCTTCCTAGGGATTCGTCAAACATGGTTCTTGGCAAGGATTCGACTGCCAGATAAGGTTTTGGCAAGGAAGTGCTGCCTGGATAGATATGTCGTCTGTCTTCCTATTCCGGTTCAGGAGAAGAAACGTTCGAGTCCTGTTGCGTATTCGCGCCAAAACAGCCACCCGTTCGCATTCAAACTGGCCACCTGTTTGCAACGAAAGTAGCCATCCTTTCACATTCAAAGTAGCCACCTCTCTGATGAAGGGGACACTTAATCCTGTTCGAGCACATGAATGATCGGGCAGCCCTTCGCCGGTTGTTTCCTATCGCACTGCTGAACCAGAGCAGCTAACGCTTTCCGCATCGCCGCGAGGCCCGTCAGTTTCCGGTCAATCAGCTCCATCTTGTGGGCAGCCAGGGCGCGGGTCTCCGCACAGGCGCGGGCTTCCTCCAGCCGTAGCAGTTCGATGATTTCCTGCAACGTGAAGCTAAGGGTCTGCGCCCGCTTAATGAAGCGGATGTGTTTCACGATGTCTGCCGGATACCGCCGATAGCCCATATGCGGCTTGTCCGGCTCGGCTAGCAGACCTCGTCTCTGGTAATAACGGATCGTCTCGACATTCACCCCTGCCAGCTTCGCCACCCGGCCTATCGTTAATTCTGAAGCCATGAAGATTTCCCTTGATTCCGTACCGTAGTACGGAGTTTAGACTGGAATCAATGGGCAAGAGTTGGAGAAACAGGCCGTGGCTTCATGGAGTGGAAAGGGACCATTGAGTTGGAGCGTGCTGGCGGCTGATGGCCCAGTGGTCTGCTGTGTCTGGCCTCGTGTACTGCGGGCGCTCGGAAAATAGGTGGTGCATGGAGAGGTTGTCCAGATCGGAGAAAGAGAACCCTGTGTCTGAACTGCACAATGGTTGCAGCGCCTTGGGTATCGGCGGCCTCGCGGCGATCCTCGCCTCGATGTGCTGTCTCGGCCCGCTCGTGTTGGTGGCGATTGGCTTCAGCGGCGCGTGGATCGGCAATCTGAGGGTGCTCGAACCGTATCGTCCGATCTTTATCGGCGCCGCACTCGTGGCGCTCTTCTTCGCCTACCGGCGCATCTTCCGACCCGCGCAAACCTGCACGACTGAGGAGGTCTGCGCCGTGCCGCAAGTCAAGACGGCGTACAAGACCCTGTTCTGGATCGTGGCCGTACTGACGGGGATCGCGCTTGCATTCCCCTACATTCTGCCGCTGTTTTACTGAAAGGAAAACAGCATGAAAAAGCTCAGCACTGTATTCGCCCTCTCGGCCGCCTTGAGCGTGCCCGCCTGGGCCGCCACGCAAACGGTCACCCTGTCGGTGACTGGCATGACCTGCTCGACCTGCCCGATCACCGTCAAGAAGGCGCTGAACAAGGTCGAAGGCGTCGAGAACATCGAGGTCAACGTCGAGAAGAAGGAAGCCCTGGTCACTTTCGATGACGCCAAGACCACGGTCGAGGCGCTGCTGGAGGCCACCAAGAACGCAGGCTATCCCTCCACCGTTCACCCGTAGGAGACGCACTGGACGCGAAAACAAATAGTCACGAGGCGCCATCATGGTTGGGCCGCACGCTCATGACGGTCGGCATAAGCGGCGCAGCGTTTGCCGCACTCTGCTGCTTGGCGCCGTTTATTGTCGCCGGTCTGCTCACCGCTCTTGGCCTTGGATTCATGCTCAACGATGCCCTATTGATGGGTTTTCTCGTGGTGTTCATCGGAGTGGCCGCTCTGGGCTACTACTTCGTGCGGCGCCAGAAGTGCGCGTGACCTGAAGCCAACTCTCGGACAACACACCCAGGAGGGGAAATGATGGCAGAGGAATTTGACCTTGTGATTCTCGGTTCCGGCTCGACGGCGTTTGCGGCGGCG
>CXWL01022690.1_pt1 | contig 13706 bp, 8 predicted proteins | sample 590931 | NCBI WGS metagenome assembly CXWL01 (sample SAMEA3498368, study PRJEB10139) | groundwater metagenome | biome: water well; material: biofilm material | place: Germany | collected 2015-04-27 | reverse complement strand
CCGCCGTGGCTTGGGTATGCCCTATTGGTCGCTATCGCGCTGGCTCAAGGATCATGTCAAGGACGCTGTCGAATTCATTGGCCGCTTCGAAGACGCAGTCGCAGAAGAAGCGCGCCGTCGCGGCGTCGATGGCGTCGTCTGCGGACATATCCACAAGGCGGAAATTCGCCAAATCGGTGAAATTCTCTACTGCAACGACGGCGATTGGGTCGAAAGCTGCACGGCACTTACCGAAGACGATGCCGGAAACCTTGCGCTCGTGCAGTGGAATTCAGGCGCACAAGAAATGCCTGTGGATAAAGCGGTCTTCGCTAACGCTGCAGAGTGACGCACAAGGCCCGAAGCCGCGCGCACATCGGTCTGTGACACCTTAATCCCACAGAGGTGTTGCGGCGCCGCGTCTTGGCATCGCCGCTCACTGTGCAAAACTTCGATCATAAAAAGAAGGACGTGGGATCATGTACAAGGTGATCGTGAACGCGGTTGGCCGAAAAGAAGCCATATCCTTCCCCGATAAGCCCAAGGCGATGAACTGCGCCGTGCGCCTCCTGAAGAGCGAAGGCGACGACGTCAAAGTGACGATCGAAGACGCCACCGGCATCGTCTTCAACCACGCCGAAATCGCGCGCGCGTCCGAAGCAGTGCGCCTTTAACGCCGATCACGGCAACGCGCGCGTTCGCGCCAAGATTTCATCCCGCGGCCGATAGGCCGTCTGAGCACCCGTCGTCTCGCAAGAGAGACTTGCCCCCACGCTGGCGAAACGCATGGCGTCCGACAGCGCTGCGTCGCCATCGAGCGCAGCAGCCAGGTAGCCGACATAGGCGTCTCCTGCGCCAGTCGTGTCGACGGCATTGACCAGCACCGCGTCGATCCGCCAAGTCGTGCCGCTTGGTTCGACTGCGATCGAACCGCGCTCGCCCAGCGTGACGAGAACGGTCACGCCGCACCGCTTGGCCAACACCGTTGCTATGTCCGTGTGGTCGCGCGTGCCGGCGTGCAAGTGAGCGCCGAGCATTTCTGCTTCGCCTTCATTCACGACCAGAATATCCAGATCGCGCAGCACCGCCTCATCTACCGGCATTGCCGGCGCTAGATTGAGAAGCGTCCGCGCCCCCGCGGCCTTCGCCGCCCGCAGCGCACGCCGGTTCTCCTCAGGCGGCACTTCCATCTGCAGGATCAGCCAATCGCCGCGTGAGAGCCGCGGCGTCAAGCGATCAAGCAGGCCGGCGTGCGTTTCCATATTCGCGCCAGGCGACACGGTGATCAGCGTCTGGCCCTCTGGGTCGACCGAAATGAATCCGCATGCCATTCGCGCGTGCCCCTGTGCCACGCACGAAAGATCGACACCCGCGGCCTTCAACCGCTCCACCGCAAAGGCGCCCCACGCATCCGTTCCCACAGTGCCCACCATCGCCACGCGCTGCTCTGGCCCGCCGCCGCACGCAGCAGCAAGCGCCTGGTTCGCACCCTTGCCGCCCTGCACGACGGCATAGTCTCGCCCAAGCACGGTCTCCCCGCGCGATGGCAGATGCGGAACGGGCGTAATCAGATCGACATTGATTGAGCCGAAGACGACGATCATGGGCGCTTCAAGCTCCCGCCACGAACCCGCGCGGCTTTCGCTCGTAGTCGCGCCGCCCGATATCGGCGAGCGCCCCCGCAACGTCGAGCCGCGGCACACTCTGCGGCTCTCGGGCATAGACAAAGGCGGCCGCACAATAGTCATCCACACGCTCGGCAATCGCGAACGCATGCAGCGGCGAGTTGGCGAGCGCGTCACCCGTGACCCAACCGTTACCGGCAACCGTGTATCGCTTGCCCCAATCCTCCATCAGATGCTCTGCCCCCTTGGGCACCATCAGGGCGCCGATCTGTTGGATCGTCGCGCGCATCTCGCGCTCGAACACGATCGGATCGGGGATATGCCAACGATAGAACCCAACGAAGTCGGGCTTCGGCGGCAAGGGCGACTGCGGATCCGCAGGCGGTGCGACGACGAGCGGCGCACCTTGATACGCGGTCGTGTGCACGCCCATACCCCACGCGCTGCCGACGTAGTCTTCGAGGCCGGTGCCGCAATAGGTCGGATGCGTGGTGTCGCCGTCGCGAAAGACCTTGAACTCGCCGTCGCCGTACCAAACCATGTCGTCCGGCAGAACGCGCACGCCGACCACGCAGCCCAGAAAGCGTCCGGGTCCTTTGATCCCGTCCACGATCGTGAAATCGCGCTTCAGCACGGTCGGGTTCTCGCGCCGGAACGCGACATGCAGATAGCCCGCATCCGCGGCGACGTTCTCAAGCGTGTAGTCCACTTGATAGTAGAAGTTGATCGGCCGTTTGGCGTGGTTCGTGAGCTCGACGCGCATGTGGCGCCGGAACGGCATCGGGAAATACGCGTTGAACCCGCGCCCTTCCTGCACCGCCGTCAACGCCGTGGTGCACGCGATGGTGCGCCCGTGCGGCAAGCCGAAGAAGTCGAGGGCAGGGACCGAAATGCTGGGCTCCGCGCGCCCGTCGTAGAAAACCTCGATGACGACCGCGCGCATCTCTTCCGGCGGCGCCGCCATGAACGTCATCCAGATGTGCCGGACGCACCCTGGCCCATCGATATTGGCAAGCACGACGGTCTCGCCCGGTGCGATCCGGCGGTTCGGAGCACCCTTGCGCCCGCCCGCAATCGTGCCGCCCTGGCCGCGCGCACCTGTTGGATTTTCAAAGCTGATCGACCGGCAATCGAGCGCCGTGTCGATACGCGAAGGATCGCCGAAGAGATGCATGAGGACTCCTACCGATCACAGTGCGTTATCGATAGGGCCGAGACAAGCGCGGGCGCAAACCCGCGGGCGACTGACCCGCTAGTTCTTGAGCGTGCTCGCCGCGACGTAGTGCTTGGCGATCGCCTGCAACGCGGCGACCTCGTTCGGGAACAGCTTGTCGAGCTTGACGAAGTCGCTCATCCGCCCGCGCCGCACGGACCGCAAGATCGAGGCTTCCACGCCGCCTTGCGCGCGCACGATGACGCCGGCGTCGCGCCACTCGTCGTCGGCAACCATGCCGCCGTCGGTGCGGTGGGCAAGGTGCGTCTTGACCGGCGCCTTGTCGCCGAACTCCGCGTTGTCGAGCGCGAACTCGCGGAACGTGCCGTTGCCTTCGTCTTTGGAGCAGATGATCATGTGTTGCCGGTTTCCGTTTTTTTTGTCCCACCGGCCCGCGGGAGTTCATCTCCCGCCGGGCCCATCATTGAGGCTTGAGGCTTAGCTGCAGCCCGTCGTCGTGCCGCAGCTATCGCACTTCAGGCAGGTGCCGTTTCGGACCAGCGTGAAGTTTCCGCAGTTCCCGCACGCATCGCCCTCGTAGCCCTTGATACGGGCTTCGGCCATCTTGCGCGCGCGCAGGTGCGCGGTCGAAACCGTCACCTCGCGCTCCACGATCTCTATCTGTTGCGCGACCGGGTTGGCGAGAGCGCGGCGCGCCTGCGCGTCGAGCGCAAGTTCGCTCGCCGTCGCCAGCATCATCTGCGCCGGATCAAGCTTCACGGCAGCGCCACCTTCGACGACCATGAGTTGCTGTGGGATCTGACCACGCACCAGACCGGCCGAGACGATCCGCGCGGTGGTCTGCGCGGGTGCTGCCGGACGCTTGCCTTCGCCGTCGCCACCGCCGATCTCGCTGTCGCCCGGAATGACGTGCGCCAGGTCGTGACGCCCCAGATACGACACCGCCAGTTCGCGGAACACGTAGTCGAGGATCGACGTCGCGTTCTTGATCGCTTCGTTGCCCGTCACCATGCCGGCCGGCTCGAAGCGCGTGAATGTGAACGCTTCCACGAACTCGTCCAGCGGCACGCCGTATTGCAGGCCGATCGAGATTGCGATCGCGAAGTTGTTCATCAAGCTGCGGAAGGCGGCGCCTTCCTTGTGCATGTCGATGAAGATCTCGCCGATCCGTCCGTCGTCGTACTCGCCGGTGCGCAGATAAACCTTGTGTCCGCCGACCGTCGCCTTCTGCGTATAGCCCTTGCGGCGGTGCGGCAGCTTCTCGCGGTCGCGCCTCGTGATCTCGATGACCCGCTCGACAACGCGTTCGGCCAGCACTTGCGCGCGTGCGCCCTGCGCCATTTCGGGCAACGCGTCGATGAGATCGTCTTCCTCGTCGTCGGTCGCGAGCAGCGTCGACGCGAGCGGTTGCGAAAGCTTCGAACCGTCGCGATAGAGCGCGTTCGCCTTCAACGCGAGCTTCCACGACTTCATGTAGGCGTCGGCGCAATCCTTCACCGTCGCCGCCATCGGCATATTGATTGTCTTCGAAATCGCGCCCGAGATGAACGGTTGCGCCGCCGCCAGCATCAAGATGTGGCTGTCGACCGACAGCGCGCGCTTGCCAAGCTTGCCGCACGGGTTCGCGCAGTCGAACACCGCCAGGTGCTCTTCTTTCAGATGCGGCGCACCTTCCAGCGTCATCGCCCCGCAGCAATAGAGGTTGGCCGCGTCGACCTCGGCCTTCGTAAAGCCGATTTCGAGCAAGAGGTTGAAGTCCGGAGCATCCAGCCGCTCCGGCGCGAGGTTCAGCGTCTTCGTGCAGAACGCGTCGCCCAAAGTCCAACGATTGAACACGAACGAAATGTCGAACGCGGTCGCAAGCGAAGCCTCGACGGCTTCGAGTTCCTTGTCCGTGAAGCCCTTCAGCTTCAGCCATTCGTGGTTCACGCCCGGTGCGCCTTTCAGCGTCCCGCGGCCGACCGCGTAGTTGATGATCGCGTCCGTCTGCTCGGGCTTGTAGCCGAGCACGCGCAGCGCTTCCGGCACCGACTGGTTGATGATCTTGAAGTAGCCGCCGCCGGCCAGCTTCTTGAATTTCACCAGCGCGAAGTCGGGTTCGATGCCCGTCGTGTCGCAATCCATGACAAGGCCGATCGTGCCGGTTGGCGCGATCACGGTCGTCTGCGCGTTGCGATAGCCGTAGAGCGCGCCTTGCGCCAACGCCTCGTCCCACGATCCGCGTGCACGGTCGATCAGGCCTTCATAGCCCGTCTCCGGCATCTCGATCGCGTTCAGCGGCACGGGCTTGATCGACAACTTCTCGTAGCCGTCGACCGCGCCGTGCGCCGCGCGGCGGTGGTTGCGGATCACGCGCAGCATCTGGTCCGCGTTCTTGGCGTAACCCTTGAAGGCGCCAAGTTCGCGCGCCATCGCGGCCGACGTCGCATAAGAAGCGCCAGTCATCAGCGCGGCGAGCGCACCCGCAACCGCGCGGCCCTGCTGCGAGTCGTAGGCGATGCCTGACGTCATCAGAAGACCGCCGATATTCGCGTAGCCGAGGCCAAGTGTGCGGTACTCGTAGGACAGTTGCGCGATTTCCTTCGACGGGAACTGCGCCATCATCACGGAGATTTCGAGCACTATCGTCCAAAGCCGGACCGCGTGCTCATACGCTGCCACGTCGAACACCTTGCGGCCGTCCGGCCCGTCCTTGCGGAACGCCATCAGGTTCAGCGAAGCGAGGTTGCACGCCGTATCGTCGAGGAACATGTACTCCGAGCACGGGTTCGATGCGCGAATCTGGCCGGAGTTCGGGCAGGTGTGCCAATCGTTGATCGTCGTGTGGAACTGCAGGCCCGGGTCGGCGCACTGCCATGCGGCTTCGGAGATCTTGCCCCAAAGATCACGCGCCTTCAGCGTCTTGTGCGTCTTGCCGTCGATGCGGCGCGCCAGGTTCCAATCGGCGTCGTTCTCCACCGCGCGCAAAAAATCGTCCGTCACGCGTACGGTGTTGTTCGAGTTCTGGCCGGAGACGGTGTAGTAGGCCTCGCCGTCCCAATCCGTATCCAGGACCGGAATGTCGATCGCCGTGTAGCCTTGGCGCGCGAACTGAACTGCACGCTGCACCGCGTTGTCCGGAATTTGCGCCTTACGGGCCGCCTTGATTTCGCGCTTCAAGGCCGGGTTCTGCAGCGGATCGAAGCAGGCATCGCCGTCGGCCGAGCAGTTCACGCAAGCCTTGATGATCAGGTTCAGATGCTTGTTGAGCAGGCGCGAACCGGCGACGAGCGCCGCCACCTTCTGCTCTTCCAGGACCTTCCAATTGATGAAGGCTTCGATATCCGGATGGTCCGCATCGACAATGACCATCTTCGCCGCGCGCCGCGTCGTGCCGCCCGACTTGATCGCGCCGGCCGCTCGGTCGCCGATCTTGAGAAAGCTCATCAGGCCCGACGACTTGCCGCCGCCGGACAGTTTCTCGTTTACGCCGCGCAATGCTGAGAAGTTCGAACCCGTGCCCGAGCCGTACTTGAAGAGACGCGCCTCACGAACCCAAAGGTCCATGATCCCGCCTTCGTTCACGAGATCGTCCTTGATCCCTTGAATGAAGCATGCGTGCGGCTGCGGATGCTCGTACGAGCTGGCGGAGGCCGTGAGTTCGCCGGTCCAGTGGTCGACATAGTGATGGCCTTGCGCCGGACCGTCGATGCCATAGGCCCAATGCAGACCGGTGTTGAACCACTGCGGGCTGTTCGGCGCCGCCATCTGCGCGGCCAGCATGTAACGCATCTCGTCGAAGAACGCGCGGGCATCGCTCTCTTCGTCGAAATAGCCGCCCTTCCAACCCCAATACGTCCACGTGCCGGCAAGGCGATCGAAGACCTGGCGTGCGCTCGATTCGCCGACCGCCTTCGGTTCGTCCTTCAGCTTATTGAGGCCGGCTTCATCCGGCGCCTTGCGCCACAGCCACTCGGGCACGTTCGCTTCCGCAACGGGCTTCAGCTTCGCGGCGATACCGGCCTTGCGAAAATACTTTTGCGCCAGCACGTCGGACGCGACTTGGCTCCAACGTTCCGGCACTTCGATATTCTCTTGGCGGAAGACGACCGAACCGTCCGGGTTACGAATCTCGCTCGCTGTCGTGCGGAACGAAATGCTCTCGTAAGCCGATTGTCCGTCAACGGTGAAGACGCGGTCGATGCGCATGCGTGAAGCCCCTCTTAAGTGCCCTTGGGTGACGACTGTCCCTGTGGGCCTCGATGTGTTTTGGAGCTCTTGGGACCGGGCCTCGCGCGCTTCACCAAAGTCCCCCGCGCGAGCAGTCCCTGGTGCCCAAAATTCTTGGCTAACAGGGACCCCTATCTAGTACCTACATTTTGATCGCCGCAACAGATTTAGTGTTAATGAGCGTTAGCAAATACCATATTTAGTGGGTGCGCAGAATCGTTTCTGTGGACATAGCTTTCCATGCAGCTATGCCCAGAAACGGCCACAGGATGCCCACAGAACTGGGCACATTGGATCAGGTAAGCCCGCCCGAGATCGCACGACGCAAGTGCGATCCGATCCGCAAAGGAATCGAACTCCCGGAGAAAAGCATGCACCGATTCTCTGAGTCGCGAAAAAGCCTTTTCTGCACGTTCTGAGATTCGGCGGGAATCCGTGCTCGGGAATTAGCGGCGAACATTTTGTTGCTGATTCCACACGCGAATTTGGCGCGGTCCTGGAGTGAGGATCACACCCGCCGATGGGGGAAAAGCCACGACGGAGCACCCGAAATCCACTCGGGTCGGCAATCATGGCACCAGCAACGCACTGATTCCGTATCACGCGACGGAGGACACACGAATGATCATGATCGGCATCGTCCTGTTGGTCGTGGCCGTCGTCATGGGGATGACGGCTTGGTCGGGATCGGGAGGTCGAGGCGCTTTCGTGCCGCGCGCGATCTCGACGATCGCTCTTGTGCTGGGCATCTTAGCGCTGATCTCCAGCGGCTTCACGCAGATCGGCGCCGGACAAGTGGGCGTAACAGCGCTGTTCGGCGCGGTGGACTCGGCGCCGCTCTCGCAAGGCTTGCATCTTATCAATCCTTTGAAGAGCGTGACACAGATGTCGGCGCGCACCGAGACGGTCAGCGTTCATGCGGGGCCGGGCGGCGGTCAAAGTGCCAGTGAATCCGTCGATGCGATTTCCTCCGACGGTATGCGCATGCCGCTGGATGTGACCGTCTACTATCGTCTTGTCGAAATCGATGCCCCCTGGGTGTATCAGCACTTGGGCGAGGACTATGCGAACAAGATCGTCGTACCGGCGACCCGCACAGCGGTGCGCGAGGCCTTGGCAAGTTTTAGCGCTCAGGAGGCTTACAGCACCAAACGCACGCAGCTGACGACCGCAATGGAAGCGATCCTGCGCCAGCACCTTCGCTCGCTGCTCGACGACTACAAATTCGCAGGCCGGGCTGTCATCTTGCAGCAGGTTCTATTGCGCAATATCGGCATACCCGACCAAGTGCGCGATGCGATTGAAAAGAAGCTCTCCGCCGAACAACAAGCGCTGGCAATGCAGTTCGTCCTGCAGAAGGAAACGCAGGAAGCCGAACGCAAACGCATCGAAGCCCGTGGCATCGCCGACTTCCAAAAGATCGTGACGGAGGGAATCAGCGACAAGCTTCTGGCCTGGAAGGGCATCGAGGCAACGCTGGAAGTTTCGAAGAGCCAGAACGCAAAAGTGATCGTTATTGGCAACGGCAAGAACGGCTTGCCCCTCATTTTCGACAGTTCCGGCGCGGGCGGCGGCAATTAGCGGGGGTACCAGGGGAGACAAGGCACTCGGAAACGGCATAATACTTTGATCCGGCCACATCCGAGCCGCAATCGCCTGTCCATTTCGCCGCCTCGGGTCAGCAATTCTGTATTGGGAGTATTTGATGCGGGCGTGGCGTTTGGTTGACCGTCGTCTGATTGCGGCTTCGGTCCTTCTCCTTCTCATCGCCTTCATCACCGTAGCGAACGCCCGCGGGATTTGGCCCCACGAAGGCACCGACCTTAAGCCCGACCCCGCGATCAAATTCGGCGTGCTGCCGAACGGCATGCGCTACGCGATCAGGCCGAACCAGAACCCGGAAGGTACGGTTACGCTGCGCCTACGCGTCGCGGCCGGTTCGCTGCACGAAAACGAGAACGAGCGCGGTGTCGCCCACTTCCTCGAACACATGGCGTTCAACGGTTCGCAGAACTACCCGGAAGGCGAGATGTTCCGCGCGCTGCAGCGCATGGGCATTCAGATCGGATCGAACGCGAATGCAGCGACCGATTTCGACAACACCTCGTTCACGATCTCGCTGCCGAGTGTGCGCCCCGCGACGCTCGACGCCGGCTTCAACATCATGCGCGAAATGGCTGACCGCCTTACGCTGTCGGAACAGGCGATCAAGAACGAACGCGGCGTGATCCTTTCCGAAGAACGCTCGCGCGACACCCCGGGCCAGCGCGCGAACGAAGCGCAGATCCGCCTGCTGTTCGTGGGACAAAAATATCCTACGCGCTTTCCGATCGGCGATACGAACTTCATCCGCACCGCGGGGCCGAAGGAACTGCGCAGCTTCTATGAGCGCTACTACCGGCCTGAGCGCTCGCTCCTCGTCGTGTCGGGCGACGTGAATCCGGCTCAGATCGAAGCCAAGATCGTCGCCGTCTTCGGCTCGTGGAAGCAAGCTGGTCCTCTACCGCCGGAAGACTTCGGTAAGCCGAAACCGCGCGGCCTCGAAGTCGCACAAGTGATTCAACCGGGCCTCGACGAAAGCATCGTGCTGAGTTGGGTGTCTCCGGAAGACACCCGCCCGGACTCGACCGCGCGCCGCCGCGAGATCCATGCGCGCCTCGTCGCCTTTACGGTCGTGAACCGCCGCTTGAGCAAACTCGCCCGTTTGGCGGACGCACCGTTCATCGAAGCCCATATTGGCCGCGAACAGATCGGCGGAGCAGGTATCGTGCACGCGCTCCAAATCCGCACGAAGGCCGGCGGATGGCAAAAGGGCCTCGCCGCCGCCGAGCAGGAATTGCGCCGCGCGTTGGTGCACGGATTGCAGCAAGCCGAAGTCGATCGCGAAGCGTTGGAGCAGCAATCACCCTACAAACTCGTCGCCGCGAACGAAAATACGCGCTCGAACGCGGATGTCGCCGATCTGATCATGGGCTCGCTCGAAGCGAACCGCGTGCCGACAGATGCGAAGACCGACCTCGCGCTCTATAGCGCCAGCATCAAAGGCCTGAAGGCGCAAACGTCGACGCAAGTCCTGAAGGCCTCCGTCGGCAACGGCGCGCCGCCGCTTATCTTCTTCACCAGTTCGCAAGCCCCCGCCGGCGGCGCCGACGCGATCCGCACGGCCTATCTCGCCAGCGTGAAGGTTCCCGTCGCGGCGCCGCCCGCGAGCACGATCAAAGAGTTCAGCTACCGCGACTTCGGCCCGAAAGGTGCCGTCGCCGAGCGGCGCACACTCGCCGACCTGGGCGCGACGCTCGTGCGCTTCCAGAACGGCGTGAAGCTGAACGTCAAATCGACAGCGTTCGAGAAGGACAAGGTCAGCGTCATTGTGCGCTTCGCGGGTGGCTATCTTGCCCTGCCGAAGACGAAGCGCGGTGTCGCTTGGGCGCTTCCGTTCGCATTCGTCGAAGGCGGCCTCGGCAAGCTCGAAATCGGCGAGTTGGAGCAAACGGAACCCGGCCATTTCGCCGGCATCAATCTCGATCTCGACGAGGACGTGTTCCAGCTTTCCGGCGACACGGTCGAACGCGACGTGCTGCTGCAGCTGCGCGTGCTGGCGGCCTTCTTCACCGATCCTTCCTATCGCTCCGACGGCTTGCATCGGTTGCAATCGGCAGGCGACGGGCAATTGCGCGAACAGTCGTCGACGCCGATGGGCGTGCTCGCGCGCGAAATCCCGGCGATCGTCCACGACAACGATCCGCGCTGGGCGGCGGCGTCGCTCGACGACATGCGCGCGCTCACCATGGACGACATCAAAGGCGCGATGACGCCCTCGCTCGTCGGTGCGCCGGTTGAGGTGACGATCGTCGGCCACGTGAAGGTCGAAGACGCGATCAACGCGACCGCCCAGACGTTCGGCGCGCTACCGCCGCGCCCCGCCACGTTCAAACTGCCCGACGGCGCGCGCGACGTGCGCTTTCCGGCAAAGCGCCGCATGATCGAGTTGCGCCACAACGGCCGCGAAGACCAAACCGCAGTCGCCGTGGCGTTCCCGGGCCCCGACGTCTTCAGCAATGTGCGGCGCGAACGCGCACTCGCGATCATGAGCGAAATCCTACAGCTGCGCCTGCTCGACGAAGTGCGCGAGAAACAGGGTGGCACCTACGTGCCGTTCGGCACGGCTTACTCGTCGCAAGCGCTGAAGGGCTACGGCTACATCCTGGCCGGCGTCGAACCAAAGCCCGACCAGGTCGACCTCTTCTTCACGACGCTGGACGAGATCGTGCAGGAACTGGCAAGCGCGCCCGTCGCCAAAGATCTGCTCGAACGCGCCCGCAAGCCGGTGCTCTACCAACACTACGCCTCGGAATCGACGAATGCGTACTGGATCGGCGCGCTGCAAGACATTCAATCCGATCCGCGCAACCTCGATCGCGTCCGCACCGTGATGGACGACTACGCGACGATCACGGCCGAAGACGTGGCGGCGGCGGCGAAAGCATTCTTGGACAACAAACGGCGGATCGATATTCGCGTTCTACCGCGCTGAGCCTCAGCAGGCCCTCATCCGTCTCGCCGCCTTCGGCGTCGATCCACCTTCTCCCCCTCGCTCCGCTCGCGGTAGAAGGGCAATCGCGTTCCAACATTCAAAAGCATGTTGCCCTTCTCCTGCCCGTAGGGTGGGAGAAGGTGGATCGCGGCGAAGCCGCGAGACGGATGAGGGCCGGCTGACTCGTCACTCGACGTAAGCGTGCCAATTCCCGTCATCATCCCGCACGCGCAACCCGTCGGCGCTGCGCTCGATATCGCACAGGTCCAAGTTCGCCTTCGCGTGCCCGCCTGGAATATCGAGCACATAAGCGGGTAGTGCGATGCCCGAGACGCGCCGACGCAACGCCCGCATCAACGCCTGTCCCTCTTCGATCGTCGTGCGAAAGTGCGCCGTCCCAGGCGCTAGGTCCGCGTGATGTAGGTAGTACGGTTTGATCCGGTTCTCGACGAAGGTCCGCATCAGTTCCGCCAGCGCGTCCACGCTGTCGTTCACGCCCCTTAGCAGCACCGACTGGCTCAACATCGGAACCCCCGCATCCACGATCTGCGCAATCGCGCTCTTAGCCGCCGGCGTGATCTCCCGCGCATGGTTCGCATGAAGTGCCACATAGGTTGACGCCTGCTTCGTCTTCAATGCGCTCACGAACTCGTCGGTCACGCGCTCCGGATCGACAACCGGCACGCGCGTGTGCCAGCGCAAGACCTTCACGTGTTCGATCGAAGCCAACCGCTCGGTCAACTCCGCGGCCCGCCGCGCGGTCAGCACGAACGGATCGCCACCGGTCAGAATGACTTCCGAAATCTCACCATGCGCCGCGATATATGCGAGCGCGCGCTCAAGCCCCTGCGGGCTAAGCCCCGGCTCGCGGTCTGGCCCGACCATTTCGCGGCGGAAGCAGAACCGGCAATAAACAGGACATACATGCACGATCTTCAAGAGAACTCGGTCGGGATAGCGATGCACGATGCCCTCGACCGGCGAGTGCGCCTTGTCGCCGATCGGATCGGCAGACTCTTGGGGGCGCGTATGCAACTCGCGCACGTCCGGCACGAACTGCCGCGCGATCGGATCGGCGGCATCGTCCGCATCGATCAGCGCATCCATCGCCGGCGTGATCGCAATCGCATAACGCGAGGCGACGTCGCCAAGCGCCGCCGCCTGCGCCGCTTCGATCAACCCTGCATCAACCAGATCGGCGACGGTCTTGAGTGTCCGCGCGCTCATGTCCGCCCCACCGGCGGCGTCCAAAGCACCTGCTCGATATGCGGCGCACCGGTCGCCAGCATCACCAAGCGGTCGAAGCCAAGCGCCACACCGCTCGCCGGCGGCATCTCCGCCAGCGCCGCCAAGAAATCCTCGTCGATCGGATAGCGCTCGCCGTAGATGCGCTCTTTCTCTGTCATCTCGTGCTCGAAGCGCCGCCGCTGCTCGACCGGGTCGGTGAGCTCGCCGAACCCGTTCGCAAGCTCGACGCCGCACACATAAACCTCGAACCGTTCCGCCACCCTTGGATCACGCGCCGACGCTCGCGCCAGCGCCGCCTCCACGCGCGGATATTCGTCCAGGATCACCGGTCGCTCAAATCCAAGCCGCGGCTCGACGCGCTCGCTGAGCACGCGGCTGAAGATGTCGGACCATGTATCGTCATCGGCAACATGAACACCAACGCGCATTGCCTGCGCCGCGAGCGCCGCACGATCGCCGGCCTCCGGCGTCAACGTTGCGAGCAAATCGACGTCCGCGTAACGACTGAACGCGTCCGCGACCGAAATCCGCTCCGGTTCCGCCGAAGCGGCAACCTTGTGCCCGCGATACGAGAGGGAGCCTGTGCCCGTCACCTCAGCCGCCAACCGAATGAGTGCGATGCAATCCGCAATCACGGCTGCGTACTCTTCCTCCGCGCGATACCACTCCAGCATCGTGAACTCGGCCATGTTCATCGGCGCATGCTCCCGATTGCGGAACACGCGCGCGAAATCGAAGATGCGCCGCTCGCCCGCCGCCAGCAGCTTCTTGCACGCGAACTCCGGCGACGTATGGAGATAGTATCGCGTCGCCGAACCGTCCCGTCCGATCGCCTCACTCGCAAACGCATGCAGATGCGTCTCGTTTCCCGGCGACACTTGCAGCTGGGCGCACTCGACTTCGACGAAATCTCGGGCCTCGAAATGCGCACGAAACG
>CXWL01111058.1_pt1 | contig 13707 bp, 15 predicted proteins | sample 590931 | NCBI WGS metagenome assembly CXWL01 (sample SAMEA3498368, study PRJEB10139) | groundwater metagenome | biome: water well; material: biofilm material | place: Germany | collected 2015-04-27 | reverse complement strand
GCAGAAACGCCAAAATTCTGTGGCACGCCGCCGATCAGAAAGCCGGGATTCAATCCCGCATATTCCAGTATCCACGCCAACATTGAGCTGGTGGTCGTTTTGCCATGCGTGCCCGCCACGCCTAGCACCCACTTGTCACGCAGCAGCGTATCCGCCAGCCATTGCGGGCCGGAAGCGTAGGGAAGGTTGCGGTTGAGGATTTCCTCCATCAGCGGGTTGCCGCGCGACACCACGTTGCCGATGACGAATACATCCGGCTTGAGATCGAGTTGCTCCACGCTGAAACCCTCGATCAGTTCGATGCCCTGTACTTCAAGCTGTGTGCTCATCGGCGGATAAACGTTGGCATCGCAGCCTGTGACACGATAACCCGCCTGTCTGGCCAGCACCGCAATACCGCCCATGAAAGTGCCGCAGATGCCGAGGATATGGATGTGCATACTATGTCCTGAAAATGAAATACACCGCCCCCATCAGGCACAGCGCCGCATACAGGTAATCCAGCTTCAGCGGCTGGTTCATGTACAACACCGCGAATGGCACGAACACCGACAGCGTGATGACTTCCTGCAATATCTTCAATTGACCGAGGCTGAGTTCAGTGTAGCCGATGCGGTTGGCCGGCACCTGCAACAGGTATTCAAACAGCGCGATGCCCCAGCTAATCAGCGCCGCGATATACCACGGCGAGGTCGCCAGATTCTTGAGATGGCCATACCGATCCAAGGTCATGAACAGGTTGGAGACGGCGAGCATCAACGCTGTGACCAGAAGCGGGTTTGATATCTGGTTCATCTTAATAACCTATTGCCACAAAAATGCGTCATTCCCACGCAGGCGGGAATCCAGATGATAAAAAACGCCATGAGGCGGGGCGGCACCGAGATTTTGTTCGCTTTGCGTGATATTTATCTTTGCTGGATTCCCGCCTGCGCGGGAATGATGTGTTAAGGAATTGTTTACCGCACACCCAGTAACTCGACATCAAATACCAGCGTTGCGTTCGGTGGAATTACCCCGCCCGCGCCGCGTGCGCCATAGCCGAGACTCGCAGGAATAATCAGCGTGCGCTGGCCACCCAGTTTCATTCCTTCTACGCCTTGATCCCAGCCCTTGATCACTTGGCCCGCGCCGAGCGGAAAATTAAAAGGCTGCCCACGGTCGCGCGAACTGTCAAACTTCTTGCCCTTGTGGTCGGGAGCGGCTTCTTCGTACAACCAGCCGGTGTAATGTACGGACACCTCGTGCCCTGGCGTGGCCTGCGCGCCGTTACCCACTTTCTTATCGGTTTTAATCAGTTCAGCAAGGCTGATTGCTTCCTTTTTTGTCGCAGCCTGTTCGGAATAGGCCGTGGTTGAGAAAATGCCGGCTGTCAGCAGCAAAGCCAGAGGGAAAAACAGTGTGCGTTTCAACATTATGTAATGCTCCTTTGAAATAACTTTAAGTTGTTGCAGGACATGCCACCTTTTAGCCATGAGGCGGGACCGCGATACGCTCTGCCTTGCGCAGGTTGAATTAATGCACAGCCAGCAGTTCGACATCAAATACCAGTGTCGCATTCGGCGGGATCACCCCGCCCGCGCCGCGTGCGCCGTAACCCAGGTGTGCGGGGATGACCAGCGTACGCTGTCCGCCCACCTTCATGCCTTCCACACCCTGATCCCAGCCCTTGATGACATGGCCCGCGCCGAGCGGGAAATCAAACGGCTCGTGGCGGTCGCGCGAGCTGTCGAATTTGGCGCCTTTATGGCCGGGCGCGGCTTCGTCGTACAGCCATCCGGTGTAATGCACCAGCACCTCTTTGCCGTTGGTCGCCAGATCGCCTTCGCCCAGCTTATTGTCGGTTTTAATCAGTTCAGTCATGTTGCCTGTTTCCTTCTGTGTTGTGGCCTGTTCAGAGCAAGCCGTGGTTGAAAATTGCTGACCGACAACAGTACGGTCAGCGGTTAAAAAAAGCAAAGCGTTTCTTTCGATGCCCTAAGTTCATTTGCAAGGTGTGAAATTTTACTCAACAGCAAAATGTATCCACCATTAACAGTTTAGGCTACTCTTTCGGCGATTCTTCCCGCTCTTTCTTGTATTTGTCGTAGCTGGGAGCGGGAGAGACAGCGCGTTCGATCGGTGTTCTTTTCGCATCGTTGTTGCTCTTTATGCCTTCATATATACCGCGATACAGATCGCTGGAGCAAGCCGCAAGCAGAAATGCAGCCAGCAAGCAAAGGATACATTTCATGGCTCTCTCCATTTTGTTTCGTAAACGAATTATGCCAAAAAGTTGTAGGGTGCAATAAGCTGTCCTGATGAAACCACAAGCCATTCGATTATCCCCATGACACCCAAAAATATAGTTGCTGTAAATAATCAAGCTAAGTAGCGCGCCTAGTCAACGTCATGTCATTGAACGTGCTCGGTATTTATTTCCAGCCTTCTTGTGCCATGTCATCGTTTCATTTTAAAGGGGTTAGGGAGGCCTGCGTAATCATTTTATTCCCGCGCCCAGATTTATCTCTTTGGGTGCGCCAATATCAAACTGGAACCGATATAATTTGGCCGCTTTCTCAGCAAATCCGGCAAGCCAGTTTCAAATCAGGATTGTTATTTCTGGTTACCTGATTTATTTGATCCAGTGAGCCAATCAACTCGAATGCTGACAATCCGCTTCTGGTAAATAAGTGGCAGTAGTATGGGATTGTTTTCCACCCATCGGTGCTGGAGAAAATATATCGGGGATCGCTATGAAGAAACTTAAAAATGAAGCGGTATTGTTTAAAGAAGCGTTACTCGCAGGTGTGAAGTATGCGGAGGGACGGGGCGTTGTCGAGTTTGAAGCAACTGATTCGGCGAGCGAGAAACTTTTATACATCTACCGGTTGCTGGTGCACGATAAAGTCATTCAACCTTTACCGGAAGATCAGGTCGCAGAAAAATCCTTGCGGCACAAGCTCGCAATCTGGTATTCGAAACAATTGCCCAAGGATCATCCGCTTTTGAAATAGGAATGACGGTGATGATGGATAATATTGGTTTAACAAATAGGTAATTTGTAAATGAAAGCAATTTTGCTGTTTTTTTTCTGGGCAGCGTCAATATCTGCAACTGCATTTGCAGGCACACCCGGCGAGGTCGAGGTCGGGGGTTATCTGCGCGAGGCGACGTTAAATGGATTTTCCGGTAATTCAAAAAAGTTTTCCGACTACCGTGGAAAGCCCCTGATTATTAATGTTTGGGCCAGTTGGTGCGGTCCCTGCCGGATGGAAATGGGATCACTGGAGCGGCTTCACCGCCGGTATGGCGGAAAGCAATTCAATGTCATCGGCATCTCAACCGATGATTACGGCAACTTGGCTGCGGCGTTTATCAAGGAATCTAAAATTTCGTTTGTGAACTATCTTGATAGCAAGGTGTTCCTGGAAAATATGTTGGGCGCCAACACTATTCCGTTGACCGTTCTGGTGGATGCCAATGGCCGCGTGCTCGAAAAAGTTCGCGGGGCCCACGAGTGGGATAGCCCGGAATTTATTGAGGCGATAGGGAAAACGTTTCACATCAAGTTGCCGCGCTAACCCGGATGTGCAGATTGGATTACGCGATAAACCTGAAAAAATTGACGGGGTTGTAGGTGCGAATTTATTCGCACATAACACGTTGAGCGTGCGAATAAATTCGCACCTACAGGGCTAGAACTTTTCATCCTCGCGCAAATACCGCCACTGCCCCGTGGGCAAGTCGCCCAGCTTGACCTTGCCGATACGCACGCGCTTTAGCCCGGTGACTTTCAGGCCGACCTGTTCGCACATGCGGCGGATCTGGCGTTTTTTTCCTTCGTGCAAAATAAAGCGTAACTGGTCGTCATTCTGCCAGCTCACTTTGGCGGGCTTGAGCGCTTCGCCGTCCAGTTTCAGGCCGTGGTTCAACATCTGTAAACCGTTACCCGCAATCTTGCCCTGCACGCGCACCAGGTATTCCTTGTCTATGGGTGAATCTTCGCCGATAAGTTGCTTGGCGATGCGGCCATCCTGAGTCAGCACCAGCAAGCCTTGCGAGTCAATATCCAGGCGGCCTGCGGGGGCGAGACCTTTCAAGTTCGTGGTGCTGAAACGCAGCGGTGATTGATCGCTGGCAAAGCGCGAAGCCGCGTTGATGAGAGTGACAGCGGGCTTGTGGTTGTCTTCCGCCTGCCCGGAAACATAGCCGATGGGCTTGTTCAGCAGAATGGTCACGCGCGTTTGTTGCTGGGTTTGGGCGGCGCGATTCAACGTGATGCGTTGCGCGGGGTCAATTTTGGTGCCCAGTTCGGTGACGGGTTTGCCATCCACCAGCACCCAGCCGCGTTCGATGTAGCTGTCCGCTTCGCGGCGGGAACACAGGCCCTGTTCGGACATCAGTTTGGAGAGGCGGACTTTTTCCATGCGTTTAATTTCCCGTCATCGGGGCGCAGACGGAACAGGTCTTGTCCTTGCCGAGCTTGACGGTGCGCAGTTCCATGTGCAGCGCATCCAGCAGCAGCAGTTTCCCGCAAAGTGATGTGCCTGCGCCCAGCAGCAGTTTGAGCGCTTCGGCAGCTTGCATGCTGCCGATGATGCCGACCAGCGGGGCAAACACGCCCATCACCGCGCAGCGAGTTTCTTCGGCCCCGGCCTGTTCTGGATACAGGCAGTGGTAGCATGGGCTATGCGGTTGGCGCAGATCAAACACGGTAACCTGTCCGTTGAAGCGGGTAGCGGCGCCAGACACCAGGGGTTTTTTCAGTTGCACGCAGACCCGGTTAAGCGCGTAGCGCGTGGCGAAATTGTCGCTACAATCCAGCACCACATCGGCTTGCGCCGCCAGTTCAAGCAGGCGCACCTCATCCACGCGTTCTTTCAGCGCGATGACACGCACTTCGGGGTTGACCTCCGCCAGCGCGGCTTGCGCGGAAGCTGCCTTGGACATGCCGATACCGGAAGTGCGATGCAGGATTTGGCGTTGCAGATTGGTCAGATCCACCGTATCGCTGTCGCACAGGGTCAGGGTGTTTACGCCGCTGGCGGCGAGGAACAGGGCGGCAGGAGAACCCAGCCCGCCGGCGCCGATCACCAGCGCGTGCGCATCCAGCAACTGTTGCTGGCCTTCGATACCGATTTCCGGTAACAGGATATGCCGGCTGTAGCGCAGAAGCTGTTGGTCATTCATGCGCAGCGGGAGATGCGGCTATTCATACTGGCGTGTGCCCGGCGGCGTGTTGCCACGCCCGCCGTGCTGCTGGCTCTGCATGGCGGTTCACACTTATTTGCCATGCAGGATATTCATTCCCTTCAGGACGTTCAGGGCCTGGTTCAGTTGGTAATCGTTTTTTGAGCCAAACTCCGTCTGCTCCGGCTTGTTCGATTCATCTTCCTTGGGCTTAGCGGGCGGAGCCTTAACCGTGGTTGCGGGTTTTTCGCTATTCGCCTTGTCCTCGGGTTGATGATTATTGGCCAAGTGGCGACCCAGATCGGCTTCGCGCATGCTCAAGTGCATGGAGCCTGCCGATGGGTCATCCACGATAATGTCGGGGACAATGCCCTTGGCTTGAATGGAGCGGCCGTTGGGCGTGAAGTAGCGCGCGGTGGTCAGTTTGATCGCGGTGTTGTTGCCCAGGGGCAGGATGGTCTGCACCGAACCCTTGCCGAAAGTTTGCGTGCCCATAATGACGGCGCGTTTATGGTCTTGCAATGCACCGGCGACGATTTCAGAGGCAGACGCGGAACCGCCGTTGACCAGCACGATCATCGGCACGTCCTTAATTGCCTGTGGCAGGTCTTTCAGGTAATCGGCATTTTCGCTATGGCCGCGCGAATAATAGGCTTGGGAAGCCGTCAGGCGCATCTTTGCGTCCGCAGTACGACCTTCGGTATAAACCACCAGCGCATCCTTGGGCAGGAAGGCGGCGGACACGCCCACCGCACTGTTAAGCAGACCGCCCGGATCATTTCGCAGGTCTAACACCAGGCCTTTGATTCCCCCTTCGCTTTGCTTGAATAAATTATCCAGCGCGGTAGCGAGGTTTTCGCCGGTATGTTCCTGGAACTGGGTGATGCGAACAAATGCGTAGCCAGGTTCGATTAACTTGGATTTAACGCTCTTCACTTTGATCACAGCGCGTGTCAGGGTAAACGTCAGCTGTTGGGACTCGTTCTTGCGGATCACCATCAGGGTGATTTTGCTGCCCGGCTTGCCGCGCATGCGTTTGACCGCGTCGTTCAGCGACAATCCTTTCACCAGTGTGTCGTCGAGCTTGAAGATCAGGTCGCCGGTCTTTATGCCCGCCTGGAATGCGGGCGTATCCTCGATCGGCGAAACGACTTTTACCAAGCCGTCTTCCATGCCAACCTCTATGCCCAAGCCGCCGAATTCACCTTGGGTGCCAACTTGCAATTCTTTGTAGCCATCGGTATCCAGATAGGCGGAATGCGGGTCCAAGCCGGTCAACATGCCGTTAATCGCCTCGGTGATCAGCTTCTTGTCGCTGACCGGCTCCACATAGTCACTCTTGATGCGGCCGAATATCTCGGAAAAGGCCCGCAGTTCCTCGACCGGCAGGGTTGTTTCGTTATCCTTGTCGGCAATGGCGGAGAAGTGCAGGCCAGCCAGTATGCCAGCGATCAGGCCCAGCCCGATCAATCCAAATTTTTCGATACGGCTACGCATGTATGTCCTCATTGAATGATTTTTTCTGCGCCCCGGTTTTACCGGGCGATCCATTTCATCGGATCCAGAGGTTTTCCCTCGTGGCGCAGTTCGAAGTATAAACCGGAATCTTCATTTCCGCCGCTGTTGCCGACGGCGGCTACAGTATCGCCCCCGCGCAAAACGTCTCCCACTTGTTTGTACAGTGTTTCGTTGTTGCCATACAAACTCATGTAGCCTTTGCCATGGTCTATGATCAATAAGTTCCCGAAACCGCGCAGCCAGTCGGCAAATACCACTTGCCCGGCCGCTACGGCCCTGACCGATTGATTGGCGGCAGCGCGCAAGAACAGGCCTTTCCACAGGACTGTGCTGTTCGGCCGGGTGATGCCGAATTTATTGCTCACCTCGCCTTTCACCGGCAACGCCAGCTTGCCCTTGAGTTGCTCGAACGGGTTGCCGTCGAAACGGTTATCCGGCAGAGTGTCGTTGCTGAATATCCCCTTGCCTTTCGGCTGAGCCAGCATTTTTGAGAGCTTTTCCACCAGTTGTGCCAGATGGCTCTCGTCGCGTTGCAGGCGACCGATCTTGCGGCGCTGCTGCTTGAGCTGAAGCGCGATTTTGCCGAGCACCTGGTGACGTGCCCGCTTGTCTTTCTCCAGGGCTTGCCGCTGAGATTTTTGTTCTTTTTGCAATGCGGCAATCTCTGCGCCTTTCAGCCTGGTCTGGCTGGTGACCTGATTCAGTTGTTCCAGATTGCTGCGCAGGGTATTGAGCCATGAAGCACGGCCGCGGGCGATATATCCGTAATACTGCATCTCGCGCGCAACCTGATTGGGGTTGCGGTTGTTCAGCAGCAGCCCGAGATATTCCTGTTTGCCACCCAGATATTGCTGGTAGAGCATTTTCCCCAACAGCGCCTGTTGCCCTTGGATATCCTGTTCCAGTTGCCGCGCATGTTGCTGCAATTGCGCCAGTGCGCGCCCCGCCTTAACTCGTTGTTGCGACAGCTCAGCCAGTTTGCGGTTGCTGTTGCTGATGGCGCGCTCCGATTCGCGCAGCGCGTCCGCCGCCTCGGATTTGGATTCGCTGGTTTTCTCCAGCTCCTGTTGCAGGTTTGTGATACGCCTGCGTAAATTGTCCAGTTCGTCTTGCTGCGAGGCGTATGCACTATTTGCCAGCAGGCAGAGCAGTAGGGCGCAATAACCAACGGGCATTGCACCGAACAGCCGTTTCATACAAATTGAATTAGCGGTTTGCCCTTCATTTCCGGCGGCTGCGGCAAGCCCATCATGGCGAGCAGGGTGGGGGCGACATCCTGTAGCGCGCCGCCGCCAGTCATGCTGGCCTTGCGGCCTATGTACAGGAACGGCACCCGATTCAGGGTATGCGCGGTATGAGCCTGGTGGGTCGTGTGGTCTATCATCTGCTCGGCATTACCGTGGTCGGCGGTGATCAGCACTTCACCGCCGCATTCCAGCATTGCATCTACCACGCGGCCGACGCACACATCCAGTGTTTCGACAGCCTTGACCGCCGCTTCCAGGATGCCGGTGTGGCCAACCATGTCGCAATTGGCGTAGTTGCAGATGATGGCTTGGTATTGTCCGTTGCGGATCGCTGCTTCGAGTTTGCCGGTGACTTCTACTGCGCTCATTTCCGGCTTGAGATCGTAGGTCGCCACTTTGGGAGAAGGCACCAGAATGCGGTCTTCGCCGGGGTAAGGTTGCTCCGTGCCGCCGCTGAAGAAGTAAGTGACGTGCGCATATTTTTCTGTTTCCGCGATGCGCAATTGCTTGAGTCCCAGGCTGGCAATATATTCGCCGAAGCCGTTATGGATGGCCGAGGGCGAGAAGGCCGCATGCAGGTGGTTGAAGTCCTCGCCATAGCTGCTCAGCATGACGAAATCCGCCAGTTTGGGGAAACGCTCGCGCGCGAATTTGTCGAACGCCGCATCGGTCAGGGCGCTGGTCATTTCGCGCGCGCGGTCGGCGCGGAAATTCATGAATACCACCGCATCGCCATCCTGCATGGAATGGGGTTCTCCGATGGTGGTGGCGTTCACAAACTCGTCGTTTTCCCCGCGCGCGTAAGCTTGCTGTAAACCTTCCGCAGCCGTGGCAGCGCTGAACGCAGCCTTGCCCTGGGTCAACAAGTCGTAAGCCGGTTGCACGCGCTCCCAACGGTTATCCCGATCCATCGCATAGTAACGCCCGACTATGGAGGCAATGCACCCGGCGCCGAGCACGGCGCATTTGTCCTGCAAGCGCTGTAGCGACTGCATGGCGCTGCGCGGCGGCGTATCGCGCCCGTCAAGAAAAGCGTGCAGGAATATTTTGCGCAGCCCAGCGTGCGCTGCCAGCTCAAGCAGGGCGTGGATATGGTCTTCGTGGCTATGCACCCCGCCAGGCGACAACAGTCCCATGATATGCAGCGCCGTGCCACTCTCTTTGGCCTGCGCGATGGCATGGATAAACGCCGGATTGGTGCCGAAGCTGCCGTCCCGAATCGCCAAGTCCACCCGCGTAAGTTCCTGATAAATCACCCTGCCCGCGCCGATGTTGAGGTGCCCGACTTCGGAATTGCCCATCTGTCCCTCGGGTAAACCTACCGACAATTCGGACGCATTGATCAGTGTATGCGGGTAACCGCTCCACAACCGATTCCAGTTCGGCGTGTGCGCATGGGCGATGGCGTTGTGGTCGGCGTTTTCGCTGTAGCCAAAACCGTCGAGGATGAGCAGGAGGACAGGGGTGGCTTTCATGCTGGCTTTTGCGCGATCAAAGTATCAGAATATAAACGGTTGCTGAAATAGTAATGCTATTTTAGCCGATTTCGGGGAAATGCAGGATGCGGGCAGGAAAGGGAATGGTGTGCCATGGCGAAAAAATTAATAGATAAAGATGAAGATATTCTGCTTGCCTCGATGGCGGTCAAGGCAATAGCCCACCCGTTGCGCCTGAAAATATTGTGTGTGCTGGGGGACAGGGAAGTCAGCGTACAGGACATCGTCGCCGACGTGGGCACCACGCAGAGCAACATTTCGCAGCACCTCGCCATACTGCGCGACAAGGGTGTGCTGGTTACGCGCAAGGATGCCAACCGGGTGTACTACCGCATCGGTGATCCGCGCACCATCAAACTGGTGGGGATGATGCGCGAAGTATTTTGCAGCGGGTAGTGGCGCAAATGGGGGAATGAAAAGCAAAGGCCAAAAACCGCTCACTATTATCTGCTGTGTGCCACATTTCCGGAACTTCACAATCTTTTCTAATTTAGCGACGCATTGACACTCTGGTTGCCGCTGTTACAGGTTGACATGTTGCAGGTTGTCGTTTGACAACCGATGCGTAATGGACTAGCATCATCTCAACTTCAATTCGAGCATATTAATGACGCACCCGAAAAAAGAAATTGCCGCTGCTATTGAATATGCACGGGGTAAAGGTTGGCGTGTTATTGAGGGAGGTTCTCATGCGTGGGGACAGATGTATTGTCCATACAAAGACAAGGAGTGTCGGTGTGGAGAGTTTTGCAGAACGAGTATCTGGAGCACTCCAAAAAGCCCAGGCAATTACGCAAAACAACTTTGTCGGGTAGTTGATCACTGCACCGTGCATCGAAATAAAGAAACCAATGATGATGAGGAATAAGCCATGACCGAATTTGATTTTTTACTTAAATTCGACCTTCCCGATCCAGAAGCCGATCCGGATAAATTTGTTGACGCGCTATACGGATCCGGGTGCGATGATGCAACCATTGGAATCGGTCAGCATGGTCGTGTTGCCTTGAGTTTTACAAGAGAAGCTGCCACTGCTTTAGAAGCAGTTGCTAGCGCTATTGCTGATGTGCGGAAGGCTATTCCTGAAGCCAGATTGGTTGAAGCAACACCTGACTTGGTAGGGTTGACGGATATCGCAGAGATACTTGGTTGCAGTCGGCAGAACATTAGAAAGCTGGTGATTGTGAACAAGTCTATTTTTCCGTCGCCCATTCATGAGGGCAGTTCATCGATTTGGCATCTCGCTAAAGTTCTCCCATGGTTCAAGACAAAAGGGAACTATAAGATCGATGATAATTTGATCGAGGTTTCTGGTGCTAATATGCAGGTCAATATTGCGCGGCAAATGCAAGACTTAGAACCGGCGTTTCATCGAAACATTAAGGCATTGCTAGCTTGATGCGTTACCGGATGTTCGCGTTTCCCTAAAGCAGTCGTTGATCTTGGTGCAGTGAACGCGCGGGGTCTACCTCACTGAATTACCACACATTGGAAGTAAGCCGGGTATCGGTTGTCCAGGAGTATTTTCCAATTCAGGTATGAGCCTGAAGCGGCTACGAACTGGGTGATTTGTTTGTGCGGGTTGGCCGGGTCAGGCTCATACCTCGTTGGAAATACGGCACTCGTTCAGGCTCATACCACATTGGACAAGGCTCCAGGTTGCTTTTTTCATAATATTAGAATATCCTAATATTCGAATCGTTCAAGTCGGGTGGTGGTCATGACGCATCGCGCATTATTTCTGTTGGCTTTTGTTTTTACTTCCATCGCGCAAGCGGCGGAGCAACTCGCCGTTGCGCCGGTGCAACTCCGCGAGGTGGCACAAAGCTATAGTGCTGACGGCGTGGTCGAGGCGGCGCGGCAATCTACCGTGTCGGCACAGATCGCCGGGCGTGTGAAGGAAATCCTGTTCGACGTTGGCGACACGGTCAGGAAGGGGCAGGCCATTTTGCGCATAGACGAGCGCGAGGCGGCGCAGGCGGTGGCGGGCAGCCAGGCGCAGGTGATGCAGGCGCAGGCCGCCATGCAGAACGCCAAGTCCGGCTACGAACGCGCGCGCCAGTTATTCGCGCAGAAATTTATCAGCCAGGCGGCACTGGACAAGGCGCAGGCCGATTACAAGATGGCGCTGGCGCAAGCGGCGGCGAGCGAAGCCGGTGCGGAGCAATCGGCGCTGGCGCAAGGCTATACCGTCGTGGTTGCGCCCTTCGGCGGGGTGGTGGGCGCACGCCTGGTCGAGGTGGGCGAGATGGTGACCGTAGGCAAGCCGCTGATGAGCGGTTTTGACCCGGCGCAGATGCGCGTCATCGTCAACATTCCGCAATACAAGCTGGCGGACATCGGCGCGCACCCGCAAGCCATGATCGAGTTTCCCTCTTTCAACCGCCGGGTGCAGGCCGCTTCGGTGACGGTGCTGCCCACCGCCGATGCGCGCACACACAGCACCCAGGTGCGCGCCTACCTGCCTGTCAGGGAGGCGGGTGTTTATCCGGGGATGTTCGTGCGCGTCCATTTCACGGTGGGCAAGGCAAACAAATTATTGATTCCTTCCAGCGCCGTGGTGCGCCGCAGCGAAGTGGTGGCGGTGTATGTGGTGGATGAAAAAGGCACAGCCAGGTTGCGCCAGGTGCGCCTGGGCGAGCCTGCCGGACAGGGTGAAATCGAAGTCCTGGCCGGGCTGAACCCCGACGAAAAAGTGGCGCTGGAGCCGGTCAAGGCTGGCATGGCGCAGCAGGTGAAATAAATGATGGGAATTTCAATAACCCGTCATTACCGCGAAAGCGCATATGCGCTAACTTACCTTGTTCCTCCCCCTTCAAGGGGGAGGTTAGGTGGGGGATGGGGTTGCTATCCATGAAATTCAATCCCATCCCCACCCCAGCCTTCCCCTTGAAAGGGAGGGAGAAATACTCTGGCGCACTTAAGTTAGCGCTTATGCGCGAAAGCGGGAATCCAGCAAAACAAACACTCCGCGTAGCGGACAAAACCGCTTTGTTGGTCCGCTACGCGGGAATTTTTTCAATCAACTGGATTCCCGCTTGCGCGAGAATGACGACTCCTGAATTTGTAGAGGTTATCTGATGGGCATCTCCGGGCGCATCGCCAGAATTTTCCTGCATTCACAGATGACGCCGCTGCTGGCTCTGGTGGCNNTCCACCCCCGCCGAGCAGGTGCTGTCGCAGATTGCCGGGGTAGACCATGTCTATTCCGTGTCGCAGCCCGGCATGGCGGTGCTCACCGTGCAGTTCAAGGTGGGCGAGCAGCACGTCCCTTCGCTGGTCAAGCTCTACGATGTCATCAATTCCCATGCTGACTGGTTGCCGCCCACACTGGGGGTGGCGCAACCCATCATCAAGGCCAAGGGTATAGATGATGTGCCGGTTGCCGCTTACACGCTGTGGCGCGAGGAGGCGGCTGGCAGCGGGCTGGCGCTGACCCAGGTGGCGCATGCCATCGAGGCCGAGCTGAAGCGCGTGGACGGCACGCGCGAAGTCACTACGCTGGGGGCGACGCAGCGCATGGTGCGCGTGCTGTTCAACCCGGAAGCGCTGAACGCGCACCAGCTTGTAGTGCAGGATGTGCGCGCCGCTTTGCAGGCCGCCAACGTATCGCAGGACGCGGGCAGTTTGACGCAGGGCAACCGCGAGGTGCTGGTGCAGACCGGCAATTTCCTGAGCGATGCGAACGAGGTGCGGCAACTGGTGCTGGGCGTGTCCGGCGGCAAACCTGTATTCCTGCGCGATGTGGCGGAAGTGTTGGACGGCGCCGACCAGCCGTCCAGCTATGTCTGGCTGGGCGCGGGTGCGGCGGCGGGCGACAAGGGCATCACGGCCAAGGGCGAGTTCACCGCCGTGACCGTGGCGGTGACCAAGAAGCCGGGCGAGAACGCGGTGGACATCGCGGATAAATTGGCGCGGCGCGTGGAAGAATTGAAGGGCAGCGTGATTCCTGCCGACGTGCAGGTCACCACCACGCGCAACTACGGCGAGACCGCCAATGACAAGGCGATGAAGCTGATTCAGAAACTGATCTTCGCGACCGCTGCCGTGGTGGCGCTGGTGTGGTTTGCGCTGGGGCGGCGCGAAGCATTCGTCGTCGGTGTGGCCGTCCTGCTCACCCTGGCGGCGACGCTGTTTGCTTCCTGGGTATGGGGCTTCACACTTAATCGCGTGTCATTGTTCGCGCTGATTTTCTCCATCGGCATTCTGGTGGACGATGCCATCGTGGTAGTGGAGAACATTCATCGCAGGCGCGAACTGGCACAGCATCAGCC
>CXWL01022613.1_pt1 | contig 13707 bp, 17 predicted proteins | sample 590931 | NCBI WGS metagenome assembly CXWL01 (sample SAMEA3498368, study PRJEB10139) | groundwater metagenome | biome: water well; material: biofilm material | place: Germany | collected 2015-04-27 | reverse complement strand
CGAAGTCCTCGAAGAAGTTGCCGGGATTGGATTTCATGACTCGACATTTGCGGCGCGGCGCGGGCTTGGTCAAGCGCGCCGCATTGACTTTGGCGCGCAGCGCGCACAGCGGTTCCCTATGCACATCCTTGTCCTTGGCGGGTATGGCTTCATCGGCCTTGAAGCAGCGCGCGCCTTGATGGCGGCCGGGCATGACGTGGCGGCGCTCGGCCGCCATTCGGCGTTCGGCGAACGCGTGCTTACTGGCGCGCGGTGGATCGAGGCCGATATCGCCCGCCTCGACACGCCTGAAAAGTGGGCGCCGCTGCTTGCTGGCGTCGATGTCGTCGTCAACGCCTCTGGCGCCTTGCAAGATAGCGCCCGCGACAATCTAACAGCGGTGCAGGACACGGCGATCCGCGCACTGGTCGCGGCGTGCGAACGCACCGACGTCAAGCGCTTCGTCCAGATCAGCGCGCCCGGCGCCGACGCCGCATCCGCGACTGGGTTCCTCCGCACCAAGGCGGCCGCCGATGCGGCGCTGAAAGCGAGCGCGCTGACGTGGGTGATCCTGCGCCCTGGACTGGTCTGGGGACGCACAGCCGCTGGCGGCACGGCCCTGGTGCGCATGCTTTCGGCGTTTCCTCTCGTGCAGCCCTTGGTGCTGGCCGGGGCGCGCGTGCAAATGGCCGATATCGACGATGTCGCCGCCGCCATCGTCGCCGCCGTAGCCGGAGACATCGCCGCCGGCGCCGACATCGATCTGGTTGAACCGGTGCCGCGCACGCTCGCCGACATCGTCGAGCAAGTGCGCGCCTGGCACGGGTTTGCGCCGGCGGCGGCGCGCCTCGAGGTTGCGCGCGCGATTGGCGGCTTGATTGCGCGCCTCGCCGACTTGGCCGGCTGGCTGGGCTGGCGCTCGCCCTTGCGGACCACATCCTTGCGCGCGCTCGAACAAGGCGTCATCGGCGACGCCTCGGGCTGGCCCACGGCGACCTTCCGCGAAAGCCTGAAGCGGCGGCCCGCGACGCGGCAGGATCGGCTGTTCGCGCGCATGCAATTGCTGTTGCCGCTGGCCGTGCTCACCTTGTCCGCGTTCTGGATCGCGTCGGGCCTCATCGGCTTGACGCGCAGCGAAGCGGCGGGCGCTGTGCTCGCCGGGCGAACCGAGCACGCCGCAAGCCTGGTTCTGATCGGCGCACTCGCCGACATCGCGCTGGGTCTTGCCCTGCTCTGGCGGCCATGGGCGCGCGCGGCTTGCTTCGGCATGATCGCGCTGACGGGGGCCTACCTCGTCGCGGGCACGCTGTTGACGCCGCATCTGTGGGCCGACCCGCTTGGACCATTGGTGAAAACGCTACCTGCCGCGCTCCTCGCGCTTGTCTGCGCCGCGCTTCTGGAGGAGCGCTGAAATGGATTGGATCCCGCTCCTGCGCTGGGCGCACGTCATCGGCGCCTGTGTGCTGCTCGGCACGGGCGCCGGCATCGCCTTCTTCATGGTGATGGCGCATCGCACCGGCGAGGCTGCCCTGATCGCCCACACCGCGCGCATTGTCGTGATCGCGGATTGGCTGTTCACCGCCTCGGCGGTGATCGCCCAGCCCATCACCGGCGCGGCGCTCGTGCATGCTGCCGGCTGGAGTTGGAGCGAAGGCTGGATCCTTCTCTCGCTCATCCTTTACGTCGTCACCGGAGCGTTCTGGCTGCCCGTGGTGTGGATGCAGGCGAAGATGCGCGACCTTGCCGCCGAAGCGGCGCGCACGAACGCGCCTCTGTCCGCCCGCTATCACCAACTCTATCGCGCTTGGTTCCTTTGTGGTTTTCCCGCCTTCTTCTCCGTGCTTGCGATCGTCTGGCTGATGCGCGCCCAGCCGAGCTTTACGCTGTTCTAGCGTAGCGCATTGCGCGATAGCGGCGCCAAACAGCGGTTCCCGGTTTTGCACGGCCATCGCCGCGGACGATGCCGGTATAGGTCCAGATGCGCGACAACGTCTGCATCTGGCCGCTCAGGCGGCGCGTGAGGCGCTCGAAGTCATGGCTGGCGAAGTTGACGATAAACGCGAAGCGATCGCGATGCGCGGTTTCCAGCAACAGTTCGAAATGCCGTTGCTGGTCGCGCGGCGAGCCAAACAACGGCAGCGTTCCGATCATCACATTGCGTGAGGTGTAACCGCTTTCCGTCACGCCGATGGGCTTGCCGCCGGCGTCTTCCGCGAAACGCTTGGCGAAGTCGAAGAAATCCGTTGGCAGCGGGCGCGGTATTTCCCAACTCATGTGCGGATAGACGCTGAATGCCGCAAGATCGCTATGACGCATGAGATCCAGCATCTCGCGCCGCTGCAAGGCGCCATCGGCGTGCTCGGACAGTCCAAGCAAGTGCGAGACCTCCATGGTGAAAAGCACCGGGAGGTTAGGAAAGCGCGCTTTGATCCGCTCGTAGGCGTGGCGGTGAAGCGCCTTGTAAGCGGGCCACAACGCGGGCGCGTTGTGCAACAGCAAGTTGGACTCGATGCCGATGGCCAGCCAGTCTGGCCGCGTCGCTTCGCAAGCGCGGATAGCGAAGTTAGTGTAGGCGCGCATGGTGCGCGCGTCGTCAAAGGTCAATCCAGCGAAGGGCGTGGGAATGGGGCGGTTGTCGGTCTGGCCCCAATACGGCGCCATGGCGCGCCGCGATGTGTCTAACGGACCGATCGACAACAGCAGCTTGTGGCCCTGCGGCGGCCGATACGCCAACTCCGTATTGAGGTTTTGACTGAACGGCGCGCCGCTGAGCGCCTCCGTCCACGGCACGCCGCCGAGGATCATTGGCGCGGCCATGTCGCACTCGTCGGCGATGAAGCGATCGGTGGCCGCCACAGCCTCCAGCGTCAGATCGGGGGGCCAGCGCGTCACACCCATGCGGAACGGGCGGGTTTGCAACGGCTGCGCGACGGCAGGCGCCGCGATGGCGACCGCGACTGCGCCTAGGACAATGCGTCTGGTGATCATGTGCGTTTCTCCCCGCGCCAACAGAAACCGCGCTGCGCTGAACCACACCTGAATGCTTTGCGCTAACGCGCACCTCCAATCGCCTCCGCCACCGCAACAACGCGGCGCGCCTCCTCCAAGTGCAACAGCTCCGTCATCTTACCGTCGACCTTGATCACGCCCTGACCGGCGTTTTCTGGCGCGGCGAAGGCGGCGATGACCGCCTCGGCGCGGGCGATTTCCTCGGCGCTCGGCGCGAACACTAAATTGCATACATCGAGCTGGCTGGGATGGATCAGGGTCTTGCCGTCGAAGCCGAATTCCAAGCCCTGGCGGCATTCTGATTCGAAACCTGTCGCGTTGGTGATGTCATTGTAGACGCCGTCGATGGCGACCAGGCCCTCGGCGCGCGCGGCGGTGACTGTCAACGCCAAAGCGGCATGAAACGGCGCGCGTCCCGGGAACAGACGTGCGCGGGTTTCCTTGGCGAGATCGTTCGTGCCCATGACGAGACAGCCGAGGCGCGTTGCACGGGCGGCGGCGGCGATGTCGGCGAGGTTCAAAATCGCGCGCGGCGTTTCGATCATGACCCAGAGCGCGGCTTCCTCGCTGAAGCCCGCCTCGGTCAGCACATCGTCGAGCGCGACGATCTCCGCGCCGCTTTCCACTTTCGGGGCCAGCACGCCNNTCGACCACGCGCCCGCGCGCCTCGCCCTTGGCCTCGGGCGCAACGGAATCTTCCAGGTCGAAGATCAACACGTCAGCAGGCAAGCCCCTGGCCTTCTCCAACGCTTTGGCGTTGGCGCCGGGCATATAGAGGCACGATCGGCGTGGGCGGGCGGTCATTTCCAGTTCGCTTCCTTGCTTGGCGCGCCGACGCAAGCGATCATCGCCGACCATGAGCGAACCTAGCCGCCCGAAGACGATTCTGTCGATCCAGAGCCAGGTCGTCGGCGCGCGCGTCGGCAATGGGGTCGCGGCGTTTGCGATGGAGCGCCTGGGGGTGCGGGTCTGGCAATTGCCGACCACGCTGCTCGGTCGCCGGCCCGACCACGGCCCACCCGGCGGCGGGCCGCTGCCGGCTGAGACCTTGGCGTCCTTATTCGACGGGCTCGCCGCTGACGGGCGCTTAAGCGAAATCGACGCCGTGCTGACCGGCTATCTAGGCGATGCCGAGCAAGCCGCGCCCATCCTCGACATGGTCGAACGCGTGAAGGCCGCCAATCCGAACGCGCTGTTCGTGTGCGATCCGGTGCTGGGCGATGAAGGCAAGCTCTATGTAAACCAAGCCATAGCTGATGCAGTGCTCGCCGGCCTGGCGCCGCGCGCCGATTGGCTGATGCCGAACGCGTTCGAGCTCGGCCTGATCGCCGGGCGCGCCATTGAAGGCCTGGACGCGGCGCGCGGCGCGGCGCGGCGCTTCGGCAAGCCGATGCTGATTTCCTCGATCCGCACCGCGACTGGCCTTGGCAATCTTTTCGCCGCGCCCGGCGGCGATTGGTTCAGCGAAACCACACGGCTGCCGCGCGCGCCCAAAGGCGCGGGCGATTTGCTCAGCGCGCTATTCACTGCCCGACGCGCACGCGGGGACGCGCCGGCGGTGGCGCTGGAAGCGGCGACCGGCGCGGTATTCGACGTGATCGTGCGTTCGCTGGCGGCGGAAAGCGATGAATTGCTGTTGCCCGGCGCGCAGGACCTCTTGGTCGAACCGGTGACGTGGCCGCGCGCGTTGCGTTTGGAGGTGACGTGATGGCCGAGGGATTTGTGGCGCCCGGCTTCGAGCGCGTGCGCGAGGCGTTTGACGCCGCGCTACCGGATGAGCTTGGCGCTGGATTTGCCGCGGTGCGCGATGGCGAAGTCGTGATCGATCTCTGGGGCGGTTGGGCTAACCGCGATCAGACACAGCCCTGGACGCGCGACACGATCGTACCTGTGTACTCCACCACCAAGGGCGTGAGCGCGATTGTTTTGGCGTGGCTCATGGACAACGGCCTGATCGACTACGAGGCGCCTTTGGCCGCGCTCTGGCCCGCGTTCGGCGCGCACGGCAAAGACCGCGTCACCATCGCGCAGATGGCGGCGCACCAAGCCGGCGTGCCGGGTTTCGCCGAACGCATCGATCCGGATTTGTGGCTCGACCCGCCCGCGTGCGCGGAAGCGATCGCCGCACTGGCGCCAATGTGGCCGCCGGGCAGCGCCAGCGGCTATCACCCGCTCACCTGGGGCTACATCGCCGGCGAAATCGCGTTGCGCGCGGCGGAGCGCTCGCTGGGGACCATCCTGCGCGAGGAGATGTGCGCGCCGCTCGGCCTTGATTTTCAAATCGGCACGCCGGAAAGCGAGCACGCGCGTTGCGCCGAAATGAAAAAACCTTCGCGCGGCGGCGATTTCGGCGAAATCACGCCGCCGCGCAAAGCAGCTTTCTTTTCGCCATGGTCCGCACCAGTACGCGGCAGCGCGCAATGGCGCAAAATCGAGATCCCCTCCGCCAACGGGCACGCCAATGCCTTGGGCGTAGCGCGCCTGTTTGAAATCTATGCAACAGAAGGTGAAATCGCCGGCAAGCGCTTCCTTTCGCAACAAGCGTTCGGCGCGCTGACCACGCGTCGCTGGGCGGGCGACGATTTGGTGCTGCCGTTCCACATCGATTGGCGTACCGGCGTGATCGGCAATTCCAACCGCTTCTACGGGCCGAACCTTGAGGCGCTTGGCCATTCCGGCATGGGCGGATCGTGCGGGTTTGGCGATCCGCGCGCGCGCGTTTCCGCAGGGTACGTGATGAACAAGCAATCGCACCACATCATGGGCGATCCACGCTCCTTGGCTCTCATTGACGCGCTCTATTCATGCCTCTGAAGCGCATTTGGTTCGAGGTCGGCGCCGTACTCATCGCGCTAGGCATCGTCGCGATCCTGATCTGGCTGCTCATCGGCTCGGACAATCTCGCGCTTGCCAGCGGCCAGCCGGTGTTTGGCGATTTCATCGCTTTCTGGAGCGCCGGGCGCGCGGCTCTTGAGGGTCACGCCGCAGATGTGCACGAACGGGCGGCGATGTTCGCCTATCACCAGCAGGCCATCCCCGAGATCCGCTTCTACGCGCAATGGAACTCACCGCCAACGTTTCTGCTGGTGGCAGCCCTGCTCGCGCTCGCGCCGTTTCCAGTGTCAGCGCTTGTGTTTCTTGTCGCCACCGGCGCGCTTTACCTGTTCGTCGCGCGACGTCTGTTGCCGGACCGGCGCGCGCTGATTTTTGCCGCCACCGCGCCGGCGGCTGTGTACCACCTGGGAACGGTACAGTTGGGATTATTGGTCGCGGGGATCTCGGGCCTTGCGCTCTCCTGGCTCGACAAGCGTCCGCGCTTGGCTGGCGCTCTTGTCGGTCTACTCGCGATCAAACCGCATCTGGCGATTCTGTGGCCACTCCTGCTTGCGCTCTCGGGGCGCTGGCGCGCCTTCGCCGCGGCGTCGATCTCAACCCTTGCCTTCGGCGCGCTCGCCGCCTTCGTGTTCGGCGCGGATTCCTATGTTCGCTTCTTCGACAACCTCTCGGCGTCGGCCGATCTCATTTCCGCCCAGCGCATCACCACGCCCTCCTACGCCAGCCTCTACGCCAATTTGCTGCAACTGCATCTCGGCCAAACCTTTGCGATCGGCGCGCACACGGTCAGCGCCATCGCGGCGCTGGCTCTTGCCGCGTGGTCGCTCCGGCGCGGCGACTGGCGGACGCAAGGCGCAAGCTTGTGCGCCGCGACGTTGCTGATCTCGCCGTACCTGTTCTTCTACGATTTCACGCTGCTCGCCATGGGTGCGGCGCTCCTGGGCGCACCGCGCGACCGGCTGGAGACCGCCGCGCTCGTTTTCGCCTGGGGCGCTGGGCTCTCGCTGCCGATCGGCCATTTCCTGGCCCCACTGCCGCTTTGCCCGATGGCCGCGTGGCTCGTGCTGCTCAGCGCGACGCAGCGCGTGCGTTCATGCCAATCGAGACCGACGCACGATGTCCCAAGAGAACAATCCGAGGCCAGTCCAAATCAACGCAAAGCTGGCTCCGCGTAGCAATGTGAACGGCTCGCCGAAGGCGATGCCGGTGGCGAATTGAAGCGAGGGCGCGAGGAATTGCAATATGCCCAGCGCGGTAAAACTCACGCGCCGTGCGCCGAAGGTGAACGCCAGCAATGGCAGCGCCGTGACCGGCCCCGCCAGCGCCAACAGCAACGCCTGGCGCCAATCAACTGCGAACGCCAACGGCGCCGCGCTGGCGGCACTTATCAGCAGGCCGATCGCCACCGGCGCCAAGGTCACCGTTTCAATCAGCAGTCCGGCGGCGGCGGGCACAGCGGCGCGTTTGCGAATGACGGCGTAGACCGACCATGTCGCGCACAAGACCAGCGCCATCCACGGCGGCGCGCCCAGCGCGAATCCCTGGACGACAACCCCCGCGAGCGCAAGCACCAGCGCCGCGATCTGCGCGGCAGTGATGCGCTCGCGGAAGAACAAGACACCCACAGCGACGCTCACCAACGGCGCCAAAAAGTACGCAAGCGCTGACTCGATGACACGCTCGTCCATCACCAGCCAAACGTAGATGCCCCAATTGAAAAAGATGAAGCAGGCCGACAGCGCCAGCGTGCCAAGCATGCTCGGATTGAACGCGGCGGCGAGTTCGCGCGCCCCGGTGCGCCAGCCACTCAACGCGAAAACAGCAATGAAAGCGGCGGGTACGGTCCACAAAATGCGCTGGCCCAACACCTCGCGCACATCGGCGAACGCAAGCAGCTTTAGATAAAGCGGCAGAAAACCCCACATAACGTATGCGCTCGCCGCGGCAATGAAGCCGGCGCGGCGGTCTGCTTCCGAGGGCGTGAGCGCGGCGGAGGTCATGCACTTGGCTTTCCGTAAGGGTTCGCCAATTTGATTTCCATGAACCGGCCCGGCGCCGTCAGCGGCGTAAAACCAAGTGGCGCATAAACGCCGTGCGCATCCTTGGTGCCAAGCAGCCAACGGCGCAGGCCCTGCAAGTCCGGATGCTCACGAAACACGGCCACCAATGCGCGGCCGAGGCCGCGGCCTTGCCGGCCGGGCAGCACAATCACATCGCAGAGCCAGGCAAACGTGGCCTTGTCGGTGACCAGACGCGCAAAACCAATGAGCTTGCCCGCCTCGTCGCGCGCGATGGCGCACATCGAATTGGCGCACGCGCGCGCCACCACGTCACGTGGAATGCCGGGCGACCAATAGGTCTCTCGCAGCGCAGCGTGGATCACATCGATGTCGGGATCCGTCGGTTGTTCGATAACGATGCGTACGGCCATGCATCCCCTGCTCGGCTCAGATAGAGATTTGCGCGCGTCGCGTCATCGGCTCACGCGCGCACGATTTGCGACTGGGTGTTTCAGAGCCAAGATCCTCTCACCGTCCCGGATGAAATCCGGGACGGTGAGAGGTGACGCTCGCCATCACGCCGCCCGCCGCCGGAACAGCCCGCGATTATTCATCAGCTCGGCGATCTGCACGGCGTTGAGCGCGGCGCCTTTGCGCAGATTGTCGCTCACCACCCACAGTGAAAGCCCATTGTCGACGGTGCTGTCCTCGCGAATGCGCGACACGTACGTGGCGAATTCGCCCACGCACTCCACCGGCGTGATGTAACCCCCGTCCTCGCGCCGGTCGATCACGACGATTCCAGGCGCTTCGTGCAGGAGGTCGCGCGCTTCGTCGGCCGTGATCGGGTTTTCGAACTCGATGTTCACCGCTTCAGAATGCCCAACGAACACCGGTACGCGCACGCAGGTGGCGCTCACCTTGATTGTGGGGTCGAGGATCTTCTTGGTCTCGACCATGAGCTTCCATTCCTCGGTGGTGCCGCCGTCATCCATGAAATCACCGGCGTGTGGGATGACGTTGAAAGCGATCTGCTTGGGGAAATGTTCCTTTACCAATTCGTCGTTGACGAAGATGCCGCGCGTCTGGGTCCACAGCTCATCCATCGCGTCCTTGCCGGCGCCAGAGACGCTTTGATAGGTCGCGATCACGACGCGTTTGATCTTGGCATGATCGTGCAGCGGCTTCAGCGCCACCACCAATTGCGCCGTTGAGCAATTCGGGTTGGCGACGATGTTGAGCTTGTCATAGCCCATGACGGCGTCTGGGTTCACTTCCGGCACCACCAGCGGCACGCGCGGATCCATGCGCCAAGCGCTGGAATTGTCGATCACCACCGCGCCGGTCGCGCCGATTTTCGGCGACCACAGCTTCGACACCGCCCCGCCCGCGCTCATCAACACGAGATCGATGCCGCTGAAATCGACCTGTTCGAGATCTTTGCATTTCAGCGTGCGATCGCCGTAGCTCACCTCCTGGCCAAGCGACTTTCGCGAGGCGATGGCGATCACTTCGTCAGCCGGAAACAGCCGCTCCTCCAGGATCGAGAGCATCTCCCGGCCCACCGCGCCCGTGGCGCCGACCACCGCGACCCTTAAACTCATAATCCCTCTCCCGCGGCGCACGCGCCGCTCATCGTTGTTAAGTAGGAAAATTCAGCGTCTTTTCCAAGGCTAGACTCCCGCGCAAGTCGGCCTAGATTGCTTGTTAGGAAACGGGGGGACGGGCCGTGGCCGACACGACGTTTGAACTCTATCGCCTCATGGTCGAGGAAGTGCGCGAGGCGCGCCGCGCCCGCCGCGAACTCTCCAACATGTTCCTCACCCTCAACATCGCCGGCTTCGGCGCGCTTGGCCTGATCGCGCGCGACAATGGCGCCTTGAACCCGGCTCTGCTGCCCATGCTCGCGTTTGCGCTGGTGCTCACCTGCGTGATCTGGCGCACCTCGAACTCCTATTACACGCATATGCTGGCTGCCAAATACAAGGCCATCTACGCGGTCGAGGACCAACTCGGCATGCATCCGATCCGCGACGAATGGGCGGCGCTCCATGGCAAGCGGCGCGCCATGCGCTGGTTCTCGCTTGAGCGGGCGATGCCGATTCTGTTCATGCTCGGCTACGCGCTGTTCTTCGCTATCCAAACCGGCGCCCTCCATCTGGGTACTCTCCTCGACCAAGCGCGCGACCTTATTGATCTTGCACGCAGACGCTTTGGGATTTGACTTCGTCGCGCGCCGCGCCCTGCCTTGAATCATAGCGCATGCGCTTGGTGGCGACGTGCGCGCCGCGCCCCATCGAGAACGAGTGCTCGGTATCGCCGGTATAGGCGAAACCGCCTTTCTCCAGCACACGGCCGGAGGCTGGGTTGTCGATGAAGTGGCCTGATTGCAGGGGGCCGAGTTTATCGGCTTGCCCGACAAAGCCTCGCAGCGCCTCGGTGGCCAAGCCCTGCCCCCAGAACGGGCGCCCAAACCAATAGCCGACCTCGAACGCCTCGCCGCCGCGCCCATGCGCGCCGATCACCCCCACCAAGCCTTCGCCTTCGAGCTCGGCGGCGTACACGAAATCCTCGCCCAAGCGCGCGCGCGCCGCCAGCGTCATGATCCAGCCTTCGGCGGCGGCTTGCAGGTACGGCAGCGGCGTCATCGCCAAATTGCGTCCGACACGCGGGTCATTGCAAAAGCGGGCGATGCGCGGCGCATCGTTGATGCGCAGCGGGCGCAAGCTCAGCCGCTTGGTCTCGATCCGGTCGGGCAGTCTGGGCACATCGCGCATTGCCAAGCCTCCTGGCTCTGGTGTCGCGCGGGGCAAAGAAAATGGGGCGCCTTGATCCGGGCGCCCCACGCACTCTTGGGAACCGGATCGCCCTGTTGAAGCAGGCGATCCGGAAAACTGTTCCGTCTCGCCTATTCGGCCGCAACCTGCATCGGATTAATCGATACGTAAGTTCGGCCGTCGCGTTTGGTCGCGAACGCGACCTGGCCCTGACAAAGGGCAAACAACGTATGGTCGCGGCCGAGGCCGACGTTTGAGCCGGGATGGAATTTGGTGCCGCGCTGGCGCACGAGGATTTCCCCGCCATTGACGGCCTGGCCGCCAAAGCGCTTCACGCCGAGGCGTTGACCCGGGCTGTCGCGACCATTGCGCGACGAACCGCCAGCTTTCTTGTGAGCCATTGCCTCTTATCCTATGGCCGTGATCTTGACGTGACTTTCGGCCTGACGATGGCCGATTTTGCGGCGATAGGTGTTGCGGCGGCGCTTCTTGAACACCGTGACCTTGTCGCCCTTCTTGGTTTCCACCAGCTCGCCGGTCACCTTGGCCGCGTCCTTGCCGAGCTTTACGGCCTTGCCATCGCTGGACAACAGCGCGTCGAACGTGACCTTGGCACCCGCCTTGGCGTCGAGCTTTTCGACCACCACCACATCGCCCTTGGCGACCCGGTATTGCTTGCCGCCCGTTTTGATGACCGCGAACATCTGCTCGTCCAATAAAGAAGGCGCCCGAACGAAGCTCGCCCGGGCGGGGAGCGGGGATATAAGGGATCACGGGGGCGCGGGTCAACCGGGGCCGGGGTGGATTTTGGGGGTGGCTCACTAAACGCCACCAACGCACATGTCCAAATTCGTTCGTGCTTTGATCTTGCGCGATTCCGCGACTCGCCCAAGTTGTAGGGCAAGTTGACGCAGGGGCTGGGATTGGCCCCCAGCCGCCGCGCTCCGGTCGGTCGATCCGATGGCCGGAGCCTCGAATCGCTCTGACTGCAAGGGCACCTTGGTTGGCAACTCGGATCGCGGCAAGCGCGGAGTTGGAAGGTGTCGAACTACCTAGCGAAAGTATTGGCGGAGGCGCGGACTCGCGCTTCCTGGAACGATAGATTTGATCACTGGGGGCGGCCAGCGAGTGACAGCGAAGGAGCCGTCATCGAGCGAGCGGCGAGCATGGTCCGCGGCGCTTTGGCAAAGAGAAGTTGGCTGACTTCCCAAAGCGTGTTGGTCAAACCCCAGGGCTCGTACTTCAACAACACCAATGTCCGCCTCCAAAGCGATATGGACTTAGGTGTTCGACATCCCGGCATCATGGTGATGACGGGGCCTGGCGTGACGCACGAGCAAGCGGACACAGCCTTGGGCTACTACGTCACCGGGGAGTCTAATCCCGGCATTGCGTTCACGCTCCGCACTGAGATCGCGGCAGCACTCGCCTCTGAATTCGGCGGCAAGAATGTGCATCCCGGGAAGAAGGCGTTCACGGTCGGCGCAATTCCGGGATCACGTGCTGACGCCGATGTCGTCCCGATGTTGCGCCTCGACTACGTCTTCCTTCAACAACCAATCTTCGGAACGAAGCCATATCTGGATCGTGTCGAAGGCGTGGTCATCTACGGGACCGATGGCAGTCAGATCATAAACTTCCCGGAGCAGCACAACGCGAACGGCAAAGCCAAACGCGAAAACACATCGCATCGCTTCAAGAAGAATGTTCGCATGTTGAAGCGCCTGCGTGATGAGTTGGTGGAATTGGAGTGGATCGCCAAGGGCGTAGTCCCCTCATTCTTGATCGAATGCCTTTGCTACCGAGTAGAAGACACACACTATCTCTATGAAGAGGATCGCTATGACCGCGCTGTCCGTCTTCTCAAACGAATTAAGGCATTGCTCGCCGATCAGACGTTTGTGTGGGGCGCGAGAGAGATCAACGACATCAAACCTCTCTTTCACAATTCGCAGCCTTGGACCGTGGACGCAGCGCGATTGTTTGTGGAGGCGGCGCTAGTGCGCCTGGGCGTTAGCTAATGTGGGCCCTTGTGCCCCGCAGACTCCAAGTCCTGATCATCGTCGCGGGGACCATTATCACGTTCACCGCCCTTCAGGCGGCTATGGCGGCGATTGCCGGCGCTCAAGTCAACCCGCTTCAGATGATAAGCGGCGTTGCTTTTCTTGTCGGCTCGCTCGCGTCGGTTGTGTTCGGCGTCGCTTGGCGTCCGTTGTGGCGGATGTTCCCTTGGCTCGCCCAGCACACCTTTCCCGATCTCAAGGGCGAATGGAAAGGTGAGTTGGTTTCGACGTGGATCGACCCCAACACTGGCAAAGGCGTTCCGCCGATCCCAACGACGATTCACATCGCCCAGGGGCTATTTTCTCTTTCGGTGAAGCTTCAGACTGGCGAGTCCAAATCGTATTCGCTCCGGTGCTTCCTCGAAGCATTCCACGACGCGGGACGGTTTCGCATCTGGTACACATACTCGAATAGTCCAATGGCGCAATTTCGGTATCGCAGCGCTCCACATAATGGGGTCGCATGGCTTGAATGCGATTTGGACAAAGGGTGCAACGAATTGTTCGGTGTCTACTACACTGATCGAAAAACGACGGGCGACATAGCTGTGTCCCGCTGAAGGCCATTGACGACGGTTCCGGGACGCGACGCCCGCCGACCTCATGCCGCCCGATCTGCGCCGCGCCCACCGCGAACTCGATTCCGCCGTGGACAAGCTCTACCGCCGCGAGCCCTTCGCCTCCGATCGCGCTCGCGTCGAGCACCTGTTCGCCGCCTACGAAAAACTCGCCGCGCCACTGCTGGCGGCGTCGCGGGCGAAGAAGAAGCGGAAATAGCGCAACCGCCACCCTCTCCCTCCAATGGGAGGGAGAGGGCAGGGTGAGGGTGGAGCGCTGACGGCGAGTGATCCGATGCATACAGAGGGCGCGCGCTTTGAAAACCTAGCGCAACCCCCTCACCCTGCCCTCTCCCCCTCGCGGGGGAGAGGGTGCGCGCGCCCCCTTGCGCTCCGCCTCCGCCGCCCCCAATACATGCCCGCGCCGGAGAGGTGGCCGAGTGGCTGAAGGCGTCAGTCTCGAAAACTGGAGTACTCGCAAGGGTAT
>CXWL01016906.1_pt1 | contig 13707 bp, 14 predicted proteins | sample 590931 | NCBI WGS metagenome assembly CXWL01 (sample SAMEA3498368, study PRJEB10139) | groundwater metagenome | biome: water well; material: biofilm material | place: Germany | collected 2015-04-27 | reverse complement strand
TCAATAACCATTTGCTTGTAACGTGCTGTAAGGCGAGCATCTACGCCGTGAATTGTGTATGTGGACATCTTATAATTTTGCACTATTTCTAAGGCGTTGAGTTGTGTAGATACCTCCGCCCGTTGGAGCGAAGGCTGGTTGAAAACCAGCAGATTTACCCATCACATGGATCAGGATCAGGAAGAAATTTATCAGTTATGAACCCATTGGAATAAGTTTTATCTGCCTTTCAGATGTTCCAGGAAGAAAAGGAGTCGATCGTCCATTGACCCAATTGGCATGCCCACTGCCATAATAAGGTGAAAGCGGATGTCCGCTTTGTCCGCCCGGCATATCTAAATAACCTTGCTCTTCCTTGCCGGGGGCAACGGCTGAGCGTTGCGAGGCGCCAAAATCAGGGGATTGAACGCGCGGCATATTATGATCTCCGGGTAGAGGGTCATGTGGCATATCCAGCCATTGCGCAATCCATGCGGGAAGTTTCTGGCTGAGCGGGTGCCTGATACGTGCTGTGTTGTATTCTCCCCAGCTGCGATCAGTAATGCCACCTTTCTGCTGCATTTGCTCTGCAATGTGTTGAGCACAGCTATACAGTAAATCATTCCAATCATGATATTTTGCTGGAAGTAGATGTTTCGGTTGTTGTTCAATCAGTTGCCACACAATAAGCTCAGCCTGGCTTAATCTGGGTAGCTTAAAACCGGCATCATACTGTCTGACCTGAGCAGCAAAGCCATTTAGAATTGTTTTCATTACTTCATAGCGATAAGCGCGTACTGCTCGATAAGCAACAGAATCAGTCGAAGCATGTCCGTTCCAATCTTTTAACACATTTTTCATGGCTGGAATCCATGGGGGATTATTTTCAGATAAGTCTAGTTTTGCCTCTAGCAATTGATACCAGCGAGTTAGTAGTAGTGCACGATGATCAAGCTGGATGGCTTGCATGTCTTCAATGGTAAATTGATCACGCGCAAATAAATTGTCTCGAATTTGCGTTGCTCTAGCCCCCAGGTCGTAGCCACCATTCCCCAGGAGTCCAAGCATATTGCCAGAGACGATTCGCGAATTGGCAGACCATAGTCGTTGAGAAGCTGGATTGTTAATGAATGGGTATTGAGTTGGATCCAGCCAGCCGTTCCAACCCATATTAGGGTACGTCCAATCGGCAGGTATTTGTGGGTCATAATTGCCGTATCGGGTGGGGATACGCCCTGCCAGTGTCCAATTGATGTTGCCACTGCGGTCGCCGACAATAAAATTCTGCACCGGAATGCCTGCCAGTTGCGCAATTTTTGCGGCTTGCCCGGCTGTTTGCGCTTGCTCCAGTTCAACCAGCTTAAGATTAACCGCTTCGGGTCGCAGTGCTGTCCAGACTAGCGCCAGGGGTGTTTTGTCATGATCCTCCGCCATGATTGGTCCCCATACGGTTTCAGAAATATTGAGTATTTCATCCGGGGCATTACGCACATGAATCGTCTCTTGAATCCTATTAATAAACTTCCAACCTGCCGGACTGAGATAGCGTGTGTTATCTTTTTCGTTAATATTTATCCGTACCCAATCGGCAAAATCACCGTGACTGTTGGTAAAGCTCCACGCGATATGGCGGTTTGAGCCGATAACAATGGAGGGAACACCCGGCAAGCTAATGCCTGTGATGTCATGATGGTGATCTGATGATGTTGCAGAAGGGTAAATAAGACGTGACCGAAACCATAAGTTAGGTACCCGTAATGTCAAATGCATATCATTGGCCACTAGAGCAGATCCATCGGCTAATGCGCCAGAAACCGCAAAACTGTTACTTCCCGGCATACGCTCAGTGTTTAAATGATCGTCTTTGAATAAGTTTTTATCCAGTGCTTGCAGGTTAATGTCAGTTGTGGGTGGCAGTTCTGGCAATGTGAACGGTTCGTCAATGAGTGGTGCATCCCAACTGCCTGCATGCGTCGTCAAGAATTGATAAACAGAGTCGGGCAGCGCTGCACGCATACTGGACAATTTCAGTTCACGATAAATATTCGACTCATTCAAGGTAAAAAACATGGCGAATATCACTAGAATGCTGTCCTCATTTCGCCATGCAACAGGTTGAGTTTGTGTCAGCAAGTAAGGAAAAGGACGCACGGTCAGTGCATGAATGCCTTTATTAACACCGATTCGATAAGCTTCGAGTAATTGTAACTGTTCAACAGGAAGTTGATTCAATACCGCTAAAGCGCGTGTCCGCATACGGAATTTACGCGCCTTGCGATCATGGGCTATCACACTGGTGCCAAATAATTCCGCCAGTTCACCCGCAGCTTGCCTGCGCATTAAATCCATCTCAAAGAATCGCTCTTGAGCATGAATGTAGCCCATGGCCATCGCCAGATCCAATCGATCTTCGCCTTTAAAGGTAACGCTGCCAAGTGCATCTCTTTCAATCAATACGGGAGCGGATAATTCAGATAAAACAGTTTCTCCATCATATTGCGGCAAACTCCCACGAAGTAATAATCCTGTCACGACGATTAATAAGCAGGTCATTAACAAGCTTATTATCAAGAACCGTCGAGCAAAACGTAAAGTAATATCCATATCTTCTCTGAATTATCAGTAAATTAATCATTAAAAACAAGTAATAAGGCGTTCAAGATAAAAATCATTAAATTGATTTTTAGTTGCCACGTAATTCAGTGATAAGAAGTGCAATATAAGATTATCGCTAACATTGTAGTAATCAAGGGGATGAATCCTTGTTTGTTCTCACTATTGAATTCGGGCATTCACAATGATAATTCATTTGTAAAAATTTGGAGCTTGTCATGGCTGAAGAAAGTGATCTGGAACGTACAGAACCGTCCACGCCGAAACGTCTGGAACAAGCAAGAGAAGAAGGCCAAGTTGTCTGTTCTCAATAACTTACCACGATGACTGGTACAGCACATGTCCTGCCTTTATGTTTAGCTTCAGAACAGGTCATGATCCTGATTTCAGGACCAGCTGCATCACTTACGGGAGCTTATGCATCATGAACCAGGAATATGTAAAACAACATTTTTTCATTCGGGTAAATAAAGTTGATTCAGAGACCGGGTTACTTGCCATTTGCCAGAATTTATACAAAGTAGCTCATGATTATCTTTCTGTAACGCTGGAGTTTATTGGTTATGTGCAGATTGATAATTTCATGCAACGATTGATCCATACAAGCCATCTTAGTGTGGCAAATTTTACGGTGTAATTAATATGCATACTACTGCTGCGATTGAAACTGGAGCGATTAATAAAGAACGGTTTGTTACAGAATTTACTCCATTGGTAAAACGCATTTCCTATCATATGATGATCAGATTGCCAGTGAGTGTACAAGTCGATGATCTTATTCAAGTTGGTATGATTGGTTTGTTGGATGCAATCAGTCGATATGAAGGTTCGTATGGACGACAATTTGAGAGTTATGCTGCGCAACGTATACGTGGCGCAATCTTAGACGAATTACGTGAAGCAGATTGGCTACCGCGTAGCATACGTAAAAAAATGCGCTGTATAGCGGCTGCTGTCAATTTATTAGAACAACGTAATGGTTGTGCACCCAGCGAGCAAGATCTGGTTGGAGAACTGAATATGTCTCTTGATGAATATCGCCAGACTCTGCAAAGTGCACTGGGCGCTCAATTAATCTATTACGAAGATTTTCAGCATGATGGTGAAGAGTCTTTTCTAGATCACATATTTGTTGACTCTGAAAGTGATCCATTAAATACGTTATTGGATGAAAGTTTTAGAAGTATATTGATCGCTGCCATTGATAATCTTCCTCCTCGTGAGAAACAGGTGATGGGAATGCATTATGAGCAAGAAATGAATTTAAGAGAAATTGGTGAAGTGCTTGGAGTTAGTGAATCCAGAGTTTGCCAGCTCCATACCCAGGCAGTAGCGCGTTTACGTAGTCGTTTAAGAAATCTTTGAGATGTTGTGCAGATTGATATTTATTCACCGGGTTGCAAGGTAACGGGTACTTCAACTTTTTCATCTTTACGCAGTACGGTGATCTTGATTGTCTCGCCAACTTTATAGCCATCAATACGAGCGAATAATTTGTCCACTGAATCAATAGGCTTGTTATCGAGTGCAACGATGATATCGTTAGGTATGATGTTTCCTTCAGGTGTCATGGTTGCACCTTTAAGGCCGGCTGATTCTGCCGCTGATCCTGGACTGATACTTAATATGATTACACCGGTTACTTTCAATCGTTCTGTCAGGCGATTATTGAGCTTTCCATCGACGGTAATACCCATGGCCGGACGAATATATTTGCCTCGGCTGATCAATTGAGGAACCACGCGATTGACAGTATCAACGGGTACAGAAAATCCAATACCGGCACTGGCCCCACTGGGGCTATAAATGGCTGTATTAATGCCGATCAATCGACCTGCAGAATCCAATAATGGACCACCGGAATTGCCCGGATTAATGGCAGCATCTGTTTGAATCAGATTGTCGATGGTACGCCCGTCACCACTAGGAAGTGATCTATCCAGCGCTGAAACAATACCGGTTGTTAGTGTCCAGTCCAAGCCAAAAGGATTACCGATAGCGAATACTTTTTGCCCAACCTTAAGATCGTGACTGCTACCCAGAGGAACAGGGGTAGGTCGTTGGAATCCAATACCTATTTTCAGAACTGCAATATCATGTGCCGGGCTGGCACCAACCAGAGAAGCTTTGTAATCGCGTCCATCAGCCAGGCGTACCATAGCCTCACTGGCACCTTTAATGACATGGAGGTTGGTAATAATATGTCCGTTATCATCCCAGATAAAGCCTGAGCCGGTGCCACTGGGAACAGAAAAGATATTCCGTGTCCATGCATCCATGACACGTTGGCGGGTTGTTATAAATACGACTGAGTCGCGCGAATTTTCAAATAATTCAATGGTGCTTTTTTCGTCCTCAGCCAGATTGCCACGTGCCTGGACTATTCGTGGCTCGGCATTTTCCTGCTTGCCCCTGCTGGCAAGATGGTCTAGGCGAAAAGCATCCGGAAAGCTTTGGAAAAACAGCGCCAGCAATATGGCTGCCAGTGAAATCCAGATTAAACGGGATAGAAATCCGTTATCGGACATGGATGTTTGCTCCTTCATTTTTTATATTCATCATTATTGACTGGCTGTTTGTGCCCATCGTACAAGATCATGTTCACTCATGGCGCCAGCCTGTCGCGCTGTTTCTTTGCCACCTTTAAACAGCGCCAAGGTCGGAATACTGCGAATGTTGTAACGGGCAGCTAATCCCTGTTCTTCTTCAGTGTTAACTTTAACCAGATGTATTTTGGGTTCCAAAAGAATGGCTGCTTTAGCAAAAGCGGGGGCCATCATTCTGCATGGACCGCACCAGGGTGCCCAGAAATCAACCAACACAGGGATGTCGCTGTGAAAAATATGTCGGTTGAAGTGACTTTCAGTCAGTTCGATGGGTTGCGCAGTAAATAATGCCTCATGGCAGGCACCACATTGGGGTGATGCATTCAGGCGATCTGCGGGTACTCGATTGGTGGCATGGCAATGTGGGCACACGATGTGTAAGGACATGATGTAGCTTTCCCTGTTAATTCGTTTATTTAACCAAGCACTCTTTTAATCTTCGTTCAGTTGAGATGTTTTTAGGCGAGTACGTAAAAATTCGATTTCTTCAACCAGATCTGCAACCAGGCCAGCCAGTTCCGGGTTACATTCGAAATCTCTCTCAACAGCCATGATCCTTTTTACACGCATAAAACTACGACTATCAAATATCCATGAAGCGGGGTCCGTATGGACTAAATTTTCATTCAGCAATAGGCCACACTGAACGCGTTCAATGACCCATTCACGACTGACTTGACAGCTTCTTGCCAGTTCATCCAGATTGAGCATTGCATCTTCCAGTAAAATGGCGTCGATTTGATGCGGCATGGTTTAAACTCCCAAATTTTGACGTGGATTAAATGCTAATTCCTGTGCCATTGTTTGATAAAACTCACGTTCTTTTTGTGTCGTAGCGGGCGGTAGCACAACTTCCATCACCAGATATAGGTCGCCAGGGATTGCAGCAGGGATGCCACGCCCTTTCAAGCGTAGTTTGCGACCTGATTGAGAGTTTTCCGGCACCCGTACTTCGACCAAACCATCAGGTACAGTTATTTTAACCGTTGCGCCCAATGCAGCTTCCCAGGGCGCAACCGGTAAAGTGGCATAGACATCCTTATTTTCAATCCGGTAACGATGGTGTGGCTTGAAATGTACTTCCAGAAACAAATCTCCGGCTGCTTCCCCAGCCATGCCAGGACCCCCTTGTCCGGCAAGCCGGATGACCTGGCCTGCATGTACACCCTTTGGAATACGGACATTCAAGGCATGTTCCGTCAGTAGAGTGCGTCCCTGGCTATCAAGTTTTGGCATGCGCAGTGTCAAGCTACGACTGGCGCCGTGATAGGTATCTTCCAAGTCAAGCATGATTTTGGCATGATGGTCTTCACCCCGCATCCGATGGTGGGTTTGCCGGGCACCAGCGCCCATTTGCTTGCCGAATAATTCAGCAAAAAAGTCGCTGAAATCCGCAGCCTGTGCACCGCTAAATCCTTGTCCACGGAATTCAAAACCCGCATCCCAGCCAGGCGGCGGCTGAAAATCACTGCCTGCCTGGAATCCTCGCCCTTGTCCTAACTGATCATAAGCTGCGCGTTTTTCCGGATCGGAAAGTACTGCATTGGCTTCATTCACTTCTTTCATTTTTTGTTCGGCGTCTGTTTCCTTGGAAACATCCGGGTGATACTTGCGCGCCAGGCGGCGAAATGCTTTTTTGATTTCTTCCGCAGTCGCGTCGCGTGAAACGCTCAATGTTTTGTAATAATCCTTGAATTCCAAGTCAGTTCTCCCTGTTTGTCACGCCGTCACGCCGTCACGCCATGAACATTATTGCTGCTTTAAATCAAATCATGAAATTTCATTTACGAATATGAAACTCGATATAGTTTTCTTAAATGGGTTCACTCAACTGATTTATCAAGTGCCTGAGAAAACCTGGATCAGGAAATGAAAGGATTTTAATCAAAATGGTCCTGTTATTTCAAAAGTAATACCATCCTCAGAGTTTCCGGTTTTGCCCCGTTGCGAACTGAAATATAAACGGGAGCCGTCGGGGCTAAAAGCCGGTCCGGTTATCTCTGAACGATCATGATCGGCCACTTGCAACAACGGAAGAACTTTATCTGCTGTCAGAACAACAATCTGCATATCACCGCCATCCTCAGCCACCAGCAGTTCCCCCGCAGCGTTAGCAATGATATTGTCAACACCGGTTAACACAGGCCATAGATATAAGGCAGCGTTGTAAACGATACTGAGATGATGCTGCCGCACATCATACGCCCACACGCGATTGTCACCTTTGGTTGTAAAGTAAACAATACCTTGGTGATACCAGATGCCTTCTCCGCCATCAAACCGGGTGCTATGGGCTATCTGTTTGCGCGTCGGTATTGTGGTTGCCAGCGGATCGGGCAGGGTATGCCAGCGTAATGCCCCAATACGCCCCTGTATCACTTCGGCTACTTCCAGAAAACCATCGTCCAGATCAGGATTTTCTGCGGCATCCAATGAACGCGCTGTATAGCGATACAAACAACCATCGGGTTCATCTTCTGTCAGATAAAGTTGCTTGTTTCTTGTATCCATTGCAACGGCTTCATGTCTAAATAAACCCAAGGCATTTCTGACTTGAGGCACTTTTTGGCCAAAAGGATCGCATTCCCATACCTGGCCTTTCTCAATTTCCTCACAAGATAACCAGGTTTGCCAGGGAGTAGGTCCACCTGAACAATTACGACTGGTATTCTTCAAAATGGAATAGGCATCAACCAGTCCACCTTGTTGATTAAAGCGTAAAGCGCCCACCCCCCCGGTTTTATCTTCCAATTCACTGTTTGAGACATAGATCCAGCCACCATCATCGGTGGCAAAGACAGCACCGCCATCGGGCGCTGCATGCCAGTCATAGCCAAACAGTGTTTGACCTGAGCGAGCCACAATACGGGAAGTAAAACCTGTGGGCAAGCACACGCCGTTCTGATCAGGCGGTAGCAGCTCACCTGATAACGCCAGAGATAATGATAAGGAGGCCGCTTTGATCGGTGCCGGCAACAAGCAGTTGCCCACAAAAACACCCAGCCCAATGAAACCATATTGCAGTAGCCTGCGTCGTTGTATGTCAAATGCATTCATTTTAATATAACCTTGTGTATTAATGAGTAATACAATGGATTTCCGGTTTTATGGTTAGAGATATATTACAATGTTGGCCATAGTTTATGTTGCAGTGATGTTGAACGACCACTCAATGGAAGCGCGATACAATGATTCAAATACTTAAACCGATTGTCTCTTTTTTCATGTTTGACTGTTTCATCCATTGGGTAACGGTATCCGCAGTAAATACTCTACCCCCTCAAATAATTGCCGTCAAACACCACAGGCGCATCCAAGGAATAACGAAGGAATAACGGAATAACGCGGAATAACGGGGTCAGAGTGAGTTATCTTTATTTTTTCCGCCAGCCCACTGATCTGCCTGGCTTGCCCGAGGCAAGGCGCTTTCCCGTCAGGGCGGCAATTTGATCGATTTGATCGGCAAACCGCTCATTGCCGAGAACGATGCCCTTGTTCAGTGATAAACGGATGGCTTTGACCTGTTGGTCTCCCAACCCTTCGGCAACCAACGCGCGATAATTAGCTTGCCGCTCTATATCGCTACTGCCTAGCGCCCGATAAAGCGGGTGTGACGTGCATAAGCCGGAGACTTTGCCGCCGGCATTGATGGGATACTCGACCGTGGATAATCTGCCGGGCATGACGGCCATGCCCGCCATGCCCGCCCGCACCGGGTTTAATTCAATGTAGCGGTAAACCTGTAGCAGATAATCGTTTTCCTGAACCAGGCATGCTTTATAGCGGCCCTCCCATAAGATACCGGTGCGTTGATAGGTGTGGTTGAAATACCGTATACATAACAGATTGCATCATCCGGCTGATCGCCTGCTCGGCGCGGGGCGTGTACAACAGGTGAACGTGATTGGTCATGAAGACCCAGGCATGAACCTCCACTCGGTATTCGACAGCATATTCTTTCAGCCAGACGCTGTAAGCGATGTAATCCTGTTCGCCGGCAAAGCAGACCTGGCGGTTGTTACCTCGCTGGATAATATGCTGCGGAATATGGATCGGAGATAAACGGGATAAGCGTGCCATAAGAAACTCCTTGGAAAGATTAGCGTAAGTATAATATAACTTACTCTGACCCCGTTACTCTGCGTTACTCTATGTGACCCCGTTACTCTATGGATTATTACCGGACACGGATGCAAATTGAGGAAGGTTTTCGCGACACCAAGAGCACGCAGTATGGCTTGGACTTAGCCCGCGAAAGCAGGATTCAAGCCGAGCGCAGAGCGAACCTGTTGCTGATCGCCGCATTGATCATCTTTGCGCTTTGGCTCGTCGGTCTTAGTTTAAAAGGCTCCGCCACCGAACGGCAGATCAGGGTCAACAGCAGCTCAAAACACTCACCGTATTCGGTTATTTTTACAGGTAAAATGCATGTCGCTATGTTACGTTTGAACTGCCGGATACCTTTTTAGAACTAGCACAGGCGCCATTAGCTGGATATTTCGAAAAATTGGAGGAGGATTAATTCGTGGGGATACCTCAGCCTCCCGACGCTCTCCTCGCGATGTCACATGATATAAGCCACCAGATAGCTCAATTCTTAATGGCCTCGCCATTGCAAACTCCTCAATTTCAATAAATTGAAGAATAACGCATCAATTGTTGCAATGCAAGACTTGACACCTTTGGTATGACACCTTTGGTACTGTTGACACCTTTGGTACTGACCAATCAGGGCGACAACACCTTGAGCAAGCGGCTGGAGAAAATTCTGCCACTGACGCATGACTTCGATTGCCTTGTCGGATATTTTTTTATCAGCGGATTTTTCCGGCTCTATCCAGCACTGGAGCAGGTAAAGAAAATCCGCATTCTCATTGGCCTGATGAACGAGCAAATCATATATGGCTTGATCCAGATTGCCAAAAATTCACCGGAAGAAAACTCCCGTCCACAGCCGAGGTTAAAAATACCTTTGGCGGGATGTTGCGCAAGGAACTGGTTGATGCACAGGATTCTCTTGCCATCGAGACCGGCATCCAGAAATTCATCGAGTGGATTCATTCGGGCAAGCTGGAAGTAAAACTGTATCGGGAACAGAACATCCACGCCAAGATTTACATCATGGCCCTCGAAAAGACACGACGGTTCGCATAATTCGTCGTTATGTGTAAATTACCGCACGCCTGTTTGATTGTTCCCCGCCCACCCAGCCTGTGTCAGCCTGCGCAGGGTCGCGTTGCGCTGCTCCTTGCCCGCTCTCACCTGCCACGCTTCCCATTCGCCCCAGGGCGGCTCCCTCAATTCTTTCTAAAAGATAAGGCTTCGGCGGTGTGTATGATCCCAGCCTCGGCGGCTTGCTGCTGTCGTGGATTATTGCGCGCAACTTTGGATAACGTTTCACCTGACCATTTCCTGCAAGATTAATCACACGCATCTTACCGAAATCGCATCTATGACAGCGATAGCCGCCCCTGCGTTGATGCGTCTGCCAGCGGGCGCACACGGGCGTAGTTCAGCAACTCGCCCAACCGTGCTCCCTTGCTGCGCCATTCATGGAACGCGACCTCACCCAGCAACACATAGTGCCAAGGCATACTGCCACGCAATTCAGCATCCAAGCTGTTGATGCGTCCACACCACGCCGTGGCGGCCTTCAGTTTTCTTTGCACGTTTGGATGAATGGTTTGTTGCTGGGCCTTGGTTTCCACCAGATAAATCGCGTCCCCGGTGCGCACCAGAAAATCGGGCGAGTAAAACGCGGGCAAGCCGTCTTCCTTCACATAGCGCAGGCGCACGAAATCATGGCGTGTTTCGCTGACTTTGCAGAAAGCGAGTATCTGCGAGTCAGTTTGTGCCCATTCGATGAAGGCGCGTTCCAGTCCACCGTTGCGTGCAGGGAATGGCAACCGCCCGTAGATGCATTTGGTGACTGGCAGCGAATTGCTCTCGCGCATCATCAGCTTTGAAACTTCTGATAGATTGCGATAGCGCACTTCGGTTGTGCCCACCACGTCCTGATGTTCCGATTCAATTAACGCCACGGCAAACACCTTGCTAATATGCTCGATCACTGACTGCAATAACAGCACGCGCCAGTTTTCTCCCTCCATCGGATTGAATGGCTTACCAAACAAGTAATGCCGGATGTAGCCATCTAGCCAGCCAGTCAACTCGGCGGTATTGGCCTGCAAATACGGGTTTGCCAGATGCGTGGCGATTTTGTTGCCTTTGGGCAGTGGCTGACTCAACGCTTGACTGATACGGCGTGTCAGTCGCGCCAGAAAATCGTTATAGCCGCTGACATTCATCACCGCGCCCTCCACGCGGTAATCGCCAAACAGCGTACTGCTTTGCAAATCCTGCGAAACAAAAGTGTCGCCTTTGCCGAGCCGCACAGTGAGTTGCGCCAGTGACATGTCAGAGAAAGTCGGTAACGCCGTCAAGTCCAGTGCATGGTGCTCAAGAAAAGACTCAGCTTCGCGTAGGATGAACGGAATCGCAAAGTCATATTGCTCAAAGCCATCGCGTAATTCCACCGCAATCACATCGCCCGTGCTGCTGGCGCTATCCATTTCATCGGTCGTCACACCGGCAAGACCTTCGGCCATCAGTTCATCGTAAAATGACTGGAAGGCTGGATGCTCAACGATGGAAAGAATATCGATCAGGCTGCTCGGCTCAAGCCCGGTATTGATACGCTCGCGATTCTCGCGTTTTAGGTCGGCATATTCTTCATCGCGCCACATCAGCCGCAAACCACGCCCGATAGTCTGTTCCAGCAGAATCTGGGCTTGTGAGGAGCGCAGCGGCACTATCACGCAGATATTGTTCACGTCGAATCCTTCGCGCAACATCAACACGCTGACGATTACACGTGGCGTGGCGTGCTGATCCACACTGAACAATCTCTCCCGCACCGGAGCCCAATCTTTCTCGCCCAGCTCCGCTTTTTTGCCGGAATCAATCAGCAAGATTTCGTCATCAAATCCACCTTCATAACGCAAACCTTCATCTCTCAAAAACTTGGCCACTTCTGGTGAGACTGTAGTGTCCTCACATACCACCAACATTTTCGGATGGCGAACCGGATCAATGCGCGCAAAATCCACCTCCAGCTTTTTCAGTTTCTGCAATCCGGCGCGCAACATCACCCGCTGACCTTCGCTCAAGCAGGGGTTACCGTCCTCATCCCGTTCAGCCTTGAATTCCAGCGGCAGCGCGCCGATTTCCTTGCGTCTATCCAGCACCAACGATTTCACCAGCCCGGCGCGCATCGCACTTTTCAGATCAAAGTCAGTGATGATGTGCGGAAAGTACAGTTTGCGTTTGTTCTTGCCTGATCCGACATCGTTGTATGGCGTGGCGGAAAAATCCATCTGCACAAAGCGGCGGCCTTTGCTCTCGGCAATGCGGCTCAGGCTCTTCTGCCATTCCACCTCGCTCGTCTCACCTTCTTTCTTCAGCTCGTGGATGTGATGCGCCTCATCATTGAACACCATCAAATCCGGTAGCCCAACCAGAAACTCCAGTACATTCCCGCGCGCGTAGCGACGATCCAGCATCTCCAGGCTGTTGCCGGTGGCGCGTCCAGGTGTGAGCGGCAGCACGGCATTAATTATTTGTTGCGGCTCCAGCATTGCGCCCGGTGCCGCGATTTCCTCATCGCTTTCCACTTCGTCCACATCAGCCAGCAAATGCCAGTTGGCGATGGCGATCATGCCGTTGCCCGTGGCCTTTAGGCCAATCTCCGTCTTGCTGCACACATTGCCGCGCACAAAGCCAAACACCAGTTCACGGTATGCTTCCGGAATGAACAACTCGGCAAACTGCGCTACATCCGACGTGGCAAAGTTGCGCACACCGTCAACCTGCTTGCCGCAAAACGCATCCAGCAAACGATCGTACACAATCAATCCTGGCGCAACGATCAAAAACTGGCGCGTGAATCGCAGATCGTCGATTCCTTCCGCCTGTGCCGCCGTTTTATTGAGCAACTGCCAGACCAGCAAGGCTTGTAGCACCCAGGTCTTGCCCGTTCCGGTCGCCATTTTCAGGCAATATTTCGGATGCGTGTGTTTGGCTTGCGTCACTTCATTCAGCCGACTGCCAGTTAGCAGCGCATCTGGTGCAGCCTGCTTGTAAAGATCGAGCAGAGTGTTTGCGCCCAGCACTTCATGCGCGACGATTGCGTTGAGTATCGCCTGCCGTTGCCCCGCATGGAAATTCAACGTGCTGCGCGCAGCAATCATATCCTCGCCAAACCACCACTTCAGCAACTCCGCCGTGGTAGGCGTGACCAGCTCGTAAATATCTGCCACCCCATATTCCAAACCAATGCAAAGTTGACTGGTCTTGGCGGTCAGTCCTGCGGAGAGTGCAAGTTGCTCGTCGGCTTTTGCGGACGGATTGGCTGTGGTGAAGTCACTCATGCCGCCTCCACCGTCGCCACCGGGTGCGATTCAAACTGAGGCGGAGTAATCTATCCAGCTTACCCACTAATTTGATAAGA
>CXWL01008796.1_pt1 | contig 13711 bp, 12 predicted proteins | sample 590931 | NCBI WGS metagenome assembly CXWL01 (sample SAMEA3498368, study PRJEB10139) | groundwater metagenome | biome: water well; material: biofilm material | place: Germany | collected 2015-04-27 | reverse complement strand
GGAACTATTTATCGTCATGAGCGATATAAGATATCAGAATCTGTTGGCCACGCTGACGTTGTTCGCCGTACTCGCCTCGTGCAGCCCCGGGCCACAAGCCGGGGGTGGCATCGGCGGAACCGGCCGCCTGACGTCCGTCGCCTCCGGCCCGATCACTGGGTTCGGCAGCGTCTTTGTCTCCGGCACGGAGTATGAGACGACGGACACCTCCATGATGGTCGACGGGCAGCCAGGGAGCCAACGCGATCTCAAGAAGGGGATGCTGGTGCGTGTCAACGCTACGGTGACGAAACGATCCGACCCCACCGACCCATCACTGCGGACGGCCGATACGCTTGTGTATGAGGATACGCTCGAAGGAGTCCTCCAATCCGTGACGCCGACGGGCTCGCATCTCGTGGTCCTCGGTCAGTCCGTCACGATCACGCCAGCCACGGTGATTGATGCCCGCATCCCGGGAGGCACTGTGCTGAACCTCGTGCCGGGTCGAGATCTCGTGGAAATCAGTGGGTTCGTCATGGGAGACGGGGTCATCAGGGCCACCTTGATTGACCTGAAAACACTCGATGCCACCACCACCCCGGATTATCAGGTGAAGGGACTCATCGCCAATCACAAGGTGGACCAACGCACGTTCAAGATCGGCGCGTTGACGGTGGATTACCGGAGCGCGCTCTTACAGGATCTGCCGAGCCCGTCGGGTGGTGTTTGGGACGGGCTCTTAGTCGACGTCATTGGCACGCAGGTTTCATCAGAGGCTGGGAGTTCTCTCGGTCTTCGTCTCACCGCGACCCGCGTGCGGCTTGAAGGATTGGGGTCCTCAGACAGCGAGGACGCCGTGGTGGATGGATTTGTGACCCGGGTGCTCAGTCCAGGGAACTTCTTGCTCGGCAATTTGCAGGTCGTGACGAATGCCGAGACGATCTTCCACGGAGGCACCAACACTGACATTCTGGTGGGGGTGCACCTCGAGGTCCACGGCCCTTTGGTCGGCGGGATCATGACGGCGACCAACGTGGAACTGGAAGACGCCGATCTGCACGGCGCCGTCACTCAGGTGCTCGGCCCAGATCGCTTTTTCCTGGGGACCGTGCAGGTGCTGACGAACGCCGAGACGATCTTCGAAGGAGGCACCATCAATGACATCGTGGTGGGTGTCCATCTCGAAGTGTACGGATCGGTCGTCGACGGCACCGTGAGCGCGACGAAAGTGGAGTTCGAACGCGTGACGAGCCTTTCTGAAATAGGCCCTTCGGGAACAAGCCCTACCATAACTTCTGCCGACCACACCGTGCCGTGACTGCTCCACCAGCCCGTATCAGCGGCCTTGGCGGACCGACATTGCTTCGCTGAAACAAACAGTGGGACCTCGCCTGTCTTTAGGTCGGTTATCAACAACCGCGACAGACCGCCTCTGGGTGTAAATCCGCTCTCACCGTTCCTGTGCCGCAGGAATCCCTCCCAACGCACATCTGCTCCAACCGAATTACCCGAATCCGGCACCAGCGCCGGATAGGATCCGCTTTCTTGATAGAAATCTGGTGCTCTCCGCTCAACGCTCACTGTGTCGGCGAGGCACCGAACATCGGTGTGCAATAAAACATTTCATGTGTGGGACAAATATCCCATTGCTCACAGTGAGGCACGTAGAAGAACGGCACAGCACCTCCGGCCGTCGCAGCATGACGAGTGTATGTGTGCAGGCATTCCCTTACATCACGAGAGCCGGTCGTTTTGTCACGCGACTCCATTCGCAGAATAGTTGCCGCCGCTCTAGACTAAGATCACTTAATTGGGATATATTTCCCACAATATGCGCAGGCCTCACTACCGTACCTTTTCGTATCACTCTCGCAAGGAAGGCTAGTGTCGATGCAGTCATCTGCCTACAACCGCACTTCCGCGAATGAGAAGATGGGTCGTCCGTCGACGCGGCCATCAATTGCTGCATCGAACGTTATTCCCTCGCGAACAACTCCTACTTCATGTCGGTCCAGGTCTGGAATAGATATCTCCGGTGGGCATATGGACGGCACGGCACCGCACTTGCTCACATTTGCTCCAATGGGTCAATCGTCATGTGAAGTTTCTTACGAATTTCCCATCTCGTTCTTAACCGATTCTCACGTTGTACCTGTACGGTGATGGCCGCAACTCATGGCCATCGAGATACGTCTGCGGAAAGGAGGAAAGAAGATATGAACACCATTCATGCAGGCATGGCACTGCTCTTCACGCTGCTCGTGGCGTGGCCCATGGCAACGTACGCCACGGAACATGAGACTCCGAGGGCACCGGAACCATTCCTCAAGATGACCAATCCGGTGCCCCAGACCACCGACACGCTGCAAGAGGCCAAGAGTCTCTACGAGAACCGATGCAGCAAGTGCCACGGCTCCAATGGGGATGGCAAAGGATCTGCCACCAAGGACATGGACGTCACGCCAAGAAATTACACGACCAAAGCCCTGATGGAAACGATACCGGACGGACAGTTGTTCTGGATCATCTGCTATGGCAGCGATCCGGACATCACGGAAATGAAGGGATACAAGAAGAAGCTCTCAGAAGAGCAGATGTGGAGTCTCGTGCACTACATTCGGTCCTTTGCACGGTAGCGTGTCTCAATCTAGAGGGAGGAATCATGCGTATTCGGGTGTTGATGTTGGCCGTCATGCTCGGCAGTCTGGCCTCGGGGCTTGTAGCGATGCTCGCGCCTCAGGAGGCGGAGGCGATTCCGGCGTTTAGTCGACAAACCGGAGAATCTTGCTCGACGTGCCATACGGCGTTTCCCAAACTGAACCAAACGGGACAAAACTTTCGCACCAACGGGTTTCGTTTTCCCGAAGACAAAGAGTGGCACGACATCCAGGATATGAAACATGTCCCGATTTCAGGCGAGGTCGAGGTTGAAGCGGAATTCACCAAGGAGCGCGGTGTGGGTGCCGGGGGCCAGGAGACCTTGCTGAAGATCGATGAAGTCGCACTTTTGGCAGGTGCTCCAATTGGGAAAGAGGGCCGGGTGTCCGCGTATGGGGTGCTGGATTTCGCTCAAGGCAATGTCAATGTGGGGCAGGCCTACGGGCAAGTCAACGATCTCGCCGGGGCGACCGGCCAGGGATTGCTCAATGTCAAAGTCGGTCAGTTCGATGTTGCCCTCCCGTTTCTCTCACACTCGCAACGGGTGATTAAACAGCGCTACTTTGCGCAAGAAGCGCTCGGCATCCTGGGCGCGCGTCGGAACGGCGGCAGTACCGAGGCAGAGGCACCGGAAGTCTACAGTACCGGGGTGGAGCTCAATGGACACCTGATCCAGAAAGAGCTGCTGGGGGGCATCACCCATCGCTATGCCATCGGGATCTTTCAACCGAAATCGCTCGGGGGGATCAACCATCTAGGCTTTCCGGGGCTCTATGCGACCTATTCCATTCACTTTCTTGAGCGCTTTACGATAGGCGCCATTTATAAACGTGATGTGGTGACGTCCGCATTAGATCCTTTTACAATCGATGGCAAAAAAGGCGTCGATAAGTGGGGTATCGCGGGGGAAGTGAAGCTGGGTCCGTTCATTGCTACCGCCGGGTATTTTCGCTCCGACGGCCTCCCGGCAACCGGCAATGGGACCCTCACAAACGCCACCTACAACAGGGCCCTTCAAAACTATATGGCGGAGGTCTTGTTTATTCCCCACGATATCCCGTTTATACCCAACAAGAAATTCGTGTTTGGGGGCCGGTTCGATCATATCGACCAGGAGCTTGCACAATCGAGCAGTCGCACGACCGTGATGGGTCGGTACTATATTGCCCCCAGCGTGTACCTTCAGGGAGAATGGCGCGTCCATGACGGTGGCGGTGTGGCGGGCGCCTCATCGCAAGATTCCTATGCCGCCCGAGGCTTCCTCGTCGCGCTGTATTAAGGTGCCGTTTGACAGAGTCCGGTTCGTGATGGGGGAAGCAGGGGAAGGCCATTCCACCTGTATGAGATCCAGTAACCGTCTTGTACGGCACCGCACTGAATCGGTGGTGCAGGAGCTTCTCGAATGAATAGCATAAGGGTCGGCGTTCCATTTCTGGCGAGCGTGGTGTGCCTGTTCATCAGTGCGTGTGCGACGTCTCGCACAGTCGAAGACACCGTCTTTGCGGATGGTCCTCGAGGCGCCGTGTTGCTCCAACGCGTGGACGATGCATGGTTCAGGACCGCCCACCCCGTCTCGGCGAGCCCTCTCCTGCTCACTCACGTGTTGCGTGGCGTCCAGGCTCACCCAGCACCCGATGACCAGACCACGGCCGTGCGGGTTTTTTCTGACGAAGAGATCGCCTTTCTCAGCCCGTTGATGAGTACCGCCCTCTCCAAAGCGGCCACGAGCCAGCTCGTGGCCTTCCGCGTCACCCATGACTCTGGTCCCAACAGTGAAATGACGGGTGGGCTGCTGTTTACCAGGGGACGGCTCCTGCATCTGTGGCTGACCCACTACCGGGCCACCGGTGTCAGCAAGGATTCAGACGCCACGCTAGATCGTCAAGCTCCTAATCCGCGAGGGCTGATCCCACGTCAGCTGCGTTTTGTTCCAGAAATGGTTCAGCGGTCCAGTCGCAATCAACACCCGGACGTGATCGATCCTCCTCCTCTCGCCACACTCGTGATCGACTACACCATGCTCACCACCGCGTTGAATCTGCCGTCCGAGTCTGCGCCATCTCAGCCGCTCCATAGAGATGCGCCTCTGCGGAACTACGCCGACACGCAGTCTGTTCGACCCGATCTCGGCCTTCCCCCTTCTCAAGGCGCACCACCGTCACCTGCCGAAGAGACGCGGGCGCTCAAAGCCGTGGTGAAGGAACAAGCTCTCGAACTCGATGCCCTCAAAGACGATGTGCGGGCGTTGCGTCAGCGGCTCTCCGAGATGGACACACCTGCACCGATGAACCAGCCCGTGACTCCCCCGCTGCGCAAGGCTCCGCCGTAACGCGTTGCCGCAGCGATGAGAGCAGAGAGGGCGATTCGGATTCAGCCGAGAAAGAGAAGCGGGAAGCCATGCTGACATACATTAGAGTGGTCGAGAGTGCCCGACTCGTCAGTGCCGCGACAAGGCCACAGATTTCGCTGGTACAGGGAACAGCCGCTGGTTTTACGGCTCGTGCTGCACCAGCCACCACAGCAGCCCGTGTGCACGGGCCATTTGCTTGCGTGGCATCGACATGGACTCTTCATGAACATGACACAAAGAACGCTCCGGCAGAGCCCCCATGCGCCGCGAGTAAGAATGGACCATGCGGTGATTGCTAAAGACCAGGCATCTCGTTCGCTCAACGACGTGCCAAAGGATCGTCGACTTCCACACCTGGCGACTCTCTTAAATTCCGAGGCGATGAAGAAGCGGCTACAAGATCGCTTGCGCGCCCCGGACGGCAATCCCAGCCCGTGGCTTATCCGAAGTTGTGAGACGATACAGATCCGTTATACACCGGAATCGTCCTGCCTGATCACGTACCGGCTGACGATCGAACATCCCGCAACGTCAGAGCGGGACGAACTGGTGCTGTGCGGCCGTGCCGTTCCAGCAGGACGCTCCCACGCACAGTGGCGAACGGCCAGCGCACGACACCTCGTGACGCCTCGCTTGGGACCTGCTCTGATACATCTGCCGGATATCAAGATGGTCCTCTGGAACTTCCCGAACCATCCTCGCCTGCATACGCTTCCCACCGCAATCAAGGCGGTACACCGCACTCCAACGTTCCTGCGAGATTGGCTCGTGTCCGAGCTGGGTGGCAGGTGGCACATCGGTGACACGACCGCTCACGTCGTGCACGATATCGGAGAACAGACGTGTACCATGCGGACCTCCATCGCCTGCTCCCATGCCGACGGCCACATGCGCCACACCAGGACGCTCCTTGGCACGACCTACGCCAACGACGCCGGCACCCGAATTGTTCGCGTGATGCGGCAACTGTGGAACAGTGCATCCAGGCGGAACGGTCAGTTCTCTGTGCCGCAGCCGTTACGGTATGACGCAAAGCTCAAGACGCTGTGGCACTGGGGCATTCACGGGACGACGCTGGACAACCATGACCTCGATTGTCCGGCCAGTAGGCGATTACTTATGAAAACCGCGCAGGCGGTTGCCGCCTTTCATTCGACTCCCCTCGCACACCTGCGCTCCATGACGCGAGCAAAGCTGATGAAGCGACTTGAAACCGCCGGCTCCCTGTTGCTTCAGTGTCAGCCAGTCTGTCGGGTTGTCCTGCTGCCCCTGCTGGTCCGACTCACGGCTCAGGCCAAGATGATCCCAGTCCGCCCGAGTGCGACACTCCATGGAGAGCTGCACACGACACACGTCGAGCTGACCGAGGGGACCGTCGGCCTGATCGGTCTACATCATGTGTGCACCGGTCACCCCGGCCAGGATCTCGGTAGTTTCGTCGCGAGCTTGCTGAGCTGGGGCGTGGCGCGCCAGGCATCGCTTTCTCAGATGGCGAGTCACGCGCAGCTCTTTCTCGACCAATATCATCAGGAAATCCCCTGGAAAATGGGACCGCCCGTTGTTGCCTGGTTCATCGCCTTTGCGTTGGTAACAGAGCACGCGTACTGGTGCGTCACGCGTCTGACGAGCGGTCGACGAGAGATGGTGAAGACCCTCCTCACCCTCGCGGACGACATTTCCAAGACTCGATCATTAAACTCCGTGGCCTGGGGGAGGACGAGAAGGAGCCGCATACCGTGAACGGTCCGACAGAATGCCGGCCATCCACAATCGCCCGATGTCATCGCGCGCGCACCGGTGGCCGTGCTCTTCTTGCGTGTTCCCTTCTGAGGGGCTCCCTGCTCTCGAGGTGGTGGGGCATCGTGTTCACCCTCAACGACGGGCCACCAACAGTCATCCCTCGGATCCAGGGACACGTTACGAAGAGAAGTTCTCTCTAGCGATACGGAGACAACGTTGGCTTCGATCTTAATTATCGACGATGACACATCGATTCGGCAGTACGTGCGTCGCGTGCTTGAAGAGGATGGGCATCACGTTCGGGAATCCGCCAACGGCGACCTCGGCCTTTTGCTGTATCGTGCGGCACCTTCCGAGCTTGTTATCACGGACCTTCTCATGCCAGAGCGGGATGGGATGGAGGTCATCCTTGCCCTGGCGAAGGAATATGTGGGGGTTCAGATCATTGCTATGACGGGTGCGGCGGGGGAAGGGAATCTGCTGGATGTCGCCACGCTCTTAGGGGCACGACAGGTGATTCGGAAACCGTTCACCCCGGAAGAGATTCGTCGAGTCGTGCGACGCACCCTCGAACACTCGAGCTGATCCAGGATGACCCTGCTCATGATACCGGGAGCCGGAGAGATGGCCGTTCATCAAGCCCCAGGGGAAGCTGATAGTATACTAAGGGTGACAAGCACCGCTGCTTCAGTCGTGGTCGACGCTTCATGCTGGTGACCGCGCAGACGTACTGGGGCTCTGTGAACAGGGAGACGGTCAAAGCCCTCCGTAGAGAGTCCGACCGTCTTCCCGGGAGAAGCGACGTTGTGAGTCGTCGCTTCTCCCTCTCAATGCGAGAACCGGGGGAGCCTGCTCACGGTCTGACGCGACCTGTCAGGGCAGCATCTGGAGAACATCAGTATCATATCGAGCACGATCACATAATCCCAGGGTACGCCTCACGAAGGAGTTCAACGATGGCCACGATCCTGCTCGTTGAGGACAATGCCGACCTTCGGGAAAGTATTCGCCTCCGATTGCACGCAGACCGTCACCGGGTCGTGGAAGCTGCGGATGGGAACACAGCGATTCAGTTGTGGAGAGAACACCACCCCGATCTCATCATTACGGACTTCAGAATGCCACACTTGAACGGGCTGGAGGTGATCAAGGCAGTGTGTGCCCAACAGCCGGACATCCCGATTATTCTGATGTCCGCTGGCATGGAGGAACACGTACGCGTGTATACCCTGAAGCACTTTCCGTCGGTCCGCTATCTGCCGAAAGATATGCTTGCCGCTCAACTGCGACAGTCTGTAAAAGAGGCATCGGCGTAGCAGATGGGGATCTGATTGACCAGCAGTTCCGTGACCGCTGACGATGAAGAGCCGAGAACGCCGCCGGCTGGAATGTGTTGCGTCGATCGTCCCGATTGTGATTGACGGGAGCTGAGAACGTCAACATAACCGGCTCCCATTCCTGCGGAGACCCTGATCTTCGCGGTGTTGGAAGACCGCTCGTCGTGTCAAGGTCTCACCCGATATCCATGGTTCGGTGTGGAGGGGTAGGACACCTCGTCTTCACAGGTTCCCCGACCTTGTGGGAACACAGGTGAGTAATGTGCCGCTTTTCTCCTACCGGATGGAGGGGGCCCTTGGTGCCCACCGGGGCTGTGCGTCTCAGATCCTCCCGGAAGAGACGCCCCTCCATCTTTTTTCCCTGAACTGACTCAACAGATCGGATAAGGTGGGGAGTCGCCCCAGCCTCGCCGAAACAACGTCGTTGATCCAATAGGATATAGACCACATCCATTCGGATAGACGCCCTACGGAACCGACGCATTGGCAAGAGCCCTTGAGGAGGGAGAGAATGTTCATGCTCTGTCTGGAGCTCTCGTCAAGAGGGAAAGAGGTACGCCATGTATCCACGCGTGCGCATGACCCTCATAGGCCTGGCACTGTCCGGAATTGCGCAGATGGGGATTCCCCTGACTGCAGGCGCAATCCCTGCCATGAGCCGACAGACTGGCGAGCCTTGCTCCACGTGCCACGATGTCCTCCCGAAACTGAATCACACGGGTCAGCAGTTTCGTGCGAACGGATTCAAACTTCCTGATCTTAACGAGCGAGATCTCGGTCAGGATGAGAAGTCTGTGCCGCGTTCGACTGAGCTCGGAATTGATACGAAGCCCGAATCACCGGACAGCTCGCTCGAGGATCACTGAGAAAGAAGAGCTCGCTGAGAACGGGAAGTTCTGTCGCTTCCGAAACATCCGCGAATCGTCCAACGATTCCCATGCAATCAGATGAGTGGTGATAGACCAGAACGCGCCTGAGTCCATAATCGCAGGCCACCGCTCTCAGTGGAAGATCTGGAGGTCGTCGTCCTCGCCAGCCTCTGACATTTCAGCCTGCTAGAGAGCGTGGGCCCGCCTTCGATGCATCCCCGCCGCGTTCTTTATGGCGCTTGCCAATCATCATATGGGTGCTCTATCATCCCACTCGCGCCTTTATGAAGATGGGAAATATATCCCACATGCAACGCACCGGGGCGGATAATGGTGAGGGTCTCCTGGTCTCGAGACAATCCTCTGGCCTGGCCAATGTCCTGAGTATTGACGATGAAGCCAGTATCCGTCGCTTGCTTCGGCTCATCCTGGAACGAGAGAGGCATGAGATTCTCGAAGCCCGCGATGGTCGAGATGGACTCACCGCCTATCAACGTAGCCCGGCGGACTTGGTCATTGCCGATATCCGAATACCCGAGATGACCGGATTGGACGTGATCATCGAGTTGACCCGCAGGTTTCTAGACGCCAAAGTCATCGCCATCAGCGGTCAAGCGGATGCCAGCGATACCCTGTCGAACGCTAAATTATTGGGCGCTCGCCATAGTCTTGCACAAACCGTTCAGCCTGAAGACATTCCTGAGCCTCGTTCGGTATGAGCTCGTCCATTGAACACAAGCCCGTGCTCCAGTACGGCATAGGAATGTTGGTGAAAGAGTGTATTCGATGAGTAGGACACAGGAAGCGTGAGCAAGCTTACGTCCGGAGGTTGGACACGGTTCATGTTTGGGCCCCTCGCAAAGGACGCTGCCGTTGCCGCCATGCTTCTAGTCCTTCTTATTAGTTCGTCCTCCTGTCAGACTCGCCCACACCGCATGATTCATCAATCCGATACACTCTCGGTCGTTCTTCGCGAGATGCCGACCGGATACCCATCACTCGAACCGTATAGCCACTCGTACGCGATACAGACTCAAGACCTATCCGATATCCTAGACTCTCTTCGCTATGAGGCTGGTTCACTCCTGCCGTTTTCACGAGGACCGCGCTACCAAGTGTTCACGAGACATCAAATTATCCTCCTAGGGCCTGCACTATCCGAGGCCTTGAGCCTTGCTTTAGCGGAGGAAGTCGTCGCCTTCAGCGTGGCTGACAAAGAGAAGCCCGATCGCTGGACGAAAGGCTTGGTGTTCGTGCTCGGCGGTGAGCTGCATCTGATCATAGAAGAGCTGCAAAAGCCGGTGTATCAGGGAGAAGGGAACACCTATCAGCAGCAAACCCCTAGGTGGGAGTTGCTTCCTGGCGACAAGCAACGGCATTATGCAAGCCGTCCAGGAGGCAAGGGGGCGATCACCAACTGGATCATTACCCCGCTTCGAGAGGGAGCTACACAGCATGAGAGAACATCGGCCCAGTTTTCATGAGCGCAGAATTGGGTTGGTTCCCCAATTGTGTACAATCGTAGTAGCGACTCTCTTTCTCTACCTATCCATTCCGGGCGGACTATTTGCCCAAACCATCAGCCAACTAGCCGGAACGTCCAAGGACGATACGGTCGACCAACTGAAAGAACGGCTCCGGCAGATTGAGGAACAGCACCACACAGAACTAACGGAATTGAAAGACCGCCTCGGGCTTGTAGAAAAACAACAGAGCAGCTTGTCGGACGAACTGGCCCAGAAGATCCGAGTCGGTGCCTATGGGGCCGTCGCGTTTGAAAGTTTTCAGGACCGACGGTCAACCCATGATGGCAACCTCGAAATCTTAATTTCAGGACAGTTCCACGACCGGATTCGGGTCTACACCGAACTTGGTCTGGGTCTTCCCCATAGAACCGCCGATGCAGAGCAGGCCTACGTCGACCTTCTGCTTACCCAGGCATTCAATATCCGCGCCGGTGTACTGCTAGTCCCCTTCGGCAAATTCAACCTCGACCACTTCGACCCTCGCCGAGACCTCACGCGCCCTCCCTCCGTCGCGCGTCTCGTAACCCCCACCACCTGGGGCGATTTAGGATTCGGTATGTTCGGGTTCGTCCCGATCTCGGAGAATGTCAAAGCCACCTATGACATTCAAGTGATCAACGGGCTGACAGATAAGTTTATCGCGACACCCGGCAACACCCCTGACCCAGGCCTACGCAGCGCACGAACAGGACTCAACCCTGATAATAACGGCGATAAAGCCATCGTCGGCCGCGGGACCTTGAAATTCTTTGATCAGTACGAAATAGGATTGTCGGGGTACCGCGGAGACTACAAGACGGGTTCCCAAGACCTCATTACCGGTATTGCCTTTGACACCGAATTCCGGCCTCGAAACGTGACGATCTTGGAAAATTTTGTACTGAGGAGCGAGTTCGCCCGCTTTGACATACAAGGGACGACGACGCCATCAAGCTTATGGGGGTATTACATCCAGCTGACCTACCGGTTCTGGCCCTCGGCCTTGAACTCGACCGTTCTCGGACGCCATTTCAATAATCCGACGTTCGCACTGGTCGGGCTGTACGGACGTACCAAGATGAATACCACAGCAAGCCCGACGGGGAGTCTGACTGGAGAGCAAATGATTGTCGGATTCAACTATCGTCCGGTCGAGGATTACGTGTTCAAGATGGAGTATCAGTTCAACAACGGCCAGTTTAACCAGTTCCCATCCGATGGATTCCTGACATCCATCGCCTGGATCTTCTAGCGGCCATCGCATGAATCACTCATCCTGTACCCAAACGCGCTGGCCAGCGGCGCTAGCAACCGCGTTCGCCCTTTGGTTGTTTGTCATCTCTGCTCATGCCGAATCGCTCGCCGTCATCGTCAATAAGAATAATCCCAACTCCTCGCTGAGTCGGGCGACCATTGCCGACATGTATCGAGGGGAGATTCTCAATTGGAAGGAAGGCGACCGAATCAAACTGGTCAACCGTGAAATCTCAGCTGATACGCGGAAGGTCTTTTACCTTCATGCGCTGAATGCGAAACCGGATCAAGTGTTTTATCGCCAAGGCACACCGGTTCCGGTTCAGAGCGTGATCGAACGGTCGGATGAAGCTGTCGTGCGTTTCGTAGGAACGATCGAAGGCGCAATCGGGTATGTCAGCCTGTCACGACTCAAAGCAATGAACGACGACCAAGTCAAGATGCTCCTCGTCATCGAAGATCCATGAAGATATCACGATGCTGACTCCCCGCTGGGTTACAAGCTCCCTGTTGCACAAGATGATGGCTCTCTTTTTTGCCGTCTTCTTTTGTGCGGTCGGCGGGTTGAGCTATTTTGCGTACACCTCCAGCCGCAAGGCCATGTTCCAGGAGTTTGAGATACGAGGGCGAATGCTTGCCAAGACCATCGCCTCACAATCGCAAACCTATTTTCGGAAACACGATGTCGACGGACTGACGTCTTTGCTCCAATCTCTTGGTGAGAGCGAGGACGTCGTGGCCATTCTCGCTTATCGATCATCACGAACCATATGGCTTGAATTCTCTGGTATCCAACTCACGATCGAGGACCTGGATTTCCAGGAACTTGGCGATCTCTGGCAACGGGATCTCGCCCTCAAAAATGGGCACCGTGTCTCGGAGTTCGGACACGCCGTCATCGATCGACAGAACCCGGCGACGATGAACGGCAAAGATGCTGTTTCACCGATCGGATGGGTGAGAATCTTTCTGGATCGGAATGCTCTTGAACAACGACTTGGCACCCTCGTTGTTCAAACCATAGTCATGAGCATGCTCACGACTATGGTGGGAGGTGGCGTCTTTATTCTGCTACTCAGACGATCCCTTTCTGTCATCAAGCCTCTTACCGACGCTACGAAGAAGGTCGCTGCGGGAGATTTACAGACGACCGTTCCTGTGTCCAGTGGCGATGAGTTGGGTGAGTTAGCGAAGTGCTTCAACAGCATGACTGAGCAGTTATTACAGACCACCGTCTCCAAAAACTACGTGGACAACGTTATTCGTTCCATGACGGACCTCTTGATCGCTTTTAATCCGGATCGCACCATCCGAAGCGTCAACCACGCTGCCCTGAATCTACTCGGCTATGAGGAATATGAACTGTTAGGACAAGGCGCTCACGTCCTTTTCCCTCCGAATGAAAACCCACTGACTGAGGCGAAATATCGGGAGGCCCTCTCGCACGGGTCGATTCATCAGATTACAACAAGCTATCTCGCAAAAGACGGCCGTACTTTCCCAGTGTTTTTCTCCGCCGCCGTGATGCGGAACGAGGATGGAAGCACGCAGGGCATCGCCTGTGTCGCCAAAAATATGACGGAGCTGAGGCAGGAGGAGGAACAACTTCGCTTGCAAGGCACAGCGCTAGAATCCGCCGCGAATGCGGTCATGATTATAGACCGCATTGGGCGTATTACCTGGGTCAATCTCTCCTTCACCACGTTGACCGGCTATTCGTTTTCCGAAATGGTCGGCAAGAACCTGGGTTTCTTGACCGCTGAGGCGCAGAACCAGCCGTTCTATCAAAACCAGTGGCGGACGATCCTGAGCGGCAAAGTATGGCATGGTGAGAGCACGAATCGAAGGAAGGATGGCAGCGTCTACACAGAAGAGGAAACGATCACTCCTGTCCGTGACCGTAACGGTGATATCAGCCACTTTGTCAGCATCAAGCAGGATATCACGAAACGCAAACAAATGGTGGAAGCGATCCAGGACGCGCACCAGAAGCTTCAAGCGCTCGACCAATTGCGC
>CXWL01052682.1_pt1 | contig 13715 bp, 10 predicted proteins | sample 590931 | NCBI WGS metagenome assembly CXWL01 (sample SAMEA3498368, study PRJEB10139) | groundwater metagenome | biome: water well; material: biofilm material | place: Germany | collected 2015-04-27 | reverse complement strand
GCGGATGTAGCATTCCGACACGCTGTTGTGGTCCCCGATCAATTCTATGCCGGGGTCATTGCCGTTGGCGTTGACGATTGTCAGTCCGATGATCCTGACATAGGACGACTTAGCGGTGATCGTCTGGTTTCCAGTAACGCTCAGATCGATCGTCGCCTGACCACGACCAAACCGTCTGTACACAATAGGTGCAGAGTTTGTGCCGGAAGTCGTGAATTCAGTGGCTGTGGCTTGCGCGTACGTTCCCGGAAGGATGTTGACAGTGTCACCGGGCGCAGCGATGCCAAGAATCTCGGAGCGGTTCAGTGTTCTCCACGCGGTGCCGATCGTTGTACCCGAAGAGGCGTCACTACCTGTCGGGGACACGAAGTACGTGGCGGCGCTGACCGTACCGGCTGACAGCGTCCAAAAGGCCGCCCCCCAAAAGCAGCGGCGTATGAATTGCCGAATCTCTTTACCCATGAATACTCATTATAGTGTCGGAATTTCGCGTAATAGCTTGAGCGGAACGACCTTCTGGTGGTCCTCAAGAACTTGGGCTACATGTGTGGACCGCCGCCTCTTAATAGAGATATCGTGGGTCTGCAATCCGAAGAACTCGCTCAGACAACCAAAAAAATCCGACCGACATACCCGGTCAAAACGTCTGGGAGAAAGACTATATCCGTCTGTCTGCCTCCCCTTAATGGGTGACCCAGTTATGACGTCTTTGGAGCCGCTTCTTCGGTGTTATTGCGATCAACTCTAAGAAACACACGAGGGACGGAGGCTCCGAACCTGAGCCCTATTGTAATCTATTGCATTATAATGAGTTTATATAAATAGAAGGGAGATCGAACCCCAAACTCGTGTTGCGGGACAATGATTTACGAGCTATTGTGTCCGAATCGTGACGCTTTTCACGAGCCGCCAACCACGCGCATGGACTTATCTGGTCAGGACTGTATGAATAGGTTCAGGCTGTGAGCGCCTTCTGAACCAGCGCGGTATCGGTGTACTGCACGAACCTTACGGCTTTGCCATTGCGCCAAGTCCACCCATGATCAAAGTTGGCCTTGAAACTCTTGTGGGTAGCTTTGTAGATCCCACTGTACTGACCTAACACCACGATCCTATCTCCGGCATCGATGAATTCTCCCGGGACGGCAGTATATCCATCCCATTCAGTGGCCTACTTCATGAAGACGTCCGAGAGCACTGCCTCAGGACCAACATGAGTCCCGCCATAGGGAAAGCCCTCAGCCTCCGTCCACTCGATCATGGGATCAAGGATAGCAGGAACTCCCGGGATATTTCCCGCGGCAAAATCTCGGTATGCGCGTTGGAGAATCTCCAGATGATTCGTACTCATGGCATTTCCCTTCCTGTCCTTTCAGTTGCTGGTAATGAACCTGGCTTTGACCCGGGTTGCAGGTGCTCGTCGACCCGATCATGTTCTGATGCCCCGTTTCCTCGGTATTCCAGAGACAAGACCGTGATATCATCAGCCTGATCCGCTTTCCCCATATATTGTAGCACGTCTACAATTACACCCCGCACAAGTTTGTTCACAGTCTCCGGCTTGTACCCTTCAAGAAACTTCAGCAAGCGCTCTTCCAGGTACATCTCCTGAGTAGAGTTCATTGCTTCTGTGACCCCGTCGGTGTACATAACAATCCTGTCCCCAGGATGGAATTCCAGCTGTCTTGTCTCAAACGCAAATGGCGCAAACTTACCCAACAGTATTCCCGAAGCACTTTCCACCTGAACGACCCTTATGCTGTTCTTCACCATAAAGGGGAGATTGTGTCCCGCGTTGCAATAACTGATGACTCCTGTCTGTGTGTCGAGGACACCGTAGAATACCGTGACAAACATGCTTGCATCACTCTCAGGGATCAGCATACTGTTAACTCTCGAGAGGCACTCGGCGGGATCAAGAACTTGCGAGGCAATTCCCTTGATCATCGTGCGCGCTACCGCCATATAAATAGCCGCCGTTATGCCTTTCCCTGAAACATCACCGATCACAAAGCCAAGATGGATATCATCGATAAAGAAGAAATCATAGAAATCGCCGCCGATATCTTTGGCGGGATGCATCTCCGCGTAGATCGAGAATTCAGGCCGATGCGGAAAAGGTGGAAAGGTCTGCGGCAGGATCGTCTGCTGGATGCGCGAGGCAGTAGAGAGGTCACGCTGTACTGCCATCAGGCTCTTCCGATCATCGAGGGCGGCCTTGATGGCGACGATCTCTTTCAGCCCCTTCTCGATAGTCAGGTGGAGGTCGTTGAAATCGATCGGCTTAGTGACGAAATCAAACGCCCCGCGATTCATGGCGGTCCGGATATTCTCCATATCCCCATAAGCGGAAACGATGACGGTCTTGAGCGCCGGATTGTCACGCTCCTGCAATCTCTGAAGCAGGGTAAGCCCGTCCATCCGAGGCATATTGATATCGGACAGGACCAGCGCAATGTCCTCTGCCGCCTGAAGTTGATTCAAGGCGTCCTCGCCGTTTTCAGCGAAGAGGAACTCATACATTTCGGCCTGGATCTGCTTCCTGAATTTTTGCAGGATCAGCATCTTCAGATCCGGTTCGTCGTCAACCACCATTATTTTGAATAGTCTCATAGTCTCCCGGTTGGTTAGCCTTGCCTTTGCTGTAAGACCAGCGAATGGACTTCCTGCTTCAGCCTGCCGAAATCGATCGGCTTGGTGAAAAATTCCTTCGCGCCGGAAGCCATCGCCTTCCGGTGGTTCTCCCCTTCGCCGTAGGCGGAGATCATGCTGACATGGATGTGCGGATACTTCCGAGTGACGATCTCCAGCAATTCCAGGCCGGTCATCCCCGGCATATTGATATCCGAAAAGACATACACCACATCTGGGGGTTGCGAGCTATCCAGAACATCGAGGGCCTCCTGACCGGAAAAGGCAAAGACCAGTTCCAGCTCGCCACTTCGAATTTCTTTCCTGAATTGCTGCAGAAAGAGGAGTTCGATATCTCGTTCATCATCAACGACTAGAAATTTCATGCTCAGTTCACTTTCAGTTAAGAATCGCATTGTCAATTGGCGTCAGCGAGCAGGGCGACCACGAAAGTGGCGCCGCCGTCGACGACGGATTCTATGGTCAACACGCCGCCATGAGCTTTCACGATATCATTGGTAATAGACAGCCCAAGGCCGGTCCCTTGGGTCCCTTTTTTCGTGGTGAAAAAGGGCTGAAGGATCTTGTCCTTGATGGCATCGGGGATTCCCGGACCGTTGTCGCCTACTTCGACCAGCACTCGATCGGTTTCCCGGCGGGTTCGCACGGTCAGCTTTGGAAGGTATGAGTTCGACCCGGTCTGTTTTTCCCCTCCATTCAAGTTTTCCCGCATCGCATCGAAGGCGTTCTGGCAAAGATTGATGATCACTCGGCTGAAATCTTCAGCGATGACTGATACCTTCCCCACTGAATCCTGCAGTTCCAGTACAATATCGACATTAATCGGGTCCTTGCCGGCACGCATGCCATGAAAAGCAAGGTTCGTATATTCCTTGATCAGCGCATTGAGATCAACCGGCTCTTTCCTGCCGCTCCCGCCACGCGAGTGCTGCAACATCGACTTGACAATGCCATCAGCGCGACTCCCATGCTGAATGATCTTGGTCAGGTTGGTCCGGATATCTGTCAGAAGGACCGGAATATCGCCGCTCTTGAGTTCAGGCGCTGATGACTCAAGTTCCTGTATTACTTCGTCGAGCAGTTCCATCGAAACCGAAGAGAAGTTGTTGACGAAATTGAGCGGATTCTTGATCTCGTGCGCAATGCCGGCGGTAAGTTGTCCGAGCGAGGCAAGCTTCTCCTGCTGGAGGAGTTGGACCTGCATGTCGCGCAGTTCGGAGAGTGCATCCTCGGCACGGTTCTTTTCGGTCTGCAATTGGATCAGGTCAAGGTGCGCCTGATGCGCCTGAGCTTCGGCCAGTTTGAGGTCGTTGAATCGGGTATACGTGAGATTAAAAACCGCGGCAAATCGTTCCAGCAGAACGATGGTCTCTTCGGGTTGTTCATCGGGCGAGGCGATCCCCAGAAATCCTCTGGAGAAGAAGGCGATCGTCTGGACGCGGCGCGTTTGAGAGAGTCCTCCCTTGAATGGGACGTTTAGTGTTCCTAATTGCTTGAAATATTCCTGCAATTCTTCACCGTGCATGTCGATCGTGATGGAAGTCTGTCCCTCTTTCCACCCCGCAAACATCCTCCGAAACGTGCTATTGCTCTCCAGGCTGGCTGCAAAGCCGGAGTTCACTTTGCTGCCGTCTTCATCGGTTATCCAGAACTCCGCGCTGCCGGCATCATCCCTGATAATCGTGATATAGAGGCGGCTCGGCGCGATCCCAAGGGCAATAAGCTGTCTGAAGAGAACCGCCGCGGTTTCGGCCAACTCGTCCGATTTCTGCATCGCCAAAGTCCGGCTACGCACCCGCTCGAGACTCGCCTCGATTTGTGCCTCCCTAGCCTGTTCTTCGGCTCGCTGCAGTTCAAGATATCTCCTGAAAGTCAACTCGATGATCGCCTTGAAGCGGTTCAGGATTGCCATCTGTTCATCGGTGTATCTTTCTTGTGTCCAGCAGTAAAACTGCCCCTCAGAGAAGTAGAGATAATAACCATGCTCTACCTGTTCTCCCTGGCCACCTGAAACAAAAGGAACAGGGTTCCGTTGGTGCAGGAATTCGTAATATGTCAACAGATCCTTGTTTTTCAAAGTGACCAGATAGTCTTCCTGCTTCAACCACTGCTGAAATTGCTTCTCCAGGGATGGATGCCCAGACAGCGCAATAGTTCCGACATGCGCCAGAGTATCACTTTCTCGCGAAGTAGAGGTGAAATACAGCAACCCTACGTCCGACTCCTTGGTCAACAACACCACGCCACAGCGGACCGACGTGATCCCTAATTTCCGTAGCTCAGTGAAAACCAGGCCGGACGTAACCGACAGATCGTTACTGGTGCGCATTGCCATCGCTTTCGAACGAACGCGTTCCAGAGCCGCTTCAATAGTAGCCTCGCGCGCCTGGGCCTCGGCCTGCTTCAGGTCAAGAAAGCGGGAGTATGTTAGATCGAATACCGAGGCAAATCGCTCGAGTAGTTGAACGGTCTCAAATGGTCGAGGTTCGCTAGTCGAAAAGGAGAGCAGCCCTTTGGAGAAAAACGCCGAATGAATGACCCAGCGCTCATTCGTAAAGGTCATTCCGGTCGCATGCTTGATGTCTTTCAGCTGTTTCCGCCAGGTGTGGTAGCTGACGAGTTCTTCACCAGACAGGTCGATGACCAATGATCGCTTCCCGTCTTTCCACGCAGTGTGTATGTTCTTCACCACGTCGTGCTCGCCATAGGGAACAAGGGCGGGGCGCTCCCACCGATTGCCGTGACTTGTCGCATACATTTCTATAATTCCTGCACCTTCATCGTAGACGCCGATAGAAACCTGCTCGCCCACTTCGCCCAGTGCTCTGAATTGCTCGAAAAGCACGAAGGATGTTTCGATCAGTTCGTCGCTGCGTTGCATTGCCATTGTCCGGCTTCGCACCCGCTCCAGCCCCGCTTCGATCTTGGCCTCATGCGCCTGAGCTTCGGCTGTCTGAAGGTCAAGAAATCTCCGATACATCTGCCCAAAGACCCCGGCAAACCGCTGGAGTATGCCCACCTCATCGACGGTAAGCTTCGTCTGCCGTACCACATTGACCGAACCATCCGCAAAGAAGAACGTGTAAAACCACTCTTGAGGATTAAACGAAGTCATCACCGGGTAGGACAGAAGGCTACCCATCGTTCGATAATAGTCCGCTACTTCATCCCCCTTTAATTCCTGCGCATGGTATGGTTGCTTCCGCTTCCAGGCCTCAAAACACCCAGTGAAGAATGGATGGCTGCCCTTGGGGACGACCCCGAGAATCTTGCTTGCCGACTTCCCGTCAGAATGCGACCGGGACCAGACCTCGATTGTCTCATTCTCCAGATCGAACGTGCCAATCCCGGTCCGAATCGACTCTATCCCGAGCGAACCGAGCTGCTCGAAAAAGACATCCGATGCATCCACGAGTTCATCGCTGTTGTGCATCGCTATCGACTTCGTCCGCACTCGCTCCAATGACAGTTCAATCTTGGCCTCACGTGCATGCGTTTCCGCCTGCTCAACATCGGTGTATCTCCGATAAGCAAAATCGAACACGTTCCTGAACCGCTTAAGCACTTTAAGCTGCNNGAAAGAATATGCTCCCTGAATGTCCCTGTGCGGCTCATGATTTGCTTGACGTGATCCTCGACCACCGGATGGGCATCGTAAGCGATGCTCGTAATGCTAGGACCCAGAGCGTCGGAGTAATCGTAATTGACGAACGAATTGTGCTCTTTCAGATTGATATCGATCATCGTATTTCTGAGTTCAGTGAACTCGAGGGTGACTAGTTCATTGAACACGACTTCGCATACGCCAAGCAGGTCGTCCGGCTTCTTCATCCCCATCGCCTTAGTTCGCACCCGTTCAAGACATGCTTCAATTGCCAGTTCGCGGTTCTTGCCCTCAAGTTCAACCGTCCGCCGCTTGACCGCCTCCCGAAGCTGGTAGTTCTCCTGCTTGATTTGTTCCGGCGCAAAGGTCTCCCCTTCCTGCACTCGGGGATCGGGCAACGAACTATGCTGCTGGCGGATTCTCCATTCTCCCTTGACTTCCCGCATAAGAGTCGAGATTCGCACTTTGGAATACAACGTCCAGCTTTCGTCAATAAGGACGTATAAGTCGGAAAGTTCGCTGATCAGAAAAAGCCCGTCGACCTCTGACCATCGTATGTCTCTGTTCCTGAATTCCGCTTTTCCCTTAACCTGATCGGCGGTGTCGTGAACGCATCGAATGATGTCGGCTTGATTGTCGAATACCTCAGACTCCGCCGTCCAGATGCCGGAGATTTCTTCATCCAGAGTCGAAGCAAATGTCTGTTCATCCCCCGTGAGATAGCTCTCCCAGTAGACATCATACACCCTTCGTGCTTCATTTGCCTGTTGCTTGCCTGGTTTCATCTCTTACTTCTTCGGCCGACATGCGGGTCATTGGCTCTGACTCTCAATTTCGCGCTTCAATCATCAAAAGGATGTACAGACACAGCCGTGCGCAGACGAGTACAATTGTCGTAGGGGGTGAGTATTCACTATTCGATATTCTTTCTAGGGGATCGATGAAGGTGGTGCCGAACCAGCTTTTCGATAATCTCCTGAATTGATCGTTCAGATTGGGCGGCATGAACCTTCAGTTGACGGTGGACGTCCTCATCAAGTCGAATGTGAATCATTCGATCTTTTCTGGTTTGTGCCTGTTTTGCCTTGCGCATCGTCGATACCGTCCTGGCTCCGGATATAAATGTAACATGCGGGCGCTGAAGAGTCAATGACAATGTGGGTCCATTCTGCCCATTCTCTTCATCCTTGTCCTGCGCAGATTGCGACCAGATTGTGACAATTTCCGGTGCCAGTTATTATTGGTTATTGCCAAATACAGGCTTGGAAATGCCAGGGAACGGGGCACAGCGCCCCCGACCCAACGCAAGCGATTGAATTGTAATGAGTTATACTAATTGAGAGGATCGAACGCCAGGCTCGCGTTGTGGCTCAAGGACTTGCTGGTCTGTGTGACCAAATCGTGACCAATCTCTTGAGCCTCAGGAACGCTAATGTGGACTTGCCAAGTTGTCACAATCTTACTGACCCAACCCAGTCAGAGTATTTTCCTGAGCAAGGGCATTGCCAGGACAGCTCCTACCTTTTTTGGTTCCTTATAAGTGTTAGTTCTGCTGTAAAGGCCGAGTTCTCTCCGCGTGTCTTGTTCAGAATCGTATGCCCAAGTGTCATCGAGGTCCAGTTCACAAGAAAGTTCCGCGGCCTCAAAGAGAACCATTCTGTTCGAAACAGAATGCCAGACCGCAGTTTGATGATTCCGCTGGTGCGGAGGCGTGCGAGAATTCACATCAGTCCAACTATCCGTGTTATTGCCGCGGGGCCATGCGTCGCTCAGCACCCTGCTGTCTTGACGGATACGTCTTACCGATTCTCCCGCAAGTCGACAGGATCTACGCATCGGTGCGGTGGATCTCGTGACAACAACTGTAACGGATTTCCAGGTCACCTTTGCAATGTGGGAGGAACTGGTTTCTCGACTCCCGATTAAGAGAATCGCGTCAGGGGTGTTGTGACGGGCGCGTGCCAGCCTGCGAAGTACGGAGGCCCTGACGAGCATTCAAAGATTGCGCCGTAAGCGCCGACTGTGTATTCTATCTTATCATGCGGTGTGTTGGAGGCTATTGTGACAACGGGTAAGAAGATTCTTATGATTGACGATGACATCAATCTTGTAAACGTGTTCCGACTGGTCTGCGAGGCCAAGGGATACCGATTCAGTGCCGCCTACTCCGCTCGGGAGGGACTGCAGAAGATTCGCGAAGTGGAACCCGACCTGATCATCCTCGATGTCATCATGGAAGATTTCGTTGCCGGCTTTCGGGTTGTCAGCGAACTGAGGGCGGGTGACCCGGGTACAGCGTACGCCGAGTATTCGCGAATCCCGATTCTGATGCTGACCAGTGTCACCACCAAAACGAATGTCGATTTCAAGGATCGCGTCGGAACAGCGCTCCTCCCCGTTGATGCCTTCATGGAGAAACCCGCCAAACCGGGCGACATTCTTGCCCGTATCGAGGCGATGTTGTCTGATCACGTCACCGAACAATAGTTTGCGCGACAGCGACTACGGTGCGGGGCTTCCAGCATTGCGGCCAAGCAGGAAACTGAACTTGGCCCACTGACCCTCTTCAGATTCTGCCCAGATTCTCCCGCCATGAAGTTCGACTATTCGTCTGGTCACAAACAGACCCAGGCCGGTCCCCGAACGAGTGTCCTGCTCTTTGTCGGTCCAACGGAAAAACTTGGCAAACAACTTGTCACCAACCTGCGGCGAGAAGCCGCGTCCTTCATTGAAGAGGGAGAAGACACACCCGTCGGCGGTCTGCGCCCCGGTTATCCGGATCTTTCCACCGGTGCGGCCATATTTGATTGCGTTGGATAACAGATTCTGAAATACGGCGGTGACAAGGCCAACATCGCAGCGCCCGCGGAGAGTTGGGGGGACGGCAACGTCAATAGTCATCTGTTGGTCCGTTGCTGTCTCTGACAGGCGCTCCACCACCGGCCTTATAATATCAGAGGCGAACGTCGCGTCACTCAGCTCCAGTTTCAAAACTCCCTCTTCGATGCGGCTCAAGTTGAGGTAGTTTGCTATCGTGTTGTGAAGATAATCGGCGCTGTTGGCAGCCGACTTCAGCACCGCCTCTTGTTGAGGGGTTGTAGGCCCGAGGATTTTATCACGCACCGATTCAATGGCGAAGACTATCGACGCCAACGGTGATTTCAGTTCGTGCGTGACAAAACCGAGCATTTCAAGGTACGCACGATTCTTCTCATCCGCCTCGTGATAGGCGCGTTTCAGTTCTGTTGACGCCTTTTCCAGCTCCTGACTGCGCCTCTCGAGCGATTCGGCCATGGAGTTGAACGCAGTACCAAGCTCGTACGTTTCCTGACTGGCTCGTGTCATATTGACGCGCGTGCTCAGATCGCCGCTTGATAACCCGCGCGTTGCGGTCACCAGCTGATGTATAGGACGTCGTAGCGTGCTCGACGTGTAATATGCGACCAACGACGCCAGCAACAGCGATGCGAAGCTGATGCCAAGGAACTGAACTGCCAAACTGGATTTGTAGGCGAGATACTTCTTCTCCAGCAGACCGACATAGATTATGCCGACAACCTTGTCGGACGGATCTCGAATCGGGTCATACGCCGACAGGTACCAGTCATTGACGACAAAGGCACGATCGGCAAATCGCTTCCCTTGTTCCAGAACAATGTGATAGACCTCTTCGGAGACGCGTGTTCCCAATGCTCGGGTTCGGTCCAGCTGTATGACATTGGTCGCGATACGCACGTCCCACAGGAAAATCGTCACCGTGCCGACCGGTTTCTCCTCATAGGTCATGTCCCCAAACACCGCCTCGCTGATTCTGTCTACCAATTCGAGCTTCCGATTAAGCAAAATGCCGCCGTAGACGACCGCGATCACTTTCTCTTTGGCATCCAGTATCGGAACAGCTGCCTTGAGCACGAGCCCCCGATCCTCGACTACCTGAGTTCGAGGTGTCGCCCGTTCGGTCGCCACGAGAGGTATGTATGCCAGTTCCGCCAGGGCTTCGCCTTCACGCCGAAGATACGCTTCCGATACCACAACCGTCCCGCTGCCGGCTTTTCCTTGATACGCGGCAACAATAAGCGGATCGAGAAGCGCTGTGTCACCGGATCGGTATGGTGCGCGAGAGCGTGCGACCACAATGCTGTCGCTGCCGATCAGCGTCAGGAAATCAAGCCCGTAACGCGTCCGCGCCACCTCGAGTTCGCTCACAAGAACATACGTGTTCGTGTCGGTTCGAGTACTCTTTCGAGTATTCTGATGAAGCGACGCCCTCTGTGCGGCCAAGCTGACGGCCGACTCTAACTGTGCCACTTCCTGCCGATACGCCGCCCATGCGCTGTTAAGGTCCATCTCCACCCGAAGATGCGCCTCCTTGAAGATGGTCTTTGACAGAAATGAAAATCCTGCCCACGTGGTCACTGAGCCCATGACGGCGACCACCAGAGCGAAACCGAGCATCTGTCGGGTACGGAACTTCAGTCGCATGCGGTCATCCGAAATGTCTTCGTCATGCCGAGGCTGCTCATCCTACTTTCGATGAACCAGGCAACTCCAGATGGTTTCTTCCAGCAACGATCGCGCGGTGTCTCCTGTCTCTGGGACGGGAGGTGTGGCGTTGACGACGGCCGGCTCTCCGCGCTGGTGGCGCGCGTATTGTTCCTGGATTTCATCTTTTCCGATCTCAATCGGCAGGGTGATGCGGTCATAGATCTCCTGGCGCATGCCGGAAAGCTCAGGTCGTTTCAAGAGCCGGGCAACCACAATATCACCAAGAATCTGCAGAAAACGACAGAGTTCTTCCGCCGTGCAGCCGGCGATAAAACGACTCCCGGCCGACAGCTCAAAATAGTCGAGTATCAGCAGTCGGTTGCTTCGCTGCACCGATGTCACCAACAGGCGGTACACGAGTTTGACATGCCAGAACAACTCGGAATCATCGAGTGAGGCAAAGCAAGGAACTGCTCCCATGCGACACGCCGCCCGAACGTTTTCGACCACGGCCGACACCATGTCCGGCTCAAGTTCGGTAAGGGCGTTATAGATGTTCATGTCAGGACGACTGGTGGTGCGACGAAGTATCGCGATATTTCGGGCCTGCCACTGAAGGGGCTCGTTTTTCATCCGTTCAATCAGGAACGGCATTCGCCGCTCAAGCCGCAGACGCGCATCCCGCCGCCATTCGAGCAGCGCGGCAGTGCGAGTGGCATCGACGGTCAGCTTCAGGTCTAGATACCTGATCATCCAGGGGCGCTCAAACGGTCGCCGACCGACTGCGGCTCCAACCAAGTTGAGTATCCACAAACCGGGCAGCGCGAGCAGGCGGGGCATATACAGGGCGCTGCTGCTCTTCCCGAAGAAGCTCCGTGTCGCCTGTTCGAACAGTTCCCGGTGGCTGGTCGCTTTGTCGGTGCTCGCGATGAGCACTTCATATGGCGGCAGTTCATGCTCCCGATCAAGAAGTTGCCGGAAGAACGACACTATTTCGCGGATATGAATATAGGGGATCGCTGATTCCCCCTTGCCTGAAAGAATGCGGCACCGCCATGATCCCCTCAGCCAGGTCTCGAGAAAAACGTAAAGGGGCGCATACTCGCACCAATCGCTGTACACCGCGCCGAACCGTACCGTGCAGGCCGGAATCGTATCCGACTGCCGGCGCATCATCTCTTCGCCGAGGCGCTTGCTCCAGGCGTAGATGTGAACACCATCGGGCGGAGACTGTTCCGTCAGCGCGTTACCCCGTGACGGAAAGGTGCAGGCGGCAACGGAACTGGCGAAGATCACCCGGCGAAGGTTGAGCTCACGCGCGAGCTCGAGGATATATTGGGTACCGCGTACATTGGTACGCTCATACTCCCGATGATCCTGTCCCGTAAAATCATAATAGGCGGCCAGATGAATCAGGTAACTACCACCGCCGGCGGTCGCAATTTCGCGAAATGTTCTGGATAGGGTCGCACGGTCGCCGATATCGACATGCATCCAGGCGATATTCGGATGAACGGGAGCACCGCATTCGTGCTGAGATCGCCGCGCCAGAGCAAATATGCGATACTCGCTCTTCAACTCATCGAGAAGGTGACGTCCGACGAAACCGGATGCGCCAGTGATGATCAGTGCCGGAAGTGCCACTCCGTCTATCTCCTATCGTACGCTGCCGCTACGCCCCTCGCAACATATACACGCTTCAACTCTTTGAGCTTGCAGGCCGAACCGCTCCGTCGTATGGTTAGTAAAATGGATGGGTGATGCCATGTCAATGAAGAAGGTCGGGATAATATGACGAGCCAGTTCGCAAAAGAAAACGTGTCGAGAGTGTTGGCCGTATTTGTCTGCCTGGTCGGCGTACACAGCGTGATTCTGGGAGTGGTGCTCATAGTCGCGCCCTTCTGGCTGCTCTCGCTGTTTGGGTGGGCAATCAGTTGCCATCCCTTTTTCCTTCAGCAGGCTGGTGTATTCCATATTCTGCTCGGTCTGTTCTATGTAGTTGAGTATTTCTCCTACCACCGCATACGGATGCTGTTGACAGCTAAGGTCTCGGCTGTCATCTTTCTCTCCGCACGGTACGTGTGGTCTGATCCGGAACCCGGTGTCATGCTTTCCAATCTGGCTGATGCGAGTATGGCTGCGATCGCCGCATTCTTGTGGACACGATCGACCCGCGCCAATAACACATTGCGTGGCTGACCTGCGCTCGTGAGCGTGCACTGAGGTACGGAAGCGGGTTCGCACGATTGATAGCAGCGCAGCCGTCTGATTAGGGACAAGAACGGCAAGTTTAGTGTTAATTGTCCCGCACGAGAATATACCTATTACACCTTATTCCCCGAAAAAGAACCTTGACAAGCATAGTGGATGTATGTATTCATAACACCATAATAGCACTTTCTTACCGAGGGCAGTTAAGTAGATGATGGCAGCACCTGGACGAGTCATTTCTGGCGACGACCGACGACGGACTGAAGAGTTTGTGCGCCAGCTCGACGCGGTCACTGCAGACCCTGGGATTGCCGAGTTCGTGAGCGCTAAGTTGCGTGATCAGTTTGCGTTAGGGGCGGGAAACAATCTGGATAAAGGGATTCCGATCATTGCCGACGCTGAGTTGTATCTCCCGAACGATGCGATCCTGCAGTATTCGCGCATTCTCGCGAGGCTTCTGCGTGACCAAATTAGTGAAAAGTTTCACAACATAACTGATCTTGTTTGTGGCGATGACGGATCTGCATCTGCCATCTCCTCCCTGACAACCCTCACACTCTGCGGATCTGGAGCCTCGATGGCCGAGTTCGGCCGGTTTCACAGTATCGAACTCGAGCACCTGGCATTCTTTTCCAACTACCTCGTGCGTCCGATCAGGAGAGCCGTCGCTGCAATTACCACCGAACAGGGCCTGGCCATCGGCTGGCAGTATGGGTACTGCCCCGTGTGTGGCCTCTGGGCGAGAATGGGACATATCGACGCG
>CXWL01113289.1_pt1 | contig 13718 bp, 17 predicted proteins | sample 590931 | NCBI WGS metagenome assembly CXWL01 (sample SAMEA3498368, study PRJEB10139) | groundwater metagenome | biome: water well; material: biofilm material | place: Germany | collected 2015-04-27 | reverse complement strand
ACAACCTGGTGGGGAGTGCCCTCGGTGCTGGCAGTGCCTGGAGCCTGGAAAAAATAGGCGCGTTGCAGCGTTGGAGTCGCTTTCGTGCCAGTTGGTTTGTTGAGGATGCACGCGGGGCCCTGGTGTTGCTGGCCTTGTGGCCGATGGCTTTGTTGTTTCCGACACCGGTGCCTCTGGGTCTGGGCCAAGTCATGGAGCGACTGGAAGCTGCACTGGTGCAAGTGTTGGCAGACACACCCTTTTTGCCGTGGTTGCCAGTGCGTGACATCGAGTTGCAACCCTTGTTGCCCGCCGCTGAATGGTTATGCATGATGCTGGGGTTGTTGATCCCGGGTTTGTTGGGGTATTGCATCATTCGACTACGTGTCAAGCGCCTGTGGTTTTTGCTTTGGCTGTTGGTTTTTGGTTTGGGGGCTAGTGCGCTCAGTGGTGCCTTGAGTTTTGGTCCGGAGCGTGCCTGGGAGTGGCTGGATGTCCCGGCTCGAGCGGCACTGACCATGGCCATGTTGCTGTTGGCCGCGCTGATCGCGGTGCCGTCACGCGTTATCGCTGCGTTGGCCGTGCTGGCCTTGGGCGTTGATTTGAGTTTGATCAATCAGGCCACGATGGGACCGTATTTTGAGCAGACCTTGTTTTTGTGGGAGCAGGGACGATTTATCCGTTTTCACGGATTGGCACAGTGGTTGGGCTGGCTTTGGCCGTTTGTTGTCCTGGGATATGTGCTGAGTCGGGTCTGGGGGCACAACAGCACCCACTAAAATAGCCGCCATGACCCTATCCATATCCCCAGCGACTGCCCACGCGGGTGTCGAGCTTGCGCCGCCGTATTACCAACGGCATATTTTTTTCTGTCTCAATGAGCGTAAAAACGGTGAATCCTGTTGCGCCCAACAGGACGCGCTAGCGGCTTTTGAGCGCTGCAAATCCCTGGTCAAAGCCGCAGGACTGGCAGGGCCAGGCCAGGTGCGAGTGAACAAGGCGGGTTGTCTTGACCGTTGTGCAGCCGGCCCGGTAGCGGTGGTCTATCCCGAGGCGGTTTGGTACAGCTACCTTGATGTCAGCGATGTCGATGAGATTGTGGAGTCGCACCTCAAAAACGGCAAAATAGTCGAGCGATTGTTGACTCCGCCTGAATTAGGGCGTTAAGTTACCCATGTTTTTGTGCTCTAGCGCTTATTCAACAAGGGCTAGAAGCTATATATTTGATAGCTATTGGGTGACTTTGACTGCCACTCTGACGGGGCGAAGCTTCTTTTGCATATGAAAAAACTTTTACTGATTCTGTTGACATGGATGGCGCTGTCGGCGCTGGCACAAGTACCGCAAGCGCCCGAAATTGCGGCGCGTTCGTATTTATTGCTGGATGTCACCGCTGATCAAATTCTGGCGCAAAAAGACATTGATATGCCGGTTGAGCCGGCCTCACTGACCAAGCTGATGACAGCTTATCTGGTTTTTGATGCCTTGCGGAGTAAAAAAATTGATCTCCAGCAGACTTTCCCGGTCAGCGAGCGGGCCTGGAAGATGCCGGGTTCGCGGATGTTTATAGACCCGAAAATGCAAGTGCCGGTCGAAGACTTGCTCAAGGGCATGATTGTTCAAAGCGGCAACGATGCCACCATGGCCTTGGCCGAAGGTGTGGGGGGCACTGCCGAACGCTTTGTACAGATGATGAATGACCAGGCCAAAGTGTTGGGCATGAAAGCTACCGGCTACAAGAACCCGGAAGGCCTGACCGAAGCCGGACACACCACCACGGCCCGTGATTTGAGTGTGCTGGCGACCCGGTTGATGCGCGACTTTCCGGACTATGTGACCTATTACGCGATCAAGCAATACCGTTATCCCGGCACGCCGGCCGCCAACGGCAACAACCGCAATTCGCTGCTGTTTCGCGACCCGACGGTCGACGGCTTGAAAACCGGCCACACCGATGCGGCGGGCTACTGCCTGATAGCGACCGCTCAGCGCGATGCTTCAGGTGTGGGCAAACGGCGTCTTTTGTCGGTGGTATTGGGTGCAGTCAGTGAAAATGCGCGTGCCAATGAATCGCAAAAACTGCTGAATTGGGGATACACCGCCTTCGAGGCGATCAAACTGTTTGATGCCAATCAGGCGGTTTTGAGCCCTCCGGTCTGGAAAGGCAAAGAACCCACGTTGGCGCTGGGGCAAAACTATGCCATCGTGGTGGCGGTGCCCTACGGTACGGCCGCCAAGCTGACCACTGAAGTGATGCGCCCTGAGCCTCTGGTAGCGCCTTTTACCAAGGGCCAGAAAATTGGCACGTTGCAAGTGAAAAACTCAGGTCAACTGGTTGCTGAAGTGCCCTTGATCGCCCTGCAAGGCGTTGAGCAAGCGGGTGCACTGGGGCGTGCCTGGGATGCTTTGCGTTTGTGGATCAAATAGTCCAGCAACCTGGATGAAGAGCTTGACCACAAATAACATGCCCATTTGGCTCGCCAGATTTTGGCGCACTTTGCGCCTAGCATTGCATCCCAACCCTGACGGCCAAATGCACAGCTTATTCATGGACAAGCCCTAACGACCGTAGAGGTCTTCGAACCGGACAATATCATCTTCCCCGAGGTAGGAGCCCGACTGCACCTCAATCATCTCCAGCGCCACGCGGCCCGGGTTTTCCAGGCGATGTGTGGTGCCCAGCGGGATAAAGGTGGACTGGTTCTCGGACAGTAAAAAGACATCGTCGCCGCGTGTGATTTTGGCGGTGCCACTGACCACAATCCAGTGCTCGGCGCGGTGATGGTGCATTTGCAGCGACAAAATGCCGCCTGGCTTGACCACAATGCGCTTGACCTGAAAGCGCTCACCGGCATCCACGCCATCGTAGGAACCCCAGGGACGAAACACCTTGCGGTGGATGCTGCCCTCGGTGCGACCTTGTTTTTTCAGGGCATCGACGATCTTCTTAACGTTTTGCGTCTGGTTTTTGTGCGCCACCAAAATGGCATCGGCAGTTTCGACCACCACCAGATCATCGACACCGACACAAGCCACCAGTCGGTGCTCAGACATGGCCAGCGTATTGTGGCAATCGTGCAACAACACATCACCCTGAATCACATTGCCATTGGCATCTTTGGGTAGCACTTGCCACAACGCATCCCAAGCCCCGACATCGGACCAACCGGCGTTGAGCGCCAGCACCACACCAGCAGGCAAAGCGGTGTTGCCGGCCNNATAGTCGATCGAGTCGGGCGGGCAGGCGGTAAAAATTTGTTTGTCGACCCGCACAAATTCGCCATCGGTTGCGCCTTGTTGCCAGGCGTGCTGGCAAGCAGACAAAATGTCCGATCGACAAGTTTGCATGGCCGACAACCAGACCGAGGCGCGCATCATGAACAAGCCGCTGTTCCATAAATAAGTGCCCGCATCCAGGTACGACTGGGCCGTGGGCAGATCAGGTTTTTCGACAAAACGGGCAATCAGTTTGGCCGCTGAAGCGCTGTCAGCCGAACTTACTGCACCAAAAGTGGCACCCGATTGGATGTAGCCATAACCCGTCTCCGGGGCATCAGGGGTGATGCCAAAGGTCACCACTGCACCGGCCTCGGCCAGCAGTGCGCCCTGGGCAATCACTGCCTGAAACGCCGCCACCTCGGTAATCACATGGTCTGCTGGCATCACCAACAGCACCGGATCAGCTCCTGTTTTCATAGCCTGAAGTGCAGCTATGGTCAAGGCTGGCGCTGTATTTCGTCCTACGGGCTCCAGCACAATGGTGCCGGGCTGGCCCATCAGGCGCAGTTGCTCGGCAATGACAAAACGGTAGTCCTCATTGCTGACCACCATGGGCGCGGCCAGCTCAGCCCCGGCGATATGGCTGACGCGGCGCACCGTCGCCTGTAGCAGCGAGTCGTCACCTATGAGGGGGAGCAGTTGTTTAGGGTATTTTTCGCGTGACAGTGGCCACAGCCGGGTGCCCGAGCCGCCAGATAAAACGACAGGTTGGATCAACATGGTGAATTCTCCATTTGGGTTTTAACGTGAGAGAACAAAGTTGTCATACAGAAGGTTGTCATACCGGACTCGATCCGGCATCCATGAATTCGGGTTCATGGATTGCGGATCGGAGTCCGCAATGACAGCCTTCTTTCATGCTTCGGGGTGGTTTTGCTGCCATGACTGCCAGATCAAAGTGACTGGGGCCGTGGCGCGTTACTGCGCCGCGTAGCCCCGGGGGCNNGCGTAGCCCCGGGGGTTGCCGCTTTGCCAGCGCCAGGCATCTTGGCACATGGCGCTCAGGTCGCGCTCGGCGCGCCAGCCCAGCAGTTCCAGGGCGCTGGACGGGTCGGCATAGCACGCGGCAATATCGCCCGCACGCCGTGGGCCCACCTGGTACGGCACCGGTTGGCCGCTGGCTTGCTCGAACGCCTTGACCATGTCAAGCACGCTGTAGCCGACCCCGGTTCCCAGGTTGATGGCCTGGCATTCGGGCTGCTTTTGCAGCCGGTCCAACGCCTTCAGGTGGCCCAGCGCCAGATCAACCACGTGGATGTAGTCACGCACACCGGTGCCGTCCGGGGTCTCGTAGTCATTGCCCCAGACGTTTAAAAACGCGCGTCGCCCGACTGCCACCTGCGCTACAAACGGCAGCAGGTTGTTGGGAGTGCCCTGGGGGTCTTCGCCAATCAGCCCACTGGCATGGGCTCCGACCGGGTTGAAATAGCGCAAGATGCCGATGCGCCAACTGGGGTCGCTACGGTGCAGGTCGCGCAGCATGTCTTCAATCACCAGCTTGGTGCGGCCATACGGATTGGTGGCTGAGAGCGGATGGTCTTCCGTCAGCGGCAGACGCTGCGGGTCACCATAGACCGTCGCCGACGAGCTGAATACCAGTGACTTGACACCTGCTTGCGTCATGGCTTGCAGCAGCACCAAGGTGCCGTTAACATTGTTGTCGTAGTAGCTCAAGGGTTGCTCAACCGACTCGCCGACAGCTTTGAGACCCGCAAAGTGAATCACCGCCTCGGGCTGGCACTGTGCCAGTGCAGCGCGCAGGGCGGTCCCATCCCGAATGTCGCCTTCAATCACGGGTACGGATTTGCCAGTAATACGCTCCACCCGTGCCAGGGCCTCGCGTTGGCTGTTGCAAAAGTTATCAAACACCGTGACCTTGTGACCCGCATTGAGCAGTTCCACGCAGGTGTGTGAGCCAATATATCCGGCGCCTCCGGTCACAAGAATCATGGGAATCATCTCGAAAATAAAAGGGCACCAGTTTAGCGGCCATTCGGTCGCTCTGAGGGCACACCCATCTGTCTGTATACGCATGGACCACTGGACTTCATTGTCGACCGCACAAGAGCAGACTTTGCCGCGAAAATAGCCCTTTTTCCTGTCCAATGGCTTTGCTTGCCTCACCTCACTTTATGCCAGCCGCTGTCGCCTTTGTTCTCATTACTTTGCCTTGGCTTAACCCGTTTTCACCCGGCCCAACGGCGCAAACCATGCCCTTGCTATTTTCCTGGATGTGCACAGCGGGTGTCTTGCTGGCGCTGGCGTTAGACCCGCAACGGGGTGAAAACCAGCGGATGCTGCGTGCCGTGACGCTGGCTTGGGGCACGGCGGCCACGCTGAGCGCCGTGATTGGCTTGCTGCAGTATTTTGAACTGACAGCCAGCTTCGGTGTGTGGCTGAACCATACCGAGGCGGGACAGGCGTTTGGTAACCTGCGCCAGCGAAATCAGTTTGCGACGTTGTTGAGCATTGGCTTGGCAACGGCGGTGTGGCTGGCGTGCCAAAGCACCGCTCAGTTCGCGGGCATGGAGTCAAGGAGTCGGCTTGGTTTTTTCATGGCCCTGGGCGTGGCGGCGGTGGTCAGCATGGCCAACGCAGCATCGTCTTCGCGCACGGGCTTGTTCCAACTGGTGCTGGTTGCAGCATTGGCACTGGGGTGGCTGCGAAACCGCCCCCAAGCCACTCGCCCCCAGACGCGACGTGTTCTTGCAGTGTTGTTCACCGCGCTGGCCGTCTATGCGGTTGCGACCCTCGTCTTGCCGCTGTTGGCCGGATTGGACCCGTCAACCAGCAGTGCCTTGGCACGCCTGCGAGCCGGTGACGCAGCTTGTTCCAGCCGTCTGACCCTGTGGCGAAATGTCCTGTTTTTGATAGCACAAAAGCCATATTTCGGCTGGGGTTGGGGTGAACTGGACTATGCCCATTTCATCACCTTGTACCCGGGGCTCCGGTTTTGCGACATTCTGGACAATGCGCACAACTTGCCCTTGCAGTTGGCGGTGGAACTCGGTGTGCCAATGGCGGTGTTGACCTGTGGCACCGCAGTGTGGCTGGTCTGGCGCGCCAAACCCTGGCGCGAACACGAACCAGCCCGTCAATTGGCCTGGGCCGTCTTGGCGCTGATTTTGCTACATAGTCTGCTGGAATATCCGCTGTGGTATGGGCCATTTCAGGCGGCAACCGTTCTGAGCGTGTGGTTGCTGGTGTGGACCCCACCGAATCGATCTACTGCATCATTTATGGATACTTTGAGGCATCGAGCAGTTTATTTTTATGCATTGGTTGCTGCATTTTTAGTAGCATACTGCAGTCTCGCAGCATGGAATTATCACTTGGCCAGTCAGATTTATCTTGACATCAATGAGCGTGCAACGGCCTACCGGGACAACACGCTGGAAAAAGTCAAAGGGGTCTGGTTGTACCAGGATGTGGTGCGCTTTGCCGCGCTGACCACGACCGATTTATCGGTTCAAAATGCTGCCTACCTGCATGCTTTGGCCAAAGAAATGCTGCATTTTTCACCGGAGGCACGGGTAGCAGAATTGGTGGTCGAGAGCGCTTTGTTGCTGGGCCGAACGGACGAGGCGGCGTTTTACACTGCACGCTATCAAGCGGCTTTTCCGCAAGCCTTTGCCGATTGGCGACAAGGCCAGGGGACCCATTAGCGTAAACAGGGTACCACCCATTGTCCAAGGAGTTGTGCATCAATTGGCCACAAAACTGCCCGACTTGCCGCCGTGCTTTTCCAGCAGCTTGCAATCGGTGATGGTCATACCCCTGTCCACCGCCTTGCACATGTCGTAGATGGTCAGCAGTGCCACTTGGACTGCTGTCAGGGCTTCCATTTCGACCCCGGTGGGGCCAACCGTCTCAACGGTTGAAGTGCAAAACACACTGCTAACGCCCGTCGCATCTGAAGTTTTAACTTCAAATTCAATAGCAACACGGGTTAATGCCAGCGGGTGACAGAGCGGAATCAAATCACTGGTTTTTTTGGCGGCCATGATGCCTGCCACGCGTGCGATGCCCAGCACATCGCCTTTTTTGGCATTGCCTGCCTCAATCATGTCCAAGGTGCCAGGCAACATTGTGATACGCCCGCCCGCCACACCCCTGCGGTGAGTGGCGGCTTTGGCGGCCACGTCGACCATGTGGGCTTGGCCCTGGTCATCAAAATGGGTGAGGCGGGTCATGATGAAAATCTCTTTCAAACAGGAAATTGAGGCGGATGTAGCAAGTGCTTCACCGAACCTTTACGCAAGACTGGCATCATACGGGTATCGCAGTCGGTTTAACGCCAAAGCCCAAAAGCAAAGCCACCTTTCACTGCGATTCGCATGGTTTTGATTTCAGAAAGTTAGTTTATGCAACTTGAATTCCATATGAAAAAATGGCCTCCAGCGCTTATTTTTCATGTATCTTCTGCTATTATTTTTCTAGTAACAGGCAGTCTTCCTGTGGCCAGTCTGGCAGCCACCACCGTTGCACCCAGCAGCGTGACTGTGGGTGGCTTGCCGCTGCTGGGTGACGGCAGCGCCATGGCCAGCGCCGATGAGCGCCGCTTGGGTGACCGCATTGCGCGTGAGCTGTACCGTGACCCGGATTACCTGGACGACCCGGTGTTGGCCGACTATGTGCAAAGCATCTGGCAACCCTTGCTGGTTGCAGCGCGTGCACGGGGTGAACTCACCCCGGAGCTTGACGAGCGCTTTGCCTGGCAGATTTTGCTCGGTCGTGACCGTTCGGTGAACGCTTTTGCGCTACCGGGTGGCTATTTGGGGGTGCATTTGGGCTTGCTGGCGGTGGTAACCAGCCGTGATGAGCTGGCCTCGGTGCTGGCGCATGAACTAAGCCACGTCACCCAGCGGCACATTTCGCGTCTGATTGCCAAAGAAAGCCAGCAAACGCCTTGGGTTATCGGCGCCATGATTCTGGGGGCTCTGGCGGCCAGCAAGAACGCCGAGGCTGGCAATGCGTTAATCGTGGGTGGCCAGGCGTTGTCAGCGCAAGCCCAACTGAACTTTTCACGCGACATGGAGCGTGAGGCCGATCGTGTGGGTTTGGGCGTAATGACGCAGGCTGGTTTTGAAGCTCAGGGCTTTGTCACCATGTTTGACAAGCTGCAGCAAGCCGCCCGGCTCAACGACAGTGGCAGCTATCCGTATTTGCGCAGCCATCCGCTGACCACCGCGCGGATTGCCGACATGCAGTCGCGTCTGCCGCTGGGGGCGCCTCATCCAATTGACATGACCCCTACGGTGCTGCATGCCATGATGGCAGCGCGTGCCCAAGTGCTGTCCAATCTGGGCATCGATGCTTTGCGCAGTTGGCAACCCAAGGCGGATGATGCTGGACTACTGGCGCTGCCGCTGGCACAGCAAGCCGGTGCAGTGTATGGTGCCGCGCTAGCCGCCCTGTATGGGCGTGATGCGGCCATGGCACGGCGCTACCTGGTGCGTTTGCAAACACTGGTGAAGGATTCTCCTGAGAGCCAGAAGCCGGTCTTTTGGCTCAGTGCTGAAATCGACATGACCGCACGAGATCAGTCGCGCCCCCAAATGCGTGCCCTGGCGAGCAGCTTGGGACTCAACGTGACCGATAGCGCTATGGCCACAATGCCGCGCCGCCCTGAGTTGATGCTGCAAGCCCATGCTGCCACACNNAGCCCAAAACCAGCGCCTGCGGGCTCTGCGTGCGCAAGCCGAGGCACAGGTGGCACGACTGGACTACGCCGGGGCGCAAGACCGCCTGAAAGCAGCGCAAGACTTTATACGCAGCAACGGTTCGGTCAGCACCTCAGCCGAGCATATTGATGCGTCCATCATCGACACCCGTCTGCGGCAAATTGAAGTGCTGCTGAAAGAGCAAACACCCAAGAACTAAACGGCGTTTTGCCTGCTGGCCTGGGCCTGGCGTTTGTGCCACCACCCAGCGCCCAAAACTCCGGCTACCACCCGCACATAGGTCAACCAGCGTGCCGCAGTTTGCGCCGGTTCAGGGGAGGCATCGGAAACATGTGCGCCAAACAAGTTCACCAGCAGGGGCTCACTGACCATCATCTTGGCGGCAGTGAAGGCTAAAACAGCACCACCCGCCTGAATAATGACGGGAAAGCGTTCCACGAGTTTGAGCACCACTGAGCTGCCAAACACCACAATCGGGACGCTGACCAATAGGCCGATGATTACCAGGTCAAACGCGCCGTGGGCGGCACCCGCTACGCCCAGTACGTTATCAACCCCCATTAGCGCGTCGGCAACGATGATGGTTTTCATCGCACCCCAAAACGTATTGGCCATTGGGCCACTGTGTCCCCCGCCATCGTCATCAGCCAGCAACTGGTAGGCGACCCAGATCAGCCCCAGGCCACCGACCAACATCAGGCCCGGAATTTTCAACAACCAAACGACACCAACGGTCATGATGGAGCGCACCACAATGGCTCCCACAGTGCCCCACACAATCGCTTTGGTTTTGAGGTCGGGTGGCAAATTGCGTGCAGCCAATGCAATCACAATGGCATTGTCACCGGCCAGCACCAGATCAATCAGCACAATGGCCAATAGTGCAGACCACCATGCAGCAGAAAAGAGTTCCATAAAAAGCAATAAGTTAAGTTTTCAAACACTCGCACGATGGCAAGGCAGGTGCGCATTGAATCATGGCCAGTCAATTCCCGCATTGTGTGAGGTAAAGATTCGATCGGGCTATCATGCCGACCCCATGGCAGCCATCCACATCACCGATATTGAAGCTGCCATCAACTTTTGGCGCAGACAGGCTCCTTCGTTGGAGGCTTACGCACTTTCAACCCCATTGCGTGCGCTGGCTGAGGTCTATGGCGTGATGGCCTATAAGAGACTCAGTCTGGTTGAAGAGTCAGCATTGCCTGCCGCAACGCTACAGGTTTGGCTGGACTGGTACGCCAGTACTCCCGACACACCGTGCATTGCTATTTGCTCCACCAGCCAGGGTGACGACGTGTGCAAGGGCTGCGGGCGAACCTTTGCTGAGGTGCAGCATTGGAATGAGATGCAGCCGACAGAAAAACGCGCAACCTGGCAACGCATCACTGCCGAGAATAGCGCTTGGCGATTTAACAAATACGCCGAACGCGTTACCAAACTTGATGGCTAAATTTGCTTGAGCAACGTTGCAGCGTCGCTCACTTCGAATTTGCCAGGGGCTTCGATATTCAAAGTAACAACCTTGCCATCTTTGACCAGCATTGAATAACGATTGCTGCGCAACCCCATGCCTTTGCTCGTCAAATCGAGTGTCAGGCCAGTGGCTTGCGCAAAGACCGCAGACCCATCAGCCAGCATACGCACTTTGTCACCGGTTTTTTGGTCGCGGGCCCACGCGCCCATGACGAACGCATCGTTGACACTCAGGCACCAGATTTCATCAACCCCGGCGGCCTTGAAAGCAGCGTAGTTTTCGACATAGCCGGGTACATGTTTGGCTGAGCAGGTCGGCGTGAAAGCTCCTGGCAGAGCAAACAATGCAATCGTTTTGCCGGCACTGGCTTTGAGCACATCCACCGGATTGGGGCCCAGGCTGCAACCGTCGCCTTCAACTTCCGAGTACGCCATCAAGGTCGCCGCCGGCAAGCTATCACCAATTTGAATCATTTGAAACTCCTGAAAATAGAGAGAAAACCACCAGTGAAAACGGCTCACATTGTGAGCCGTTTTTTTGGAATCAGCAGTGTCATCACTGCATAAACTTAAACCATTGAGGCCTTTTGAACCAAACGGGTTGCGACCCAGTTTTTGGTTTTGGAAATCGGTCGACTCTCGGTGATTTCGATCACATCACCGATTTTGTATTCGCCTTTTTCGTCATGGGCGTGGTACTTGCTGGACTTGCCAACAATCTTGCCGTAGAGCTCGTGCTTGACACGTCGCTCAATCAGTACGGTGACTGTCTTTGAACGCTTGTCACTGACCACCTTGCCTACCAAGCTGCGCTTGAGGGATGTTTTAGCTTCCGTCATATTCGCTCCTTATTTGGCGGATGGGGCAGCCGCTTGCTTTTCAACCAGAATGGTCTTGGCGCGAGCGATGTCACGGCGCGCTACGCGCAGTGTGGCTGTGTTATTGAGTTGTTGAGTGGCTTTTTGCATGCGCAGGCCAAAGTGGGCTTTTTGCAGCTCTTTGACTTCCACTTGCAAACCAGTCACGTCTTTTTTGCGTAATTCAGTCGTTTTCATATCAATAGCTCCTGATTACTGGCCGATCATGCGAGCCACAAACGTGGTACGCAAGGGCAACTTGGCAGCAGCAAGACGAAACGCCTCACGTGCCAATTCTTCGGTCACGCCAACAATCTCAAAAACGATCTTGCCGGGTTGAATTTCAGCCACATAGTACTCGGGGTTACCTTTGCCGTTACCCATCCGCACTTCAGCGGGTTTTTGAGAAATGGGCTTGTCAGGGAACACGCGAATCCAGATGCGACCACCGCGTTTGACGTGACGTGAAACAGCACGACGGGCGGCTTCAATCTGACGTGCCGTCAAACGGCCGCGGTCAATGCATTTGAGTCCATAGTCACCAAATGCGACCGAGCTGCCCCGGGTAGCAATGCCGGTGTTACGGCCTTTTTGCTCTTTGCGATATTTACGACGAGCGGGTTGCAACATGTTTATTCTCCTTTACCGTCAGGTGTCACAGCGCTCGTGCTGGTAACAGTACCTGGCGCGACTACCTTGCGGACGCGTTGAACGGTAGGTTTAGAAGCGTCGGCTCCAAGAGCCTCTGCAGGTTTGTCACTGCCATCAGCCGGGGCCGCATTGCTGCCCATCGGACGACGGGCACCGCGCGGTGCGGGACGATCAGTGCCTGGACGGGCTCCACGGTCATCACGACGCGGTCCGCGGGGGCGACGCTCGTCATCTGGACGCGGTGTTTCGACAGTTGGCAAATCATTGCGACCCAAGGTATCACCCTTGTAGACCCAGACCTTGACACCGATGATGCCGTAAGTCGTCTTGGCTTCAGAGGTACCGTAGTCGATGTCCGCCCTCAAGGTGTGAAGTGGCACGCGACCTTCGCGGTACCACTCGCAACGTGCGATTTCAATGCCGTTCAACCTGCCAGATGACATGATCTTGATGCCCAAGGCACCCAGACGCATGGCATTCTGCATCGCACGCTTCATGGCCCGACGGAACATAATGCGTTTTTCAAGTTGCTGGGTGATGGAATCAGCGATCAGTTTGGCATCGATTTCAGGCTTGCGCACTTCTTCGATGTTGACTGCGACAGGCACGCCAAGCTGTTTGCCGAGTTCACGCTTGAGGTTTTCGATGTCTTCGCCTTTTTTGCCGATCACCACACCCGGACGCGCCGAGTAAATGGTAATACGGGCATTTTTGGCTGGACGCTCGATCAACACACGTGACACAGATGCGTTTTTCAGTTTGGCTTTCAGGTACTCGCGTACCTTAATGTCTTCAGCCAGCATACCAGCGAAATCACGGTCGCTGGCGTACCAACGTGATGACCAGTTGCGGCTAATCGACAAGCGAAAGCCGGTTGGATGGATTTTTTGTCCCATATCTTCCTGGCCTCTTTCAGTTACCAACCGTCACGTACACATGGCACGTGGGTTTTCTGATTTGGTTGCCACGACCTTTAGCGCGGGCCGTGAAGCGCCTCAGCGAAGTGCCTTGTTCGACGAAGATGGTTTTTACCTTCAGTTCGTCGATGTCAGCGCCATCGTTGTGTTCAGCATTGGCAATGGCGGATTCAAGCACTTTTTTGATGATTCCCGCAGCTTTTTTCTGCGTGAACTGCAAAATGTTCAAGGCTTGATCCACTTTTTTGCCGCGAATTAAATCAGCGACCAGACGACCTTTGTCTACTGACAAACGAACGCCACGAAGGGTTGCACGTGTTTCCATGGTCGCCTCCTTATTTCTTGACAACTTTTTTGTCCGCAGGGTGGCCCTTGAAAGTTCGGGTAAGTGCAAACTCACCTAACTTGTGGCCGACCATTTGGTCAGTGATAAAGACCGGCACGTGTTGTTTGCCGTTGTGTACCGCAATGGTCAGACCGATAAAATCGGGCAACACCATGGAGCGACGCGACCAGGTTTTGATCGGCTTTTTATCTTTTGTAGCCACGGCTTTTTCGGTCTTGGCTACCAGATGATGGTCAACAAAAGGACCTTTTTTGAGAGAACGAGTCATGCTTCCTTCCCCTTACTTCTTGCGACGCGACACGATCATGACCTGCGTGCGCTTGTTGTTACGGGTACGGTATCCCTTGGTCAGATTACCCCAAGGATCCACTGGATGACGGCCCTCGCCGGTCTTGCCCTCGCCACCACCATGTGGGTGATCCACCGGGTTCATGACCACACCGCGAACTGTGGGGCGGATACCTAGCCAACGGGTGGCACCGGCCTTGCCCAGACGACGCAGACTGTGCTCTTCGTTAGCGACTTGACC
>CXWL01110731.1_pt1 | contig 13720 bp, 12 predicted proteins | sample 590931 | NCBI WGS metagenome assembly CXWL01 (sample SAMEA3498368, study PRJEB10139) | groundwater metagenome | biome: water well; material: biofilm material | place: Germany | collected 2015-04-27 | reverse complement strand
CGACCTGGCTGACCTGCTATTGCGCCACGTGCTGCGACTGTGCTGGCGCGATGCGCGCAAAAAGCATCAGCAACATGCCCGGTTCGCTATCATCGCCTATGGCAAACTAGGCGGACGCGAGCTGGGGTACGCTTCCGATCTGGATCTGGTGTTCCTGTATGACGATACACACCCCGATGCCGGACAGATTTATTCTCGTCTGGCGCAACGCATCAACACTTTGCTGTCCAGCCACACCGCCGCCGGGCGTCTGTACGAGGTTGATCTGCGCCTGCGTCCGAATGGCGAAAGCGGTTTGCTGGTCAGCTCCATCGAGGCTTTCGAGGACTATCAACGCAATCATGCATGGGTGTGGGAGCATCAGGCGCTCACTCGCGCACGTTACTGCGCCGGTGATGCTGCGGTGGGCGGGCAGTTCGAGCGTACCCGCAACGAGATACTGCGTCTGCCGCGCGGTCTTCCTGCTCTGAAGCGGGAGATCATCGAAATGCGGCAGAAGATGCATGACGGGCATCCCAACAAAACGGATTTGTTCGACATCAAGCACGACCGCGGCGGCATGGTGGATATCGAGTTCATGGTGCAGTTCCTGGTGTTGGCTTATGCAGCGCAATATCCGCAACTGACCGCCAACAGCGGCAACCTGGCGCTGCTGGAGGAGGCAGCCAGATTGGGCTTGATCAAAACGGGATTAAGCGAGGAAGTGCGTAATGTGTATCGCGAATTGCGCCGCACCCAGCACCAGATGCGCCTGAACAACCAGGCGCCCTGCCGCATCGGGCCGGCCGGACTTGACACGACTCCGGTACTGACTCTGTGGCAGAAGCTGCTGAACGAATGAACTATGCGGTGGCCGGCGCGCTACCCTGGGCAGGCAACTGGTAGACATTGTTATTGCCCGGGGCACCCAACGCATCAGCGGGGCCAATCAGCCGGTAGGATGTCATCTCGCCTTTGCCCTTGACATTGAGCACGTTGGGCGGCTCGAACAGATAGTCATGGCGCAAACGATTGTAGGTAAGTTTGTCAGTCAGAATATAGCCCTGTCTGGCATCATCGGTCAGGCGGCTGGCGATATTCACCGTGTCGCCCCACAGGTCATAGATGAAACGCTTGGTGCCGATCACCCCCGCCACCACCGGCCCCGTGGCAATACCGATGTGTACGCCCAGATTGCGCTTGGCCAATTGCGGATGCCGGGCAACAAAGTCGATCATCTCCATCGCCATGTTGGCTATATCCGCCGCATAGTCCTGCCGCTCGCGCGTCAAACCGCCCACCACCATGTACGCGTCTCCGATGGTCTTGATCTTTTCCAGACCGTATTTCTCCGAGAGATCATCGAAACCGGAGAACACGGTGTTGAGTAAACCGACCATCTGTTCCGGGGACATCTGCTCGGTGAGCTGGGTGAAGTTCACCAGGTCGGCGAACATCACCGTCACGTCCGCATAGCCATCGGCAATCAGTCCCTCGTTGCTCTTCAGGCGCTGCGCGATGCTGGAAGGCAGCACATTGAACAACACGCGCTCGGAGCGCTTCTGCTCTTCCGCCAGCAAGGCATGCTGCTGGTCGAGCTGGCTCTTGATCTTCTCCGTCTCGATCACGAAGTAGCGCACCAGGAAATACAGAATGGAGGACATCGCCGCGAAATTCAGCGCAAAGAACAGACCAATGGTGTTCATCGGTATTCCCGCATTCCCACCGCTACCCAAAAGATAATCAAAAACGCCCGATACCACCGTCAGCACCATGTAAGCGAAGAACCAGGGGATGGACTCGCGCCAGCCCGACACCACCAGCGCACCGATCGGCGACAACAAAGCCCACAAGGTCACACCGCTGGAAGTCACGGAACTACCCATGCTCCACTGCATGATGAAGGGCGCGAACAGGAACAGCGTGAGTTGAATGAAGCGGAAGACCGCAAAATTGCGTGTCTTCATGTAATACAGCAGCGAAGCCACCGATATTGCCTGATATCCCAGAGGGACATTGCTGGAAAAATTCACACCCATCGCCCAGTAGATAGCCAGCCACAGCATGACCGCAAATGTCATGAACGCCGCCGCGAAGATAAGCAGACTCCTGCGCAGTTTTTCTTCCTGCGTTTCCATCATTTCCGGCTTGATTTCCTTCGCACTGATGTGTTGCGCCATACTTTCCCCAGAGATATACCCGATTAGCGGTTGCGATGATTACATGAACCGCTCACAAAAGGAATATGCGGAAATATATAGATGCCCCATCGGGTTCGTCTGCCCGCACATTCACGCCCTTCATAATCAGCAAGGAAACAGCTAGAATTGCGCCCTTCGCAATAATGAAAACGAATTAAGGAAATCACCATGTCCATGTCCGACCGCGACGGCTTCATCTGGTACGACGGCAAGCTCGTGCCTTGGCGCGATGCCACCACCCATGTGCTTACCCATACTCTGCATTACGGCATGGGGGTATTCGAGGGAGTGCGTGCGTATGAGACCACACAAGGCACGGCCATCTTCCGCCTGCAGGAGCACACCGAGCGCCTGTTCAATTCTGCCTTCATTTTCAAAATGAAGATGCCGTATGACAAAGAGACTCTGATGGCCGCCCACAGGGAAGTTGTGCGCGCCAATAAACTGAAATCCTGTTACATCCGTCCCATCGTGTTCTACGGCTCAGAAGCGATGGGTATCGCCGCCACCACTTTGAGCGTGCATGTCGCCATCGCCGCCTGGCCCTGGGGCGCTTATCTGGGCGCGGAAGGAATGGAAAAAGGCATCCGCGTGAAGACTTCCAGTTTCACCCGCCACCACGTGAACATCAACATGTGCCGTTCCAAATCGGTTGGCACCTACACCAATTCCATCCTTGCGCACCAGGAAGTGGCACAGGACGGTTACGATGAAGCGCTGTTGCTGGATGTGGATGGTTATGTGGCCGAAGGCGCGGGCGAGAACATCTTCATCGTGAAGAAGGGCAAACTCTATACGCCGGATCTGACATCGTGTCTGGAAGGCATCACGCGCGACTCCATCGTCACACTGGCGAAGGACATGGGGCTGGAATTGATCGAAAAACGCATCACCCGCGACGAGGTGTACTGCGCAGAAGAGGCATTCTTTACCGGCACGGCAGCCGAAGTAACGCCGATCCGCGAACTGGATACGCGCACGATCGGGATCGGCAAGCGCGGCCCGGTCACCACCAGGTTGCAAACAGCCTTCTTCGACATCGTCAGCGGCAGAAACCCGAAATACTCGGCGTGGCTGGCACACGTATAACCGTTCAAACAGGGGGAAAACATGTCCAACGAAAACATCACACACCGCTACGTCGAAGTCACCGCAGAAGCCTTGCCTTTGTTCTGCCCGACACCGGCGGTCAGCCTGTGGAGCGCGCATCCGCGTGTTGCCATTCCAGTGGAAAAACTTGGAGAGGCAGCGTGCCCCTACTGTGGCACCCGGTATAAATTCAAGGGCGAGCTGCCTAACGGTCATCACTAGCATCTCCCCCAATCCCGGCCCATCTGATAAAACTACCAGCCATTCGACCAAGCGGCAAAGCCGCCAAGTCGCTGCTTACCCCGGCAGTAGTAGGGAATAACCTTGGAAAGCTCAATGCAAAAAATCCTCGTCATCGCACCGAGTTGGGTGGGTGATTGTGTGCTGATGCAACCCATGCTGCACAAACTGATCCAGTGTCACCCCAGCACACGGATCGACGTGCTGGCCCCACCGTGGACCGAGAAGCTACTGCGGCAGATGCCGGAGGTGCATGATGTCATCGCCAATCCCTTTCCGCATGGAGCACTGCAGTATTCCGCACGTCGCAGTTTGGGCAGGCAGTTGCGCGCGCGGGGATACGATCAGGCGATCGTATTACCCAACTCGTGGAAATCCGCCCTGATTCCTTTTTTTGCAAGCATTCCCCTGCGCACGGGGTTTATCGGAGAAGCACGTTACGGCCTGCTCAACGATGCACGCAAGCTGAACCCGAAAAAATTGCCGCTGATGGTGGAACGTTTTGCGCAACTCGCCGAGGCAACGCAGGCCGAGATCGAACGCCCGATTCCCTCTCCCCAATTGCATGTGAGTGATGCGCAACGCGCGCAGACTTTGGCCAAGTTCGGCTTGTCCTCAGACGCGCCTGTCGCCGTATTCTGCCCCGGTGCGGAATATGGCCCGGCCAAACGCTGGCCGCCCCAGTACTACGCCGAACTCGCGCAACGACTGCGCGCGCAAGGCTACACAATCTGGTTGATCGGCTCGCCCAAAGACAGGGAAGTCGCCGACAAGATCGTGGCACTGGGCAATCCCAAGGTCGTCAATCTGTGCGGCACCACCGATTTGGCAGACGCGATTGCGCTCATCTCCTGCGCCGATCTCGTCGTCAGCAACGATTCCGGTCTGATGCACATCGCAGCCGCGCTGGACAGGCCGATGCTGGCGATTTTCGGTTCGAGCAGTCCGCAATTCACTCCGCCATTGTCGGACAAAGCCCAAGTGCTCAAACTCGACCTACCCTGCAGCCCTTGCTTCAAACGTGTTTGTCCGCTGGGACATTTCAACTGCATGATGCAATTGACCCCGCAAGAAGTGGCCAGACACATTCCCGTCCGCCAGGTGAAATCATGACCCGCATTCCCAAGGAAATCTTCAAGGCCTATGACATACGCGGCATCGTCGGCAAAACACTGACTGCCGGGATCGTCGAGGCCATCGGCCATGCCCTCGGCTCGGAAGCCGTTGCGCGCAAACAGCACAGTATCGCCATCGGGNNGGCATCAACGTCATCGACGTGGGACGCGTCGCCACGCCGATGGTGTATTTCGCCGCCTTCCAATTAAACACAGACTGCGGCGTGATGATTACCGGCAGCCACAACCCGCCGGACTACAACGGTCTGAAGATGGTGCTGGCAGGCGAGACCCTGTCAGGTGACACCATCCAGTCCTTGCGTGCACGCATCGAAAACGGAAATCTGACGCACGGCTCCGGCAGTTACTCGCAATACGACATCGCGCCGGAATATCTCGCGCGCATCATCGGCGACATCAAGCTGGCGCGCCCGCTGAACATTACCGTGGATTGCGGCAACGGTGTGGCGGGCGATTTCGCCGCCGGGCTTTATCGCGGGATCGGTTGCAGCGTCACCGAGCTATTCTGCGAAGTGGATGGCAACTTCCCCAACCACCACCCCGACCCTTCCGACCCGCACAATCTGCAGGATCTGATCGCCGCCTTGCGCGACAACGGCAGTCAATTGGGACTGGCTTTCGACGGCGACGGCGACCGGCTTGGCGTGGTCACCCAGGACGGCAAGATCATCTTTCCGGACCGGCAGTTGATGCTGTTCGCCGCCGATGTGTTGAGCCGCAACGCGGGCGCGGAAATCATCTTCGACGTGAAGTCCACGCGCAACCTGTTCGGCTGGATACGCGAACATGGCGGCAGGCCTACGCTGTGGAAGACAGGCCACTCGCTGGTGAAAGCCAAGATGCGCGAGACCGGCGCCCTGCTGGCCGGCGAGATGAGCGGCCATGTGTTCTTCAAAGAACGCTGGTACGGCTTCGACGACGGCCTCTATGCCGGTGCGCGGCTGCTGGAAATATTGAGCAGGGTGAGCGACCCGAGCGCCACGCTGAACGCCTTGCCGGATGCGGTGTGCACACCGGAACTGCATATCCATACTGCGGAAGGCGTGAACCATGCCCTGATCGCACGCTTGCAACAAGAAGCCCGCTTCACGGATGCCCGGGACATCATCACCATAGACGGACTGCGTGTGGAATATGCCGACGGGTTCGGCCTGATGCGCCCATCCAACACCACACCGGTGATCGTGTTGCGCTTTGAAGCCGACGATGCCGCCGCGCTGCAGCGCATCCAGAATGATTTCCGGCGCGTGCTGCTAAGTGCTGACGCCACTCTGGTTTTGCCATTCTAACGGCAATCCATTTGCCTTTTTCTGGCCATAGACCACGTAGCGGTTCTTGCCCGCTTGCTTGGCCTGATACATCGCCTCATCGGCATGGCTCAGCAATTTCTCCACCCCGGTCGCATCGGCCGGATAAAGACTGATGCCGATGCTGGCGGTCACTGTAGCGCTGAATTCACCCAGATCGCAGGGTTGCGACACGCTCTTGATGATCTTGCCCAACACCCGTTTTAATCCCCCGCCCGGCGCGATGCCACGCAGCAAAATAGTGAACTCGTCCCCGCCCAGTCGCGCCACGGTATCACCTTCGCGCACACAACCGCGCAGCCTCTCTGCGATGATCTGCAGTAGCTTGTCTCCGGCAGCGTGCCCGCGCGTATCGTTCACCGTCTTGAAACCGTCAAGATCAATGAACAGCACGTCGAATTGACTCTTGACGCGCTTGGCGTGGCTGATCTCCTGCTGCATCCGATCCAGAAACAGCATGCGATTGGGTAAATCAGTCAGCGTATCGTGATAGGCCAGATAATGGATCTGCTCCTCCAGTCGCCGTTTCTCGGAAATATCCTGCTGCACCGCAAGAAAATGCGTCAACTCGCCTTTGTCGTTGAACAGTGGCGAGACACTCTGTGTCACCGTGTAGAGTTCGTCCGACTTGTTGCGATTGACGATATCACCGCGCCATGGCTTGCCGGACAGAATGGTGTCCCACATTTCGCGCCAGAAATCCTTGTTATGCTTTCCGGAATTGAACAGCCTTGGGTTACTCCCGATTATCTCCTCGGATGAATATCCGCTGAACCGGCACAACGCATCATTCAGCCACTGCACATAACCGTTGCAATCCGAGATGAACATGGCATTCGCCGCATTGCTCATGGCCGCTTCCATCAAGCGTAATTCCTGCTGTTCCTGCGCCCCCAGCATCGCCACGGTAACGCGCGCGGCAAAAGCTGACAAACGACTCACCGCAAGTTTGTCGAATGTATCGTCACGCACGGAATACATCATCAATGCACCGATGACTTTGCCCCCGATGCAGAGCGGCATCGCCAATATGCTGCGCATGCCATGCCGTTCGGCTCGCTTCCGCCAAGCCGCGAATTGCGGCGAGTCGGTACGCAATGCCACCGGCCGATTCTCGCGTATCGCCATCCCTGCCGTACCGCGACCCAGCGGCGTGTCATCCCAGCGCACTTCAATCCCGTCAAGATAATCGGATGCTCCGGCAGCAGCGACGATATCGACCGCCCCACCCTGTTCTTTCATGCCGATCCACACCAGCCTGAAATCGAACAGTTCGACCAAACGCTGGCAAATGCGCTTGACCACGTTCTGTAAATCGTACTTTTGCAGGATGTATTGGTCGATCTCCTGCAAGAGGCGGTCCGTCACCCCCTGTTCACGCAAGTTGTTACGCAAGGTCACCGCCGCCAGCTCGCGCTCAACAGTAGGAACGAGCCGCTGCCTGTCGGCAAAGCTGACGCAGTCGTGCGCGCCGAGCCGCATCGCCTCGGGCAGACTCAGCCGGACCCTGTCGGGCAAGAGCACGATGCACGGGATATCCAGATCATGGCGGCGCAATGCGGCGACAGTTTGCTCGATGGAAAACTCATTGGGAACGGGAGTAACGAACAGCACATCCCACTTCTGCTGCCGGAGCGCCGATTCAAGTGCAGTGGGATTGCTTGCCTGTCTGGTGTGCAGTACGCAGTTGCCCTGCCGCAACGCTTTATTCACTGATGCCGTCCCTTCCGCCGGTGTCGCAACGAACAGAACGCGCAGATCAGTCACGGTGTAACTGACTGCCTGAGGGATGTGCCGATACCGGTCTCGCTCAACCATCCGAGATCGATCAGGTCGTGCAACAACTGACTGAACTCCGGCAGACTCTCCGGCTTATTGACGAAACTGTTGGCCCCGATCTGATAGCTCAGCACGACATCGGAAGGATCATGGATTTGGGAGTAAACGACGACGGGGACACTTTGCAAACGCTCGTCCATACGCAAAGTGCGCAACACCGCCAACCCGATCAGCTTGGGTAGCTTGAGGTCGATCAGGATCAGACGCGGTACCGGATGCCCGTGTTCGGTTTCAGCGCTCAACCACTCCAATGCCGCCACGCTGTCCGGCACGACCGCCAGATGCAGCTCACTCGGACAGCTTGCCACCGCCTGCTGCACCAGCAGGATCGCGGCTTCTTCATCTTCCACCAGCAATATCGTATCGCCCGCTTGCTTGAACATCGCCTCTTTCCTTAACAACCATTGGTCGTCAAAAGCACGCTTTCCGCTCACTCACCCCTTGCTTGCGCCCAACCCTACTACATGGCCGGATGATTTGGCAACCTGCAGGCTGTCACAGCTTGGCTTTAACCCAAGTTTCGACAGAGGCCAGTGCAGCCGCCAAGTGCTCCGGTTGCGTGCCGCCTGCCTGCGCCATGGAGGGGTAGCAGCTGCGCAACGGTGGCGAAGGAGTCGCTCTGGTGCGGGCGCAGCATGCACGCCCGGACTCCTCAAAACTACAACTTTCCCTTTACCCAGTTTGAAACAGAGGCCAGTGCAGCCACCAAGTGTTCCGGTTGCGTGCCGCCTGCCTGCGCCATGTCCGGGCGTCCACCGCCTTTGCCGCCCACTTGCTGCGCGACAAAATTTACCAGTTCACCCGCCTTCACTTTCGCAGTGGCATCTGCCGTCACACCCGCGATCATGCTAACTTTACCGTCGCTCACCGCAGCCAACAGGATCACGGCGGATTTGAGTTTGTCTTTCAGCTTGTCCAGCGTCTCGCGCAACACCGCAGCATCTGCACCATCCAGCTTGGCCGCCAGCACCTTCACGCCATTGATCTCATGCGCCTGCGCCAGCAACTCGTCGCCCTGCGCGGAAGCGAGTTTGGATTTCAACGCGGCCAGTTCTTTTTCCAGCGACTTCACGTTGTCGAGGATTTGCGCGACGCGCGCGGCGGCTTCCTGCGGTTGAGATTTCACCGCGTCGGCCACTTGCTGCAACTGTTGCTCCTGTTGTTGCACCAGCGACAACGCACCTTCGCCCGTCACCGCTTCCACGCGGCGCACGCCTGCGGCCACGCCGCTCTCGGCTATGATCTTAAACAGTCCGATATCGCCTGTGCGTTTCACATGCGTGCCGCCGCACAGCTCGATTGATGAGCCGATGTCCAGCACGCGCACCACGTCGCCGTATTTCTCGCCGAACAGCATCATCGCGCCGGTCTTCTGTGCATCTTCGATCGCCATCACGCGTGAACGGCATTCTGCATTGGCGAGGATCTCCGCATTCACGATGGCTTCCACTTTTCGTATCTCAGCCTCGGACATCGGCTGTGTATGCACGAAGTCGAAGCGCGTTTTGTCCGCATCCACCTGCGAACCTTTTTGCTGCACGTGTTCACCCAGGGTTTCGCGCAATGCCTTGTGCATCAAGTGCGTCGCACTATGGTTGCGCGTGGTGCGGCTGCGCGCTGCCTCATCGACTTTAGCGGTAACAACGCCGCCAATCACAAGCTTGCCCATCTTTGCTAAGCCATGATGTCCAAAAACTGTGGCCTGGATTTTTTGCGTGTCCCCTACTTCAAAAATACCGCCAGCACTTTTTTCAGTCTTGGCACTTTGTATGATGCCTTGATCACCAACCTGCCCACCTGATTCAGCATAAAAAGGAGTAGCCTTTAAAACCACTACACCTTGCTCGCCCTCATTGAGTTCGTTTGTGGGAATTCCATCTTTGTACAGAGCAACAATTTCGCTCATTAGCTGAAGATTGTCATAACCCACAAAAGTTGTTTCCGGACCTGCATATTCGAGGTTCGTCGCCATCTTGAACTTGCCCGCAGCGCGTGCCTGTTCTTTTTGTTGCGCCATCGCCTTGTCGAAGGCGGCAACGTCAACGCTCACGCCATGCTCGCGGCACACATCCTGAGTCAGGTCGAGCGGAAAGCCGTAGGTGTCGTGCAGTTTGAACGCAGTTTCGCCATTGAACACCTCACCTACTCCCTCTCCCTTCGGGGGAGGGTTGGGGTGGGGGACTGTCCCCAATGTTGCCAACTCACTTTCCAGTATCGCCATGCCATGCTCGATGGTAGCGAAGAATCGCTCCTCTTCCAGCTTGAGAATTCCCTTCACACGCACCTGTTCTGAGGTTAGTTCGGGATAAGCCACACCCATCTGCTCCACCAGATCGGGCACCATCTTGTAGAAGAATGCGTCGCGCGCACCCAGCTTGTAGCCGTGACGGATGGCACGGCGGATGATGCGGCGCAGCACATAGCCACGACCTTCATTGCCGGGAATGACGCCGTCGGAGATGAGAAAGGAACAGGCGCGGATGTGGTCGGCCAGCACTTTCAACGAAGGCGAATCCAGATCGGCACAATTGGTTTCACGAGCCGCCGCTTTGATCAATGCCTGGAACAGGTCGATCTCGTAGTTGGCATGCACATGCTGCAATACCGCCGAGATGCGCTCCAGACCCATGCCGGTATCCACCGAAGGTTTGGGCAGCGGATGCATCACGCCCGCTTCGTCGCGGTTGAACTGCATGAACACGTTGTTCCAGATTTCGATGAAGCGGTCACCGTCTTCGCCGGGACTGCCGGGTGGCCCGCCGGGGATGTGCTCGCCGTGGTCGTAGAAAATTTCGGTGCAAGGGCCGCACGGGCCGGTGTCGCCCATCATCCAGAAATTGTCGGAGGCATAACGCGCACCCTTGTTGTCGCCGATGCGGATCACGCGCTCGGCAGGCACCCCGATCTCTTTGGTCCAGATGTCATACGCCTCGTCGTCCTCGGCATACACGGTAACGGTAAGTTTGTCCTTGGGCAGCTTGAACACCACCGTGAGCAGTTCCCACGCGTAGTTGATTGCATCGCGCTTGAAGTAGTCGCCGAAGCTGAAGTTGCCCAGCATCTCAAAGAAGGTGTGGTGACGCGCGGTGTAACCGACGTTCTCCAGATCGTTGTGCTTGCCGCCGGCGCGCACGCATTTTTGCGACGAGGCAGCGCGGGTATAGGGACGTTTGTCGAAACCGAGGAACACGTCCTTGAACTGGTTCATCCCCGCGTTGGTGAACAACAGCGTCGGGTCTTCATGCGGCACCAGCGAACTGGAGGCGACCACGGTGTGGCCTTTGGAGGCGAAATAATCCAGAAATTGTTGGCGGATTTCACTGCTTTTCATCGATGCACCCTGAACTCTAAAGTCATCTCCAGACAGGTCTGGACAAGGTGCGCATCATACCATGCCGGTCACATCGGCTCACGCGGCAACGGGGTTCATTCGTCCTCTGTCACCCCGGCGTTTCGCAGCACTTTGAAGATCACATCCATGGAGAATCCGCGCGATTGCAGAAAGCGGACTTGTCTGGCTTTTTCCTTGGTGTCTTGCGGTGCAGCACCGTATTTCCTTTGCCATACCTCACGCGCCGCATCCAGTTCAGATTCTTTTAACGCCGGCAACGCGGCATCGATCAACTCTTCTGCTATGCCGCGTTGCCGCAACTCATGGGTGATACGCTGTGTGCCGAAACGGCTGCGTTTGGCATGCACCAACTGTGTGGTGGCACGCGCATCGGAGAGCCAGCCGCTCGCTGTCAAATCATCCAGTAACGCATCCAGATCGACCGGCGCAGAGGAGACAAATGACCGCTCTGAGTCTTCCTCCGTTGGTACATGCGGCAACAGCTTGGCGCGCAACTCGGCGCGGCTGTATTCGCGGCGCGCCAGATATTGCAAAGCGCGCGCACGTAAGGTTAAAACGCTCCCCCTCCCTAGCCCTCTGGTGGAACTACTAGCCATTCGACTAGGCTGCCCAGAAGCGGCAGCCAAGTCGCTGGTTACCCCGGAGGGAGAGGGGATTCCGTTCTCCTTCGATACACCGCGCTTTGCGCGGCACTCAGGACGAACGGAATCTATATCGAGGTGCTCAGGCTTTTTCCTCAACGGCTTTACCTGCTTTTGCACCGGCCTTGTCGGCGGCTTTCGCGGCGGGCTTTACAACCGGGTCGAGTAGCGCCACGCCGACAGCTTCACGTACCTTGTTTTCGATTTCCCGCGCCACTTCAGGATGCTCGCGCAAGTATTCGCGTGCATTGTCCTTGCCCTGGCCGATCTTCTCGCCCTTGTAGGCGTACCAGGCACCGGCTTTTTCCACCAGCTTGTGCAGCACGCCCAGCTCGACGATCTCGCCTTCACGCGAGATGCCCTCGCCGTACAGAATATCGAACAATGCCTCGCGGAACGGCGGAGCGACTTTGTTCTTGACGATCTTGACGCGTGTCTCGTTGCCGATCACCTCGTCGCCCTTCTTGATCGCGCCGATGCGGCGGATGTCGAGACGCACCGAGGCGTAGAACTTGAGCGCGTTGCCGCCGGTGGTGGTCTCGGGATTGCCGAACATCACACCGATCTTCATGCGAATCTGGTTGATGAAGATGACCATGGTGTTGGAACGATTGATGTTGGCCGTGAGTTTGCGCAAGGCTTGCGACATCAGGCGTGCATGCAAGCCCATCTGCGCGTCGCCCATCTCGCCCTCGATTTCCGCTTTCGGTGTCAGCGCGGCAACCGAGTCGATCACCACAATGTCCACAGAACCGGAACGCACCAGCATATCGACGATCTCCAGCGCCTGTTCACCGTTGTCCGGCTGCGAGATCAGCAGGTCTTCCACCTTCACGCCGAGCTTCTGCGCATACTGCGGATCGAGTGCGTGCTCTGCGTCGATAAAAGCCGCTGTTCCGCCCAGCTTTTGCATCTCGGCGATGACTTGCAGGGTGAGCGTCGTTTTGCCGGAAGACTCCGGGCCATAGATCTCGATCACGCGACCGCGCGGCAAACCGCCGACGCCCAACGCGATGTCCAGACCCAATGAACCGGTGGACACCACCTCGATATCCTTGATTGCTTCGCCCTCACCCAGGCGCATGATGGAGCCTTTGCCGAACTGTTTTTCGATCTGGCTCAGGGCCGCCGCGAGTGCTTTGCTTTTGTTGTCATCCATGTCGATTCCCTTTCAAAAAATGGTGAGGGATTGTGGCACAACATTTTAGAGTTGTACAGAACGTTCGTTCTCTTATTGATTTAAGCTGTTTTTGTATTGCTATTCAGCAGGTTAAACAACCCTTGCAGGGCGATTTGCACGGATTGCACGCGTACTGCGGCACGATTTCCCGTCAGATGATGCAGGCGCGCATGCACCTCGCCGTCACGCAAAGCCCAGGCGAACCAGACTGTGCCGACCGGCTTTTCTGCTGTGCCGCCATCAGGTCCTGCGATGCCGCTGACCGACACAGAGATGCTGGCGTGGCTATGCGCCAACGCACCTGCCGCCATCTCGCGCACCGTGGCCTCGGATACTGCGCCGTGGGTTTCGAGCGTACTTTGTCGAACGCCCAGCATCTCGACCTTGGCAGTATTGGAGTAAGTCACGAAGCCGCGTTCGAACCAGGCGGAACTGCCGGAAATGTCAGTAAGCGCCTGCGCCACACCGCCACCGGTGCAGGACTCTGCCGTCGCCAGCATCATGCCGTGCGCCTTGAGTACAGCGCCTACTTGTGCGGCAAGTGTGTCCATTAATCCCCGCCCGCTTACGCCGCCCTCCCCCGCAGGGAGGGGGCTAAGCCAATCCTCGCGCTAGATCGTTCTGGATATCCACCACCGCTTCCAGCCCCACTGCAATGCGAATCAGGCTATCGCTGATACCCGCCGCCGCACGCGCTTCCGGCGTGATGCGCGCATGGGTGGTGGTCGCCGGATGGGTGATGGTGCTCTTGGTATC